>Ga0307502_10000018_pt1 | contig 43640 bp, 32 predicted proteins | sample 16_S_MG_FD_201364 | JGI IMG/M metagenome (GOLD analysis project Ga0307502, IMG submission 201364) | Soil microbial communities from Populus trichocarpa stands in riparian zone in the Pacific Northwest, United States - 16_S | ecosystem: Environmental > Terrestrial > Soil > Riparian zone > Trees... | reverse complement strand
TTTACTGTAGTTGGTTATCACATCGATCTACAACAACCTTTAGTTAATAGTAATTAGGGGTGTCGATAGACAAACATTGGAAACCTTAAAACTGGGGTTGGGTCTATGTTTACCTTATAATTTATAATTAAAGGGATAGTTGACTAATTGGCAGTTTGACTGGGGCGGTCGTCTTTAATAAAGTAGCAAAGTACATCCAAATATTTTAATTTAAATAATAAATATTATTAATAATATTCTAATTTAATCAAGAAGAGTATAAAATAATAATATCCAGACAGAATCTTTTTTATTAAACCAAATTTTAATATATTAAATAATTCTCTAATTTCAAAAGGTATAGCTAGAAATTGAATGGAGATCAATTAACCAGTGAACGGTTATGCAGAGTGTAAAGGCGGAAAGCATGCCTAACTGAAAGACCTAGAAGTCGCACAGATACGTAAGTAGGGCTTAGTGACCCCTCGCTATATTATGGAATAGACGGGGATCAATCGATAAAAGTTACGCTAGGGATAACAGGCTGATAGCCGGCGAGAGTACACATTGTCCCGGCTGTTTGGCACCTCGATGTCGACTCATCCTATCCTCCCGGGGAAGAAGCTGGGAAGGGTTCGGCTGTTCGCCGATTAAAAGGGTACGCGAGTTGGGTTTAATACGACGTGAGTCAGTATGGTCCCTATCTTCTGGAGGGACAAATAGTAAAAGGAGGCAGACCTTCTAGTACGAAAGGATCAATAGGCTGTGTTTCTCTAGTGTACCAATTGTTGAAGTTTTTAAGTTAATTATTTAAAATTTAAGTTTTATTATTTAAAGATTATTTAATCAGATAAAATCAGTAAGCATAGTTGGGTAGCCACAAACATAATAGATAAGCGCTGAATGTATATAAAGCAAGAATCTAACCTCTGGATACTATCGATAGTTTGCCTTGGTCTCTTGTTTGGCTTGAGGCTTCGGTACACTCCTACTTTATTTTCTTTTGATCACTCCCTTGGCATCTTTGGTAAGGTGTTAAAGCGTTTCCTTGCGTCTGTTAAGCCGCAGTGGGATTGGCTCCTTTATTATAAAATATAGAGGGGTGGAGGTTGGCTTGCTTATACCTAGCCCAAATTAATGGGATATAGGTCAGGCACCATCGAAAGTGGAGCACTTTTTTTAGTCGCCTTGCAATAGCTTTGACTAGGTAAGGTAACTGAAGAAAAAACTGTTTATAAGAAATAGATCATTTCTAAATAGGATACAAATGAATATACTGTGAAGTATTTAGTTTAGTATTACTAATTTATCAAGTAGACTTGATGTTAATAATTGTCACATATTTTATCATAATAATTTAAATAGAAAAAGATTCTTTAGCTTAATAGGCAAAGTATTTTGGTTTATCCATTGAATTATATCAGTTCAAATCTGATAAGAATCGTAAGATAAATAAAATTAATTTAAGTCATTCCTATAATAAGGGGGATAAATAATATTATTTTATAATATCATCATAATATAACGGTTCAGTAGAATTAAATATATTATCTACATAAACTGCTCTTCTTTTGTTAGTGGTAACTTTAAGGTTATATAATACATCTGATATACTAATTTCACCTTCTATTAGGTTTTTGAACCATTTTTCTTGTGTGAAAGTTCTTTTTGTATCTTGAATTAGTAAAAATTCTAAATCTTCAAAGTTAATATCAGCTGCCACTTTTTTGGTAATACCTTTAATTTTAATAACTTCTGTACCATCAACGTCGACTAAACCATAAACTTTAGGTGCAATGAATACAGCTTTTTTGATTAAATGTTCTAGTTTTAGTTGTCCTAATCTATTTCGAATAAAATCAGGATTTATAGGTTGATCAATTACAATAGAATCAGTATCAGAATAATAAAGATTAAAGTTACTATTATTTTTAAATACAGACATATGTACTCTAGCACCTCCGGTTATAGCTGAAGCAATTGCAATATTTATATCTTGTCCATGATACATATCTTCTTTTTCATTATATTTTAAAGATAACAATGTATTTCTAACAATTAAATAATGATTATCTATTTGGATATAATCTTGCACAGTTTCTCCTAAGTTATCTAGCATATCTTTAAAATGTAACCTACCTTTATCTGTTGAGTAATCATATATTGATACTTCAGTTCTATCCATTTTCATACCAAACTTACCGTATAATGAATTCATAAGTAATTTAGCAATAAGATTCATAGCATGTGTTTTAGGATAAAGACTTCTAAGTTCATACATTCTATTTACATATCCACTAAATAAATCACCCTGTTCAAACTGATAACCTTTAAGTATTTCGAATTGATAACCATATTTTATTGCATTATCCACTTCTAATGATGAGATCCAGCCATTCCATGTACCCAATCCAGCTATTGTTCTTAAACCATCAGAAGTTTTAATTCTTCTTTGTAGGATAGGATGCTCTAATTTATCAGGACTAGTTATTTTGCAATAGAAAAAACCGTATGCATCTGGTTCAACTAATCTAATGTTACCTTCGAATATAGTTGGTTTACCTATAGGCATAAGATGTTTAGCCATTACAGTAGGGTATAGACTATTTACATCATAATAAAATAACTGTTTAAATGAACTTTTAATATTACCCAAGAAAGCACTAATTCTATTATGAGGAATATATACATCCACTGCCCCACCTGAATAAGATTGTCTAATAGCTTTTTCTACATCACCTAATATTTGATATATACTATCCTTAGGCATGAAATGATTTTTATATATTTTCATTGCTAGAGATGGTAGGGTAAGTGATTTATTAATATTAATTTTAAAGTGACTAAAGATTAATTCATTAAATTTAACTAATATTTTATGTAAAGTCTTACAATCCAATTTACAATATTTAATTGCTTCATCTTTAAAACTCCACATTCTCATACCAAATTCAGCTTTGATTGAATCATAAAGAGAAGGTGAGACACCACTCCAATATTCTAATTGAGGGAATACTCCCGTATAATTGATATTAGTTAAATTGAATGGGAAATAGCTTTTAGAAATTGAAATATCAAATGCTTTACATAACATTCTTAGAGATAAGGAAGTAATAAATATGAATCTTTAAAAACTATTGTTTTAGATCCAAGCACTTTAACTTGAATTGAAATTAGTTTACCATTAAATAATAAAGGTTTTACTTTACCATGTGATAATAAATGCTTCATTAAAAAGATACCATCAAATCCTGAGAGATTGTGTGCATAAACATAAGAAATACCAGGTTTTACTTTAGAAAGTAACAGTTCAAAGAATGAATTGAATAGTGTTTTTTGATCTATAACTCCATCAACTTGTTGAGCGTATGAAGAAATATAATCTTTACCATCGTAAGCACAAATTAGATAAGGAATTATTTTACCTTCTTTTTTGATAGTTTCGATGTCGAGAGTGTGAAAGTCACAATTCAATTTAGGATCTGCTGATGCCTTTAAAAATGGTTTAGCCGGAAGAAGTTGTTTTCTTAGAGCAATTTCACCATCTAAAAAGTAAATTGTAGATTTTTTGATTTCTCTCTTAAATGTATAAGAATCTTCTAAATCTCTTGACAATCTAGTATCTGTCCATTCTAAATTAACTGCACCTTGAATTCTTACAGTGTTTACCATTAAATCCTTTGATATATCAATTCTAAATGTTTTATTTCCTGATTCCACAATAGATCTATAAATCATTTCATCATTTTCCATAATTAGATGATTTAATACTAACACTTTACCATAATCCCTTGGATCCATAGAAACCGGTAGATTCATATTATTGAAACTATGAGTTGCAGATACTTTTTCATTCATATCTTGTAATAGTGCTCTATTGCTTTCATTGCATTTGCCATCTTTGATAATATAAGAGAAATATTTATTTGAAATAGGATATGTAACATAAGATTCATTTAAAAGTCCTAATCTTTCAGCTAAATATTCAGTAAATAATTCTTTTTAGAGTTATTATTTTATTAATTAAAGATTTATATTTAAAAAGTTTTATCTTAAAAGAAGCGATTAGTAATAAATATTATTTTATTATTATAGGGAAAAATTAAACCCAATTATTTTATATTTTAATTTATTCAATATAAATTTATAGTCCGAATAATAATTATATAAATAAAATAATTAAAGTTTTTCTTGCCACAACCACTGCTAGTACACCAGCATATCTTAAAAGGATACGGATGCATAGAATAAACAATAAATTAGGATATCCTTGGTTTAGCTAGGGCAGGATCTTTATAATAAACAATGTAAAAAAAATCTAGGCCAAAAATAAATAAATCAAGCTTATAATTTAACGGTAGAATAGTTTCTTGATGAGGAACCTGTAGAAGTTCAAATCTTCTTGGGCTTAAATATAATAATAGTAAAAAAGTAAATAGAATAGTCATAGTGTATTACAAAATAAAAATTAAACTAAAAATATTATTATTAAATATAATATATTAAAATATAAGTTAAATTATTAATTAACTTAACACAATAAATATTAATTTTTATCTACATTTTCATTAATTAAAAAATAATATATAATATAAATAAATAAAATGTTCTTTACTTTAGCAGTCTATAAATAAAGGGCAATAATAAAATAAATTATTCATTATTTAATTTTAAATTTTAAAATAGTAATGTTAAATTTATAATAAAATCAAACAAATGAGAATATTAAAATCGCATGTTTTACTTAGATTATTTAATTCTTATGTAATAGATTCACCCGAACCAGCAAATATTTCTTATTTATGGAATTTTGGTTCATTATTAGGAGTTTGTTTAATAATACAAATTTTAACAGGAAGTTTTTTAGCAATGCATTATCAACCTCATGTAGATTTTGCGTTTTCATCAGTAGAACACATAATGAGAGATGTAAATGCAGGTTATATCATGAGATATTGCCATGCTAATGTTGCTTCATTCTTCTTTATTTTTGTATATATCCATATAGGAAGAGGAATCTATTATGGATCGTATAGATCACCTAGAGTCTTATTATGGTCAATAGGAGTAATAATATTAGTTTTAATGATGGCTATAGCATTTTTAGGATATGTATTACCTTATGGACAAATGAGTTTATGGGGAGCTACTGTAATTACTAATTTATTAAGTGCTATACCAGTATTTGGTCAAGATTTAGTAGAATTAATTTGGGGAGGATTTAGTGTAAGTAATGCTACATTAAATAGATTCTTCTCTTTACATTTTTTATTACCTTTCTTATTAGCTGCCTTAGCAGTAGCACATTTAATTGCTTTACATATACATGGTTCAAATAATCCTAATGGAATAACATCTAATACAGATAGATTAGCTTTCCATCCTTACTTTATTTTTAAAGATTTAGTAACAATATTCTTATTCTTATTAGTATTATCAATTTTAGTTTTCTATTATCCTAACTTATTAGGACACAGTGATAATTATATTCCTGCTAATCCTATGCAAACTCCACCTTCAATTGTACCTGAATGGTATCTATTACCTTACTATGCTATATTAAGATCTATTCCTAATAAATTATTAGGAGTATTAGCTATGTTTGGTTCCTTATTAATATTATTAGTTTTACCTGTAACTGATCTATCTAGAATTAGAGGTTGCCAATTTAGACCAGCTATGAAATTCTTTTTCTGGGCTTTCGTTGTTAATTTCTTTATCCTAATGTGGATTGGAAGTCAACACCCTAATTCACCTTATGTTGAAATAGGACAAATTGCTACTGCTTTCTACTTTGCTTGGTTTATTCTTATCGTTCCAATGCTAGGTTTATTAGAAAATACTTTAATGGATCTTGCTACAGAATTTAATGATTTATCTTCATCCAGCGTAGTTAGTGGATATAGTTTAGGTAATTTTAAATCTACTCTAATTAGATTATCTTCAATTGGTACTGTATCTACACATGTAAAATCTACTGTGGTTTCATTACAAGACGATGAATTAAATAGTCTATTAGAAGTTGTTTTTAGAGAATCAGGTAACACTAATGAAATAAGTGCGCAGCTTCTTCATAGTTTAGGTTTATACACACATACTGTTATAACTTATTTACATAATCTTGGTTACATAATTATATCATAATATAATTAAATTTAAACATTATTTTATCCCCCCCCCCAAAGTGAAGGGTGGCTAACTATTCGATGCAATGGCTGGAAATTAAAGCAATAGCGACCGAATAAAAAGTGATAAATAAGTTAATAAATTAATTTAAAAGAAATAATTAACAAATTCTGAGCTGAAATAGTTTAATAGGTTAAAACATACCACTCATGACGGTATAACAAAGGTTCGATTCCTTTTTTCGGCTATTAACTTACTTTCCCATATTATTATTTTATTGTATCTATAACTATTTATTTATTTAAAAGTAATAGTAAAATTAAGATTGTTAATTTAATTTAGATAAATATAAAAATATTTCTATAGAACTCTGCTTGCCTAGGCAGTCTTAGCTAATTTAACATAAAATCAAATAATAACTCTTGAATTATAAACCAAATTCTCTTAGTTTAATGGTTAGAACTGCATTCTTCTAAAGTGTTAATTTTGGTTCGAGTCCAAAAGAGGATGATTTAAAAAATAAAATAATAATAATGATAAACAATAAATGTAAATAAAATAGTCATAGTGTATTACAAAATAATAATAATTTTAACTTTATGTTTAGATATCTCTGCTATTATACCAATAATAATTATGATTATGCTATCTTGGCAATCAGCCTTGCATTCTAGCATCCTACCCCTAGCACCGATTATAAATAAGGGGAAGACATAGGAATTTATATAAATAGCAGTGCCTATTAATAGACAATATAATAAAATTAAGGTAAGCATTTTACCTATAAAAAGGTATATTATACTTACGACAAATATATTTGATAACTTAAAAATCTTCATTGAAAGTTATTGAATATTAATAAAATACTCATTCATTTTTAGTTAAATAATTTATTATTTAATTAAATTTATGAATAAAATCTCACTTCTATAGAAAAAGCCCAATTTAGCGATAAAATATAGCCTTTCAGCGCTACCTAGTTCAACACCGCAAACATGCTATGGTTATAGCACCCTCTGCATTAGCAAGAGTTGTGGGCAAATATCTAGGCTGCATATTAATAAATTATGAATCTATATATTCATTGCATAAAAGTATCGCCCTATTAAATAATGTAGGGTTGGGAGCCTTTGACGAGGCTATAGAAGAAAAGATAACAAATAAAAAAAAACAAATGAAAAATATTTTAATAGATATATTAGCTTTTGCAACTTTACTTTCTAGTGTATTAGTTATAACATCTAAAAATCCTGTAATAGCAGTAATTTTTTTAATCTCTGTATTTGTAAATGCCGCAGGATATTTAATCTTATTAGGTGTAGGATTTATAGGAATATCTTATATAATAGTATATGTAGGAGCTATAACAGTATTATTCCTTTTTGTAATTATGATGATTAATATAAAATTAACAGATATATTAGAAACAGGATCACAATATACAAAAAATTTACCTTTAGCCTTAGCAATCGGATCATTATTTATTTATGAAATCTTTACTATAATGCCATTTAGTTTTAATAATGTATCTATAATTTCTGTTTTATTAGAAACTTTAACTAATTTTAATGGTTTATTATTTAATTCTGAAATATCTGCTATTAATTCTGTTAATACTGCTTATAATCCTAATATTGCTGATACAACATTTACTAATTTCTTACAAATTGAAGCTATAGGACAACACCTTTATACTACTGGTGCTTTCCTATTAATAATTACTAGTGTTATTTTATTATTAGCTATGGTAGCACCTATCTTCATTTCTAGAAATAATTCTAAAATATAATATTTATCCCCCCTAGCTATTGTTATATTTTTAATAATATTCTTTAAATAGTTATAATTTAATTCTACTAATTTAACCCCTTAATTTTCTTAAACCAACTGTTCCTATACTTGAAGATAAAGAATTATTTATTGAATATTTAACTGAAAGATTATCAATTTTAAATGATTCATATATTACGCTACCCATTTATCACCTTCTCATATATTATCTAGGAAGGCAAATGCAATGAAAGCAATAGAGCACTATTACAAGATATGAATGAAAAAGTATCTGCAACTCATAGTTTCAATAATATGAATCTACCGGTTTCTATGGATCCAAGGGATTATGGTACAATTCTAGTAGATAATTATGTACAAGTAGATGGTAATTCACTTCATAGATTTATAGTATCTAATGGCTCTAGAACTTATAGAATAGATATAAGCGATGATAATGTTAACCATGTAACTATATTAGGTAACATAGATCTTTCTTGGGTTGATACTAGAGTAAGTAATTCTGGTTTGGAAATCTTAACTTACTTTATATTTGTAATACCTGGTACAGGAACAACACCTGAACAATTCATTCAATATAATTGGTTTAATCAATCATTAATAGATTTTAAATTACAATTAATTGATATTTTTAACAATAATATAGATAAAGGTGGTGGTTCTACTGGTTCTACTGGTTCTACTACAAATACTTATCTTAATTCTAATACTTCAACCCCCATGCCTAATACACCAAAACCTTTAAATAATATTTTAACTACTTCTAAAGGTACACAAACTAATTTAAATGGTATAGCTGTAAGTAAAATGGTAGAAACTATTAACATTTTAGGTGATGTTTTACCTGAAGAAGGAGCAAGAATAGTATCAGATGCTGTAACTAAAAATATTAAAACTATTAAATATTAATATTTATTATCCCCCTCCTCGTAATCAATTCAAAGATGTATAATTCTTTTCTAAGACGCTTAGTACCTAAATTAGGGTGCGCCTAGTCGGATTTTTCTAATTAAACTTACAGTTCTTTAGCCTTGTAAACAAGTTTAATTGATGTTGTTCAATGGTTTTGTTTTTTATTTAAGTTTTAAAAAAAAAGTGGCTCACATCTAGTAACCTTTATTTTTGTATAAAATACCTTAAAATAGATAGGTTAGTTTTCAATCTAAAAATATAAGTACAGTAATACTCTATAAATCAAACTAAATAGAATTAAATGGGAATAATTGGGTGTCGAAAGTTAACTTATCTATATCCCCAGGAGCTCTTGTTACTTATGGCCACCATGCTTTAATTTTGTTAATTCCTCTATTTTTATCTAGTTCAATGGTCCTAGGTTAGGGGAAGGGGGATAATTATTAAATAAATTAGTAAGGTGCAATATCAAAGGCAACTAATATACTAGGTACTAATATAATGAATGCCACAGCAACAGGTAATAAATTTAACCAACATAATTCAATTAAAGCATCATATCTTAATCTAGGTAAAGTAGCTCTGAACCAAACGAACATAAAACAGAATATACAAGTTTTAAGACCTAATACTATAGATGTTATATTAATATAAGATTCATTTACAAATAATTCAGGGAAGTTATAACCACCTAAGAAGAAAATAGCTGTAATAGAACTAAATAATACTATAGAACAATATTCAGCTAAGAAGAAGAATACAAATGGTACACTTGAATGTTCTGTGAAGAAACCAGCTACTAATTCTGATTCCGCTTCTTGAAGATCGAAAGGAGTTCTAGATGTTTCCGCTAAGATAGAAATAAAATAGAAAATAAATACAGGTAATAAAGGTAAAATAAACCATACTGCTTGTTGACTTTCTATTATTGTTGTAAAATTAAATGATCCTGTTAATAATATAATTATTAATACTGCAGAACTTAATATTAATTCATAACTTATCATAGCTGCTGTAGATCTTAAAGATCCTAAGAAAGCATATTTAGAATTAGCACTCCATCCAGCAAATAATATTCCATATACTCCTAAAGATGATAAAGCTAAACTATATAAGACTCCTAATGAAAAATCTGATATTGTTAATCCTTCTCCAAAAGGAATTACTCCCCAACCTAATAAACTAAATATTAAGGCTGATACGGGAGCAAAATAAAATAAAACTTTATTAGATTGAGATGGTATAACTGTTTCTTTAAGAATTAATTTTAAAGCATCACTAAAAGGTTGTAAAACACCATAATAACCCACAGTATTTGGTCCTACTCTTCTTTGCATTGCAGCTAATTGTTTTCTTTCAATTATTGTCATGAAAGCTACAGATAATAGTACAGGTAATATTATTATTAATACATCCATTAAATTGATTAAGATATCTAATATATTAGATATTAAATTATTATTTATCATTGGTTTTATTTTTTTATTCATAAATTTAATTAAATAATAAATTATTTAACTAAAAATGAATGAGTATTTTATTAATATTCAATAACTTTCAATGAAGATTTTTAAGTTATCAAATATATTTGTCGCCCTCTTATTTTAGCATTAATTAAATTTTAATTTAAATAGACTATGGAGGCTACGAAGAGCTAGTATCCTTTATAAATAAGGAGTAGCTTTATTAGCGAAGAGGGCAGGCCTATTTATTAAATCAATATTATTTTGTAATACACTATAACTATTTTATTTTTTTTTTTGTTTATTTTTTAAATCATCCTCTTTTGGACTCGAACCAAAATTAACACTTTAGAAGAATGCAGTTCTAACCATTAAACTAAGAGAATTTGGTTTGTTTTACAATTTTAATTTACTGTTTGCACTCGGTCAACTCCTTTAATTCTAATTTTATAAATTATAAAGCGCAACGCCTCCTTATATTCCCTTTATAATTGAGGCAAGCTACTTTTAGCTATAAGGAAAGGCTGGGAAATTAGAATAGAAATATTTTTATATTTATCTAAATTAAATTAACAATCTTAATTTTACTATTACTTTTAAATAAATAAATAGTTATAAAAAATAATAAAATAATAAGTTTAAATTCTTTTCCATTAAAAGAGATTCTATATTTAATATAAAAAATAATAAAGGGGGAATCTGATAATGGTAATCAGTTGTATTTGCATTACAAATATGATAGTTCGAATCTATCTTTCTCCAATTTAAATTAAATTATAATTAATGAGCTATAAAATAAATAAAGCCTAGGTTGCTTAGTGGTCAAAGCGCTATTCTGAAGATATAGATATGTGAGTTCAATTCTCTCCCAAGGCAAGGCCGAAATAGTTTAATAGGTAAAATGAATTCCTTGTAAGATTTAGATATTGGTTCAATTCCAGTTTTCGGCATATATAATTTATTTCTCCACACCCTTTATAAAAGGATAGAGTGCAGGCATAATTATTAATTTAAATATAAAAAATAATCAAAATTGAGTTGTAGTTTAACTTGGGAAAACACCATTTTTTGGTAATGGCTTATATCAGTTCGAATCTGGTCAACTCAGAATAAATAATCATTTATAGATTTCTTCTAAAAAGGCTCAATTAATTAAAATTAGGGGTTGAAGGATAGCTAGGAAGCAGAACTCGAGTGGTTGAGTGTCTCCCTTTTAAGGAGAAAGTTTTGGTTCAAGTCCAAGTGCTTTCAAAATAAAGATCTAAAAGAGATCTATTATAAAATATAATAATTAAATAAAGGGCAGGTGATCCGATTGGTAATGGTGATTCTCTGTAAAAGAATTGGTTAATAGCCGTAAAAGGTTCGATTCCTTTACTGCTCAATATATTTATATATTTCCTTATTTATAATTTATTAACAATTACTATTTTATCCCTAACTTCGCAAGGCTGCATAGTACATCCTATTTCCTAGCCTCTACAATTTGTTGGGGGAAATATAAAAATAATTACATCATAAGACTGTAGCATAATTGGTTAATGCAGTCCGCTCATAATGGATATTATAAGGGTTCAAATCCCTTCGGTCTTAATAAATAATATTATAATTTATTTAAATAAAAGAGAAAATATAAAAAATAAATAAAAACATTAAAGGGTATTTGGTCGAGTCTGGTTTATGGCACTCGTCTTGAAAACGAGAACTTGAATAAAGTCGTGAGTTCAAATCTCACAGTGCCCGTATAAATTTATTTAATAATAATATTTTTCCCTTATAATATATAATTTTACCCCTGCTATTTTAATTTGTGGCTTTGTAAAACTAGAGATACAATAATAAAAATAATAAGAAAATAATTTAAATAAGAAAAAAATAACTTTAAAAGAGATAATAACTATTACTATTTATAGTAAATACAATACAACAATAATTTTATGAATATTGTTTAAATTTAAGTAAGAATTTAATTTTGGTTCTGATTGAACGTTTTTCAGTAGTTTTGAGACATGCGAATCGTTGTTAACCTAAAAATTATTAAGGCCTTTTCTTAATCTAAGTCCACAAACTAAAATTAAAGACAAGACTGTTAATTAATAATAGTAAAGTTAATAAGGTGTAAAGGTGAGGATAGTAAATAAGATACCCTAGAGTCTCCGTAAATAGGAGATATTTTTATTAAAAAAATAAGAAAATAAGTAAGCTATATTTATTAATAAAGGAATAATTCTGCTTTAGGATTCTATTTATATCGATTAGGTAGTTGGTGGGGTAAAGGCCTACCAAGCCGACGATCGATAGCCAAGCTTGACAGAGCAAATGGCCACATCGGGAATGAAATCTCCCAAGTAGTAGTTACTACCAGCAGTCGAGAATATTAGTCAATGCTCGCAAGAGTGAACTAGCTAACTGAAATCATACTTGTGTCAAGTGTGATAACGTAAGGGAAGATAATGACATTACCTTACTATTAGTGTTGTCCAAATCTGGTGCCAGAAGACTCGGTAAGGCCAGAGACGCGAACGTTAGTCGTCCTAATCAGGCGTAAAGGGTGTGTAGGCAGCTTTAAACTTTATTTTTTATTCTATATCCTCAATAAAACTATTCATTCACTGCCTTAAGCAATAGATGAAGAGAGAGGTTAAAGAAATATAGTCTAAGATTTTTATTATTAAAATTATAAAAAATTAAAGAAAAGAATGAACGAATAAAAGCTAGAATCAAATAGAGGATATATTAAATAATATTTAGAGGAGGGGTGATATCCTTAGATACTAAATGGAATATTAAGGGTGAAAGCTTTTTATCTACTAATGATTGACGCTGAGAAACGAAGGTGAGTATAGGAAATAGGATTAGATACCCAGATACCACTCTCTGTCAACGATGAATGGTGGTTGCTAGTTATAAAAATAATTGGTGGCTATGTTAACACGATAACCATTCCGCCATGTGAGTACGACTGCAAAGTTGAAAACAAAAAAATTAGTCGGTCTCGAAGCAAACGAAGTGAAGCATGTTATTTAATACGATAATCCGCGTAAAATCTTACCAGTTCTTGCATAACAAGTTTTTATTTATTTATTTAATTAAAAATGAAGTGTCTTTTTAAAATGCTTCTGTTACAGGCGTTGCATGGCTGTCGTCAGTCCGTATTGTGAGAAGTGAGGTTAACTCCGCTAACGGACGAAATCCCTGTTGTTAATTTATACTTAACAATTAATGATGCTGATAGAGTATCATTTGGGGCTAAGACAAGTCGTTATGGCCCTCATGAACTGGGCTATAAACGTGCCACAAAAACTTTTACAAAGTGATGCAAAACCGTTCCTTTAAATTTAATATGGCTATTTTCATAAGTATATTATTATTTTATTTATAAAATAGGGAAATAAGGAAGAGCTAATCATTAAAGAAAGTTAATATTTAGTCAGATTGTCGTCTGCAATTCGGCGACATGAAGAAGGAATTTCGAGTAATCGTTGATCACTAGGCGCAACGGTGAAGATTGCATTCGTGATGAACTAACTGTCTGTCGCTGGGAAGGAGCTTAATTTGGAGGAAACTGGAGCGAAATTAAAACTTTTATAAAGGTCTCTTAAAGTTCTTTATATTTTAAATAGAACACCTTTGTTAAGATAATTAGCTTTAGTTAATTCATTTAAGTAACATCTCAAAAGTCATAGCAAGGTAGCCGTACTGGAAAGTGCTGCTGGAAAATAAATCATTTTATCCCCCATATTTGGATAATTTAATTTAAAAGCACTGTAACCTATATAAATATGGGACTATACTGTAAGTCTATAATAAAATAATCAAATATAATTAATACTTTAAAATATAAAAGTATAAAGAAATCTAAATTGAAAGGGGTTAGCTGAGTGGTTTAGCAATAAATTTACACTTTATAGACAGGGTTTCGATTACTCTACTCCTTATTTTTTATTTATTTTATTTATATAGACATCTCAATTTTATAAGGATTTTACCAATCCCAGCCCAGCTGAATACATACAGTAAGCAATTCTATCCTGCTAATATCAAAAGCATAGCATGGATAAGGGTTAAAGATACAAGCGAGTGTGCCGAAATGGTAGCCGGGTGAATCTTAGGAATTCATGCGCGTAGCGCGTAAGAGTTCAAGTCTCTTTACTCGTAATATAAAAATAAAAAACAAATCACACCTTTAGCTGAATTGGTATAGCGATTATCTTCGAAATAGTTATTTATTGGTTCAATTCCAATAAGATGTTATTAAAAATTTAATTAAATAAAAGAGATGGTTTATAAATTTAAATTCAAAAATAAATTATTTAATCCAGAGCTACATTATCTCTATATTAAGGAAACCTGCTTTATCTCTATGTTAAGGTAGTCTTAATATAAATAAGGGTGTGTCCCTATGTTTATCATAATTTTGTTAAACACTTTCTATTTCAATCATAGGAAGAGATAAGTACAAACAAAGCTTTAAAATCAAACTGTGTTAAACAGAAATAAATAAAAAATGTTACAAAATATTAACACAAATTTAATAATTAATTCACCATTAGAACAATTCGAAGTAACAAGTTTACTAGGATTAAATGCTCCAATATTTGGTTATTTAAATATAACATTAACAAATTTAGGTTTCTATTCAATATTTGTATTAATATTAATAATAGGAATACACTATATGGGAAATAATGAAACAAAATTATTACCTAATAAATGGTCAATTGGATTAGAAAGTATCTTTGCAAGTGTAAATGCTATGGTAAGAGAACAATTAGGTAAAGAAATATATTTACCATTTATTTACTCATTATTCTTCTTTATTTTAATAGCTAATTTAACAGGTAATGTACCTTATTCTTATACTGTAACAACATCTATTATAGTTACAATTGGTTTATCATTTACTATTCTTACAGGTGTAACAATTTTAGGTTTATCTATTCATAAATTACATTTCTTCTCATTCTTTGTACCATCTGGTACACCATTAGCATTAGTACCTTTATTAGTATTAATTGAAACTGTAAGTTATTTAGCTAGAGCATTCTCTTTAGGAATAAGATTATTTGCTAATATGGTTGCTGGTCACACATTACTTAAAATATTATCTACTTTCTTATATCAAATGTTTAGTAGTAGTATAATTGTTGCTGTGTTAACTTTCATACCTTTCTCTATCTTCTTAGCTTTAATTGGATTAGAATTAGCTGTTTCTTTAATTCAAAGTTATGTATTTACTTTATTAGTATGTTCATATATTAAAGATGCTATCGAATTACACTAATTATGTATTTTTTATATAAATTTATTTAATTTCCCCCTTCTAATTTAAATAAGGCAATATTTCTTATCTGAGTTCCCCATATTTTTAATCTTTAACAATTTTAATAAAATAATTATTTATTTAAAAGTAATAGTCAAATTAAATTAGTAATTTTAATTAGATAAATATAAAAAATGACCATTATAGGGAGAATCTATCTAAATCCTATATAATAATATTATATACAATAATCACAGTATATAATCTAAATCCCGCATAATATACAATAATCAAGTATATTATATAGTTAGAATAATAAATAAATTTTGATTCTTTAATTTAAATTTTAATTCTTATTACTGCGGCAATGGTAAAATAAATCAAGCTTATAATTTAATGGTAGAATAGTTTCTTGATGAGGAACCTGTAGAAGTTCAAATCTTCTTGGGCTTAAATATAATAATAATAGTAATGATAAATAGAATAGAATAGTTATAGTGTATTACAAAATAAATTAAATATACTATATTATTAAATATAATATATAGGCTTGTAAGTTAAATTCTTTATAAACTTATTTGTAAAAAAAGGCCATAAATATTAAATCTTAGCTCCATTTCATTATTTAAGAATTAATATCTCATAAAACAACAAATCAAGTGGTTCTCCATGTAATTCATTGCATCGTTAACTTTGATATAAAAATATAAACTAACAATTAAAATACTAAAAAATAAATTCAGTTTAGTACCATTAAATAAGATTAATAAGTCGATTATTATCTTATTTATTATATTAACCATAATAACATTATCTTTATTTATATTTCATTCTAATATTAGAGTGGTAAATATTACAAATTGGTTTAACAATATAGATAACAATTACATATTAATTTATTTATCAAAAATATGTCTTTGGTTTAGTATAGGAATTAAATTACAATTAAGTATATCTGAAGGTAAATACGGACTGTACTTACAGAATAAAATTCATATTATTAATAAATTAACTTTTTTACAATTAACTTTAATATTGTTTATAATCATCCATACAACATCAATTATAATGAATATATTAAATAATACTATGATTGAATATTATGATATTAATTATTTTGTTGGAAATATAAATGAATTATATATGACTGACAACCAAAATATTTCTAATACAAATTCTAATACAAATCTTAACCAATCTAATAGCACAAGTGATGGTACAATAATAGCTGCGTCATTGGCAGTTGGATCACAACTTGCTAAAAAGGCTCCAACTATAGGACAAAAAGCATTTATATTAGCCAGCTCAACTGCACTAGGTTTAGGTGCTATAGGTGTTAAAAATGTTGTTAGTAATGTAACTGAAAATCTAGGTAAAAGCAGCAATAAATATTTGCCTTTTAATCCTATTAATAATTTAGATTTATCAGAAATATTGGGTTTAACAGGAAATTCTGCTTTTGATTTAATTATAATGATAAATTACTTTCAAACAATTCAATTATTTGTATCATATTTCATTGTATATAATTTATTTATTTATATTATAGATTTTACTTTTGTATTTAGTAAAATAATTCAGATGTTTCCTGGACCTAAAGGACAAAAATATATATTAGTAATTACATTTCAAAAATTAAAAAATTAAGTTTAATATTTTTAACAATTTTTACAATATTGAATATAATTTGTGCTTATGTTAATAGTAATACTATAGGATTTTATATACAAATTTTGATCCAATTATAGAATTATATATTAATTTAAAAAATAAATAATAATTTAATTATCCCCCGCCAACAACTTAAATAATAAGATTTTAATTTAAAACCTCCATCATAATAAAAGAGAAGTTATTTAAAGTAATATATAAAATTATAACTCTCTAAGCAACCTATAATAAACAATATGCTAGTTTATTCTATACTATAATTAAATATTTATATTTTTAATTCAAATATTTAATATAAAGTAAAAATATAAATCAATAATTCAGTATAAGCATAGGTGTATACAATATTAATTAAAAAACAAATGAATAATATCAAATTAAATAAATTTCAATATCATCCATTTCATTTAGTGGAAACTTCTCCATGGCCAATCTTAGTAAGTTTTTCATTATTAAGTTTAACAACAGGAGCAGTTATGTATTTACAAGGATATCCTAATGGAGGTTTATTATTAACTTTAGGATTAGTTTTAACAGCTTCAGGTATGGGATTATGGTTTAGAGATGTAATAACAGAAGGAACATATGAAGGACACCATACAAAACAAGTACAAAAAGGATTAATCATCGGTTTAGTTCTATTTATTGTAAGTGAAGTATTTGCTTTCTTCAGTGTATTCTGGGCTTTCTTCCATGCTAGTTTATCACCAGCTATAGAAATAGGAGGAATTTGGCCTCCTTTAGGGATCACACCTTTAGATCCATTTAGTATACCCTTATTAAATACTTTCTTATTATTATCATCAGGGGCTTTTGTTACCTATGGTCACCATGCTTTAATAGCCGGAGATAGAAAAGGTGCAATATTTGGAACTCTTATTACTATAATCTTAGCTGTTGTATTCACTGTTTTACAATATATTGAATATTCTGAAGCAGGATTTACTATAGCTGATTCAGTATTTGGTACAGTATTCTTTGCATCAACAGGATTACATGGATTACATGTTATTGTTGGAACTATCTTTATTACTGTAGGTTTCATAAGAATATTAAATTATCATTTAACGGATACTCACCATATCGGACATGAATCTGGTATCTTATATTGGCACTTCGTAGATGTAGTTTGGTTATTCTTATTTATTGCAGTTTACTACTGGGGAGGTAACTAATTCCTTCTAATGCCAAATTCTAAAAAATAATATTAAATAATATTTATTATCCCCCCTAACGTTCCTGCATGTAGTGTTAATTGAAAGGTTAACCGCGTGAGTGTGCCACCCTTTAACTTGGATGAGCCTTCCTATTAAATAGGTTGGTTAGGGAAAGTAAAGAGATAGACTGAGAGAGATTAATAAGTTGAAAGCTTTGAGAAGCTATTCCAGATCTAATCAATCTGGTAAGACCCAATTACAGTACTTAGAAATACTTGTAATAGAGTATAAGTTTAGCATCAATTTTTATATATACCCGCTGTTATTGGAGAAGGTGAATGATTCACCAGCGTAAAATCTAGACCCCACCTGTATTAAACTTACCTATTACTAGGCCTATATAGATATTAGACCATCCTATTATTTAGCTAGAAAAGGATGGAAAGCTATAAAATGCATATTAATATTAGCTAGGGAGCTTTGCGGAGCTAGAGCTATTATGCCCCTTAAATAAGAATATAGAGGGGTAGTAGTTAAAAGAAGGCTATTAAATTTATTGTAAATATAAATTACAATTATACATTGCAAATATAAATAAATAAATATTTGTATCGGTCTAGAAAACTATTAATTATCTGTCTTGCATTGCAGCTAAATCTTCACTCCTTCTGAATATAATTTATATATTTATATCAATAGGGCTGCAGCCTACCCTGCTTTATCTCTGCATAAATACTGGCCTTAAGGTTAGGAAATGTTAAGACAAAAAAATAATTAAAAAAAAAAAATCATAATATTCAATGTATCCTAAAGGAAAAATACAAATACAAACCATGAATCTATCATTACTTTTATTTTTAGTAGGTATTTTAGGATTTATATTAAATAGAAAAAATATAATTCTAATGATAATAGCGATAGAATTAATGTTATTATCTGTAACATTATTAATATTAATATCTAGTTTTAGTTTTGATGATGGGATAGGACAAACTTTTAGTATCTTTATAATTTCAATAGCTGGTGCTGAATCAGTAGTAGGTTTAAGTATTCTTGTAGCATATTATAGATTAAGAGGAAATATATCATTAAGAACATAATGTATTTATCAATTTTAGTTTTACCTTTATTAGGTTCTTTTGTATCAGGATTTATGGGTAGAAAAATAGGTGTTACAGGAGCACATATAATAACTTGTACATGCTTAATCTTATCATCAATATTAGCTTCAATAGCTTTCTATGAAGTAGGTTTCTGTGGTTCTCCAGTTTCTATAAATTTAACAAGTTGGATCGATTCAGAATTTATGTCTATTTCTTGGGAATTCCTATTTGATCAATTAACTGTTTCTATGTTAATTCCAGTTTTATATATTTCATCTTTAATTCATATATTTTCTACAGATTATATGGCTGAAGATCCTCATAATCAAAGATTTTTCTCTTATTTATCTTTATTCACTTTCTTTATGTTAGTCTTAGTTTCAGGTGCTAATTTCTTTGTAATGTTTATAGGTTGGGAAGGTATTGGAGTAGTTTCTTATTTATTAATTAACTTCTGGTTCACAAGAATTCAAGCCAATAAAGCAGCAATATTAGCATTTACAATGAATAGAATCGGTGATATGGGCTTAAGTATAGGATTCTTTGCAATCTTTGCCTTATTTGGATCCTTAGATTTTTCTACAGTTTTTAGTTTAGTCCCTCTAATGAATGAAACAGGAATAACAATAATTGGTTTATTATTATTAATGGGTGCTATGGCTAAATCAGCTCAAATTCCTTTACATAGTTGGTTACCTGGTAGTATGGAAGGTCCAACACCAGTATCAGCCTTAATTCATGCAGCTACACTAGTTACAGCAGGATTATATTTATTAGTAAGATCATCTCCTTTATTAGAATATAGTTCAACAGCTTTATTAGTTATTACTTTAGTTGGTGCTTCTACTGCTTTCTTTGCTGCTACTTGTGGTTTAGTTCAAAATGATTTAAAAAGAATTATTGCTTTTTCAACAATAAGTCAATTAGGATATATGGTAATGGCTGTAGGATTAAGTCAATATAATGTAGCATTAATGCATGTAATAAATCATGCCTTCTTTAAAGCATTATTATTCTTAGGAGCCGGAGCAGTAATACATAGTTTTTCCGATCAACAAGATGTAAGAAGATTAGGAGGATTAATAAATTTCTTACCTTTCACTTATACAGCAATGTTAGTAGGTTCTTTATCTTTATTAGCTACTCCTTGGTTAACTGGATTCTATAGTAAAGATTTAATTATAGAATTAGCCTACGGACAATATAGTTTCAGTGGTACTTATGCTTATATTTTAGGTAGTTTCACTGCAGGTATTACAGCCTTCTATTCATTTAGACTAATTTCATTAGTATTCTTAACTGTACCTAATGGACCTAAAAATACTTATTTAAATTCACATGAAGCTAATTTAGCTGTAATTGTACCTCTATTTGTGTTAGCTTTATTTAGTATCTTCTTTGGTTTTGTTTTCTCTGATTTATTTGTAGGTGTGGGTTCAGATTTCTTTGCTAATTCTTTATTTATACATCCTAATAATATTTCTATTATTGAAGCAGAATTTAGTTTACCTATTTTAATTAAATTATTACCATCTATATTATCTTTATTTGGAGCCTTATTAGCTATCTTATTATATCATAAAGGTACAAGTTTTGTTATTGATTTAACTGAAACATCTTTAGGTAGAAAAATATATACTTTCTTAAATGGTAAATACTTCTTTGATGTAGTATATAATAATTATATAACATCTGTAGGTTTACAATTAGGTTATACCATATCTAAAGTTATAGATAGAGGAGTTATTGAATTATTAGGTCCTCATGGATTATCTAATATTTTCACTAATACTGGTAATAATATTTCTAAATTAGATAATGGTGTAATTACTACTTACGCTCTTTATATTACATTAGGTTTATTATCTTTATTATTCTTAGTTTTTGCTCCTGTTTTAATTGATACTTCTTTATTAAGTGAAATTAGATTAATCATTATTTATTTCGCTTCATTAATTATAGTTTTATCTCCACAGATTAATAAATCTAATTATTAATTCTATTTAATTATCTTATCCCCCTGCCGCTAATTTATAATATAATGCTATTGCTTTTTTCTGAAATTGCATAGAATAGCTGCAAACCGCCCTTATTTATAATTTATATTTAAGAGTTGAATTACATATTTTGTAAATTTTCTTTCTATGTTTCAAAATATCACTTTTAGCCGGTCCTCAGATCACCATGGCACAAAATAGAAAGTAACAAATATTAATGAATCACATTTTATATTCAATTTATCCCCGCCCTCCCTGCTATGCCTATCCTGAATAAATATATATTTAAATTTATCCTTACTTCTAATTATAATAAATAATTAATAGAATAACTATAAAAGAAGGTTATTTCAATTATAGGATACCGTCATAATAATTAATTTTGTTATAAAAAAAAACTCGTGGCGATAATAATTATTATTAAAACCGCACCCTTACTACTCATTTTAATAAATGGGATGTCATTTAGCCTTAGATCCTGTAAAATAAATTAATAAAATGTTATTTAATTCACCTTTTCTTATTATCTTAAATCCAGCGAATATAGCTGCCCTATCAAATTTTGAGTTGTTACAATATCATGTAAGTGTTGTACCTAATAATGGTTATGCAGTTACAGATTTAGCAGTTTTATTGGGAATGATTCTTTTTAAATCTGGTAAACTTTGTTATGCTAAAGTAGGTGGAGGTTGGATAAGTGGTATAATTGTTAATAATATACTTCACACCTTAGATCCAAATCTAATTTCTCCTCTTTGTACAATTTTTTTAGGTTAATTATTATTTTCCCCCCTTCCTGGAGACACTACGTAACGGCAGGTAATTATGCTAATACAAAATCTACATCAATAGTAGATAATACTATAAGTTTAATAGTAAAATAAAAAATAATAATGTAAAAGAGGTAAGATTAGTTTAATGGTAAAATGACGTCTTGTGGCGACGATGTTCAGAGTTCAATTCTCTGATTTTACCCATATTTTTTAATAATATTATATTAGAATACTAATTCTGTATTTAAAGGATATAAATTATTTTATATACTTTACCACTGGTAATTTGTTTAATATAAATTTATATTTAAAAAGTAAATTAAAGATTTTATAATTAAATATATTGAATAAAATTTATATTAAAATTTATAAAAAATAATATATAAAATAAATAATATATAAAAAAATAAAATAAATAATAATCCTTTTTATTAACTTTACTTAAGAAAGGTCAAAGGTTAAATTAGGTCATATTTAAAATAAATAAATAAATTTATGGTAAAACTATAGAAAACAAATAGTAATTTTTAATTAAGTTATAATATAATAACTATCTAACACTTTAATGCCTAGCCCTTCTTTACCTAAAAAGGATAGATTGGATGGAAAACGTTTGTTTAAATAATTAAAATTTAAGAGAATAGAATCCTATGCCTGACTTAATAATATTTAGAAAATCAGCCTTTTATTGTTATTAATATTAGAAAATATAACAATAGTATTTATATGTAACACTTAGTTTCATAATATAAATTATTATACTAATATAAATCATAATATTTAGATAAAAAGGACTTAACTTAAATCATTTTAAAGATATCTTCTAATAATATTACAAGAATATAAGTTATATACCCTATTTACTACCTAAATATTAAACAGGTAATTATAACTATATAAATAAGTAATATATTAATATTTTAAATATTTATCCCCTCCCCTATTAGATGATCTGATAAAACATCAGTTGTAAATATTGAATCTGTATCAGTGTACACTGTACCTGGTAATCATTTATAATAAATCATATGGATTCTAGCATAAGCTGTTACAGCCACAGCGATACTTACATTGGATAAAACAATTCTATTAGAACTTTTAATATTAGATTCACAAATCATGTTTAGATTTCTTAAAACTTTATGATTAATATTAGCCGATAACAATAGAGTAGTTTTCATTAATTTTTAATATTTCTTTAACAATTCTCGTAGATAAATATTTAGGTAAAGATGAATTAGTTACATTAATAGTTTCAATTAGATCCTGTCTTCTACCAAAATATCCGTATAAAGCATTTAAATGTAAATTAGCAATAGCTTTTTTAGCACCTACGGACCGTATAGACTTATGAGATTATACAGAAAGAGGATTAAGAGATATGAGATTTATCATACAACTTTCAGATAAGACACCTTCGGACCTTATAGAGATATATGATATAATGAGATAATAAGAGAAGATAATTAAGATAAATTATACAACTTACAGATAGCAGGGGCACCGTTAACTACCTCTATTACTTTTATAACACTAAATAAACTAAGTTAGATTATCAAATTAGGGGATAAAATGATAACCTATTTAATAATATTATAAATAAGTTGTTAACAACTTGTACACTAATCCGTTGCTCGCATACGGTCAATGTTCTGAAATCTATTGAGCATCTACCCAAGCTAAATAATCTTGTTCTGGGAATAGAGCAGTCTATCACGGCACTGCGGAGTTTATCACGGATTTATGCCTATAGCTATAGAATCTGTATCTGTACAAGATTAACATTAAATTATATCCTGTTTTAAGAATATAATCAAAATATTGTTTCCATAAATTATTAACTGCTAATTCAGGTGAAGTTTGAAGCAATAAATGATCTACAACAAATAATTTAGAACCTTTAGAGTTACAAGTAGAGATAGCTATAGGAGTTTGATTCCCATTTAATTCAATAGTTTCTAAATCCATAACTGTAAAAGGATTAATATACGAATCTACTTGTAAAGGTTTGATTGCTAAACTTGAAGATCTAGAAGTTGAATAGTTTCTTACTCCTAAATTATCTATTTTACCTTTGTTGTATAGTTTGATTCTACTATTTTTCATTAAATCTAAATTCCAAACTTTAACTTTATAGGATTCAATTACATCGTAACTATAACCGTGTTCGAATTTAGTGTTAACTAGTTCCCCTACTTCATTATAGTATTGGTTAAATGTTGTTGTAGAATCGATTAAAACATTGTGATGGAAATTATATTCAGAAGACCCTGTAACACTCATATTTTTATGCATTATTGCTGAAACAATAACTGATTTACTATTCCCAAAATTAATGAAGGCTTCATGTGTAGTAATTGCTGTAAAAATACCTTCTAATAAAGATTTATGATCTTCTAATTCTGGGTTAATTAAATGTAATATTAAACATCTTAAACCTAGATCATATTCGTGTAAATAAACACTTATTTGATTTAGAGGTTCACAAATTAATAGTTGATTAGAACTTTCGATTTGTAAAAAAGGTATGGGCGCCGTAATTGCTAAGGTATCTCTAAACAATAATAAAGGTGCTGATATTTGTAGTAAACTAGTAGGAGCAGCTATTTGTAATAATTCATTCCCTATTATACCAACTAATGATTTTAATATATTCATAAGATGAAATAAGTTCAATTTTAAACCTCCTAATTTGAGAGCTAAGAAAAGGCAATTAATAGAGTATGATATATAATGTTTTTAAAGCTACTATAAAAGAAGTATTTAGTTTTATAACTAGAATCTCTTTTAGCCTTAGACACTATAAATTCACAAACAAGAAATGTTAGCAGCTGCAAAATACATAGGAGCAGGATTAGCTTGTTCAGGTTTAATCGGAGCAGGAGCCGGAATCGGTTTAATCTTTTCTTCATTAATTGCTTCAACAGCTAGAAACCCTCAAATCAGAGGACAATTATTTAGTTTCGCAATCTTAGGATTCGCTTTAGCTGAAGCTACAGGATTATTCTCATTAATGATTGCTTTCTTATTATTATACTCATAATTTTAAGAAATTAAGAATTATTTAGTATAATTTATACGTTTTATCCCCTTTATTGTATATCTTATTACATATCTAAATAAAATCTCATTTAATAAATCTAAAAAATAAATATAAAAGTATCGATCGATGCAATCTCAAAATATTAAATATTAAATACCTTTGCTCCTGAAGCTGCAATCTATAACTGTCCTAGAAAACTAAATTAGTTTTAACAAATATAAAGCACAATTATTGTCTTATGTTAACTCTCGCTAACAATCACATTCTTAGTTTGTGACTAAAAGAAAGAAGAAAGGCTTACTAAATAAAGGTTCGATTCCTTTACTTCTTAGATTTTATGGTGTCCAAATCAGGAGCCAAATCCTAATTATATAATAACTAGGCAAGGCTATGTTAGGAAATAGGGTAGTATTATAATATTACCATATTTACATAAAAGAATTGTTTAAGCTCAATCTTAGGATACTATATATATTAACAAAATATATCTACAGTATTGTCTCATAGTTTTATAAAATTAATTATAATAAATTAAATAATAAAATAAGCGAGGAAAAAATAAAAAATCTAAGCGCCTATGGCGGTATAATAATAAAAATAAAAAATTAAAAATTTAACATTATTTAAAATAACAAAAATAGGTCTAAAAAAAGGATGGAATCATCCAACATTACCTTAGAAAATTTAGAGTTTTAGGTGGAATAAAGCTATTAATATTATTAACTAAAGCTTATGATAAATTTAATATTTATGTATTGTATATTTCTATTATTTAATTTATTTTATTATTTAAATATAATACTTACTTAAAATATTATAGAATTAAACATATTTATAGTTCTATAAAAAAAGGTGATGTAAGAAATAGTCCTTTAGATAGATATGCTTCTTTATTTAGTAATTTACTTTTTTGTCTTAAAGGTTTTTGTGAAGTAGCTGGACAGTTTAAAGATAAAAAATTATTATTTATAGATTGGTCTAAAATAGATAAATATTTTAATAATTTAAAGAATGATAATGTGTCTTTATTTGAAAATAGTAATTTATCCCCAATCCGCTGCCGCTAGTTAACTAGCAAACCAAATCTTTTTAATTTATTATTTTATCTATAGAATCTCTTTTTTTATATAAACAAATCTAAGGTTCTTTAATTAACTTAAAAAAATGTTAACAAATATTTCAATCTTTAATACTATCTATAACGATGCACCTCAACCTTGGCAATTAGGTTTCCAAGATAGTGCTTCACCAAGTTTCACAGGAATAGTTGAATTACATAATACTATTTTCTTCTTTTTAGTAGTTATTGCTGTAGGTATCTTTTGGGTTTTAGGATCAACTATGTATTATTATAGTTCTAAAAATTCTCCTATTATACATAAATATCTTAACCATGGTACTTTAATTGAATTAATCTGGACAATCACACCAGCATTAATCTTAATTACAATAGCTTTCCCATCATTTAGATTACTTTATTTATTAGATGAAGTAGTTTCTCCAACAATAACTATTAAAGTAGTAGGACACCAATGGTATTGGTCATATGAATATTCAGATTATGTTAATGAAAGTGGCGAATCTATAGAATTTGATTCTTATATGATCCCTGACTCTGATTTAGAATTAGGACAGTTTAGAGTATTAGAAGTTGATAACAAAGTTATTGTTCCTGTTGATACTCATGTTAGAATCATTGTTACAGGTGCTGATGTTATCCACTCATTTACTGTTCCTTCATTAGGAATTAAAATTGATACTGTACCTGGTAGATTAAATCAAACTTCTTTATTAGCTGAAAGAACTGGTACATTCTATGGTCAATGTTCTGAAATCTGCGGAGTTTATCACGGATTTATGCCTATAGCTATAGAATCTGTATCTGTACAAGATTACTTAGCCTGGGTAGATGCTCAATAGTTTTTTTAATTCTTTAATTAATTAATATTGCTTTATAGATTATAATAATCTTATCCCCTTAATCGAAATAAATAGAGGAACATTATTAAATATTTATATCTAAAAGAAGAAGAATAGTATAAAAATAAATAAATAAATAATAAAATCAACGAGTATAGTTAAATGGTATAACCTCTACCTTCCAAGTAGATATTATCGGTTCGAATCTGATTACTCGTAAAATAAACACTATAATTTATAGTATTGAGTAATGTTATTTATTAGTATCCTATTATTAATTATGGTTATGGCCATACCTTCTCTTAAAACACAAATTTCACCAATTTTATTCCAGAGATTATCTTCTATAATTTTAATTTATGCCGGAGCATTATCATTAAATGCTTTATATATTCAGTCAATTGGATCAGGTATAGGTATTTATAGTGGATTATTCCATGTAACCTTTATATCTCAATTATTAGATATATTTATATACATTATAGGAGCAGCTATCTTAATAGCTAGACCTTTACCTATATATGTTAATTATAATAATTCTTCAATAATAGAAGAAAATAGTTATAAAAATTCAATAGAATATTGCTTACTAATAATGTTTAGTACCTTAGGAGCTAGTTTATTAATATCTTCTTCAAATTTAATATCAATGTATTTAAGTATAGAATTACAATCATTTGCTATATATATTTTATCAACTTTATATAGAAATTCTGAATCAGCTACAAGTGCAGGATTAAAATATTTCCTATTAGGGAGTTTAGCCTCTTGTTTTATTTTATTAGGATCAGGATTAATTTATACTTTTACAGGTTTAACTAATTTAGAATCTATCTATAATTTAATTTCCGTAACTGGACCTCTAAGTAATATTACTCAAGGTATTGCTTTAGGATTTATTTTTATATTTTCAGGATTTTTATTAAAAATAGCAGCAGCACCCTTACATAATTGGGCACCAGATGTATATGATGAAAGTCCAACAATTATCACAATATGGTTAACTATTATGCCTAAAATATCTATTTTAATTTTTATTTTAGAAATCTTTACTCAAATTACCTCAGCAAGTCCAATTTTAGAAAGTTTAGATTCCATGATTGTAGGTTTAGACTCAAATAATACATGGGGTCTAGGATTAAATACAATTAAAAATTTATTATTAATAAGTTCTTTATTTTCTTTAATTATTGGAACAGTAGTAGGATTAGCTCAAACAAAAATAAAAAGATTATTAGCTTATAGTACAATATCACATATAGGATTTCTATTATTAGCCTTAGCTATAAATAGTGAACAATCTATTGATTCATTTATTTTCTATATTATACAATATACTTTAACTAATTTAAATACATTCTTAATATTATTAGCTATAGGTTATATAATAAATAATAAAACTATATTTAATATAGGTTCAGAAAAAGATATAAAATATATTACTGAATTAAAAGGATTATTCTTCTCTAATCCAATATTATCTCTAAGTCTAACTATTTGCTTATTATCTATGGCTGGAACACCACCTTTATTAGGATTCTTCTCTAAACAGTTTGTATTATATTCTGCTATTGAAAGTGGATATTACTTTATGGCAGTATCAGGAATATTAGTAAGTATAATTAGTGCATCATATTATTTAAGAATAATTAGAATATTACATACTGAAACTGAATCAAATAATTCATTAATAGCCGAAGGCCATAATGAAACAGTAGGAATTAGTAATATTCATAGTTTATTAATATCAAGTTTAACATTATTAATCTTATTCTTTGTCTTAAGACCATCTATCTTATTAAAAAGTACACAATTACTATCATTAACTTTATACTCTTATTAATGAATACTTTATTAATGTTATTTATACTTGTTCCTATTTTAGCTGTTTTATTATTAGGTTTAAATTTATTATTAGCGGCTCATAAACCTGATGAAGCAAAAGTATCTGCATATGAATGTGGCTTTAGTCCTGTATATGGACAAACTAGATCTACATTCCAAATTCATTTCTTCATAGTTGCACTATTATTCTTAATATTTGATTTAGAAATATTATTATTATTTCCCATAGCAGTAACTTTATATCAAGTAAGCATGTTTGGATTTTCTGTGGCATTAATATTTTTTATAGTATTAACCATAGGATTTATCTTAGAAATAGGATCAGGTGCTATTAAATTAACATCTAGTTATGTTGAAGAATTTTCAATAAATAAAAATAATTAATTATCCCCCCCTTCTCCTTTACTATCCCCAATATTTTGGCTGGGTAGTTTCTCTCTTTATATTTACTTTAAAGATACTCCTTAATATCTCAATTTATAAATAGAAATTCCTATTTATTGTAATTATTATATTTTCTTTTTATAATATTTATAGAGATAGCTTTAATTAATCCTATGTCTCTATGCCCCTAGCATTATAAATTTGTAGGTGGGTATTACGAACCTAGGCTACTAGAACAAAGCAATCAAATAAATTAAATAGAATGCCACAATTAATTCCATTTTATTTTTTAAATCAATTATCATTTTCATTCTTAACTTTATTAGTATTAATTTATGTATTTTCTAAATACATTTTACCATTATTTACATTTCAACAAGTTATAAGAATGTATATTACAAAATTAAGTAAAAAAGCTTAATTATATTTAATTAAAGTTAAATATTTATTTATCCCCTTTGGTTATACAATTTTTTGATACTCAATTTTGTTTTTTAGGTAACCAAGTATTTAAACAAAGCACGCCTATGGCTATGATTAAAAAGTCCGTCTCTTGACTATAAAACAAATAAAAATATAATGAATAATAAAAATTCTAATCCAATCTCACCTAAGCCTCAAAAAACTATCCTAAAAGAGCAATTGGGGGAATAGTATCTGGTTGGAATATACCAATATTGCCCGATAAAGTAGCTAAATTCGATAGAAATATTTATGTAAGAATATTTAAAGTCTTTGGTGCTTTAAGTACATTTTACATTCTTAGTCATTTAGGGTTGAGATCTTATCCAATTTTCTTCTATATAGGTATAGCTTTATCTTTGCCATATGTTATATATAGAATAGTTCTTGTTTTATTTATAATTAAAACAATATATATCTAATATAAAAAAGGTAAATATATTGTTAGAAATTCACCTTTAAATAAGTTCCAAACTATTTTTAGATTTACTCTGGGTTCCTTAAAAACTATAAGTACCGCCACTGTAGGAACAGGTTTCACTGTTGCTTTAATGTATGAGTTAGATGATCTTTTAGCTGAGGAGGGAAAGTCTAGATATTTTGTACCAGCTATTAAAAATAAATTAACAGAATTACCTTTAAATGAATCAATTGTTTATGCTTTAAAAAGATTAGTTAGAGAAGATTTAGACTTAAACAGAGAATCAATTAAAAATTTAGATCTTATTCAATTAAATGAAGCTTCAAAAAAAAGAATTTGAAAGTGAAACAGGTGTGAAAGTAGTTGAACCCCAAAATATATTTAATTATATAATGGAAAATAGAAATAAATTGGAGTTTAAAAATGAAATTGATCAACTTATAAAAAATGATCCTTTTTCTACTAAAAATTAATTATTCTTTTTACCTCCTCCGCAATGCCCAGCTTGCTAAGTGTAAACTAAAAATAGCTAGAAGACATAAAACTAAAGGAGGTTTTACAGATGCTAAAAAAATAAATTTGGTACAAGCTTAATTAGGACACACGATAAATCAGGAAGAATTAGATAAACTAAGCTCCTCAATGTTTACTCAAATTTAATAAGGTAATACTAACTGTTGATCCTAATATAGTAAACTATTTTATTTAGAATTATCTAAGGATTTAATAATTAATATAAATCTTTTTATCCACCCTTATTTAAAAGAGAAGTAAAATAAATTTACTTATAAAATTAATTAAATAAAAATAATTAAAATTATAACATAGTAAAGTAAAAAACATTATGTTATAATTCCTTATAAAAAATCAAATTATTTATAAAATAGCTTAAGAAAATCCATTCCCCTTAACAAAATAAAAAATCTAGTTAGTCTAGAATCACTATTGCTTTAACGTCCGGGCTAGGGCAATAAAAGTTAAGGAATAAGGTAACAACAAAAAACAAAATATAAAAAAACAATGATTCAATTACTAATATTAATACCAGTATTAGGTTCTTTATTTTTACTACCTATAAAAGAAATATCAATCAATAGTCAAAATAAAATAAGAAATATAGCTTTAATTACTTCTTTAATTAATTTCTTTGTTTCTATAATTTTATGGATAAATTTTGATTCAAGTACAAATCAAATACAATTTGTATGTGAATATAATCAATTAAGTTTTTGTCATTTTAATTTAGGAATCGATGGGATTTCTTTATTTTATGTACTATTAACAACATTTTTAACACCTATAGCTTTATTATCTAATTATAAAAATATTACACAAAATGTTAAAACATTTGTAATTTCTTTCTTAATTTTAGAAAGTTTACAAATTTGTTTATTTACTGTATTAGATTTATTTTTATTTTATATTTTCTTCGAAAGTATCTTACCAATCTTATTTGTAATAATCATAGTATATGGATCAGGTCAAGCTAGAATCAGATCAGCTTATTTATTCTTTTTATATACTTTTGCAGGATCATTATTTATGTTATTAGCAGTATTACAAATATATAGTTATATAGGATCAACAGATTTCCAATTAATATCATTATATGAAATTAGTTTAGAAAATCAGAAAATATTATTTTTAGCTTTTTTATTAGCATTTGCAATAAAAACACCATTATGGCCTTTCACTGGTTGGTTATATAGAGCACATGCTGATAGTCCTTTAGCTGGTTCTATCTTATTAGCTGGAACAGTTTTAAAATTTGCTACTTATGGTTATATTAGAGTATTATTAAATATTTTACCTGATGCATGTAACTATTTTGGTCCTTTATTACAAACTATTGCTATTGTAACTTTAATTTATGCTTCTTTAGCTACAATTATTCAAGGTGATACTAAAGTTTTAATTGCTTATTCAAGTATAGCTCATATGGCTGTAGTAATCTTAGGATTATTTTCTAATAATATACAAGGTATAGAAGGAGCAATCTTATTATCTTTAGCTCATGGTTTTGTTTCTCCTGCTCTATTTATTTGTGTAGGTGGAGTAATTTATGATAGAACTGGAACAAGAATTATAAGTTATATTAGAGGATTAGTAACTTATATGCCTGTATTTACAATATTATTCTTTATTTTTACTTTATGTAATAGTGGAATACCTTTAAGTTTAAACTTTCTAGGAGAACAATTATCTTTAATTGGTATATGGGAAAGAAGTCCAATAATATCTGCTTTAGGTGCTACTGGTATTGTATTCTCTGGTTGTTATTCAATTTATTTATATAATAGAATCTCTTATGGAGCCTATTCTCCTCACTTAAAACCTTATAAAGATGTTTCAAGAAGAGAATTTATTTTATTAGTATCTTTATTAATACCTACTATTATCTTAGGTATATATCCTAATATTATATTAGATGGGTTACATTCATCGGTAACAGGTTTGTTATATGAAACAACATTATCCCCCTTTCAAATAAATATCCCTCAAGATTTTACTTTATTAGGTGCTCCTCTTTTTAAAGATAGTCCTGAATATTATTGTGACAATAATATAAGTTTCGGGGATCTTTTAGTTCTTGCGGAAGCTCAAGATTTAGTAGAAGTTCCTGATGAAGGTTATGATATTACTAATCCTACTATTTTTTTCCAAAAACTTAGTGAAAGAAACTGTACAATATTTGTTATTCAATTAGGTGGAATATTTGTAAATGGTATTGATGTTAATGGTATAATCTACACAGTAGATCCTAGTTTAATAGAGTTACTTCTACGTTTAAATAATATAATATCATAAAGTGAGGATATTTTAATATTTTTATCCCCACCGACCCTTATTTTAATACAAATTCTATTAGTTTAATGGCTAGAACAGCATTCTTCGAAAATGTTAGTTTAGGTTCGAATCCTAAATAGAATTATAAATATAATTAAACAATTATCTCTAATTGGTGTATGTTAAAGAAGTCCTAAGGGTTCACTGGAGAAGATAAAGTTAATACACAAAATTTAATCTTATCTTTAATAGAAAATATGAATAATCTTATATAAGAGAAGTTATAATTAAATCTATTATTTAAAGTAATATAAAAAAATATAACTCTCTAAGCAACCTATAATAAACAATATGCTAGTTTATTCTATACTATAATTTAATATTTATATTTGATTTAATCTTTTAATATAAAGTAAAAAAATATAAATCAATAAATTCAGTATAAGCATAGGTGTATACAATATTAATCAAAAATAAATGAATTTAAATAAAATTTATACTTACCTTTTAGTAACAATATTTGGTATATTTCTTTATACTTATCATAAAACAATAATAGCCTTATGTATACCAACTATACATTGTGATTTGGATTTTGAAGCTTTAGTTAATTATATTATAATGTGGATGAGAACTTTTGATCTGCACGAACTTATAGTTATTCTAAGTAATCTTGAACATTTACAAGATTTAGTAGGAGTTCCTCAAAATGGTTATGATATTAATAATGTGGATATATTTTTTGGAATGTTATTTCAAGCTCAAGATTTATCTGTTGAACTTATAGATGGAGTGTATCTAAATGTTATTATAGTTGATAATATTACCTACACTGTAGATCCTGATTTTATATCTTTTTTAATTTATCTGTTTATAACCTTAGAATTTATATTCTTCTAATAATAAATAAATTAATGATTATTAATATAACAAATTATTATCCCCCTAATTATAAATCTAAAAGAGATAATAAATTATATTCTAGTAATAGCTAAATAAAAATATCTAATAAAAGTATCTAATAAATAATGGTAGATGACAAACTGGTTCGTCGCTCCCTTTGGGTGGGAGACATATAGCGTGTTCGAGTCGCGCCTACCATATAATTAGATATAAAAAAATAATTAAAATAAGGTTTCATGGCAGAGTGGTTAATGCGAGGTACTGTTAATACTTTTTTCAGAGGTTCAATTCCTCTTGATGCCTTTAATATAATATATTAAATATATAAAGATTTTATCTTATTAAAAGAGATATATAATTATATAAGCGAATATGTTGAAATTGGTAAACAATCTCCTCTTAAGCAGGAGTGGAAGTAATTCCTTAAGAGTTCAAGTCTCTTTGTTCGTAAGGTTATTTCAATTATAGTGTAATGCCCCCATATTATTAATATGTTAAGCGATATAGTGTAAAGGTAGCACAGCAGTCTCATTATCTGCTAGAACTGGTTCAATTCCTAATGTCGCTCTATCTTTTTTATTTAAAAATAAATTCTATTATAATTTAAGGTCTTTTAGTATAATGGTCGTACGACTACCCTTCACGTAGTTAGTGTCAGTTCGAATCTGATAAAGACTATTCTTAATTAATTATAAATTATCTATTGTTTAACTTTACTCTGTGCCTTAGGTGCCCTTACTTAAAAAGGATAGAAGTACAACAAGCAATGTATTAAAAATAAGGATAAAAGGAATAGTTTACATTGGTAAGTTAAGACGATTGCTAATTGTTCGGGGAGACCCTTAGGTGTTCGACTCACCTCTATTCCGGCAATATAAAAAGGGTAATTAAATTATAATACTTATCCCTTCCTGCCGTAGGGCTTCGCAACAAATTTAAGGATACACCTTAATTAATATTAGGGCTGCGACTTGTTTTATTCTATAATTTATTATAAGTAAGCAAAAAATATAAAATATATAAAACCCTAGTATAATAACTATTATATAATATATATAAATAAAATCAATGATTAAGTGTGAAAATCTTGATTATTTAATAATTAAAAATTATTCCCTAAAAATAATAAAAAAATTATAAAAATATTTACACAATGTAATTTTAATTAATAAGATAATTAATTAAATAACGAGCTAAAAAGTGAAAGAGTATAATGTAAAATGCATTGGCTTTTTTCTACGAATGCTAAAGAAATAGGAACATTATACCTAATATTTGCTGCATTTGCTGGTATGATTGGTACTGCTTTTTCAGTTTTAATTAGATTAGAATTATCAGCACCAGGTGTACAATTCTTACAAGGAGATCATCAATTATTTAATGTAATCATTACAGCTCACGCTTTCTTAATGATCTTCTTTATGGTAATGCCTGCTTTAGTAGGTGGATTTGGTAATTATTTCTTACCTATTCATTTAGGAGCACCAGATATGGCTTTCCCAAGATTAAATAATATTTCATTTTGGCTATTACCACCATCATTAATTTTATTATTATTAAGTGCTTTAGTAGAAAATGGAGCAGGAACCGGATGGACCGTATATCCTCCATTATCAAGTATTATTTCTCATTCAGGAGCTTCAGTAGATTTAGCTATTTTTAGTTTACATTTAGCAGGAGTATCTTCATTATTAGGTGCAATAAATTTCATTACTACAGCATTAAATATGAGAGCAAATGGTATGAGTTTACATAAAGTATCTTTATTTGTATGGTCTATTTTTATCACAGCCATTTTATTATTATTATCATTACCAGTATTAGCTGGAGCTATAACAATGTTATTAACTGATAGAAACTTTAATACTAGCTTCTATGATCCAGCAGGAGGAGGAGATCCAATATTATATCAACATTTATTCTGGTTCTTCGGACATCCTGAAGTATATATTTTAATTTTACCTGCTTTTGGTATAGTTAGTCAAGTAGTATCAACATTTTCTGGTAAACCTATTTTTGGTTATTTAGGAATGGTATATGCTATGTTATCTATTGGAATATTAGGATGTTTAGTATGGAGTCACCACATGTTTGCTGTAGGATTAGATGTAGATACTAGAGCTTACTTTACTGCTGCTACTATGGTAATTGCTGTACCAACTGGAATTAAAATCTTCTCATGGATAGCAACCTTATATGGAGGAAGCTTAAGATTTACAACACCTTTACTATTTACATTAGGTTTCATATCTCTATTTACAATAGGAGGATTAACAGGAGTAGTCTTATCTAATGCTTCATTAGATATAGCATTACATGATACTTATTATGTAGTAGCTCACTTCCATTATGTATTATCTATGGGTGCTGTATTTGGTTTATTTTCAGGTTTCTATTATTGGACACCCAAAATTGTAGGTAAAACTTATAATGAATTCTTAGGTAATGTTCACTTCTGGATTTTATTCATCGGGGTAAATTTAACTTTCTTTCCTCAACATTTCTTAGGATTATCTGGAATGCCTAGAAGAATCCCTGATTATGCTGATGCTTATGCTGGATGGAATGCCGTATCTAGTTTAGGTTCTTTAATTTCATTAGTTTCTGCTATCTTATTTGGTTATATTATTTATGATCTATTCGCTAATGGTAAAGAAGTTTCAAATAACCCTTGGGCTGTACCTTCATTCTTTACTTCATCTGTACTATTTAATGGTGATACACAAAATGTTAATACATTAGAATGGTCATTAAAAAGTCCTATTCCATTCCACGCATTTAAAATGTTACCAGTACAATCTTAATAAATTATATATTTTATATAAAACTTATTTATCCCCCCTATCCTTGCTTGGTTCAACTTTTAGGATTCCCCCTGTAATTTACTTTCTATACTAATAAAATAGGAGATACAGTTATAATTTCATCCGTGAGTTTTTAATATTATATATTGGATTCCTTTCCTTAAAGGATAGCGCTTCGCACCAGGCCTATAATTTTATATAATCATAAACTAAGCCATATATTAACTTAAAAGAGTAGATTTTTTAATTGATACTATAAAAAAATTAAAATAATATCTACAAATATGTAATATTTATATATAATAAAGTATCAGTTATATTAAACATCTATTTTAACTATAAAAAAGTAAATCGAACAGTGTTTACGATTAAATAGTATGGAATATTAAATAACTAAGGAATTTAATAATAATTCTTAGTCTTTGTATTAAATTGTAATCCTGCTCAAATCAAATATTTGTTTTAAGTATTTGTATATCTACCTTTATTAATTTAAATATAAATATGCCTGCATAGCTTGCCTTAGTTGGCGGAAGGGCATGGGATAGAAATCAAAGAGCGCAAGGAAAAAATAATCTTAATGAAAATAATAAACAATAAATCAAGTTTAGCACCATTATTTGGAAAGGCAATTAATTCACTTTCCGAAAAGTCAAATACTGAAAATAAGAATTCATTTTCATATAAAAATATATTTAATAAAAGTATTTTATGGGTTAAATTGTATGATAATTATTTATATAATTATTTAAATAAAAATACAAAAAATAAATTCAGTATATTAGAACCAAAAACAAAAGTAAATACTGAAGTAAATCAAACTCTAGCAACCGCCAGTTCACCAGCTTTAGCCTCTTTGGGTGGGGCAGTGGATAATAATGTACAAATTAGTAAAAATACTATAAAATTAATTAATACAAATAATAATCAAGCAGTAAAAAAAGAAATAAAAACAAATATAAACAAATATATTAAATCTATTTCTAAATATAATTCTGAAACAGTAAAATATCAAAATATAGTATATCAATTTAATAACAAAGGTATACAGAATAGCAGTGTAGGAATAAATAGAAATGTATTTACATTATTAGAAACCACATTTTTATCTATGTCAAGTTTAATAAGTAAACCTGTTATTGTTATTACACCTAATAAAGTAGTTATTCAATTATTTTATTATTTAAATAAATTTTATTCTAATAATAAATTATTCAATAATAATGATAAATTACAATTATTATGTTTAAATTTAAGTAAAATATATAAAAAACCTGTAGAATTAGAATTAGATAGATTACATTATCCTTATTATGATAGTAATATCTTATCTAATATGATTGGTTTAATTAGTAATATTGTTAAACTTAGATTTATTATTAAAAAATTATTTACTATAGCTAAAATTAAAAAAACTAATAAATTTATTAATAAATACTCTATTATACCTTCTTATTTATCTGGTTTTAAAATCAGAGTAGCTGGAAGATTATTAACACAAAGAGTTGTACCAAGATTAACAGTTAAAACTATACAAAGAGGAACTTTAGCTAGAGGTAAAGCTCAATTTGTTGATAGTGCTAGATTTACAAATAAAAATAAAAGAGGTTCATTTAGTATAACAGTAACTATGGGACATATCTTTTTTTAATTTAAAATAAATCTTATCCCCCTTTCCTATAATAAAGTGTTATAAGTATAGATAGCTTAGAGTATAATCTTTATATTAGCCGTCCATAGCCTTCTAAAAGAGAGTCAAGTTTACAGATGGTTCTGTAGTAGATCTGCAAAATCTATAAAATCAGGGTTCAATTCCCTCTTAACTCTAAAATATAAAATAACGATCGATAGATCAAATAATAAGTAATCAAGTAATATACCTAGTCCCCGCACAAAGCTACAATCATAATAGTATGAAGTATTTGATGGGGATAATTATTTATGTTTTCTACCATTAGAAACAATCCAAGCATATGATTTGGGGATAATATCATCTAATTCTGAATTAGGACTCACTGATGTTAATCTTTCAAGAGCATCTCCTAAAGGATTATTAAAAGGGTTTACATTCGGTAGACCTGTAGTTCTTAAGCCTAATGGCGATAGTGTAGGTGTAGTAGGTACAGAGTTAAATTTATTAACTATAATAAGGATCTGCTGTACCTAAACCAACAGTACCTATTGAAGGGGACAATATACTTGTAGAAGCCGTAGCAACTGATGTTAGACTCTCACTAGCACAACTAGTACTGGCAAACATTATACTATAATATTCTCTTTTTAGAATATGTCTAGCTGTTCTTTCACTTGTATTTTCACCTAACCAACTTATTCTTAACTTTTCATACCAAGGTGCATATGGATTAACTTTTGTGAATGGATAGTAGGCCGGATTATGATCTATACCACTATGTTGTTGGATTGCAAATAGATTTGCTTGGGTTTCAGTATCTACTGAAGAAGTTAACCAATATAATGGAGATAGTTTTTTAATATTATTACCTATTAATGTTATTAAGGATTTGGTTGTACTAGTTGGAGTGATACTACCTGTGGAACTACCTGGAGATGAAGGAATAATTTGTGTTGTAGGATTATTAGCATTAGGATCCACATTTGCTGTTGTTGCTTTAAACCAACTTACTACAATGGAGGGATCTGTTATTAATTTATAACTAAAGCTGTTATAGATACTACACTTACTGTAATAACTCCACCTACCCACAACCAAGTAGATAAATCTTTATACCAAGGTGTAGTATTAATGTTAATTGTATAAGGTTTATACCACTCTGTTGGCAAGTTTGAAGTATTAGGAATCAAGTTATTCCAAGCAATACCTCTAGGTGACCAGAAACTGTTTCTTTTTGGAGAAGGAGGATTAGATGGAAAGTTGGGTACGATTTTATAATCGAATAACTCAAAGAACCAATTAAATAATCTTCTGGTGAAGTTAACAAAGATTTCTAGATATGTACCACCTAAGGCACAAAAGTTAGATAGAAAAGTATCATAGCCAAATCCTGTTGTCTTGAATACCATATAAACTCCTATTACTGCATTGAATAATATAAATAGTTTTCTTATTTTAACCAATATTTTCCATATTGTAGTTCTACCATAATATAATGATAATAAACCTATAATATTTCTAATGAAGGGTAACCGATTCTATTCATTGTAAATGCTAATATTGCTGCTTTATTGGCTTGAATTCTTGTGAACCAGAAGTTAATTAATAAATAAGAAACTACTCCAATACCTTCCCAACCTATAAACATTACATGAATTAAGGGTGTTACTGGTGTTGGACCTTCCATACTACAGGAGGGTATATTATGAGCGTAAGCTAACACTGTTGAGATAATCCATAACATAAACATACTACTTTTCATATGTAGATTCTGAATATAAGAATTCTTAATATCATGTGCTACGCTAGATTTATGTGTTTCTGTTGTAGGGGATGAAGCTTTAGATTTAGAAGTTTTAATTGTTCTAATTCTTGTTTTAAAACTTTTAGGGTTAATTTTTTTTTCATTTGTTATTTTAATGGTTAATTAAATGCTCGATGTCGCCCACCACAGGTTAATCTTGAGTTAGTTACTCCATAATTTACTTATTTCTATTTAAAGAATAGTTACTCTTTCCACTGGCATAGGCTTATAGTGAATCCTGTTCTTCAGATTTGTAAACTAAGATAAATTAAGTTATATACGCAAAATATATTCTCTATTATATTTAATTGGGCTAAACCCAGAAAATATTTAATTCCGCCTCAGTTGTATTATGTATAAATATTTTTATAGCTAAAGCCGATAAAGTTAAATTCTAAATATATTAAATAACACTAAGTTAGAAAAATTCATTTTTTAATGATACTTAAAAGAGATTATAAAATTATAAGAGTGTAGTATTAATAGGTTAGTATGGCGATCTCCAAAATCATCGGTAGGTGTTCGAGTCACCTCGCTCTTGTAAAAGAAAGTTATTAATTTATTTTTATTTAATCATATTTTATAAAGTTAATATAGGGCTCTTAGCTTAATAGGTAAAGTACTCGATTGTCAATTGAGGAGATCCCAGTTCGAATCTGGAAGGGCTCGTTTATATTTTGAAGCTTTCAAATTTAAAATCAAAGGATTATAAAAATAATAAAGAGTCTATTTCGTTAAATTGTAACTATGCCCCTTGCTAATGCAGGGTTGAGGATAATTGCCACAAGCTAAAACTATTCCAAGCATCGGAAGATTCTGGGGGCAGCCGTCAGGCCCCAATACAACTCATATGCTTTAACCAATAAGGGAGGGCAGGAGAATATATTAATTATTTTATTCTATTATTATATTACAATAATTTAATTACAAAATAAATCTAATTAAAAAGTATCAACATATAAAAGTATCGATGACAATATAGTAATAACATCAAAGTAATTTAAAGGGGTTATTAAGGATAACTAGCAAATTTATAAAAAAGGAGGTGTAAGCCAAAAGCCACAAATTCAATAAACTACTAATAAATATCTAAATAATAATTAATATTAGCTTGAATAAAAAATAATGTGGCGATCCTAAGGGAAACCTTTATATAAAAACTTCCTGAAGCAAATCATTCTAGTAAGGAAAGGAAAGGAAATCAACCGAGACTCCGAAAGTAATGGTGAGTGAAATCGGATTAGCCAAGTAAAAATTATAAATTGAAATTCTATCAATATTTATGTCACAATAAAATAAAGATAACTAAAAAAGGTGAAAGTCCTGTAGATTTATAATCAAACTAAAAAATAAGTACGATGAGAGAAAACTTGTCGGAATAAAGGGGAACCATCCTCTAAGGCTAAGTATTATAAATTTAGCAATAGCGAAAAGTACTGTAAAGGAAAGTTTGAAAAGTATTGTATTAACATAGTGAAATAGACTTGAATTAGTAACCCTATAAGCAGTCGAAGTTTTAATAATAAAATGACGGCGTACCTTTTGCATAATGGGTCAGCAAGTTAATAGGAGTAGCAAGGTTTAAAGCCCTAGCGAAAGCGACTGGACTGACTAGCTTAATTAAATCAAAATAATTAAGAATTTATGTTTATAAAATATTGTAAAATTCGTATTGTAATTTAAGTTTTGTGTTTAGAAGGTTTGTTATGAAAATAATAATAAAAGCTAAGCACCTAGGCTAGCTAGACTAGTAAGGCTAAAATCACTTGTGAAAATGAAAGTATATAATAAATATGAATAAGATATTACCTTAGAAAATAAGCTAATATTGCCTAGGAAATAGTGATGGATAAGTTACTTCTATTAGACCCGAAGCAAGGTGATCTTTCCAAGACCAGATTATAATGGATCGAACGGGTGAATGTTGCATAATTCTCCGAAGAGTTTTGGAAAGCGGTGAAATGCCAATCTGACCTTGTGCTAGCTGGTTTTCTACGAAACATATGTAAGTATGACATCTATACAAAATTTATGGAGGTACAGCACGGCAATTCCCAACAAATCATAAAATAAAAAATATGAGGCGTTTAGGTTGCGGGGACCTCGAAAATCTTACCAATGGAAGCGAATCTCGGAAGTACATAAATTGATGGTAGATATTCAGACTGCTCATGCTAAGTTGGGTAGTCAAGACGGAAACAGCCGAGAACACGAAATCAAGGTCCCAAATGATTATTAAGTGAAATTAAGGAAGTAACAAATTGAATGCAGCTGTAAAGTGAGCCTGGTAGTCGCTATCTTTTAATGACCGTTGTAACAACGTAGCAGCCCTTCATAACTACTATTTATAATATAAATGGAAATATGAATAAGATTGTAGCGCCGAAAATTTAACGGGTCTAAATAATCAACCGATATCGTGTTGTTTAAGAATTTATTAATATTTATTCTTAATCTAGGTAGTAGAACATTCAGTAATACTAATGATAGAACAGTGTTTCATTGTTTTAAGGTAACTGAAGAGATAATGCTGACATGAGTAACGTAAAAAGAAGTTATAATACTTCTCGCCGAATACGAAAGGGTTATGAGAAAAGGTTGAACCGTCTCATGTTAATGCGGCCTCTAAGGTCCAAAACCAAAGTTTTGGCTGATGAGTAATTTACTGAAAGTCCAAAACAATATTTATTTTATATTTTTATTCTTTAAATAGCCTCTATGCAATATAAGCATAGAAGGAGGACCAGGAAAATAATGTATTTCTTAAATTTAATTTAATTTTAATATTATCTAAAAATAAGTCTTTCTACCGTACCCTAAACCGACACAGGTTCGTAAGTAGAGAATACTAAGGCGTAGAGCTAAAAGTTGTTAAGGAACTCGGCAAGTTCTCCTCATAAGTTTGACAATAAGAGGAACCACTTAAATAATATTTATGGTGGTGTCACAAAATCGGAGGCCCCGACTGTTTACTAAAAACACAATTCAGAGCAATGATGTAAATCATAGTATTCTGGATGAAATTTGCCCGATGCCATTAACATAAAAGAGGTAATGGGAAACTGTTACTAATTGAAAGTCTGGTTAATAGCGGTCTTAACTATGAGGATCCTAAGGTAGCAAAATCAGTTGGCCATTAAATGTGGTCTGGTATCAATAGTGTAACGATGGTCTCACTGTCTCTACAACTTGCTCAGTGAAATTGAATTATCCGTGCAGATGCGGATTGCCTCCAGGTGGACGGGAAGACCCTATGCAGCTTTACTGTAGTTAGTTATCACATCGATCTACAACAACCTTTAGTTAATAGTAATTAGGGGTGTCGATAGACAAACATTGGAAACCTTAAAACTGGGGTTGGGTCTATGTTTACCTTATAATTTATAATTAAAGGGATAG
>Ga0307502_10000017_pt1 | contig 44346 bp, 36 predicted proteins | sample 16_S_MG_FD_201364 | JGI IMG/M metagenome (GOLD analysis project Ga0307502, IMG submission 201364) | Soil microbial communities from Populus trichocarpa stands in riparian zone in the Pacific Northwest, United States - 16_S | ecosystem: Environmental > Terrestrial > Soil > Riparian zone > Trees... | reverse complement strand
AGCGTCGATCATCGCACCGGTGACAGCGTCGATGTGTAAGCGATCTCACACTAGAAGCGAAAGACCGATTAATCGCAGGCGGCTGCGGGTGCCTCGACGGTCTCGACATTGCATGTCACCAGCGTCAATGTCGCGCTAGAGCTCTCAACGCCACAGATCCGGGGTTTGATCAGACCGCAACTGGCAGGCTCTTCGGCTCTTCGTGGAGGAGCCGGGAATGACCGAGCGAGGAGCACCCAGCGGCCGTCGTCGCAAGCGGTTTCTGTCGCCGTCACAGAAGTATGAGATCTGGCTCGGGCCTGTTGCGCGGCGAGAGCACGATCAGCGAGGCCGCCGATCGCGCCGGGGTCGATCGCTCGACGGTGATGAAGCTGCGCACGGTCGCCAAGCAGGCGCGCTCGAGGCGCTCGCGGCGTCGCGGACGGGCGTCAAGGCGGGCGGCGTGGGATCCCGAGCTGGTCGAGGCCCGTTTGCAGCCAAAACACGCCGAACGGTCGCCGGCGACACCCACAAGCGATGGTTGCTGGCGCGATACTCCTTGCGATCGGTCTGACGAAGAGCAGGGGGTAAGGCCCAGTGCTCGGGTCCGTGTCACCAGCCGCAAGTTAAGCGTCGCGAGGTCGGGGTACGCGCGAGCGGTATGCGATGGCGGGTCGGCGATGCGCCGAGTAGACGCGCTCGAGCTGTCGGGGCTGTCGGCGGTAGCCTTCGCGCGCATGAGCCCAGGAGTGCCCGACGGGCAGGCGGTGGTGCTGGATGTCGCGCAGCTGCAGGCGCTGTTGGCCAGGACGTTCAATGTGGAGTTGGACGTCGGTCGTGGCAAGGAGCCCGTCGCGCTGGTGCGCTTTGCGACTCGCGAAGGCCTTGATCGGTGTCGCCGAGGCCAACGCGCTGGGCGGCCGAATCGATCGCGATCGAACGTGGAGTCGGCACGGAGCAGATCGCGCAGGCCGAGGCGCTGGCGCTGCATGCGGCGGCGTTCAACGGAATGCCCGACCCGGTGTTTCACCTCGCTGCGCGGGCGATGGCGATCGTCACCGGCCTCGCAGCGGTCGAGCCCGATCCGCGCGCGCCCGATAACGACGTGCTGCTGGACGCACGCGCTGCAGGCCGCGACCGGACTGGCGCAGCTGTCGGCACAACCGCTCAGCGCCGGCGGCGATAGCCCGCGGCATTCGCGACGAGACGCGGTTGTACGCGAGAAGAGTGGCGTGTTGACCTGTCAGCTCCATCTGAATCGGTCGCGGGCTTCATGAAACAGGGCACCAGGTGCTCTGGCACTCGGGTCCGGAGCTTCCTGGTTTCGAGAAGTCGCGTGAGGCTCCCTGTCCCGGCTGTAGCGGCGGCAGCCGCTAGGGAATGGCGCCGACAGCCGCGCCGATTCCGGCGCCGGCCCCTGTCACGAGAACGAGGCCCGCAATGCGAAGCCGAGTGCGAATCCGCGTCCGGCAACGCGCGGCACCATAGAACACTATCCTCGCGTTCGTGAAGGTGCGGCCAGATGCTCCACGAGTCCTCTCCAGCGCATCCGAGTGGTCGTACCACCTGACGTCATCGTCGGCGGCCGGCCGGCCGCGTCGGTGCCGGCGGCGGTGACTCCAGGAGCGGGCGACCGCTGCCGCGCGGCAAGGTCGGCGTCCCCCGCTGGATGACTATCCGTTCTGGCTCGCGACCGCGTTCGCGGCCGGCGCTGCCCAGCCGGCGCGGGTCGCCACGAGCTGCACGTTCGTCGCAAACCGGTTGAGGCCCGGTACCCGCTGCAGCGCGCAATTTGCGGCCCAGATGCGGCGGGCCGTCCGCGGGCGCTGTGCGAGCGCCATGTCAAGCGTCAGCGGCAGCATGTTCGCGACCCGCAGCTCGCGCACCTCGTAGCCGTGGCGTGCCAGCAACTCGCGCGCGCCGGCCTGGGTGTACAGGCGATCGTTGGGGTCGGTGCCGTGGTAGTACATCCCCAGCCGGCGCGCGAGCCATTCCAGGTAGGAGTAGCGGTTGGGGAGCTTGTAGATGTAGAGCGTGCCGCCGGGCCGTAGCACGCGGGCGAGCTCGTCGAGGCTCGCGTCCGGGTCGAGCACGTGCTCGAGGACGCCGCAGCTGAGCACGGCGTCGAACGACGCGTCAGCGTACGGCAGCCCGCGGGGGTCGCTTGACAGGTGAGCGCGGACGTTCGGGAATCGCGGCAGCGGCCGCACGGCGTCGGGCGCGTCGTCGCCGTAGTAATCGAACGAGGTGACGTTCAGGCCGGCCTGCTGGAGCAGGTCGGAGACCTGGCCGAACCCGCAGCCCCAGTCGAGGATCGAGCCTGGCGCGTCACGCGCGATCCGCTCGACGATCGAGACGTATTCGAGCATCTGCGGCGCGGAGCGGAGGTTGACGTCGATCCCGCGGTCCATGGACGCGCTGGACGCTACCGGCCGCCGAGGCGGCGCAGCACGTCGCGCAGCTCGGACGCGGTGCGCTCCCAGGAGAACCCGGCCGCGCGGGCGCGGCCGGCCTCGCGCAGCCGCGCGCGCTCGTCGGGGTCGGCCAGCAGGCGTGCGAGCGCGCCGCGGATCGCGTCCACCGACAGCGGGTCGACCAGCACCGCTGCGTCGCCGGCGACCTCCGGCAGGCTCGAGACGTTCGAGGTGATCACCGGCGCCCCGGCGCGCATGGCTTCGAGCACCGGCAGCCCGAAGCCCTCGTATAGCGACGGGTAGCAGAAGACCTCGCAACCGCCGTACAGCGCGGCCAGCTCCTCGTCCGGAACATAGCCGGTGACGCGCACGCCGGCACCGCGGGCGCGCCTGAGGATCGCGTCGGCCTCCCAGCCGGCCGGTCCGACGAGCACGAGGTCGTGCGCGTCGCGCAGTGCCGGCGCCAGCCGCGCCCACGCGTCCAGCAGGCGCTCGAGGTTCTTGCGCGGCTCGAGCGTTCCGGCGGCGAGCACGTACGGTCGCTCGCTCCCGCGCCGGGCGCGACCGGCAGCCCCGAAGAGCTCGGCAGCGGCGAGCGGGATCACCAGCGCTCGCGGCGCCGACGACGGCACCCGCTCGACGAGGTCGCGCCGCGTCGCATCGGAGATGCAGACGAGCGCTCGCGCCCGCCGCACGCCGACGTCGATCGTCGCCTTCTCGATCCACGTCGCCCGCTTCTGAGCCTGGGCGCCGGCGATGAACGGCACGAGGTCGTAGACCATCACGGCGCATGGCACGCGCGTGAACCACGCGGTCAGATAGGAGTTCGTCGACAAAAACGCGGCGCACTGGCGCGCGGCGCGGCGGGCGGTGTCGAGGTGCCACAGCGGGTCGGGACGGTCGACGGCGCGCCACTCAAAGCGCTCGTCGAGCTCCAGCTCGGCCGGCTCGCGGCAGTACAGGAGGTAGCGCTCGTCCCCGTCCAGGCGCGCCAGTGCCGCGAGCACCTCGCGCACGACGCGTCCCCGGCCCGCCGGCACCTCGGCCGCCGCGCGGGCGTCGATGCCGAAGGTCAGGGCCATCCGGGCGAGTCTAAGCTCCGCCGCCGTGCACATCGGCCTGAACCTGCTCTTCCTCGTGCCGGGCGAGACCGGTGGCATGGAGGTCGCCGCCCGCGCGATCCTGCCGGCGCTCGCGAGTGCCGCGCCCGGCGTCCGCTTCACGGCGTTCGTCAACCGGGAAGCCGCGGGCGAAGTCTGGGACGCGGGGATCGAGTCGATCGTGATCCCCGTCAACGCCCGCAACCGTGTCGAATGGGTCCGCGGCGAGCAGCAGCTGCTGCCGCCGGCCGCCCGCCGCGCCGGCTGCGATTTGGTGCACTCGCTCGGCAGCACCGCTCCTGTTTGGGGGCGTTTCGCGCGCGTCGTGACCATCCACGACGTCATCTACAAGCGCTTCCCCGAGGCGCACGGCGGGGTCAAGGCGATCGGCATGCGCGCGCTCGTCCCGCTCGCGGCTCGCAGCTCGCAGCGCATCATCGCCGACTCAAACGCCACCCGCGACGATCTCGTCGAGCTGCTGAAGGTGCCGGCGCAGAAGATCGACGTCGTCGCGCTGGCGCCTGCGCCGCCGCGCGTCCATCCCACGCCCGCAGCCGACCTTCGCCGCCACCACGGCCTCGGCGAGCGCCCGCTGCTGCTGTCCGCCTCGGCCAAGCGCCGCCACAAGAACCTCATGCGCCTGCTCGAAGCGCACGCGCTGCTGGAGGATCGCCCGCTGCTCGTCCTGCCCGGCTACGCGACCGACCATGAGGCCGAGCTGCGTGCCCGCGCCGCGCAGCTCGGGATCGCCGGCGACGTGCGCTTTCTGGGCTGGGTGAGCGACGAAGACATGGAGGGCCTCTACGCCGCGGCGGCCGTCTTCGTCTTTCCCTCGCTCTGCGAGGGGTTCGGGCTGCCGGTGCTGGAGGCCATGCAGCGCGGCGTGCCCGTCGCCTGCTCGGGACGCTCGGCGCTGGCCGAGGTCGTCGGCGACGCCGCGCTCCTGTTCGACGCCGAGGATCCGAGAGCGATCGCGGACACCGTGCGCGCGATCCTGACCGACGCCCGGCTTGCCGAGGGACTGCGCCACGATGGCCGCCCGCAGGCCGCCCGCTTCACGTGGGAGGCGACGGCGCGTGGCTGCCTGGAGACCTACGCTCGCGCGCTGCGCCGCCCGGTCGCGTAGGTCGCGACCACGGCCGCGAGCGAGCCGTCGAGCGACAGGCGTTCGGCATTGGCTGCGAACCAGAGCGCGGTCGACGCTCGCATCGCGGCTCCCGCCTCGGCCACCCGCACGATCGCGTCGGCCAGGTCGGCCGGCGCGGCCGAGCGGGCGATCGTCCCGTTCACGCCTTCCTCGACGAGCTCGACCGCGGCGTTGTCGGGCCCGGCCACGACGACGCTCGGCACCCCTGCGGCGCTCGCCTCAACGACGATCAGCCCGTACCCCTCCCGGCTTGACGGCAGCACCATGCACAGCGCGCCGCGCAACGCCGCATCGACCTCCTCGGCTGACACGAACCCGGGCGCCCGCAGCCAATCAGCGGCGCCCGCGGCCTCGATCCGCCGCAGGACCTCCGGGCGCTCCGGCCCGTCGCCGAAGATCGCCGCCCGCAGCCCGGGCAGCCGCTTGCGCGCCTCCACGAGCGCGGGCACGAGCGCGGGCGCGCGCTTCTCCGGGATGTGACGCCCGGCGAAGACGATCTCTCCGGGCCCGCTCTCGCGGGGCGCCCGCAAGACGGCGGACGGCTTGGCGGGCGAGAACATTCCCTCGAGCACCTCCACCTCTCCGCGCAGGCCCTCGTCCCGCAAGCGCCTCGCATATAACCGCGAGAAGACGATCGCCCGCTGAGGCACGCGCGCGCACAGCCGCTGCACGAGATAACCGATCCGCCCGCCCGCGCGCCCGAGGTACTCCGTCCAGTACGCGAGCGACCAGACCTCCCACCAGTCGACGGTCACCCCGAATCGGTGCAGCGGTCGCACGAGCGCCACGGCGAGCAACGAGAAGAATGGAAACGACGCGGTGTGCACGACGTCGTAGCGACGGCCATGGCGCAGCAGGTGCCACAGGACGCCCGCGCCGAACACGAGCGCCGGCAGGATCCGGCGGCGACCGTCGACGTACAGCGCCATGCGCGGCCCGGCAGTCACGATGCGTACGCCCGGCACGTCGACCACCGCCCCGGGCTCCCACTGGCGCAGCGTCAGGTACGCCACCTCATGACCCTCCGTTGACAGGCGCTCGGCGACGCTGCGCAGCCAGCGCTCACCGCCGCCGACGGTGTAGGGGAACAGGCAGTCGTAGACGACGAGGATCCGCACGCGATCAGCGTTGCAGAGGCTGAGTTAGTCTGTGGCGCGAGCGCAACCCTCTCCGGGTTGGTGCGTTGTTGCCTGCGAGGCCCGCTAAAGCGCCTCCCCTCGGACATAGCCATGGCCTCGACCCAGAGCACACCAGCAGCCCTCGACGGTCAGGCGACCGTCGAGGTGTCCGTCGTCATCGCCTGCCTCAACGAGGCCGAGAACATCGAGGAGTGTGTCCGGCGCTCGCAGCAGGCGCTCGACGAGGCGGGCATGGTCGGCGAGGTGGTCGTCGCCGACAACGCATCCGACGACGGCAGCGCCGAGCTCGCGGCGGCCGCCGGAGCGCGCGTCGTTCACGAACCGCGCCGCGGCTACGGCTCGGCCTACCTCGCCGGCTTCGCCGCCGCCCGCGGGGCGTACATCGTGATGCTCGACGCGGACATGACGTACCCCTTCGACGAGATCCCGCACTTCGTCTGCGAGCTGCGCGACGGCGCCCAGCTCGTCATGGGCGACCGGATGGACAACATCCAGCCCGGAGCGATGCACTGGATGCACCGCTACATCGGAAACCCGCTGCTTAGCGGGACCCTCAACCTCTTCTTCCGTACCGGCATCCGCGACGCGCACTGCGGCATGCGCGGCTTCCGGCGCGACGTTTTGCCGGCGCTCGACCTGCGCACGACCGGGATGGAGTTCGCCTCCGAGATGATCATCCGCGCCTCGAAGGAGAAGCTCGTCATCCGCGAGTTCCCGATCGAGTACGCGCCGCGCGCCGGCGAGTCCAAGCTCGCGCGCTTCCGCGACGGTTGGCGGCACCTGCGCTTCCTGCTCGTCCACAGCCCGACGCACCTGTTCATCGTCCCCGGCGTCATGATGCTCGCGCTCGGCGCGCTGATCGCGGCGATCTCGCTGCTGCAGATCAGCCTGTTCGGTCGCGAGTGGCAGCTGCATTCGATGATCGCGGGCGCATTGCTGTGCATCGTCGGCACGCAGGTCGTCGCCCTCGGCCTGTGCGCACACGCGTACGGCACGTACTTCATGGGTGAGCGCGACCCGTGGTTCGATCGTGCGCGGACGCGCTACAGGCTCGAGCACGGCCTGCTGCTCGGCGGCGTGATCGTCGCCTGCGGCGTGATCGCCGCCGCCGCGATCGTCATCATCTGGATCGACCGCGGTTTCGGCCAGCTATCGGAGGAGCGGCTGGCCGTCGGCGCCGCGACGCTGATCATCGTCGGTCTGCAGATCTTCTTCGCATCGTTCCTGCTGTCGATCCTCGGGCTGCGGCGCCGCGAGCCTGGACTAACCGAATAGCTCAGGTGTAGAGCGCCGACATCGTCAGAAACTGCGAGGCCCAGAACAGCGCGAGCATCGCGGTGACAAGGCCGGCCGTGACCACCGCCGCAGCGCGCCGGCCCAGGCCGAACGTCGCCAGCACCGCAAGCGCCGCGAGCGCCGCGGCCGCCGGGAAGAGGTAGCGGCCGAACTCCGGCGTGGTCGGGTCGCCCGGCGCGAAGTACGCGACCTCGGTGCCGAAGAACACGCCGAGGATGACGAGCACGAGAACCGCCAGCTCCCAGCGCCGCCGTGCGGCCGCGGCGCGGTTGCGCCACCACGCCGCGATCGCGAGCGGCACGAGCGCCAGCATGACCACGGCGATCACGCCGTACACCCACTTGGGGAACAGGATCGACGAGAAGCCGAACGAGGCCCAGCCGCGCTCGATGTAGGCATGGAAGCCCGGAAAGCGCCCGCCACCGGGCCGCTGGTCTGTCATTCCAGGCGCCGGCGGAAGGACCAGCTGCCACACGTACTCGGCGAACTGGACCGGATGCTCGACGGCCTTGGACGGCTGCACGGCGGCCCCTGGGCGCGTCGGATAGGTGTTGCCGGTCGCGGCGAACCAGCCGGCGCGGGTGGGATCGGCGCTGTCGTGCAGCGCCGTTGCGAGCACGACCGCGATCGCGGCCGTGACGAGGACCGCCGCGCCGAGCGCCGCCAGCGCCCGCCTGACTCGGACCCCCGCGTGTCGCGCCCGCAGCGCGGCCCCGGCGACGCCGACGACGATCGCGGGCGCCAGGAACAGCCCGCTGCCCTTCATCAACGCAAGCAGCACCGCCGCCACGCCCAGCGCGACGGACAGCCGCACGGTCAGGCCGCGGCGCAGCGCGCGCACGACGAGATAGAGCACGATCGCCGCCGCGGCGCTGACGCCGGCGTCGTTGTTCACGACGCCCGAGATGAACGCGAACATCGGTTGGAATGCCACGAACAGCCCCGCCGCGACCGCCGGCCAGCGCGGGCGCGGGACGAGTTCCTGCACGAGCAGGAAGACGAACGCCGCCGTCAGGCCACCGAACAGCGCCGACACGAGCCGCATCGCGGTGACGCGCGACCAGATCGACCCCGAGCCGGCGGCCAGATAGGCCGGTGCAAGCGCCGCGTAGTACAGCGGCGTGTAATCGGCGGTCGTGATCCAGCCGCCGCCGTCGTCGCGCCTGGGCTGCTCCCGGGACTGGCGGGCCTGCCAGCCGCGCTCGTCGCGCGCGGTCCACGGCGGCCGGCCGAGGCGCTGTCCGTAGTAGCCGCTCAGGCGTGCGCTCTCGTAGGCGACCTGGGTCTCGCTGGAGTACGGACGCCGCGCCGAAGGACCCGTGTCTGGCCCGCGACCGCGCTCGGCGAGCGCCTGGACGTAGGCGACGTGCTCCACCTCGTCGGGCGCGTCGAACACGGGAACGATGAGCGACCACGACGCCGCCGCGAGGAATCCGATCGCCCCGATCACGATCGCGGCTCCGCGAAGCGGCCGTTGCGCCACCGCGCGCGCAAAGACGTAGAGCGCGGTCAGAAACAGCATCGGCGTGAGCACCAGCAGCACGAGCGCGTAGGTCCATGCGGAGACGATCCCGGGCCGGAACTGCGACGCCCGCTCGAACATGTCGGGCAGTTGCGCCAGCAGGCTCCTGCGCTCGCCCGCCGGCGGATGAAACCAGACCGCCACGCGGGCGTCGACCGGCGTGCCGCCGAGCAGCGCCCCCGCTTGGCCGGGCTCCAGCCCGCGACGGCCCGCGACATCGATCGGGCCGGACGGGGTCACGCACAGCCGGCCGCTGGTGCCGCGCTTGACCGCGACCGGCATGTCGAGCGTCGTCGGAGCGCTTCCGGGTGGCCCGCCTTGCGGCGCGAGCGCGATCCTGTCCTGCTCGAAGCGCGAGCCCGCGGTCACCTCGGTGGCGACCGTGGTGGCCCCGAGCGGCCCGAGGCGCAGACGCAGGCGACCGGTCCCGGCGGGGATCTCCAGCGCGCCGACACATAGCTGCTGGCCTGGCTGAACGTGCAGCACCGTGCCGTCAGAGCCCGCGTTGTTCGTGCCGGTGAGGAAGTCGCGCGGGCGGGCGAGCTCGAACACCATGATCACCGCGAGCAGCACGCCGACCGCGGCAACGGCGATCCGCACGCCGCGCAGGGGCGCCGCCGCCGGCAGCTCGACCTCCGGGCCGGCCCCGCCGCTGGCCGTGGTCGTCGACGGCTCGCTCATGTGCCGGGAGCCTGCCAGAAGCCGACCGGCGGCAATCGGCGACCGCGCTCCAAACCGTCGCCGGTCGATGGCATCCGTCAATCGGATCCGCGCATATCTAGACTTGGCCGGACAGATGACGGCGAATGAGCACAGTCCAGCCGGCGCCGTTTGTACGCCGTCCTGGCTCAGCAGCCTGAGCCTGGATTCACCGAGATGAGCTGGCTCGGCAGCCTGAGCCATCCTCGCCACGGGTAGCTGCGAGCGGACTGGTGGGCTTCAAGCGCTGGGCGCGAGCTCTGCGAGATCCCGGCGACGTGCCGCGGACGGCGCTGCTGGTTGGCGTCCCGCTCGTGATCTGCCTGATCGTCTGGGCGTGCTGGCCGCGTCCGTACTACACGGGCACCGACAGCATCCGTACCCGCGATTTCGTCCAGCAGGTGCGGGCCGACCGGACCCTCTGCGTTCGGGGCCTGCAGCTTCCGGCGCAAACCGGGCTCGTCGAGTTCGAGATCGTGACAGAGGGACCCGGCCCGCCCGCGATGAAGCTCGCGCTTCGCTCGCCCGCGGGCACGACCATCGCGCGCAGCCGGCTGCCAGACGCCGCCCGCGCCGGCGCACGTGCCAAGGTGGCGTTCGCGATCCCGCGCCGGCCAGACACGCCGGACAGCGTGCCCGTGAGCGCGTGCGTCACGCCGCAGCGCACGATCCGCTTCGGCGGCACCTTGAGCGTCGCAGGCGTCGTACCGACCGTCGATGGTCGGCCCGTGGGCCAAGAGCGGATCGCGGTCTGGTTTCGACCGCCGGCCGGTTCTGAGCGCAGCCTCCTGGCGCAGATCCCGACCGTCTTTCACCGCGCTTCCCTGTTCCGGCCCGCATGGGTCGGCGCATGGACGTACTACGTGTTGCTCGGCCTCGTTCTGCCGCTCGCGTTCGGCCTTGCGCTGTATCTGCTCAACCGAGCGCAGACGCTGTCGTGGCGCCGGCTCGGTGCGGGAGTCTTCGCGGTCGCGCTCGCGATCACGCTGAGCTGGGCGCTGCTCACCCCGCCGTTTCAGGCACCTGACGAGCAGGACCACTTCGCGTATGTCCAGCAACTGGCCGAGAACGGCAAGGCCGCCAGCCAAGTCCCGGGGACACCGCCGTGGTCCTCGTCGCTCGTCGTCGCCCTCCAATCGACGTGGGCCCTGGCGGCCAACGAGCAGGCCGATGGCCGGCCGCCGTGGCTCGCGCGCGACGAACGCGCGTGGGCGATCAAGGACAGTCGCGATCCCTCGAAGAAGGACGGCGGCGGCGCCACGACCGCCGCCACGCACGGGCCCGTCTACTACGGCGCGATGACCCTCGCGTATCGCGCGGCCGGCGATTCTTCGATCTGGTCTGAGTTGACTGCGATGCGCATCATGTCCGGGCTGTTGAGCGCCCTGACGGTCCTCTTCGTGTTGCTAGCCGGGCGCGAGATCGCTCCCTCCAAGCCGTTGTTCGCCGTTGGCGCGGCGCTGCTCGTCGCACTCAATCCGATGTTCACCTTCATCGGAGCATCGGTGAACAACGACGTCGGTGTCAACGCCGCGGCGGCGCTGCTCCTCTTCCTCATCATGCTCGCGGCACGACGAGACCTCACGCTACCGCTGGCGTTGGCGATCGGTGGCACGCTGGGCGTTCTTCCGGTCATCAAGGGCACGAGCTATGCGCTGTACGTCGTGGCGGCGATCGCTCTGCTCGGGCTCCTGCTCAAGGTTCGCAGTCGCAAGGTTCTCGCCGGCGTGGCCACGGTCGTGCTGGCGCTCGTCCTGGTCCAGATCGGCTGGGGCTCGGTCGCGGCGCAATTCGGTCGCACGACATTCACCACGCCAGGGGGAGGAGCACCGATCACCGGCAACAGCTTGTGGAGCACGGCCGGGCCTTCGCTGTCCTATCTCTGGCAGATCTTCCTTCCGTCGCTGGGGTTCATGTACGACCACTACCCGCTGCACGATTGGCCCGCCTACACGATCTACATCGTGCGCGGGTGGGCCTCATTCGGCTGGTACGCCATCGTCTTCCCGCCAGTCGTCTACGCGGTCATCCTCGCCGGCATCGGATGCACGCTGCTGTCCGCGGCGGTGTACGTCCGGCGGCGCTTCGATTGGCTGAAGGAGAACTGGGTGATCGTCGCGACGCTGGTGGCGATGCCGATCGTCGTGGTCGCCGCGGTCGAACGGGCCTTCGCCACCAATGGCCAGCGAGCCCTCATCGCCGAGATGGGCCGCTACCTGTTCCCGGCGGTCGGTGCTCTGGGGCTGCTCGCCGTGGGCGCGTACTGGGCATGGGGAGAGCGCTGGGCGGCACGGATCACGACCGGCGTCGTGGTGAGCGCGATGGTTCTCACCTTCGCCTCGCAGCTGCTGACCCTGCGCGGGTTTTACACCTGATGAACGCGAACGCGATCGATGTCACCGTCGCGGTGCCGGTTCGCAACGGCGGTCGGCGCCTGGAGCGCGTGCTGCAAGCTGTGTGCGACCAGGCGACCGTGCTGCGCGTCGAGCTGCTCGTCTGCGACTCCGGCTCCACGGACCGCTCGGCGGCGATCGCCCGCTCGCACGGCGCGCGTGTGCTGAGCATCGCGCCGGCGGAGTTCTCCCACGGCGAGACGCGCAACCTGCTGGCGCGGGAGGCGCGCGGCGCGCACGTCGTCTTCCTCACCCAGGATGCGATGCCGGCGTCGCCGAGGTGGCTCGATTGCCTGCTGGGCGCGTTCGCCGCCGAGCCCGACGCCGCGCTTGCGTTCGGTCCGTACATCGCCCAGCCCGGCGCCAGCTCGAGCACGATTCGCGAGCTCGAGACGTTCTTCGCCTCGTTGCACGGCGCGCGCACCGTCCGGCTTACCGCCGCGGAGCGCGCGCTGCCGGCACGCCACCTGCTCGGCCCGCGCGGCTTCTTCACCGACGCAAATGGCGCCGTCGCGCGCGCCGCCTGGGAGCGGGTCCCGTTCCGCGACGTGCCATACGCCGAGGACCAGCAGCTCGCGATCGACATGCTCCGCGCCGGTTACGCGAAGGTGTTCGTCCCTGACGCCGCGGTGGAGCACTCGCACGAGTACTCGGCCGGGCGCCGCGTCCAGCGCTGCTTCGACGAGTGGCGCGCGCTGCGTGAGATCTACGGCTGGGTGGAGCCGCTCGGCGCGACGACCTTTCGCGATCGTGTGCTCGCGCCCGCGCGGGCCGATGTCCGCTGGGCGCGCGCTCGGGGTGCCAGTCCCGCCGCCCAGGCGACGGTCGCGGCGCGGGCAGTGCTACACCACGCAGCTCGCACGGCCGGGGCCGCGCTTGGCTCGCGTCACGATCGCCTGCCCGAACCGCTGCGCCGACGGCTCTCGCTGGAGTCGCGGGCTACGTTCCCGCCGCTGCACCGTGAGAATGACGGACACCGATGAGACGTCCCAACGCGCATCCGACCGCGCCGGACAGCGAGTCCAAGACGCCGGACGAGGCGATCGCCGCGATGCCGCGCGGTCCGCTGGCGAACCTGCGCCGGCGGATCGAGCTGACCTACCAGTACCTCGGCCCGCGCGAGGTCGCCTGGCGCATCGTCACCTTCCCGATGCGCTTCACGCCGCTGCGCCACCGTCTCAAGCTCGGCTCGGCGGTCGAGACCGAACGGCGCCGGGCGAGGTCCTGGTATCGCGAGGAAGGCAAGCCGGTCACCGTCGTGATCCCGACCTACGGCGATCCTTCGCACGTCGCCCAAGCGGTGCGCAGCATTCGCCGCACGACCCGGCGCTCGATGGTGCGGATCGTCGTCGCCGACGACGCGAGCCCCGCCGCCGACGTCGCGCAGCTCAAGGCGATCGACGGGATCGACACGCTGATCCTCGGCGAGGAGAATGCCGGCTTCGCGGCGAACGCCAATCGCGGGCTCGCCGCGACCGACCCACAGCTCGACGTCGTGCTGCTCAACGCCGACGTGATCGCTCGCAAGCGCTGGCTGGACTGCTTGCAGTACGCGGCCCACACGTCGGACGGCGTCGGCATCGTCGGCGCCAAGCTGCTGTACCCCGACGGCCGCATCCAGCACGCGGGCGTGCATCGCAACCTCGGCGCGCTCGAGTGGTTCGACCACCGCTTCCGCTTCAAGCCATCTGACTACGGGCCCGCGAACGTGGTGGCCCTGGTGCTGGCGGTGACGGGGGCGTGCATGTACGTCAGGCGCGCCGTGCTCGACGCCGTCGGTCCACTGGACGAGCGCTATCCGATGGCCTACGAGGACGTCGACTGGTGCCTGCGCGCATGGCAGGCCGGCTTCAAGGCCATGTACTTCCCGGCCGCGACGCTGACACATCTGGAGTCCGTGACCCGCGGGATGCAGGTCGGCGAGCGCGAGCTCGCCTCGCAGGCCGCGTTCTGGGAGCGCTGGGGCGACTTCTTCGACGGCCGCGGGCGGGCCGTGCATGTTGCGGACGGGCGCCTGCGCGTCGTCTACGTCACCGAGGACACGGGCGTCGGCGGCGGGCACCGCGACGTCTTCGAGCATCTCAACCACCTCCACGAGCGTGGCCATGACGTCAGGCTCTTCACGCTCGGCGACGTGCCCGATTGGTTTGCGCTGAAGGTGCCTGTCGTCACCTTCGAGGACTACGACGAGCTCGTCGACGAGCTCGCCGGGATCGACGCGATCAAGGTCGCGACCTGGTGGAACACGGGCGCGCCGGTGTGGCGGGCGAGCGTCGTGCGCGGCATCCCGGTCTTCTTCGTGCAGGACATCGAGACGTCGTACTACCCCGACGACGAGCACACCCGCCACGCGGTCCTGGCCAGCTACCGCCAGGAGTTCCGCTACATGACGATCTCCGGCTGGAACGCCGACCGGCTGCGCGAGCTGGGCCTCGAGCCGGCGATCGTGCCGCCGGGGATCGACCTGCAGACCTTCCGCCCGCTCCCCGGCTCACAGCGCCGCGACGACATGCTGCTCGCGCTCGGGCGCACGAACCCGCTGAAGAACCTGCCGCTGACGGTCGACGCCTGGAAGGCCGTGCCCGGTGACGCGAAGCTGTGCCTGTTCGGCATCGAGCCCGAGCTCGGCCCGCGCTACGGGGCGCGTTACGTCGAGTGCCCGAGCGACGACGGCGTCAACGAGCTGTTCAACGAGGCCACCGTGTTCGTCCAGACCTCGACGCATGAGGGCTTCTGCCTGCCGCCGCTCGAGGCGATGGCGACCGGCGCCGCCGTCGTCTGCACCGACTCGCACGGCAACCGCGACTTCTGCGTCGACGGCGAGAACTGCCTCATGCCCGAGCCGACCGTCGCGGCCGTCAGCGCGGCGATCTCGCGGTTGCTCGCCGACGAGGAGCTGCGCGCGCGTCTGGGCGCTGCCGGCCTGCGCACGGCGCAGGACTATGCGTGGGAGCGCCGCATCGACGAGCTTGAGAGCTTCCTGCGAGACGTCGCCGCCATCCCAGCTACTCAGCGACCCGCGACGCCGCTCGGCTAGATGGTCACCTGCCTCGATGCACATCTGGACTGAGCTGGCTACCAGCGAGGCGGCCTTGCTGACGATCCTGCTGCTGATCGGCGCAGGGCCGGCGGCCCTGCTGCCGGCGCGCTTCGATGCCGCGGCCCGGATCGCGCTGGCGCCAATCCTCGGCTTCTGCCTCGGCACGTGCGTGACCACGACGGCGCTGGAGTTCGTTCCCGCCGGAAGCTCGTATCCGCTCCTCATCCCGCTCGCGCTCGCGTCGGCTGCGTTCGCGGCGCGGCGCACGCTGCGGTCGCCCAAGCATGGGTGGCCGTCGCTGCGTGATGCCGCGCAGATCCTCGTCCTCTGTGTCGTGGTCGCGGGACCGCTGACGTACGTGTTGCACGAGCGCCACACGGTCGGCCCCGCCGCGTATTACTTCACCGACGTCGACAACTACGTCGCCACGCAGGAGGCCGCGGCGACGACCTCGCTGCGCGATGCGCGCGCTGACTGGAAGCAGTATGCGCGTACCGGCACGCGATTCGCGGACCTGACGCAGTTCATCTACGCGTTCTTCGCCGACTTCGGATCGAACCTCGACGCCACGCCGCTGCACGCGAACGTCAACCAGCTGCTCGGGCTCGCGTCGATCGACACCTTCGCGCCGTTTCTGATCGTGCTGCTGCTCGCCGGCGGGTTGGGAGCGTTCGCCGCCGTACGTCGTATCGCCGGGACGCCCACCTGGACGGCGCCTCTGGCCGGGGCGCTGTTCGGCGGGCCACTGCTGCTCGAGCTGTGGTTCGACAGCTACCAGGCCGCGATCATCGCGCTGGCGCTGCTGGTTCCGACCGTCCTGCTGGGCGCCGAGGCAGTGCGTGGTCCGCGCCTCACGAACCTCGCGTTGGTCGCCCTCATGCTCGCGGTCTTCGTCACGGTGTATCCGCTGTACGTGCCGCCGCTGGTCGCGATCGGGGCTGCCGCTGTCGCGTGGCGGGCGGTCGTGCAGCGTCGCGCGGGGGCAAGCCCGGGCGCGCTCGCGCGGTCGCTGGTGCTGCCCGCGCTTGCGGTGGCCGTCATGACCGCGGCGTTCGATCCCGTTGCGCTCGTGCGCACGGTCGGCTACTACCACCGCGTCCTCACCGCGGGTTTCCCGTTCCCGCGCGTGGGATACGTGCTGCCGCCCGAGGTCCTCCCCGGCTGGCTGCTGCAGACCCAGGAGTTCTGGTTTCTGACTCCGATCGGCACCGGTGACTTGCGGCAGGTCCTGCTCCCGACGCTGATCCCGTTCGTGTTCCTCGCCTTCGTCGCGGTTGCCGTCAGGCGCCACCGGATCGGGCTGGCCCTGCTTGGCCTCGCCGCGATCTTCGGCCTGGCGGCCCACCTTTCCTACGCAAGCGAGGACGCGTGCACGTACTGCGCGCAGCGCTACCTGCTCGCCCTGGCGCCGATCTTCGCAGTGCTGCTCGCCGTCGGACTGTGGCAGTCGCTGCGCTCGCCCTCGCGGGTCTGGCAGGTCGTCGGCATCGGTGGCGTCCTGCTCGTCGTCGCCGCGGTCGGCCAGCGAACGCGCGTCGAGCTCGAACGCTTCGCGGACAGGTCGTTCTTCTTCGACAGCGCAAACCGCAGCGCACTGGAAGAGCTGCCGCGGGACGGTCGGCCGGTGCATCTCGAAGGCTACTGGGCGAGCCCCTCCGCGCAGGCCGAACAGCCGCTCACCTACCACCTCGCCACCGACCGGGCACCCGGGCGCGTCTCCATCAGCCTGGGCACGAGCTACTCCAACGCGACTCAGTACCTCACGCTGGGGCCCGAGCTGGCGCCGGGACCCGAGTTCCGATCCGACTATCGCTACCTGTTGACGCGTTTCTCGGGTGTCGCCACCGACCGGCGCGTCGTGGCCCGTCGCGGCGCGGTGAGCCTGATGGAGCGCACGCGGCCGCTGGACGTGACGCCATACACGGGGTTGAACATCAACCTCGCGCGGCTGGATGCATCGGGAATCCCCTGGGTCCGGCCGGGGGCGCCGCTGCGGCTGCACGTCGTCGGGAAAAGCAGTGCGCGCCGGGTGTGGGCGCGCCTGACGTTCAGGCTCCCGCAGGCGCTGACCCTGCCGGCGCAGCGCGGCGTGCGCGCGCGTGACCGGCGCGGCACGCTGACGGTCTGCGTCCGCGCGACGGGCCGCGCACCGATTCGCGACGCGGCGCTCCAGCTGCCCGCTCCCACAGTGGATGTGATTCGCCTGACGGGGATGCGCGCCGTCACCGGACGCTGCGAGGTCTGATCGAGCTCCTCGTCAGGTCGGGTGCTTCTCGGGATGAAATACGCGCGAGCGCAGCAGCAGGAACGCGACCCCAGTCACGCACACGACGGTCGCGACGTATACGAGGTTCGTCGGCAGGCCCAGCGCGGACGGCAGCACCGCCGTCGACAGCGCGGTGACCCCGTACTGGGCAAGCGTGATCGTCAGGTAGCGGCGGGCCTGGCGCCCGACCGGCAGCGCGAACGTCTGCGCATGCGCCCAGACGAAGTGCCGCTGCGTGAAGAAATGCGTCGTTACGGCGACGCCGTAGCCGATCACCAGAGCGACCTGGAAGGGCAGGCCGGCGACGTTGGCGAGAAACAGCGTCGTCAGCATGTACACCGCCGCCACACCGGTGCCGGCGATCGCATAGCGGATGCCCTGGCCGAGCGAGCCGGACTCTGGCGAGCGCATATGGAGCACGAGCTCCTTCATCGAGCGAGCCACTACGCGCGACTCTTGGACCGTCCGAGCTCGTGGGCCGTCCCGGCGTCCTCCCAGCCGTAGGAGGACTCCACGATGAACTTCGGACGTTGGCGAACCTCGTCGTAAATGCGGCCGACGTACTCGCCCATGACGCCGAGCGAGAACAGCTGGATGCCGCTGAAGAACGTCACGGCCATGACGATCGTCGGGTTGCCGACCGGAAACGGGACGCCCGCAAGCTTGAGGCTGAGGTACACGACCGTGACGACGAGCGCGAACAGCGACATCGCCATGCCCACGACCGAGATGAGATGCAGTGGGTAGCGCGAGAATCCGACGACGCCGTTGAGCCCGATAACGATCGAGCCCAGCGAGCTGTTGTACTTGCCCGTTCCCCCGGCGCGAGCGTCGCGATCATAGGGCACGCTGGACTGGCGAAAGCCGACCAGCCCGACGAGTCCGCGCAGGAAGCCGTGGCCCTCCTTGAGCGCCACGACGTTGTCGACGACGCGCCGGCTCATGAGGCGAAAGTCGCCGGTGTTCGGCGGGATCTCGACGTCGGCGATGCGGTTGATCACGCGGTAGCCGACCGTGGCAACGAGCCGCTTGACGAACTTCTCCCCGGCGCGCGACCGGCGCTGCGCGTAGACGACGTCGAAGCCCTCGCGCCAGCGGGCGACGAGCTCGGGGATGACCTCCGGCGGGTCCTGGAGGTCGCAGTCGATGACGACGACGGCATCGCCGCCGGCGGCCTCCAGACCGGCGAGGGTCGCCATCGGTTGTCCGAACCGACGCGAGAAGCGCAGCATCTTCACGCGCGGATCGCGATCGCGCAGTTGCAGGATGAGCTCCTCGGTACGGTCCGTGCACGGATCGACGCTGAAGATCAGCTCCCATTCGACGTCGAGGCCGTCGACGATGGCGCTGATGCGCTCGTAGACGCGTTCGACGTTCGCCTCCTCGTTGTAGGCGGGGATGACGATGCTCAGCGTCTCGCTCATGACCGGTCCTCGCGCCGGCGAGCGACGACGAGCCAGCGAATGCCGAACGGCAGCGTGATGCCGCGGCGGCGCAGTTCCTCCTCGACCTTCCACGCGGCGCGGCCGGCTCGCGAGTCCTTCGTGGCTGCGATATCGCGCGCGACACGGCGTTCGAGCGCCACGCCGTCGAGCTTGGCGTGCAGCAGGCGGTTGCGCCACTTCACGAGCCAGAACGGAGCGAACAGCAGCGCGCCGATCGCGACCTCCTCGACGACCTCGAGCCCAGCCTCGCGCGCTTTGACGGGCAACTCACCGCGGGCGTAGCGCCGTTCGTGGCCGAGGAAGCGGTCGTAGTAGTCGTAGGTGCTCGGTGCCGCGGGCACGACGATCACCGTCCGCGCTCCAGGTGCCAGCACGCGGGCTATCTCGGTCAGCGCGCGGCGGTCGTCCGGCACGTGCTCGAGCAGGTTCGCGCTGACGATCGCGTCGATGCTGCGGTCGGCGAGCGGCAGCGAGCAGGCGTCGGCTCGCAGCAGCCGAGCGCGCGGTGTGGCGAGATGCGCTTTGCGCAATCCGGCCGCGACGAGGTCGATGCCGACAAGCGTCGCCGTGGGATGGGCGCGTTGGAGATCCTCCAGCAGATGACCGCTCGAGCAGCCGAGGTCGGCGATTACCGGCGCGGGCGGCAGCGGGCCGAGGCGCGCCAGGATCGAGCTCCTGGTCCACTGGTCGATGAAGTGCGTCCGTGTGCTCTCCTCGTGGAGCTGCTCGAGCTCGTCGGACCAGTTGACGGAAGGATCGGCGTCGACGTACGCGATGAACGGCTCGCGGCCGCCGTCTGGGGCCAGCCACCCGGCGTCGAATGGCGGCACCGTCGCCGCGCCCCTCGGCGGTGCGATCGCCAGACTGGTGCCGTCCCCCATATGGGCACAGCGTAACGGTCGATCCCTGCATCCTGCCGGACACATAGGCTGCAGCAATGGCGTCTCGTTCCTACACCCAGACCTTCCTAGCCGAAACCGCCGGCATCGCTCAAGAGCTGCCCGGAGACGAGATCGAGGCGATGGCCGCCGGCCTCGCGAGCGTGCGCGAGCGGGGCGGCCGGCTCTTCATCCTCGGCGTCGGCGGCGGCGCCGGCCACGCCTCGCACGCCGTCAACGACTTTCGCAAGATCTGCCACCTCGAGAGCTACACCCCGGTCGACAACGTCTCGGAGCTGACCGCTCGCACGAACGACGAGGGGTGGGAGACGACCTTCGCCGCATGGCTGCGCACGTCGCGGCTGGGCGATCGCGATGCCGTGCTCGTGTTCTCGGTCGGCGGCGGCTCACGTGAGCACAACGTGTCGATGAACCTCGTACATGCGGTCGAGCTGGCCAAGGAGGTGGGGGCCGCGGTCTACGGCATCGTGGGCAAGTCCGACGGGACGACTGCGCAGCTCGCCGACGTTTGCGTCGTCGTCCCGAGCCCTGCCGCGCGCCGCACGCCACACGTCGAGGCATTCCAAGCGGTGCTGTGGCACCTGCTGGTGTCGCACCCAGCGCTCGCTGCCCAGGCAGGCAAGTGGGAGTCGGTGGAGCGCGCTGCCTCGGCATGATGAAGGCGGCGGCCGCCGTGAGCCAGTGGGTGCGCGCCCATGTCGCGCTGTGCGCCGTGCTGGCCTGCGTGTTGGCGTTCTACCTGTGGACCGCGGCGACATCGAGCAGCCCGTTCGACTTCGGTAAGGACCAAGCCGACTACTACAACCTGCTGGCAGACGGCTTCCTCCACGGCCACCTGTCGTTGGACGTCAAGCCGCCGCCCGAGCTGCTCGCACTGCCCGACCCGTACGACCCGGTCGCCAATGCAGCTCACCGGGGGCTCCACGACGCCTCGCTTTACCGCGGCCGCTACTACCTGCAGTGGGGACCGGTTCCGGCACTCTTGGCCTTCATCCCTTATCGGATCCTGCCGCTCGGCGACCTGCCGCAGAGCCTCGCTGCGGCCCTGTTTGCGTTCGCCGGGCTGTGCTTCGCGTCGGCGCTTCTGCGGTTCCTGGTCCGCTGCTACCTGCCAGACACGCCGCGCTGGATGGTCGGTGTCGGTGTCCTGGCCCTGGCGACCGGCAGTGCGGTGCCGTTTCTCTTGCGCCGCGTCCTGGTCTACGAGATCGCGCTGCTCTCCGCCTACGCCTTTTTCATGGCGGCGCTGTACCTACTGGCCAGTGGTGCGCTGCCGCGGCCGGCCCGGCCGCGACGCCTAGCCGCCGGAAGCCTCTGCCTTGGGCTGGCTGTGGGCTGCCGGCCTACGATGGTGCTCCCAGCCGTCCTGCTGGTCGGGCTGTGGTGGTCGCTGACGCGACGTGACGGGTCGCAGCCGCGGCGATTGGCTGCCGTGGTCCTTGGTCCCGCTCTCGCCGTCGGCGTCCTGCTCGCGCTCTACAACGCCGTCCGCTTCGGCTCCCCGCTGGAGTTCGGCACCAGCTACCAGCTGGCGGGCGTCGACGTCCGGACGCTGCGCCCGTACCAGCTCGCGTACGTGGCCCCGGGTCTGTGGTACTACCTCCTGACCCCTGCCGACTTGACGGTGGGCTTCCCGTTCTTCCTCCCTTCGCCGCTCGCCTACCCGCGCTCGCTTCCCGGCGGCTACCAGCTCGAGATCGTCGCGGGCGTGCTGCCCAACGTGCCGATTACGCTTGCTGCGCTGGCCGCGCTTGCCTTGCGTCGACCCGCGGACCGTCCGCCGCGTTGGATCGTGCTCGGGCTTTTCGGTCTCGGGATCGCGTTGGTGGCATTCATCAGCTTCAGCCTCTTCGGCGCGACGATGCGCTATGAGTCGGACTTCGCGACGCTGTTCGTGCTCGCCGGCGTGCTCGGCTGGTTGACGCTGGCCCACCGGACGGGCGGCGCAACGGTGCGGCGCACAGCAGCCGTGCTCGGCACGGTGCTTGTGGCTTGGGGTGTCTGCTACGGCGTGGCGATGAGCTTCACGGGCTACGGCGACGCGCTGCGAAACGCACAGCCCGAGACATACCGCGCCCTCGAGGATGCCACCAGCCCGTTGCCGACCGCCGTCGCGAAGCTGAAGGGCCACCCGCTGCTCGTGGACGTCAACGCACCGGACGGTGCGAATCCGCTGCAGGTCGGCGCCAGGACCGCGACCATCACAATCGTTTCCAACCGCGATCAGCGCTACCTCATGACCGCCGACATCGGTACGTTCGCGCACGGCGACAGGGGTGCGGTGCTGAGCATTGTCATGTCTCGGACACACCGAGCGACGAGCGTGCGTGCCGTCGGTCGTGCGGAGGTCATCAGTCTGGCGCTTGCGCGCGGGCTCAACCGCATCGAGCTCTCGACCACGGGGCCTTTCGTGCGCCTGCAGAACGTCACGCTGGCTGCTCGGCTGGCGGACGCCCGTTAGTCTGCATGCCCTGTGGTAAGGGACTCGGGATGACGCGTTACCTCGTCGTCGGCGGTGCCGGTTTCATCGGCTCGCATGTCGCCACGAGCCTGCTCGACAGCACCGGTTCGGACATCCGCGTGCGCGTTTTCGACAACCTCATATCAGGCAGTCGTGAGCGCCTGGTTCAAATCGAAGGTGACCCGCGGCTCGAGTTGATCGTGGGAGACGTCAAGGACTTCGACGACCTCTTGACGGCAGCGGCAGGCATTGACCACGTCTTCCATTTCGCCGCCAACCCGGACATCGCCGCCTCGGTACAGCGGCCGGACATCGACTTCTGGGAGGGCACGTACCTGGCAAACAACGTCTTGGAGGCAATCCGCCGCCAGGGTGTGGCTCGCCTGACCTACGCTTCCGGCAGCGGCGTCTACGGCGACATCGGCGACGGGAACGCGAGCGAAGACCACGGCCCGCTGCACCCGATCTCCACTTACGGCGCCAGCAAGCTGGGCTGCGAGGCGCTGATCTCCTCGTACTGTCACATGTTCGGACTGAACGCCTCGGTGTTCCGCTTCGCCAACGTCGTCGGTCCACGGCAGACGCACGGCGTGACATTCGACTTCGTCCGCAAGCTCCTGCGCGACCCGTCGCGGCTGGAGATCTTCGGTGACGGGTCGCAGTCGAAATCCTACATCCACGTCGACGACGTGGTCGCAGCGATGCTGCTCGTAGCGCAGCATGACCTGTCCGGTTACGAGGTCTTCAACGTCGGCACCGACGAGTACGTCACCGTGCGAGAGATCGCGGACCTGGTCGTCGACACGCTCGGACTGCGATCCGTGCAGTACGACTTCACCGGCGGAAGCCGCGGCTGGAAGGGCGACGTGCCGGTCGTTCGCTTCAGCTCCGAGCGAATTCGCGCCCGCGGCTGGAAGAACCGCCTGGGCTCGGCCGAGGCGCTCGTGGCCTCCATCCGTGCGAATCAGCAGGAGGCCGGCGGTCTGGTCGGGAAGGAAGCCAGTGGAGGTTGAGCACCGACCGTTGGCGCACCACCGCGACGGACGTGCTCATGACCGTGTTCGACAACGCGCGCTCGCATGAGCTCGCTGCCGGCCGCAGAGGCGACGCTGGACCACAAGATCGAGCTGCTCCAGCCCGCGCAGGACGTCGAGGAGCCGGAGCTTTCGATCGTCATCCCCGCGCTAGACGAGTCGCTCACGATCACCGAGTTCATCGCCTGGTGCCACGAGGGGCTACAGGTCGCCAACGTCGTAGGCGAGATCCTGATCGTGGACTCGTCGACCGACGACACGGCAGCGCTCGCCGTCGCCGCCGGCGCGCGCGTGCTGCGCGTTCCCAAGCGTGGGCTCGGGCGCGCGTACATGGACGCGATCCCGTACATACGAGGGCGCTGGGTTGTCATGGGCGACGCCGACTGCACCTACGATTTTCGCCGGCTCGCGCCGTTCGTGGAACGCTTCCGCGAAGGATATGAGTACGTCATGGGCTCGCGCTGGAAGGGGTCGATCGAGCCTGGCGCGATGCCTGCCCTGCACCGGTACTTCGGAACGCCGTTGACAACGTGGATCCTCAATCGACTGTACTCGAGCAGTTTCTCCGACATCCACTGTGGCATGCGCGGCATCACGCTGAACGCGCTCAAGCGGATGGACCTGCAGTCTGAGTCGTGGGAATACGCATCGGAGATCGTGCTCAAGTCCGTTCACATGGACCTCAAGACCACCGAGGTCCCGGTCACGTTCATCAAGGATCGCGAGGGCCGGCTCAGTCACCACAAACGTAGCGGCTGGTTCTCGCCGTGGTCGGCGGCCTGGATCAACCTGCGTGCGATGTTCGTGTACGGCGCCGAGTTCTTCGTCCTCAAGCCCGGCCTGATCCTGCTGGCGCTCGGACTGCTGTTGACAATCCCGCTGAGCGGCGGCGTGATCGACGTCGGGTTCGCCTCCCTGAGCCTGTACACGATGCTGCTCGGGTTCGCGCTGTCGGTCGTGGGGCTGCAGAGCTTCTGCCTCGGATGCTTGGCGCAGGTGCTGTTCGACTACACGGGCCGGGCGCGCCGGCGGTGGTCGCGCGTCTTCCCGTACACCAGGACCGTCGCGCTGTCGGGTCTCATGGTCCTTCTAGGCGTCGCGCTCGTCGTGCCGCTCGTCCTACACTGGCTTGGCAACCAGTACACGCTGGGCGCCCCAGGCGCTCTCCATAATCACCTCGCGGTGATGGGGCTGACACTCGGCGTCATGGGGTACCAATTGTTCGCCTTCACGCTGATGCTGCATGGCAGCATCCTTGCCACGACGCGGAGGCGCCCGGATGTCGGTGACTGAGAGGACCCGCGTATCCGCCTACGGGCAGCACCGCGTGGCGACGCCGGTCGACCGCTTCGGCGTGTGGCTGAGCGGCGTGGCAGTGCGCCGACACGCCGCCGGCTTCCGCGGGCGGCGGCTGGCCGACCTCGGGTGCGGGTTCAATGCAACGTTCGCGCGGACGGTGCTCGATGAGGTGACGTCCGCCACGCTCGCTGACGTCGCCCTGGCCGACGATCTCAAGACCCATCACAAGGTCACCGGGCTCGAGGGCTCGTTGCCCGATCTGACGCCGAGCATGCCGTCTGCCAGCTTCGATGTCGTCTTGTGCTTGTCGGTGCTCGAGCATCTGTGGCAGGACGAGGCGGTGCTCGCGGATATGCGACGCATGCTCGCGCCAGGCGGCGTAGCGCTGATCAATGTGCCCTCGTGGCGCGGCAAGCGCCTGCTAGAGCTCGCCGCGTTCCGGCTCGGGGTCAGTCCGGCCGAGGAGATGGACGACCATAAGCGCTACTACGATCCCGCCGACCTCTGGCCCAAGCTCGTCCGCGCCGGCTTCAAGCCGAGCGGTATCCACTGCCGGCGTCACAAGTTTGGGATGAACACGTTCGCTGCTTGCCGGGTCGATGCGTGCGCCGCGGCCGCGGTATTCCAGCCCCCAGGCCCATGAACGGCCCTGCCTCCGCCGTCAGTCCAGACGATTGGTCACAGCACTGGGAGGATTTCGGCGACGCCGCCTCGCGCAACCCCGCGCAGGAGTACCGGCGGCGCCTCGCCCTCCGGTTTCTAGGCGACGACGGGGCACCGGTGCGTCTGCTGGACATTGGCAGCGGTCAGGGCGACTTCCTGGCGGCGGCTCGTCGTCGCTGGCCGCGGGCTGCGCTCGCGGGCCTCGAAATATCCGAGGTTGGGATAGCGCAAGCGCGCGCGAAGGTCCCCGACGCGCGACTCGAGCTGCGCGATCTGACGACGCAGGGCAAGCCCTCGCCGCAGTTGGCCGGCTGGGGCACCCACGCGCTGTGCTCGGAGGTGCTCGAACACGTCGATGACCCGACCGACCTGCTCGCCGAGGCGCGGACGTACCTGGCGCCGGGTGCGCTGATCGTCATCACCGTCCCCGGCGGGCCGATGTCCGCCTTCGACCGCCACATCGGCCACCGCCAGCACTTCACACCGAGGTCACTGGCACAGGTCCTCCGTGGCGCCGGCCTCGACGTCGATTGGGCGGCCGGCGCCGGCTTCCCGTTCTTCAATCTCTATCGCCGTGTCGTGATCGCCCGCGGCGAGCGACTCATCGATGACATCGCGACGCGCGAGCATGAGCAGCCTCGGATCGCTGGTCGAGTCGCGATGGCCGCGTTTCGACCGCTCTTCAGGGTCAACCTGACGCGCTCGCGGTGGGGAACGCAGATTGTGGCCGTCGCACGCACGCGCGCCCGATCGCTCCCGCATCCCGATTCGACGCCTCTCGACATCTAGCTTGGCCAGATGGGCACGCGAAGGGACCGCGTGGCGGCGGACAGTATCTTGGGCGCGGTGCGAGCTGCCTTCCTGGACCGCGATGGCGTCCTCAACGATCCGGTGCAGGATGCGGTGGACGGGCGGCCCGAGTCGCCTCATCGGCCCGAGGATGTCGCTCTTGCGGAGGGCGCGGTCGAGGGGCTACGCGCCTTACGCGAGCAGGGCTTTCTCCTCATCGCGATCTCCAACCAGCCATCGGCTGCCAAGGGCAAGGCGACACTCGACGACCTGCGCGACGTGCATGAGCGCGTCGTCGCGCTGCTGGCCGAGCAGGGGATCGAGCTCGACGATTGGCGCTACTGCTTTCATCACCCCGAGGGCATCGTCCCCGAGCTGTCCCGGACGTGCGGCTGCCGCAAGCCGGCGCCGGGGCTGCTGCTCGACGCCGCCCGCGATCATGGTGTGGATCTGGACGCGAGCTGGATGATCGGCGACTCGGACGCCGACATCGCGGCGGGCCGCGCCGCCGGCCTGAGGACGATCCTCGTCGCGCACCCGGGTTCCAGCCATCGCCGCTCGGGACGCGCTCGCGCCGACGCGCATGCCCGCAACCTTTCTGACGCGGCCACGTTGGTACATGAAGGCCACCCGCGCATCGTCAGCGCTGATCACCGATAGGATCCTCGGCCAGCCAGCTGAGGATCGCCGAGAACATCGACGAACTGGCACCCGAGAAGGCAGGTTCGCAATGCTTGACGCCATCAGCACGAAGATCTTCGCCGACGGAGCGGATCTCGACGAGATTCTCAAGCACGCCGCCGACAGCCGCATTCGCGGCTTTACCACCAACCCCACGCTGATGTGGAAGGCGGGCCTGACCGATTATTCCGACTTTGCACAGCGGCTTCTGGAGCGGATCACGACGCATCCGATCTCCTTCGAGGTGTTTGCCGACGACGAGACGGAGATCCGGCGCCAGGCGACGATGATCGCCAGCTGGGGGAGCAACGTCTACGTCAAGGTCCCCGTCACCACCACCTGCGGTGAATCGTTGGCACCGCTTGTGCGCGAGCTCTCCGAGAGCGGCGTGCAGGTGAACGTCACGGCGCTCATGACGACGGCCCAGGTCGAGGTCATCGCGGTGGCACTCGCTGACGGCGCGCCGAGCTACGTGTCCGTCTTCGCCGGTCGCATCGCCGACGCCGGCGTGGAACCGCTGCCGATCATGAGCCGCTCGGTGGAGATCCTCGAAGCGACGGCGCCGCGGGCGGAGCTCATCTGGGCCAGCCCTCGCGAGGTGCTCAACCTCGTGCAGGCCGATTCGATCGGATGCCACATCATCACGATGACCAACGAGCTGCTCGGCAAGCTATACCTCTTGGGCACCGATCTCGACCGCTTCTCGCTGGACACCGTCCAGATGTTTCGTCGCGATGCCGTGACCGCCGGCTTCACGCTGTAATACAGCGCCGGCATGCACAAGGCCCTCATCACCGGCGGCGCCGGCTTCATCGGCAGCAACCTGGCCGACCGCCTGGCGGCCGACGGGATCGATGTGACCGTCTACGACAACCTCTCCACGGGCCGACGGGAGTTCGTGCGCGACCTCGATGAGCATCCGCACGCGCGCATCGTCGAGGGCGACGTGCTGGACATCGACGCGCTCACGGAGGCGATGGCGGGCTGTGACACCGTCTTTCACCTGGCCGCCAACGCGGATCTGCGTCACGGCCTCAAGCACCCGCGACGCGACCTCGAGCAAAACACGATCGCGACCTCGAACGTCCTCGAGGCGATGCGCGCGGCGGGCGTGCCCCGGATCGTGTTCGCCTCGACCGGATCGGTCTACGGGGAGCCCGAGGTGTTCCCGACTCCCGAGGACTGCCCGTTTCCCGTCCAGACATCGCTGTACGCCGCCTCGAAGCTGGCGGGCGAGGGGCTGATCGCCGCCTACTGCCACGGCTATGGATTCACCGGCGTGATCTACCGCTTCGTGTCGATCCTCGGCGAGCGCTACACCCACGGTCACGTCTTCGACTTCGTTGCCGCGCTGCGGCGCGATCCTGCGCGCTTGCGCGTGCTCGGCGATGGCCGCCAGGAGAAGAGCTACCTCTACGTCGGCGATTGCGTCGAGGCGATCCTCAGCGGTTTGGATGCCGCCCGGCCCGGCGCGTTCTCGGTCTTCAACCTCGGCACGGACGAGACCCTCGTCGTCGACGACTCGGTCGCGGCGATCTGCGCCGCGCTGGGCGTCGATCCGCAGATCGAGCATACCGGCGGCGCGCGCGGGTGGGCCGGGGACTCGCCGCTGATCCACCTCGACACGGCTCGCATCCGCGCGCTGGGTTGGGCGCCTCGGCTCACGATCTTCGAGGCGGTGCAGCGCACGGTCGCCTGGCTTGTGGCCCATCCATCTGTGTTCGCCGAGGAGGCCGTGGCGTGAGCGTGATCTTCACGCGGGCGCCGCTGCGCATCTCACTTGGTGGCGGCGGCACCGACCTGCCCTCCTATTACCGCGAGCACGGCGGCTTCCTCGTCGCGGGGGCGATCAACAAGTACATCTACATGCTGACCCACACGGTCTTCCAGCGCCGCTACCGCCTGAAGTACTCCGAGTTCGAGGAGGTCGACGATCCGAGCGAGATCCGTCACCCGCTGCTGCGCGAGGCGCTCATGCGCCACTGGGTGGGCGATCCTCTGGAGATTGCGTCGGTCGCCGACGTCCCGGCGGGAACGGGGCTAGGCTCGTCGGGTGCTTTCACGGTCTGCCTACTCAAGGCGCTCGCGGTCGCGCGCTCGCTGGCCACGATGCCGGCACAGTTGGCCGAGCATGCATGCGAGATCGAGATCGACATCCTCGGCGAGCCGGTCGGCAAGCAAGATCAGTACGTGGCCGCGCACGGCGGCATCTGCACGTACACGTTTCACCCCGACGACAGCGTCGAAGTCCGCCCGCTCGCCCTCAGCGAGCAGACGCTGCGCCTGATGGATCGCAACTTTCTGCTGTTCTTCACCGGCGACGCTCGCTCGGCTTCGGCGATCCTCGCGGATCAGGTTTCGCGCACCGTCGGCGGCGACAAGGCGATGGTGGCCAACCTGCACCGCACGAAGGAGATCGGCCTGGAGTCGGCAGCACTGCTGGAATCCGGAGACCTCGAACGCTATGCCGAGCTCATGCACAAGCACTGGGAGAACAAGCGCCGCCGCTCGCCCGGGATGGCCTCAGAGCGCGTCGACACCCTCTACACGCTCGCCCGCCGCTCGGGCGCCGGCGGCGGCAAGCTCGTCGGCGCGGGAGGCGGCGGGTTCCTGCTCGTCTACGCGCCACGCCCCGACGACACGCGGCAGGCGATGGCAGCCGCCGGTGCTCCCGAGCTGAGCTTCGAGTTCGACTTCCTCGGCTGCGTGGGCCAAGAGTTCCGCTGATGGCCCTGCGGGTCGGCATCGTCGGCTGCGGCCTGATCGGCCGCAAGCGGGCGGCCGCGCTGGACGGCGACGAGCTCGTCGCGTGCTGTGACGTCAACGGGGACGCTGCGCGAGCGCTCGCCGCCGAGCACGGCGCCGACGCCGTCGAGGGCATCGACGCGCTGCTGGCAAGCGAGCCGAACGTGATCGTCGTCGCGGTGCCTCACGATCAGCTCGCCGGCCTGGCGGTGCGAGCGCTCGAAGGCGGGGCTCACGCGCTGGTCGAAAAGCCGGCAGGGATTGGTACGGCTGACGTCGACCGCATCGCTGCGGCCGCGGACGCGGCCGGGCGGCGAGTGAAGGTCGGCTTCAACCACCGCTTCCACCCGGCTCTCTCGCGGCTGCTCGCGGAGGTCCGCTCGGGCCGCTTCGGCGAGGTGATGTTCGCCCGCGCGCGCTACGGCCACGGCGGGCGGCGGGGCTACGAGCGCGAGTGGCGGATGGACCGTGCGGTGTCCGGAGGCGGCGAGCTGATCGACCAAGGGATGCACCTGCTCGACCTCTTCCACGCGCTGCTCGGACCGCTACCGCTGGCCTCGGCACTGCTGCGGACGCAGTTCTGGGACGCCGACGTGGAGGACAACGCCGTCGTCGTCCTGGGCGAGCCGGACGTGCGTACGGCGCCGTGGGCGACCTTTCACGTCACGTGGACGGAATGGAAGAACCTCTTCTCGTTGGAGGTGACCTGCCGGACGGGCAAGTTGACCGTTGACGGGCTGACCGGCTCCTATGGGCCGCAGGTGCTGCGGATCTTCACGATGAAACCTCAACTCGGCCCGCCCGACGCGGAGGAGTTCGCGTACCCCGCGGGCGACGTGTCGTGGTTGCACGAATGGCGTCATCTGCGTGCCGCGCTGATCGCCGGCGACGGGCGTCCGCTGGCCGGCGACCTGGAGTCGGCGCGCTACGCGTGGGCGTGCGTCGAGGCCGCGTATGAAGCCGGCGGATATCCCCTGCCGCAAGCGGCGAGGCGATGATCTGCGTATGAGCCACGATCTCAACGCCCGCAGCGCCCTGATCACGGGCGCAAGCCACGGCCTGGGTCTCGAGATCGCTCGGTCGTTCGTCCGCGCCGGCGCCTCGGTGTGCATCTGCGGCCGAACTGCCGAGGATCTGGAGCGCGCTCGCGAGGAGCTCGTTGCGCTCGCTGGCGACGATCGCCGCGTCGTCGCCGTCACGGCCGACGTCTCCTGCGCGGACTCGGTGACCGTGCTGGTCGAGCACGCGCTCAGGCATTTCCCCGAGCTCACCGCGCTCGTCAACAACGCCGGCGTCTACGGGCCGATGGGGTCGATCGAGGAGATCGACTGGGACGGCTGGGTCGAGGCCGTCCAGATCAACCTCTTCGGCTCGGTCCTCGTGGCGAGAGCGCTTGTGCCCCACTTCAAGCACCGGGGCTACGGAAAGATCGTCCAGCTTGGAGGGGGCGGCGCCACGGCTCCGATGCCGGGGATCAGCGCCTATGCCGCCTCGAAGGCGGGCGTGGTTCGCTTCGCCGAAACGCTCGCCAAGGAGTTGCGGCCCCACGGCGTGGACGTCAACGCGCTGGCGCCCGGCGCGCTGAACACCCGGATGCTCGACGAGGTGCTGGACGCCGGCCCGGAGCGCGTCGGCCAGGCGTACTACGACCGCGCGGTCGCGCAGCAGCAGTCGGGTGGCGCAGCCCCTGCGCGCGGGGCCGAGCTCGCCTGCTTTCTCGTCTCGGCCGCAAGCGACGGCATCAATGGCAAGCTCATCAGCGCGATCTGGGACCCGTGGGACGAGCTCCTCGAGCACCGCTCCGACCTGGACTCCGATGTCTACACGCTGCGCCGCATCGTGCCCGCCGACCGGGGGCTTGACTGGGGCCTGGAGTAGCTCGTGGACGAGCTCAGCCCGGTGTGCGTCCTCGCTGGTGGGAAGGGCACGCGTCTCGGAGTGCAGGATCGGCCCAAGCCACTCGTGCAGGTCGCCGGCGAGCCGTTCCTCTTTCATCCGCTGCGTCTCCTGAGCGCGCACGGCGCGCGCCGCGTCGTGCTCCTCGTCGACCATCTGGGCGAGCAGATCGCCGAAGCAGTCGGCGATGGATCGGCGTGGGGCTTGGAGGCGATCGTCGTGTTCGACGCGCCTGGTTTCACCGGTACCGCCGGAGCGGTGCGTGGGGCCGTGGAGCACCTCGGCGACGAGTTCCTGGTGCTCTACGGCGACACCTACCTGCGTATCGACTACCGGGCCGTACAGGCCGCCCGGCGCGCGTCCGGCCGCCCTGCGCTGATGACCGTGCTGCGCAATCGCGGTCGCTGGGGGCCGAGCAACGCCGACTACGCCGACGGCATCGTGACCCGCCACGACAAACGCGCGCCCGACCCGGCCATGGCCTGGATTGACTACGGCCTTGGCGTCCTCACACCCGAGGCGCTGGAGCGCGCTCCCAGCGCCGAGGATCTTGCCGACGTGTATCGGGAGCTCGCTGCCGAGGGCCAGCTCGCCGGCTATGTGGCCACCCGGCGCTTCTATGAGATCGGCAGCCCGGCAGCGCTCGTGGAGACAGACGCGTTTCTGCGCGCTCATACAGCCGCCGGTCGGTGACGGCCTACGTCGCCGTCGCGGACTTCGGTCACAGACGCCTGCGCCTGAACGCGCCGGCGACCGCGGTCACCGCGAGCCCAAGGAGCGCGAGCAGGCTGACGGCGGTACCGGCCGTGGACGCTCCGGCCACGCCGATCGTGACCGGGAGCGGTCCGCTGCCTGCGGTCGGGCGCTTGGCGACCGTGAACCCCAGCGGCGTGCGGCCGACCCGTTCGAGCCCGTCGACGGCGACGACGCCCGGGCCGCCGCCGAGATTGACCGTGAACGGCTCCCGTCCCGGCGGCGGTGTCACGACGAGCTTCGCCCGGTTGCCGCGGATGATGGCGGGGTCGATGACGAGCGAGCGGCCTGGCACGACCGGCACGACAGCTGCGCTCCCGTCGCGATAGACGCCGGTGTCGTACCACGTGCGCGGTGGCACCGTCTCGGAGACGAGCGCGTCGCGCACGTCGTCGTAGGAACTGATGGCGTGGGTGTTGGGAATCCACAACTGCCACAGGCACAGGCCGACGCTTGCGGTCATCGCCCCGGCGAGGGCGCCCGCGAGCAGCCGCCGCCTGCGAGCTGAGACGACATCCTGAAGAGCGAGAACCGCGACGAGAACAAGCCCGGCCGCGAGCAGAGCCACATAGGAGTTCAGGCGGAAGGGAAACTGGATCAATCGCAGCGGCGCGGGCACGAACTGCCACAGCGGCTTGACCATGATCAGCACGAGCAAGCCCGTGAGCACGATCGCGCAGGCCGCGGCGGCGCGCCGCAGCGTCGACGCCGGGCGGGCCGCTGGCACCGCGATCGCAACGAGCGCCCAGACGAGGAGCCAGATCGGGAGCTGGACGTAGAGGGCGGGCGTGCTCGAGCGCAGCGGGACGTAACGCAGCGGATCGAAGAGCGCGCGCGGGGAGTTGAAGCCGGCCGTCAAATCCCAGGAGAACGGGCTGCTCGCCGCGACCAGCGTGTCGCTTGCGTACAGCACGTTCGGCACGAGAAACCAGGCGTTGACGCAGATCGCCAGCGCCAGCAGGCCGAGCAGCAGCCCGACCCGGTGGCGGCCCGCGACGAGCGGCCGTGCAAGCAGTAGGCGCAGTGTCACGACCGTTATCACGACCACGACGGCGCCCCAGGCGAGCGTGATGTTGTGGCTTCCGCTCCAGATGACGGCCGCGCCGACGAACAGAACGCACGGCACTGCTTTCAGTCTCTGTGCTCTCGCAATCCACGTGCCGGCCGCGACCAGCAACGGGATCGCCGAGATGGCGACGAACTCCGGCCAGGCGCCGCGCCCGTAGAGGTTCGTGACGTAATACGCGCTGGCGACGAACGTCACGGCGGGTGCGTGAGCCGTCCACGACCGCGCGCCGAGCTGACGCGCGAGCCATACGATGCCGCCGTAGGACGCCGCGATCGAGGCGAGGATGACGCCGACATAGGCGATCCGGGCGCTGCCGCCGAGCGCCGCGGCCACCGCGCCGGTCAGCGCGTACAGCGTACCCCCGTAGAACATGAAGAACGGGTTGAACACGCCGCCGGTCGCGTCGGTGGTGTGCAGAAAGTACGTCGGCACGCCGGCGGAGGAAATCGCGTGACTCTGTACCCACACCAGCCAGAGGTGGTTGGTGTAGTCGTACATGAACCCGTCGTGCGTCAGCAACGCGGGCATGCCCACGACGAGTGTCGCGAACAAGACCACGAGGGCATCAAGCCGACTCCTCCTCGATAAGGTGCGCATCCGAAGTCGAGTGGCCGAGCGGGCGAGGACCTGGACTCGGGCTAGAGGTCTTCGGCGATACGCGGCGCCTCGCGGGCGAAGACGACGTAGCCGATCGCGAAGATCGCGACGATCGAGGCCAGCGGCAGGAACACGAGGGCGGGGCTCCCGAAGAAGGAGGTCGTGCTCGGGTGGGTCGGGTCGATCAGGACGTGCTTGCTCTCCTGGACGATCGCCGCAAAGGGATTGAGCAGCAGCAACAGCTGGACGGCCGACTCACCGGCCTTCATCTTGACGTACTCGGCCGTGTACAAGATCGGCGTGGCATAGAAGAGCGCCTGCAGAACCACATCCCAGATCGGCTCGATGTCCCTGTAACGGACGTACAGCGACGAGAGCAGCATCGCCAGTCCCAGGCCCATCGTCGCGAGCACCAGAACCAGGACCGGCAGCGCAAGCCAGGAAAGTCGCGGACGCCCGCCCTGCGCGATCAGGAAGATCAGCACCGGAACGAGGTTGAGGCCAAGGTTGAACAGGGCCTGCAGCACCGTCGAAAGCGGGACCGCGAGGCGTGGGAAGTCGATCTTGCGCACGAGTTGCTCGCGGTTGAGGATGCTCTTGACAGCTCCTCCCGTGGACTCGCTGAAGAAGTTGTAGAGCACGATCCCGAGCAGCAGAGAAACCCCGAAGAAGCGCTCGGGGCCCGCAAAGTCCAGGAACTGGGTGAAGACGACGTAGAGGATCCCGAACAGCATCAGCGGGCGCATGAGCTGCCACAGGTAGCCAAGGGCCGAACCGAAGAAGCGCAGCTTGAAGTCCGTCGTCGCCAGAGTCCACGTCAGGCGCAGCAAGCGGCGCGGATCGTCGCCAAGCGCTGTCGGTCCCCGCACCCGCGTGCCGGCAGGCACGACTTCTTGCGTGAGGCTCATGCGCTACGGACCGGACGCGCCCCAGCCGCGCTCAGCCGCTGCAGCGACATGTCGAACGGCATCTCCACCAAGGCGCCGGTCAAACCGCCCGTGCCGGTCACGACGACGGACACCCATCGCTTGCGGAAGTCGATCCAGTGAAAGCCGCCGCCGTCGTGGGCGATCGCTGGGCTCACGTCGTAGCGACCCGGAACCAGGACGTTGTCGAACTCCACGCGGAAGACGAGCTCCTCGCCGGGCTCGAACACGCCCGCCGGGCCAAGCTGGCGGTTGTTGAATCCAAGGACGCAATCGTCGATCGCGTTGTAGATCGACACGCCGAGCAACGGGTTCTCCACCTGCTCGTGAAACCTCGCCCGGACGCAGAAGGTGCAGGGCTCGCCGGCCCGCAGCATCTCGGTCCTCCCGGACGCATCTTCGAACCAGCCGTCGATCATCTCCGCCTTGCCATTGCCAAAGCGCATCCGCTCGGGCTGCGGCTGTTCGGGCTCGATCACGCGCTCCTCGGGCTGCGCTTCCTCGTCGTCGGCGGCCTCGGCCGGAGCAGGCGTCACCGCCTGCGCTGCCTCTGCCTCAGCCGCGCGAGCTTGGGCGGAGAAGTTCAACTCCAAGTACTTCGTGCCGACTCGATCGGTATCGCCGATGTCCACGAGCCATCCGTGCTCCAGCAACATGGCGCGGTCGCAGAACCGCTCGACGGACGCCATGTCATGCGTCACCAGCAGGACGGTCGCGGCGCTCTTGCGGATGCGCGCAAACTCGTCGAAGCACTTCTGCTGAAACGACGCGTCACCGACTGCTAGAACCTCGTCGATCAGCAGGATCTCGGCGTCGACCTGAATCGCCACCGAAAAGGCGAGGCGGACCATCATGCCGGACGAGTAGTTCTTCAGCTTCAGGTCGACGAAATCGTGCAGCTCCGCGAAATCGAGGATGCGGTCAAACCGGCGTCGCGCCTCCCTCGGCGAGAGCCCGAGCATGGTCGCATTGATCATCACGTTGTCGCGTGCGGGCAGGTCCGGGTTGAACCCGACGCCAAGCTCGATGAACGTCGACATCCGCCCGTCCACGTAGATGTTGCCGTGGTCGACACGGTAGATCCCGGCAAGGCACTTCAAGAGCGTCGACTTCCCGGAGCCGTTGCGGCCGACGATCCCGAAGAACTCCCCGCGGCGCACGTCGAACGAGACGTCTTGCAAGGCGGCGAGCGCGTCGTAGCTCGGCTGGCGAAACGGGTGGAGCGCCCGCTCCTTGAGCGTATGGACGCGTTCGTGCGGCAGGCGAAACTGCTTCGACACGCGGTCGACGACAATTGCGCGGGGCTCGGCACTCACGCCCGGAGGGTAGTCGAAGCGGCCGCTGGTTCCCTCTCTCGGGAGAGGCGGAATCGCAGAGGGCGGCGATAGGCTTGTGGCATGACAGTTGAGCGCCGGGCCGGCGCCCCGCGGCTCATCGACTGGACAGGGGAGCGGTGCGTTCCCTGGACTGAGGACGTCCAGGTTGCGTACGAGCACTATCACCGATACCTCTGGGCGGCGAGCCTCACCAAGGGCCGCGATGTGCTGGACCTGGGTAGCGGAGAGGGCTTTGGAAGCGCGATCCTCGCTGCCGAGGCCAAGACGGTTCAGGGCGTCGACATCGATGAGCCAACCGTCTCGCATAGCCAGCTCAACTACGTCGTCGCCAACCTCGACTTTCGCGTCGGATCCGCGCTCGGACTCGATGCTTTCGCCGAGAACACGTTCGACGTCGTGGTGGCATTCGAAGTCTTGGAGCACGTCCTCGAACAGGAGCGCGTGCTCGAGGAGATCGACCGCGTGCTCGCGCCCGACGGCCTGCTGATCATCTCGACGCCGGATCGGCGCATGTACTCCGAGAGCACCGGCCACAACAACCCGTTTCACGAACGCGAGCTGTCCGAGCCGGAGTTTCGTGCGCTGCTCGGTGAGCGGTTCTCTCATGTTGCGTTGTGGGGACAGCGCACGATGTGCGGTTCGCGCCTCGATGCCCTCGATCAGGAAGGCGGGGAGCATCCACTGACGGTGTTCGTCGAGCGGTTAGGCGACGACTGGCGACAGGCCAGCGTGCCGGCGCCCATGTACCTCGTCGCCGTGGCGTCGCGAGTGCCCGTCGACATGCCTCCCGCCGAATCCACGCTCGTGGATCCCGGCATCGTGCTGGTCCGCCAGCATGAGCGTGAGGCCGTGCTCGCGCGCGCCGACGCTGCAGGTGCGCAGCAGGAGTTGGAATTCGCACGCGCGGCGCTTGCCGCGAACCAAGCAGCGCTGCAATCGAGCCAGTATCAGATCGAAACATTGATGGGGTCGGTGCGCGACGCGGATCGGCGCCATACAGCAGAGCTCAGGACGCTGGGCGGACAGTTGGCCGCCACAGCACGGGACGTCGCACGGTGCGACGCGGATCTCGCCGCCGCGCGCTCGCGGCTTGCGCGGGTGGATGCGTCGGTGGCCTGGTCGGCGTTTCAGTTCGTCCGCTGGCAGATGTATCGCGTCATCGGGGAACACTCGCTGCCGGCTCGCTCGCTCCAACGGGTCCTGCGGGGCGTCGGGCGCTTGCGGATGCGCCGGCGAGCGTCGCGCGCGGCATCCGTGGAGGCGTCCGCCGCCTCCACGCCGATCAGATTCCCGCTGGTGGCGGAGCCGGTGGTATCGATCGTCGTTCCCGTCCACGCCCGCGCCGACCTCACGAAGGCCTGCTTGAGAGCCATTGCGGCGAACACCGATGCCCCGACCTACGAGGTCATCCTGATCGACGACGCCGCCGACGCCGACAACCGCCGGCTGTGGAGGATGGTCGAGGGCGCACGGGTCATCATCAACGAGCAGAACCTCGGGTACCTGCGCAGCGTCAACCTCGCGGCCGCCCAGGCGAAAGGGCAGTACGTCGTTCCACTCAACAACGACACCGAGGTGCAGCCGGGCTGGCTTTCCGCGCTGATCGAACGCGCCGAGAGCGCTGCGGACATCGGGATCGTGGCTCCGAAGCTGCTCTATCCAGATGGAACTCTGCAGGAAGCGGGGGCGATCATCTTCCAGGACGGCAGCGGATGGAACTACGGTCGAGGGCAGGACCCCGAGGCGGCGACGTTCAACTACGTGCGCGAGATCGACTACGGGTCGGGGGCGTGCCTTCTCGTGCGCGCCGACCTATGGCGTGACCTCGGCGGCTATGACGAGCTGTACCTGCCGATGTACTACGAGGACACGGACCTCTGCTTCGCCGCGCGCGCCCACGGCTATCGCGTGGTCTACGAGCCTGCAGCGCGCGTGGTGCACGTCGAGGGCGGGACCGCGGGGACGGATGTTGGTGGCGCAGGCAAGCACCATCAAGAGCTCAACCGGCCCAAGTTCGTACGGAAGTGGCGCGACCAGCTCGCGAACGAGCAGTTGCCCGCAACCCCGGAAAACGTGCGCCGCGCGAGCAACCGTAACCGCCAGTGCCACGTGTTGGTCGTCGACCACAGGGTTCCGTGCCCCGACCGGGACTCCGGCTCGATGCGCATGAACCACATTCTCAAGAGCTTGATCGATATCGGCTGTCGCGTCACCTTCATTCCCGACAACTTGCTCGCCTCCCAGCCCTACACCCGCGAGCTGCAGGAGATCGGGATCGAGGTCTTGTTCGGGGTCTGCGCCGTGCAAGCCGAGATCGCTTCGATCGGCACCGACCTGCGGCTTGCCGTCGTCAGCCGGCCGGTGATCGCTCCGCGATACCTCGACGTGATCCGAGAGCATTCGCCCGATGCCATCATCGCCTACGACACGGTCGATCTTCACTTCGTACGCGAAGGGCGGCGGGCGGCTCTCGGGAACGGCCGCGCGCGCAAGGTGGCCACGCTGCGAGAGATCGAGCTCGGGCTCATCCGCGGCTCGGACGTGACAATCACCGTCACGGAGGAGGAGCGCGAGATCGTGTCATCCTACGTTCCAGACGCGAAGGTCATCGTCATACCGAACGCCAATGTGACTGCCGACACCGTGTCAGCTCCAGCGTCCCGCAGTGGAGCGCTTTTTGTTGGAAGCTTCGAGCACCCACCGAACGTGGACGCTGCAGTCGCGCTCGTGCGTACGGTCATGCCGCTGGTGTGGCAAGATATCGGTCCGGTTCCCGTGAAGATCGTTGGCCCGCAGCCACCCCAGGAAGTTCGCGAGCTCGCCGGTGCGCACGTCGAAGTGACGGGTTGGGTGAAGGATTTGACGCCGCTGTACGAATCCGCGCGGGTTATGGTGGCACCTCTGCAATACGGTGCCGGTATGAAGGGCAAAGTCACCCAGAGCCTTGCTGCGGGCCTTCCGGTCGTGACGACGCCGATCGGGGCGGAGGGGCTGGAGGCGGTCGACGGCCAGGACATGATGATCGCCGAGGATCCGGCAGACCTCGCCGAGCGGATCGTCCGCCTCGTGCGCGAAGACGAGCTCTGGTTGAGGCTCTCTGGGGCTGGTCAGGAGCTTGCCGCGCGGCGGTTCTCGCCGGCGATCATGCGTGAGCGTCTCGAGGAGTTGCTCGCGGTTGCGGCGCAATCGCCATGATCGCCGCGACCAAGGCGCGGCTCGCCGGACGGCTGAAGCATCGGCGCCTCGATTCGTTCGGTGCGTGGCAGGCGGATTGCGCGCGTTCCGAAGACCGGTTGCGCCGGATCGACCAGGTCGAGGCGACGTTGGCGTGGGCCCCGGGGCCGATCCTCCATGACGGGTGGTGTCACGTATGCCGGCGCCAGTCGAAGTTCACATGCGCCACCAGCAACCTTCGCGAGGGCCTTCCGTGCATGAGCTGCGGCTTGATCAATCGCCTGCGGGCGTCGGTCTGGCTCTTCGAGCAGGAGTGTCGGCCAGCGTCCGGCGCGCGGATCTACTTGACGGAGCAGGTCACGGGGCTGTACGCGGTTCTCGCGGAGCGTTATCCGTCACTCCAAGGCAGCGAGTACCTTGGCCCCGCCGTCCCGCGCGGCGAGATGGTCGACGGCGTCCGCAACGAGTCGCTGACCGGTCTCACCTTTAAGGCCGGCTCGTTCTCATACGTGCTCTCGTTCGAAGTCTTCGAACACATCCCGGACTACCAGCAGGCGTTCAGGGAGTGCGCGCGCGTGCTGCGTGAAGGTGGCCGCATGGTATTCAGCGTGCCCTTCCTGCGTGAGGCGCCCACCACGCTCGTGCGAGCCAGGCTCAGGCCCGATGGCACGGTCGAGCATCTCCTCACGCCGGAGTACCACGGCGATCCGCTCGGGGCGGACGACTGCCTCTGTTACCAGCACTTCGGCTGGGACCTCCTCGACGAGCTGCGTGCGGCAGGGTTCTCGCGAGCATGGGCATGCGTCTACTGGTCGCGGCGCTTCGCCTACCTTGGGGGAGAGCAGATCCAGTTCGTGGCCGTGCGGTAGTCATGTGACGGCAGTACACTCGGTATGACGTGCAAGTCCTCGACCACCCGCCGAACTTGAACGTCGGCCGCGGCACACCTGTGATGCCTGATGCGTTCGGGAGCTACGGGTGAAGCTCCCACCGACGGTCGCCGTCAACCTGCACGACCCTGCCCTCAGCGAGTACTGGCGCAAACGAGCCGAGCAGCACGTGCACGACAGCTACGCGGGCGTGCCGATGTCGAAGTTCCCCGAGGATCTGCGCGTCTACGAGCACCTGCTGTGGCTCGACGCGCCGGACACCGTCATCGAGCTCGGCACGCAGTGGGGCGGCAGCGCACTGTGGTTTCGCGACCGGCTGGCCGCCATGCGCGCCTACGGTCGGATCGCGCGCGAGCCTACCGTCATCAGCGTGGACATCGCGCAGAGCGGTCCGCGCCGCATGCTTGAGGAGTGCGGCAACGCCGCAGGTATCGCGCTGGTCGAGGGCGACCTTCGTGAGCCGCAGGTCGCGGAGCGCGTCGCTTCGCTGATCGGAGTGCGCTGCCTGGTGATCGAGGATTCCGCCCATACGCACGAGACGACGCGCGCCGCGCTGGATAACTACGCCCGTTTCGTACCTCGCGGCGGCTTCATGGTCATCGAGGACGGCTGTGTCGACGACGAGCATCTACGTCTGCCGGGCTGGCCACGCGGCGTGCGCCCGGCGCTTGACGGATGGCTACAGACACCGGAAGGCGCCGAGTTCAAGGTGCGTCGCGACCTCGAGCTGTACGGGGTCACGTGCCATCCGTCGGGATTCCTGCAGCGCCGGAACGGCTCGTAGCCCGGGTGACTCAAAACGGCAGTTCGCCTGCAATCTCGTGCAGCGTGGACGCGTGCATGTCGCGCTCGGAAACGAACAGCGCCATGTAGTCGGGCCATTCGATCCCGATGTCGGGGTCGTTGTAGCGAAAGCCGCGTTCGACGTCGGCGTCGTAGTACGTGGAGCACTTGTACGTCACGTCGGCGATCTCCGACAGCACGCAGAAGCCGTGCGCGAAGCCGACCGGGATGTAGAGCTGATGGATGTTCACGTCATCGAGCTCCTGGCTTTCCCACTCGCCAAAGGTCGGCGACGCCCGCCGCAGGTCTACGACGACGTCGAGGATGCGCCCGCGCGCGCAGCGCACGAGCTTGGCCTGACCCTCGCCGATCGAGAAGTGCATCCCGCGCAGCACGCCCTGGCGCGAGCGCGAGTGGTTGTCCTGCACGAACGTGTCGTCGACGCCGTGCTGCGCCCACACGTTCGCGCGGTAGCTCTCCTGAAAGAAGCCACGCTCATCGCCATGGACCTCGGGCGCGAGCAGGATCGGGCCTTCGAGGCGGGTGTCGAGCCGGCGCATGCCGGGCGCAATCTAGTACAGGCTCCGCTCGCGCCGGCGAACTGCGCGACGTGCGTGCACCCTAGGCTGCGCCGCGTGGACGACGCGCGCGTCAAGCGGCTGACCCTCATCGCCTGCATCCTCGGCTCGGCGATCGTCTTCGTCGACCAGACCGTCGTCAATGTCGCGCTGCCGGCGCTGGCCCGCGACCTCGACGCCTCGCTCGCCGATCAGCAGTGGGTCGTCGAGGCATATCTGCTGCTGCTTGCGTCGCTTGTCCTCGTCGGCGGCTCGCTCGGCGACCTCTACGGCCGGCGGCGGATCTTCGCGACCGGCGTCGCCGGCTTCGGCACGGCCTCGCTGCTGTGCGCGGTCGCACCCTCGATCGAGGTCCTGATCGTCGCGCGGGCGCTGCAAGGCGCTTTCGGCGCGCTGCTGGTTCCGAGCTCGCTGGCGATCATCACCGAGGTCTTCGGACCGGACGAGCGCGCGGCCGCGATCGGATCGTGGACGGCCGGGACGAGCGCCGCGATCGCCGTCGGGCCGCCGTTCGGCGGGCTGCTCGTGGACGTCATCTCGTGGCGCGTGATCTTCGCCATGAACGTGCCGCTCGTGCTCGTCTGCCTGTGGCTGATCAAGCGCGCGGTTCCAGAGTGTCCGGGCGAGGGCAAGCACCGCATCGACGTCCCGGGCGCGCTGATGTGCGCGATCGGCCTCGCCGGCCCGACGTGGGCCCTGATTCAGGGACCGCAGCTCGGTTGGTCCGATCCGGAGGTCTGGATCCCGCTGTTCGGCGGCATCGGGGCGCTGATCGCCTTCTTGACCTACGAGCGCATGGCGCCCGATCCGATGCTGCCGCCGTCGATCTTCGCATCGCGCAACTTTGCCGTCGGCAATGCCGTGACGTTCGCGACCTACGCCGGCCTCGGCGCCGGTACGTTCTTCGTGGCGCTGTTTCTCCAGCAGATCGCGGGCTACAGCGCGCTCGAGGCCGGCCTGTCGTTGACCCCGATCACGCTGCTGCTGATCTCGCTGTCGCGGCGCTTCGGGGCGCTGTCGACGCGCGTCGGCCCGCGACTGCTGATGACGGCAGGCCCGATCGTCGCCGGGCTCGGGTTGCTGGCGTTCTCGCGCCTGGACGCTGGCGCGGAGTACCTGACCGAGGTCCTGCCGGCGACGTTGCTGTTCGGCCTTGGCATGGCGATGACCGTCGCGCCGCTGACCGCGACCGTGCTCGACGCCGCCGACCGCCGCCACGCCGGCATCGCCTCTGGCGTGAACAACGCCGTCGCCCGCGTGGCGAGCCTGCTCGCCATCGCGGCGATCGGTGCCGTGCTGTCGGCGCAGTTCGACGCGGAGGTCGACAAGCGCCTGGGCGCGGGAGTCGACGGGGACGCTCGCGCCTACGTGAGCGAGGCCCGCAAGCACCCGCTGACGGTTCCCGGCGGGTGGGCGGCGCCGCAGGCGCGCGCCGCCGTCCGCGAGGCGAACGTCCACGCCTTCCGCACGGCGATGGTCGTCGCGGGGCTGCTCATGATCGCGGGCGGTCTGCTCGCCGCGATCGGCATCGAGAACCCGCGTCGCGAGCGTGCGCCGCAGCCCGAAGCCGTGTGAAGCTCGTGCCGCGCTATGTGGATCTGGACGTGTGCGGACTCGCGGGAACGCAGCACTAGGATTGCCGGCCGATGACCGACCGCTACACCCTCACCCCGGAGCGCTACGCGCTGATCGCGCGCGTCGCGCTCGTCATGCTGACGCTGATCGTCCTGACCGGCGCCGCGGTGCGTGTCACCGGCTCGGGCCTGGGCTGTCCGACCTGGCCGAAGTGCACCGACAGCTCGCTCTACACCCAACTGAACACCCACGGCATCATCGAGTTCGGCAACCGCGTGCTGACGTCGGTCGTCGGGTTCGCGGCAATCGCGGCCTTCGTCGGCGCCTGGCGCCGGCGCCCGCTGCGCAAGGACCTCGTGCTGATCGCGCTGCTGTTGCCGCTCGGGGTTGTCGCGCAGGCCGTGCTCGGCGGCTTCACCGTGCTCTACGACCTCGCACCGGGCTTCGTGATGAGCCACTACCTCCTGTCGATGCTGATCCTCGTCGCCTGCGTCACGCTGGACTGGCGCGCTCACCGCGAGCCGGATGGCCCGCGCGCGGACCCCGAGCAGCGCCTGCTCGTGCGCCTGACCTGGCTGCTCATCCCCGTCGGCGCGGTCACGATCTTCGCCGGGACCGCCGCGAGCGCCGCCGGTCCGCACGCGGGCGGCGCGGGTACGGGCGACGTCATCAAGCGACTGGAGTTCAAGGGCGCCGAGACGCTGCGCTTCGTCGTCGAGCAGCACGCCCGCCTGGCCACGATCCTGGGCGTGCTGGCGGTCGTGCTGTGGGTGCTCGCGCGCAAGCGCGGCGCGCCGAGCGAGCAGCGCCGGGCGTTGACCTGGCTGTGCGTCCTGCTCGCGTTGCAGGGCGTGATCGGCGGCGTGCAATACGCGCTCGAGCTGCCCGCCGAGATCGTCTGGGTACACGTCACGCTTGCGGTGGCGACCTGGCTGGCGATCCTCTGGTCGGTCGCCGCGGCGGGCCGGCCGGCGGTGGCGCATGCCCGAACTACCGGCGCCGAGAAGCCGGCCGCGGTGTAGGCACCCTGTACGTCAGCTCAACCCGGTCGCGAACGCCGCGAGCACGCTGAACGCAACGATCAGCGTCGCGACGGTCACGAGCGCCAGGCCGATTGCGCTTGGACCACGCCTCCGAGCCCAGCGGCGGTCGCGCCTGTTCAGGGTGCTCGCGTAGATCTGCCGCGGTTGCACACAGCGATCATCCAACATGCGTCGGATGTCACATGGGAGGGGGCAGTGCCGTCAAGCCGAGAACGGCCCCGTCCCCGCATTCTGCGATGGAAACGCTGCGACCAGGTTTCGCGTGGGGAAGCTGCGTAGCCTCAGCCGATGCGCAAGGCCCTCATCGGCGCCGTAGTCGTGGCGGCCACGATCGCGGGGGCGATCGGAGCGCTGGCGAGCTTCAGCCTCGAGCGCCGGCTGGACGTCGGATCCGTCAGGCTGTCGGTAGACCCGGGCCATCGGGGCGCGCTGGACCTGTACGTGCCGCTCGTGGACTGGGGGGTGCGCTTTCCCGTCGTCCGGCTGCCCGCGCGGGTCAACGTCGACGTGCGATCGATCGACCGCGACGCGGTCTTGCGACTCGCCGACTCGGGCCGTCTGACCGCCGCGGAGATCCGCCGGCAGGCGACGGACGCGCTGGCCTTCTATCTGCGCCTGGCGATCCTCGTCGCGGCCGGCGCCGGGGGGGCGGGCGGCCTGCGGGTCGCGGTCGCGGGGCGCGCCCGCCGCCCGCCGCGACGGAGGACGACGCCC
>Ga0307502_10000016_pt1 | contig 44718 bp, 32 predicted proteins | sample 16_S_MG_FD_201364 | JGI IMG/M metagenome (GOLD analysis project Ga0307502, IMG submission 201364) | Soil microbial communities from Populus trichocarpa stands in riparian zone in the Pacific Northwest, United States - 16_S | ecosystem: Environmental > Terrestrial > Soil > Riparian zone > Trees... | reverse complement strand
AAGGGCGGAAGCCGCCCCCAGGGGAAAGGGCGGCTTCCTTACTGCTGGCCCCGGCACCTGGGCAGGGGTACGTGCGTGCTGGGCCTTATCGAGTGGGTCGAGCGGCGGGAGGAGCCGATCCAAGAACGGCTTGCTCGAACCTATGACCGACATTGTTCTCCCAGTGCTTGATGGCTGGGGTCCCTCCGCCGACACCAGCAGTATCAACGATGGGATAGCCAAATGTGAATCGGACATGTGTCCATCTTCTATCGGGGACGGTGTACTAGCCATCGGGCTCGGTTGGCCGAGCTGCCAGCCGGAGGGCGGCGCCGCGCAGGATGTCGTGCTCGGAGACCTCGAGCTGGTCGAGGCCGAAGGCGTCGAAGACCTCGATCAGCATCGCGACGCCGGCGACGATCGTGGGCGCGCGGTCGGGCTGCAGGCCGGTGACGTTGCGGCGCTCGGGGTTCGTGAGGCGGGCGAGGTCGTCGAGGATGCGCTCGCAGGTGGCGCGGGTGAGCGTGTGTCCGTGGACGCGCTTGGGGTCGTACGGATCGAGCTCGAGCTCGATCGCGGCGCACGACGTGGCGGTCCCGGCGACCGCGATCGCCTGGGTGATCCGGTCGCGGAGATCGCGCGGGACGTGCTGCTCGATGATGCCCGCGACCTCGCTCCGCAGCGCTGCGATGTCCTCGCGGCGCAGCGGGTCGTCGCGGATGTGGCGCTCCGTCTGGCGTACGACGCCGGCCTGCGTCGAGACGTGGAAGCCGACCGCGCCGTCGCAGCCGATCACGAACTCCGTCGAGCCGCCGCCGATGTCGACGACGACGAGCTCACGGCCGTCGTGCGGGCGTTCGCTCGTCGCCCCCGCGAACGTCAGTGCCGCCTCCTCGTCGCCGCCGATCGTGCGGGCGTCGAGGCCGTAGCGCTCGCGCACGGCGCTCGTGAACTGGGCGCCGTTGGCCGCGTCGCGCACGGCGCTCGTGAGGACGGCGGTCGTGGCGGCTACCCCGTGCTCGTCGATGAGATCGCGGTAGTGGCCGAGCGTGTCGAAGACGCGCTCGATCGCGTCGTCCGCGAGCCTGCCGGTGGCGTCGACCCTGTCGCCCAGACGCGTGACGATCGACTCGCGATGCAGCTCTGCGAGCGCGCCGTCCGCCCCGACGTCGGCGATCAGCAGCCGCGTCGAGTTCGTCCCGATGTCGACAACGGCCACGCGCACGTCGAAGCGAGGCTAGCCGCCGAAACAGCGTTGATCGGTGTGTTGGCACGTTGCTAAACTGGTTCGTCCACGCCGCGGGGTGGAGCAGTCTGGTAGCTCGTCGGGCTCATAACCCGAAGGTCGCAGGTTCGAATCCTGCCCCCGCTATGGCCTTGTGGGCGACCAAGGCCTCAAGATCGGTTGCTTCGGTGAAGGCGCTCGAGACGAGCGCCTTCAGTCGTATCTGGGCCTCGTTGCGGTCGATCTCGACGCTGAGGCGGAAGGCGTCGTAGACCTGACGGCGGAGCTTGGGGTCGGCGGCGGCGAGCGCGTTGTGGAGGTTGGGCAGCCCGTCGAGGACGGCGCAGGCGTCGTCGAGGTCGAGTCCGGTTCGTCGGTGCCGGTCGTCGTCTCGGTGGGCGATCGCCAGTTCGACCTGCTGACGTTCGGCTTTGAGGGCGCGGATGCGGTTGCCGTGACCGAGTGCGTGGGCGGCCTTGTCGCCGTAGCTGATGCGGTAGCCGCAGGCTTAGTAGGTGTTGCCCTTGCGGGTCCTGCCCTGCATGCGCAGGGGGTTGTGGCCGGTGGCACAGTGAACGATTCCGCGAGCACATAGAAGCGCTTTGCGGTGCGGCGTCGCGGGCTTGTCTGGCCGGTGTGACGGCGGTGCATCTCGGCCTGGACGCGTTCGAAGCAGTCGTCAGGGATGAGTGCCTCGTGGCGTCGCTCGGCCTGGATCCAGTGTTCGCGCTCGCGGCGCACGAGTGGCCCGTCGCCTTGCTTGACGGCGCGGAAGTCCAGCCTGTTCAGTACAGGCGGTCGGTGTAGACGGGGTTTTCGAGGATCGCTCTGATCGTGGTCTTCGACCACTTGCGCGCAGCCGAAGAAAGCCCGAGTACGCAAAGCGTGACGGGTCGGTGACGCCGGGACGGGAAACTGCGTTCATGTCTGCCTATCGCGCGATGGCGCGCGCCACGTCGTCGGCGGAACAATCACCGCGGCTTCCGAGTGCCCGGCCCCGCGAATCGGTTTCCGCAGCGCGACAGAGGTCCGCCGAGGGCAGCCTTGCGCTGGCAGTCGCAACCCGGATGTCCCGAATCGCACAGTCACGAGGCGCGCGCGCCGCAAACGAGGAGGGCATCGATAGCAGGGGGCACGCGACCCCTGGCGCTGTGCGCCCGGGGACGTCGCGCCGCACTGGCGGCGGTGACGAAGTACCCACTATCGTGCACGAGGTGCTGCGCTCGTCCGGCACGCCGCTGGATGCGAAGACGCGTGATGAGATGCAAGCGCGTCTGGGCGCTGACCTGGGTCACGTGCGCGTCCACAGCGACGCACGCGCCGCCGAATCTGCACGCGCCGTCGACGCGCTCGCCTACACCGTGGGCAGCTCGATCGTCTTCGATCGGGCACGGTACGCGCCGCGTGAGCCCGCAGGACGCGCATTGCTGATCCACGAACTCGTGCACACCGTTCAGCAGGGGAATCGCGGCATCCCGTCAGCCAGTGGGCCGCTCAGAACAGAATCGCATAACAGCGCTGGCGAGCGCGAGGCACGCATGATCGCCGCCACGTTAGGTCCCCTCGGATCGCGGGCGTCCGCGAACGTGACTGTAGCGATGCGCGTTGGAAGCGGCGTGATCCAACGACAAGATCCCAAGGATCCGCCCGACTGGCAACCTCCTATGGAGCCAGACAAAGCTGACCCACACGTCTGGGAGATGCCAGAAACGCCACGGCCACCATTCCCTGGGACGCCGAAACCGGACAAGCACCCGCCCAGCCCTCACAGAATACCCGGTCTACGGGATCAGATCGCCGATGCACTGCGCCGACAAGGCATCCCCGCGTGGGCCGTAAGTGCGATGGTTACCTTGATCGTGGCGGCGCTGGCCGATCCCGAGCCGTTCAGCAAGGTAGCATTGCTTATCGGCTCCGCAGCAGCCGCAGCGTTGCTCATCGCCCTCGGTCGACGTCCAAGTAACGCGCCGCCCGAGGCATAGCGCAGTCACTGCGCCGGAGGAGATCGAGGGTTCACCGCGGATCGAACCAACCGGGTCACCAGCGTTTGAGCGAGCACGTTGCGGACGATCGAATAAGTGATCGCGTCCCGAACGGATGAGCCATAGGGCTGCTCATGGGGAATGCGGAAAGTCTCGGCGCCCTCTTGGCTTGCAGCCGTGGCTCACCGAGGTTGTCGAGCAGCGGCGCGGATTCTGCTCGCGCTTCTTCGCCGGAACACCGCGCAGAACGTCGCACCCCCAACTCGAGGATCGAGGCGCGCCGCGAAGAGAGTGGGGGAGTGTCCGATCGTCTGATGGGGATGCGCCTGGGATTACGTGGGGTTGGGGGTGATGATGACGGTGTTTTCGAGGGCTTGAAGCGGCCGATGAGGCGTTGGGGGTCGCGCGGCGCTCGTGGTAATCGACGCCGAGGTCGGCGGATTCAAGTGGTCGTCGCAACGCTCGATCGAGAGGAGTTGCGATGGGTCGGAACTCGCAGGCTTCGGAGAGGGCGGGGCGGCTGGTGATGCGGCCGCCGGGGCGTCCACCTGTGGGTCGACGCGAGCATCGGCAGCGGTTCTGGGCGGCGATCGCGCGTGGTCTGTCCAGCGAGGACGCCGCCGCGGAGGCCGGCGTGTCGGGCCCGGTCGGCGTCCGGTGGTTTCGGGAGGGTGGCGGGATGGCGCCGGTCCTCCAGGCCCCGCTGTCGGGGCGGTATCTGTCTCCTCCGAGCGCGGGAGGAGACACGATCCTGCGTGCCCGTGGTCGTGAGGTGTGCGAGATTGCGAGCCACCTCGGTTGGGTCGCTCAACGATCTCGAGCGTACTGCTCCGCAACGCCGGAACCCGCGGCGGCGTGCTCGAGTACGCCACGACCGCGCAGTGGCACGCTGACCGGCGCGCACCGCGCCCGATGGCGGTGAAACTCGCAGTCGACGCGCAGCGTTCGTCTCAATCCCGACGCGCCGCAACTGCGTCTGGCAGACGGACTTCTTCGAGCTCGAGACCTCAGGCGGCGGCACCTGGCGCTCCGGGGACGTCATCGACTACGCCACCAAGCTCGTGCTCGCCGGCCCGGTCACTGCCACGCAGACCGCCCGCGACGCGATCAACGCCATCGAGGACGCCCGCTGCCAGGTCCACGACCTACTCGGCCACTGCCTGCTTGATGACGTCATCTGCACACACACCGGCCAGCTGATCCCGGTGATCGTCGTCTCAGACAACGGCCCCTGCTACAAGAGCCACGGCTTCACCCAGGTACATCGCGTCGCGGCCCGAATTCACCCACATCCGCACCCGCCGCCGCAGTCCGCAGACCAACGGCGTCATCGAGCGCTACCACGGCGCCATCCAGATCGAACACCTCTGGCGACAGCTGCCCGCCGACGGCGCCGAGATGACGCTCATGGTCGAGGCGTTCCGCCAGCTCTACAACACCATCCGACCGCACGAGACCCTCGCCGGCGCCCGCCGATCGAGTGCTACCTCGCCGACCCAAACGACACGTCAAATCGCCACAGCGCCAACGCGCCAAAACATGCAGATTCCTGACGCGGGACAGCACCACTACAACGAGCGGCGCACCCACAGCGTCCTCGGCACCCGAACCCCCTCACCCGCGTTCGACAGGTCACCGGGCACAACACCTAGGACCGCAACCTCGATCGTTACAGCTGGCTTCGCTCGGGCGCCCTCGGTGCCGTCGAGCCCGTTGCGCCGACGACGATGATCCCGTCAGCGCCGCGCGCGTCGAGGCTGACGCTCTCGTGCTGGAGAAGCTGGGGATCCGGCGAGCTTGACGGCTCCGTGACAGCCGCGAGCGCCTGCACGAGTGTAGCTGCGCGCTCGAGCCCGAGGTCGTCTCCGCCGGGCGAGCCACTGACCACGCTCGCCGTCTCGAGCGGTAGGCCGTGGACGGCCTCGCTCCAGGCTCCCAGAACGGCATCCAAGCCTCCGGCGACCTCGGCGGAGCCGCGCACGAAGCGCAGTTCGCCTAGGAAGCGAGGCGGTGGCGCCGCGACAACGAGGGGATCGGGGAGATATGCATAGACGGCGAAGCTGTCGATCTCGACCGGTGCCTCCACCACACCGCCGCAGTGCAGCACCGCGCGGCGGCGGAACAGCACCCAGTCGCGTGTCGCGCGCAGCCGCAGGCTGCCGTCGTCGGCTGGGAATAGGCGGCGGCCCGCGTCGTGCGCGTAGCCCGGCTCGTTCAACGCGGCCTCGATCGTTCTCAGGGCGCCCTCCGCCGCGATTCGCGGCGGACTCTGCGGCGACGCGACGCTCGGTTTGCGCGACAGCGTGAGGCGCGCCACCTCTACGCCGATTCCGGGCGCGACCGCATCTTGGGCAGGTGCGAACGCCAGCGGAGAGTCGACCTGCGCCTTCGGCTGCGCGCTCGCGTCGCCCGTCACGTAGCCGACCAGCGCGACCGTGTCGGCGTCACCGTGGTAGGTGAGCGTCACCGTCGTCGCCCATCCCTCGAGGTTCGCCTGCAGCAACAGCTGTGTATCGCCGTCATCGGTGCGGCTGCGCAGCAGGGTCGCGGGCACGCGATCGACGTTGAACGTGTGGCTCTTCTTCACCAGGCCGTCACTCCCGATGCTGCGCGAAGTCGCGACAGCGGTGAGGACGCCGTGCAGCAGCGTGCCATTCGCAGGGTGACCGGTTGGCCGCTGCAGCAGAAAGTTGCCGTACACCGACGCGCGAGCGACGCCGGGATCGGGATCGTCGAGCGCAATGTCGCCTGTGGCGCTGAAGCTCACGGCATGGCCCACGACGAGCGAGAACGGGTCGCTGTCAATGCTGGCCTCGGCGAACGCGCTCGTTGCCGTCTGGTCGGCGCTCGAGGCCGCGACTCCTGCCGACGACGCCCCTGCCCAGCGCAGCGCCAACGCGCCGGCCGTCTCGACGCGCCCAGCCCCGTCGAGCAACGGCAGGCCCGGATCGACGCGGCCCGCGGCTCTCGCGCTGGTGCGGGTACCGCCGACCAGGATCTGCGCGCGGCCCTCCCAGCCGTCGCGCCCGGCGTCCTGAACGAGATCGGCGTCGGGAACGACGATCTCGACCGCCTGGCGACGCTTGGGGTCGTCGAGCCCGGTCAGCAGCGAGATGCGTTCCAGGTGCTGGGCCCTTTCGAACAGGTGCGCGACCGCGTCGTGGCGTGTCGTGCAGAACGTCAGGTCGACGCCCTCTCCTATGAGGGCGCGTACCTGCTCCTGCACGGTTGGCGGCCCGGCGGGGCTGACCGGCAGATAGCCGGCCGGTGGCAGCTCGACAATGCCGCCGTTGAGGAGCACGCGCTTGGTGCTGTTTGCGGCGGTCTTGGTCTTCAATGCGAGCATCTGGTCCTCGAGCGACTTGAGGACCTGATCCACCTCTAGCGCCACGCCCGAGGGCGGGCGCTGCTTGAGCTCATGGAGGGCGGCCTCGAGTAGCGTCTGGCGCTCCGCGCAGGGATCGAATCCGCCCGGACCGGACGGCGCCGGTGTCCCGTCGAGTACGTCCGCGAGCTGGCACTGGAACTGCAGCACCTGGGCGAGGAAGACATCCCATGGGCGCATCGACGTGCGGCCGGCCCAGTAGCGCCTGGGTGGCGCCTCCATCCGCTCGCGCCGTGTGCTCCACATGTCGAGGAAGCGCGTCGTGCTCCCGGCGCGCCCGATCACCGCGAGCGGCACCTCGTCGTGCGTGCTCGTCGCCGCGGCCGCCCCGGAGCACCATACGCCGCTGCGCAGCCCAGCGCCGAAGATCAGCGAGGCGTCGTCGTCGTACTCGTCGGCGAACAGCGCCGAGGCCACGAGCGAGCGCTCGTGCCGGCCGTCGAGCGCGACCGCTGACGACACGATCAGCGCGGTGTGGGGCGTGATCGCCCGGGCGCGGAAGACGAGGCCGTCCATGCGCCACGGGCGATCGGTCGAGGTTGTGCAGGCGGCTTCGCAGAGGCCGCCGAAGATCTCTTCGTTGCCGCACAGCCCCTCGGCCCAGCCGACGCTGATGACATACCACTGCCCGCCGCCGATCTGCGCCTGTCCGGCTCCCTGCGGCTGCACGCAGTCCACGAAGCCGGCCTCGGGGGTCGTGCCAGTGGCGGGCGCCGGCACGTTCTTGGTCGGGGCGCCGGTCGCGATCGTCTTGGTGGCGTCGAGCGTCGACGCCACGTGGGCGATCGAGCCGGTGATGGCGGTCATGGTCGTGCCGAGCTTGGGCGGGACGCCGGCGATGACGCTTCGCTTGCCGGTGGCTTTCGGGGAGGCCGTCGTTCCGGCCGTCTTGGCGATCAGGTCGCCGATGTCCAGCGTGACGTCGACGGGCAGCAGCAGCGAGCGGCCGCTCGGGTCGATCGCCATGCCGGGCCCGACGTGCAGCGGGCCGCCGGTGCCGAGCGTGACGGTGAATCCCTCGACGACGCCACGCCCGCCCGCGCGGTTGGCGCGCCGCACGAGGCCGCGCATGTGGTCCTGCTCGACGCGCAGGTCGTCGGCGCGCAGGAGCTTGCCGTCGAACCAGTTCAGCCGCCGCAGCTCCGATAGCTGGGGGATGACGGTAATCCCGTTGGTGTCGTCGACGAGGACGAGCGCGTCGAGGCTGGTGGAGGTCGTGCCGGGCATTCGCGTCAGCTCCCCTGGATGTGGACGAAGTCCTTGCCGTCGCCGAGTGCTCGTGCCTGCGCGTCGACGAGCGGGTGTGCGCCCGAGCCGCGCGCGATCACCAGCCAGGGCACGGCGGGCGGCGCGCCGAGCGTGAGCGTGATCGCGGGCGTCCCGGCGTCGTAGGCAGGCGTCTCGAAGGTCAGATCGGCCCATCCGTTGTCGCCGAGTGAGGCGACCGCAAAGGCGTCGGGTTGGACGCTGCGCGCGTCCAAGGGCGCCGAGAGCGCCAGGACGATGTCGACCTCGGTGCCGACACCGGCGCCGGCGAGCGTCGCGTTCATCACCGTCACCGCGGCCGGCGCGACCGGCGGTGCTGTTGCCGACGGATCCGGCACGGCGAGAAGGTTCGCGGCGGTCAGCTCCTGGATCGTCGCCGTTGCGACGTGCGATCGGCGTGGCAGCAGATCGACCCTCCCGCCGCCGAGCTTCAGCGCGTCGCCCTCGCGCACAAGCGCCAAGTGGATGTTCGCGAGTACGACCGGCAGCGCAAGGTCGGCGGGGGTCAGGAGGCGCGGTCCGTCCCCGGTATCGGGAGGCGAGAGCTGCGCAGCGTCGGCGTTGGCCATCGCCTGGAACGCGGCGACCGCCGCTGCGGCTCGGTGGGTCTCGTCGGCGCCGAGGACCGCCTTGCGCGCGTCGGCGGCCTGCACGTCGGCATCGCTACCGTCAGGCGGGATGAGACCCAGCAGGATCCGGACCCGCCGGTAGCGGTCGACCGGCTCGGGCGCCAGACCGGGCACGAGCCGCAGGTCGACGGTCTCCCAGACGCGCGAGTAGGCGGTCTCCACATCGGCGCCGGCGCACGGCTCGGCGAGCGCCGGCACCGGGCGGGTCAGGCAGGTGGCGAAGCTCGCCGTGACGTGCGCGTCGAAGACCGCCTCGGCATCCTCCGCCTTTGTGGCCTTGACCTCGTCGTGATGCGCCTCATACCAGGCGCCCGGGTTCAGGCAGGCGGCGACGTCGAGGTGCAGGTTGCGGCCCGCGCCGTCGATCGCCAGCCCGCGCTCGATTCGGATCTCGCTGCGCTCGAAGTCCAGGCCGACGCCAAGTCCCCAGACGACGCCCGGTCCGTGCAGCCACGCTTGATGCAGGCATTCGCGACCGCGGTGGTAGGCGAGCTCGGTCTCGAAGTCGTCGACTCCGAGCAGCATCCCGAAGTGGTAGCTGACGGCGGTGAACGGATCGTCCGTGAGGAGGTCTTCCTCGGCGGGATGGAAGACGGCGGGGCCTGCCGCGACGTCGGGGTAGTTCATCGGTGCGCTCCTTCGGGGGTGCCGCGTGCGGCGCTGAGGTCGGGGTCGGTGCGGCGGGTGGGAGGCGGACGGCCTGGGAAGGCCCTGCCGTGCTTTTGGTACTCGCGCTCGATCGCGCGCAGGGCGTGCTCGCGACCGATCGGCGTGCCGTCGGCGGCGGCGAGGAACGCGGCGGCGACCGCGGCGTTGCGGATGAGGCCGCCGACGAGCGGGTAGCGCGCGGCGAGCTCACCCAGGTCGAGGTCGGGCGCGACCGGCGCGCGGTCGGGCATGTGGGCGATCCACAGCGCCTCGCGCTCGTGCAGGCCGGGCTCGTCGAACTCGACGACGAACTCGATTCGCCGGGTGAACGCCTCGTCGATGTTCTGGCGCAGGTTCGTCGTGAGGATCCCGAGACCCTCGAAGCGCTCCAGGCGTTGCAGCAGGTAGGCGGTCTCGAGGTTCGCGTAGCGGTCGTGCGCGTCGGAGATGTCCGTGCGCTTGCCGAACAGCGCGTCGGCCTCGTCGAACAGCAGCACCGCGTGGCCCGGCTCGGCGGCGTCGAAGACCTCGGCGAGTCGCTGCTCGGTCTCGCCGATCCATTTGGAGAGGATGCGCGAGATGTCCACGACCATGAGGTCGACGCCGAGCGCGTGCGCGAGGACCTCGGCCGACAGCGTCTTGCCCGTGCCGGGCGGGCCGGCCAGGAGCATGCGCACGCCGCGAGCGCCGGGCCGGTCGGGGAGAAAGCCCCACTCGTCGAGCACAAGCGCCTGGTGGCGCAGGCGGTCGACGGCGGCCTGCAGCTGGGCGAGGCGGTCGGGTGCGAGGACGAGCCTGTCGAAGCCTGCGACGGGCCGACGAAGCGTCACGCCGGCGGGGAGCGCGCCTGCGGATCGTACGGCGGCGCTTGCGGTGACGTCCTCGCGTGCTGGCGGGCGGCCGTCGAGCCACGCGCGGGCCCGTACATCGGCGGCGACCCGGGCCGCGATCGTCGGCTCGACCGCATGGCGCGCCGCGATCTCGCCGGCCGCGCCGACGAGCTCGGGCAGCACGTCGGCCCACATCTGGCGGCGGGCGAGTGCGCCGAGCGGCTCTGCGCGCACCATCAGCAGCGTTCGCTCGCCGTGACCGGCCACGGCGTCGCCGGGGCGGCCGCAGAGCACGATCGGGCCAGGGTGGCGCGCGAGGGCACCGGACGTGCCGTGGGCGGCCGGGTTGCGCGGCGCGAGCGTGATGACCGGGATCGCCCCGCGCGCGAGCGCGCGCAGGGCCAGCGCGGCCGCCGCCGTGTCGTCGCCGGCGGCCGGTGATCCGCCGAGCGCTCGACGCCCGGCGGCTGCGACGATCGCGAGCGCGCGATCGGCGGCGGTCTGCGTGACCTCGGCGACGACGAGGACCGTCACGCGCTCGACTCCAACGAGTGCGCCGGTGGCGCGCGCGACGGGCTCGGTGGCGAGCCAGTCGCCGAGGCCCGCACTGATCGGGGCCTGTTGCGTCTCGAGATCGGCGCCGGCGAGCTCGGACCAGATTCCGTCCGCGAGCGTCAGGGCACGTTCTGAGAACGGGCCGTCGTCGCCGAGGCGCAGCAGCCCGCAGGCGACGGCTGGGCCGCTGGTGAGCGCGGCGCGGAGGGCGTGGCGATCCTCGCCGGTCGCGCACAGCAGCTGCGCTGCGAGCCCCGCGGTCGGCCGCGGCAGCGCGCTGGGATGCAGGCGCCGCAGCACGCCGGCGTAGCCCTCGTGCTCGTCGGGCATTCCCGCCAGCACGACGACGTCGCGTTCCAGATCGCTGAGGCCGAGCGCGGACGCGAGCCGATCCAGTGGCTGCGCCGGCGCGTCCGGCGACTGGGCGGGCGGGGAACCCGGGATCACGGCCATGCGGCGCAGGAACGCGATCGCGTCGGCGAGCGTCTCGCTGTGCCCATCACCGAGCCCGTCGAGGACGTCGGCAAGTGTCGCGCCGAGCCGGGCGGCCTCAGCCGAGAGGATCGCAGCGGTGCTCGGCTCGAACGCCAGCTCAGGCATAGACGATCCTCACGACGCAGCCGAGGAACGGCAGATGGTCTGGATCGAGGTCCAGTCCCGCGCGCCGCACCGCGGTGTCGATCTCATCGAAAGCGAGGTGAAACTCGATCCAGCCGGGGTCGGCGGTGATCTCGGACCTGCGGTGCAGGAGCGCGTCGAGATCGAGCTGCGCCGGGTCGGTGTCCAGACGGGTCGCGAGCCAGGAGCGGACGTCACGGGATGCCGCGTGGACGGCTGCGGCCGCGGTGTCATGCGGCGGCCAGATCGGCGTGGGGGCGTCGGGCGCGAGGCCTGCGAACGCGAGCGCGGCGGCATCGCCGGGTTCGGCCTCCACGGCGATGGCGAGGGCGAGGGCGTGCAACGCGCATTCTTGCTCCACCTCGGGAAGCTCTGCGGCGAAGCGGCCCGCGACGTCGAGCGCGACAACGGCGTGGAGCGCGAAGACGAGCCCACCGAACGCGCTCGGCGCGCGCGCACGCGACGGGACCTCGACGTCCGCGTGGGCGTCGTCGATCATGCGTTCGCGGTCCGGCGGCGGCGCTGGCGCGTGGTCGGGGCGGGCGTCGGGGCCACCGGGAAGCTGAGGCTGAGGGTCGTCCTGGGAGCTGACCACCGACGCGTGGGCGGGTGTCTGGTCGGGCTCGGTGACCTGGTCGGGGTCGGTTCCTTCGCTGGTCGCGTCTGTAGTGGGTGCGGCCTGCGCGGTGTCCGTCGGTCTTGCGGGCAGCGCCCCGGCCAGCCGCTCGCCGAGAGCGGCGACCGTCGCCGGCTCGCGTTCGACGAGCGCGAGCGCGGCCACAGCGGTCGCGGGCGCGCCGGTCGTCGCCAGTGCGGCCGCGATCTCCGACCGGCCCAGCGCCCGAGCAATCGCGGCCGGCATCCTCGCCGGCCGGCCGCCCACCGCGAGCGCGCGCTGGGCGACGCTCGGCGATGCGCCCGCGCTGCACAGCGCGGCCAGCGCGAGCTCCAGCCAGGCCGACGGCGCAACCCTCGTGACGAGCCCGCGCAGTGCGTCCGCACGGGCGAGCCCGGCAAGCACGGGTGCCGTCGCGGCGCCGTCGGCGACCAGCGCGCGCAGCAACGCGCGCGTCGGTTCTGTCTCGCCGACCGGCCACACGCCCATCGACCGCCATGCCCACTCACGTTGGCGGTCGCCCGCTACGAGGCACAGCGCCATGTCCAGTAGCGCGTGGCGGCGCGACCCGTAGCGGGCGACGTCCGGGCCGCCGCCGTGCAGGCGCTCGCAGATCGCCGCCGCGATCGCGTCGGCCCAGCTCACCGCCAGCGCACCGTCGCCGTGACGGGCGAGCGCGAGGCGCACGGGCGCATCGACGCGGCGGATGCAGACCTGCTCGCCGGGGACATCCGCCTCGGCTCGCGCGAGCGCCGGCTCGAGCGCCTCGTCGAGCATTAGCCGCAACACGCCGTCGAGCTGGCGGCGCTCGTCGCCGCCAGAAGCGACGCGGTAGCGCGCGTTCAACCGCGCCACGCTCAGGGTCGGCGCGCTCATCTCATCCCACCCGCGAGTCGTATCCGACGCTGGTCGCGCCGACGCTCGTTCCCGGCGCGGGGCGCCCGACGATGCCGCCGCCGATCGCGCTGTGTCCCGCCGTCAGCGACTCGAAGCCGCCGGTGCGTCCGATCGTCGACAGCAGGCCCAGGTGCAGGCCGCGGCCGACGCTCATCCCTGAGCCGAGCGAGCAGAGCTCGAAGATCGTGTGGGCCGGGCGATGGACGTCGAGGGCGTGCGTGACCATCCCCGTCTGGTCGTCAGACAGCACGGCGGGCACGAGCACGGCGAAGCGATGCGCGTGCGACGCGAACAGGTCGTCGCTCACCGGCGCCTCGCCTGTGGCGCCCACGCTGCCGCCGACCCGCAGCCCGCCGCCGACCACCGCGGCCCCGGCCGCGGGATCGACACCCTCCAGCAGCGCGCCGCCCACGCCGCGCAGCCGCCAGCGCTCGAGGATGATCACCGGACGCCCGACGATGAGCTCCAGCAGCCGCTCGAGGCCCTGCTTCGTGCCGCGGAAACGCAGCAGCCACGGCGCCTCGTCGATGACCCGTCGCCGCACCGCCTCGGGCCAGCGCTCGTCGAGCACGAGCCCGAGGAACCCGGCGAGCCAGCCCAGCGCCTCGGCCGGCGCCGCAGCGCTCGACAGCAGCGTGGCACGCTCGTCAGCTCGTCCGCCGAGGTCGCTCAGCACGCCGTCGACCATCGCGAGATAGCGCTGCAGGAACTCCCCGGCGGCCGGGTCGCGCGAGAAGGAGCGCGGCAGGCGGCCGAGGTGCTCGTGCGCGGGACGCTCGACGCGCAGGCTGCGCACGCGCGGGCTCGCGTGGCCGTTGCCGCGAAGCTCGAGCGTCACCCACAGAAAGCGGCCGGGCGCGGCGATGATCGGCGCCTCGTAGGTCTCGAAGGCGTCGTCGGCCTGCGGGCGCACCCAGGGAAGCTCGCGACCGGATTGGCGGCGGTGCAGCGGCCGCGCCGGAGGGTCCAGCGCCAGGTCGCCCGGCTCGTCCGGTTCCTCGGCGGTGAGGACGCGCGCGTACACGTGCGTCTCGGGGGGGACGCAGGCGTCGATGAAGAGCCGGCCCCAGCGTGTCGCCGGCGCGTCGGCGTCCAGCCGGTACGTCGTGACGGCGCCCTCGCGCAGGTACGTGACGCGCGCGCGTACGGTCAGCCGCGGCCCGCCGCCCGACCAGTAGGCGATCCCGCGGCCATGCGGCGCCCGTACGATCCCCAGCCCGTCGTAGCCGCGGGCCTGCAGGCCGGGGGTGCTGTCGAAGCCGCCCGGTCCCGTGCCGCGCACCCAGCGCAGAAACGATTGTCCGGGGGACCGGGCGATCACGAGCGTTTGCTCGTCGAGCCACTCGACATCGGTCGCGCCGCGCACGCTCACCGGAGCGCCGGTCGGCGCGAGGTCGCCCGCAGGGTCGAGCGCCAGCGCGACGACCCACGCCGAGCTGCCGTGCCCGCGCAACAGCAGCGTCAGCGAGCCGTCGGGCGCGACCGCCAGCCGGCGGGCCCGCGCCGAGCGTCCGACGAGGCCGCCGAGGTCGGGCAGAGCGAGCACGCGGCGCACGGCGCGATCCTCGATCTCCGCGACGCCGGCGCCGTCGTCGAGCAGCGCGAGCACGCGCCGGCCGCGGCGCGCGAGGTCCAGCGGGGTGGCGGGCAGCGGGATGCGGCGCAGCAGCCGCCGCGACCACAGATCCCAGAGGACGACGCGGCGGGCACCGGACTCGGCGACCCAGAGACGGTCGTCGTCGTCGAGCACGATCGCGCGCGGTTGCGCGAGTGGTCCCGCGGGTGTGGTCTGCAGCTCGAACTCACCGGCGGGCGGGGATGTCATCGCGGCGATGACATCCTCGGCCGGTGCTCGGCGCGGCCCGTCATCCCATGGATAGCGCTCGACGCGCCCATCGGCAGGCAGCGTGCGGTACATGCGGCACCGCGAGTCGAAGCCCAGGCCGGCACCTACGCGCGGCGCCGGGACGGCATCGCCGGCGGGCAGCGGATCCTGCCATGAGAGCGTCGTCCCGCCGGCCGGCAGGTCGACTGTCGTTCCTGCGTGGCGGGCGCGGCGCCAGGCGTCGACCGTGCGGATGTGGGAGAACGGTCGGGCCTGCATCGCGTCAGCAGTGCGTCACGATGACGGGGACGGGAACGGGCGGGTGCGCGGGCGGTGTCGGCTCGAGCCCCGCGCCGGGCTCCAGCGGTAGACCGGCGACGACGGTGATGCCGACGAGCTCGGGAACCTCGTACGGCGCGAGCACGACCGTGCCGGGCTGCCAGCCGCCGTCGGCCAGTCGCGCGGCGACGTTCAGGCCCTCGAGGAACTCGACGCCCTCGACCTGCAGCGCGGCGGCCTCGAGCTCCGGTCCGTGTACGCGGCGGCCCAGTGGCCAGCCCTCGCCCGCGGGCCCGTAGGGCGGCAGCGGCGCGAGGTACTGGCGCAGGACGAGCTCGACCCAGCGCCGCACGGCGTCGGCGCCGTAGCCGGGCTTGACCTGCAGGCCGACCGCGACCGCCACGGCGCGGTAGGTCGGCGGGAGGACGTAGAGCTCGGTGGTGACGAGGCGACGGGCGTCCAGATGCGCGCAGACCGCGTCCAGCAGCGCGCGGTCGGGCATAGGCGCGGTGGGGTGGCGGCGATCCTCGCGTGGCCAGCACACGACGCTCACCACCCCGGCGGACTGCGCCTCGGGGCGCTTGGGATGAAAGAGGGCAAGGCACTCCGCGCGGCCGACGTCCGCGCCCGGCGTCCCGCGCGCGAGGTCTCCGAAGTCGCCCCGTGTCACCGCGCGGTCGCGGCGACGCAGCTCGCCGGGAATGCGCTCGATCGCCTCGGCGATCGTCTCGGCGTCGGCACCGCCCGCCGCGGGCAGCGCGTTCGCGGGCTTCACCGCGAGGCCGTCGACCTTGTCGATCGCCTTCGCGGCGACGTTGCCGGCCCGCCCGCCACCGTAGCGGTACCCGCCCGTGCGGATCCGCCGGCCGAGGGGCGGGACGAGGCCGCGCACGCCGTCGCCGAAACTCAGCGTGCCCGCCTCGGGGTCGATGGTGTAGTGACGGTCGTCCTCGCCGCTGCCCTCGAATCCCTCGACGCGCCACCAGGCGACGAAGCCGTCGTCCTCCTCGACCTCGATCGTCAGCGACGCGGGCAGCACCGGGGCGTGGACGAGCCGATGTACCTGGCGTGCCTCGCCCGTTCCCACGCCGAGCAGCTCGGGCAGCGCGCGGCGCGTCTGCTCGGCGTCGGCGGCATTCGCGGCCAGCCAGCGCATGCGCCCGAAGCGCCCGCCGTCGGGGCGGAAGGCGCGCAGCCACAGCACGACCTTCGCCGCGAGCTCGGTGTCCTCGAGCTCGGGTGGCCGGTCGCCGGTGCCGAGCAGCTCGTCGGCGGGCGGCGGGAACGTCCGGCCCGTGACCGTCGCCGGCAGGCGCAGCCGCACGACGCCGTCGCGGGTCAGGCCGTGCGTCGTGTCGCCGACGAGTTGCAGCGTCTCGTAGCGCGGCTCGCCCCCGGTATCGAGCTGGCCGCTGGAGACCTGCCAGACGACCGCCGGCCCGGGATGCCCGGCGCCCGCGCCGGGGCAGGAGGCGCGGTCGGCCATCGGGCCCGGATCGCCGTCGAACGCCACACCCAGCGACAGCGCCTGACCATCCAGCGCGGTGGCTGGTGCGTCCGTGAGGACGGCGACCCAGAGCGCGCCGTCGACCGCGTCGGGCAGCTCGAGCAGCGCCGCATCGGATGCGAGCGGATCCTCGCCGAGCACCTGCGGCTCGTAGAACAGCGCTGACGCGGCGTCGTCGATGCCGAGTGCCTGCAGCGACTGGCTGGCGAACTCGGCGTGCTCGGGATCTTCCGGGGCTGCGGCGGCCCGGCGCGCGACCGCGCGCGCAGTCACCGGCAGCGCGGCGACCTCGTCGATCGTCTCCCAGCCCAGGTCGCCGGCGCGCAGCGCGGTTCCCTTGTCGACCGGCACCGCGGCTGCCCCGTCGGGCGTGAAGCAGACGATCGCGCGTGCCGGGGTCGCCGGGCGCATCGGCACGTCGAGCAGCCGCAGGTAGGCGAGGTACGTCGACTCGGGGATCTGGTTGAAGCGAAAGAGCAGGTTCTCCCCGAGGAACGAGAACAGCTCCAGCAGCGCGATGCCCGGGTCCGATGTGTTGTGGTCGGTCCATTCCGGCGCGTACACCGGGATGCGCCGCACGAGCTCGTCGCGCAGCTGCTCGAAAGAGCGGTCGTCGAGGATCGGTGCCGGAAGCGGCATCGCTCAGACGAGGTAGAGCGGATAGACGAGGTTGTCCGCGCGCCCGTCGACGAGCTGCGTGTAGGCGACTGCGACGAGCACGAGCGCGGGATCGTGCCCGGCGACGACCTCGACGCGGTCGACCTTGACGCGCGGCTCCCAGGTCGCGAGTGCGCGCTCGACGTCGTGGCGGATAATCGCGCGTGTGGCGACGCTGTTGGGCTCCATGAGAAAGCGCCGCAGGCCGCAACCGAAGTCCGGTCGCATGACGCGCTCGCCCGGCTCGGTGTCGAGGATCGTGAGGATCGACTGGCGCACCTTCTCGGGGCCGGAGACGAGCGCCAGCGCGCGGTCGCGCTCGCCGGGCACGACCGGGAAGCCCAAGCCACGGCCGAGCCACGCCGTCACGAGGCTGGGTGCGACTGTCATGCGACCTCCTCGAGATCGGAGACCAGCAGCTCGTCCTCCCAGATGAGCGGAGCAAGCGCGCTGTTAGGGCTCGCGACAGCGTGCTCGGGCAGCGGTGGCGGGTAGTCGAAGCCGGGGTCGGAGGGGCGGCTGTGTTGGGACGCCAAGGCGGTGAGCGCCTCATCGGCCGTGAGGTTGCGCACCTTGTCGTCGACCATGTCGCGGAAGTGCTGGTCTGCGTAGCCGTCGCCCGCCATCTTGGGGAGCGCCGGTGTCCCGTCGAACGCCGCCTTAACCTCATCCTTGATCTTCGTCTCGACGTCCGCGACCGCGTTGACGCCCGGCTTGGTCGCCTTCACCCTGGCGGTCAGGTCCGCCGAGAGCTCGACGCTCGGCGGGATGCAGAACTTCAGCTTCAGCAGGAACCACAGCCCGAACAGCAGGACGACGATCGGCAGGAAGAGCCGCAGCACGAAGTAGGCGACGATCGTGATCAGCGGTATCGCGAAAGAGCAGATCTGCGCGATCCCCGGAGACTTGCCCTTCGTCGCCTTGCCGGCGTCGTCGACGTCGATCGGCAGGTCCGAATGTGCGGGCGTGGCCATGCGCAGCGGCGCGCCGGCGCCGAACGGCAGCTTGCGGGCCTGGTTCATGAGCTTCTCGACGTCCGGCAGCTGGATGGTCACGGGCCGGTTCGCCGTGCCAAAGAGGTCCTGCGGCGAGGCCAGCGTGAACGTCTCCGTCGGCGCGCTCCAAGTCAGCTCGCCGCAGCAGTCGCGACGGTCGGGCTTGCGAGGGCAGCTCGGGTCGTGGCGGCGCACGAAGCACTGGATCTCATAGCCGGTACTGTCGTCCAGGCGCGGCGAACCGTCGGGCAACGTGGCGGCATCGGCGGTGGGGACGAGCCCGTAGTAGATGCTGCGCCCGCGCGCGGCGTGCGGGCGCAGCCGCGGATCCGGGATCAGCGGATAGAGCGGGAACACCTGCTCGTCACCGTCCTCGGGCGTGTCGTCCTCGATCGCCGACCACGTGCCGAGACCCTCCAGCTCGGACGGCGCCCACCCCTCGAGCACCGGCCGCAGGCCGTTCGTGATCGCGAGGTGGTCGAGCTCGACCTCGAGCTCGGCGAGCCGCTGCCGAGCGTGCGTCTCGCGCTTGGCCGCCTGCTTGAGCTGTGCGACGGCGATCGGGCCCGAGCGGGCCTTCTGGCGGCTGCGCTGCAACAGCTTGATCTGGACCTCGCGCTTGCCGATGCGCCCGAGCAGGAGTTGCACCTCCTTCGCCAGCTCCGCGGGCACCGGCACGCGCCGGCGGCGCAGGACGAAGCCGGCCTGGCAGACCTCCTCGGTGCCCGCGTTGGGGAAGCCCGGCCGGTCGCAGTGCAGCTCGCAGACGACGAGGTAGAAGCGCTTGTGCTGGGCGAGGTAGAGCTTGCGCCGCTGACCTTCCTTGTCCTCGCCGGTGAACTTCAGCGAGTGCTGCGGGTTCTCGCGGAAGAGGTCGACGAGCTTGGACGTCTCGTACTTGTGCAGCACCGGACGCGTCGCACGCGGCGCGACGCCCGCCTGGCGGTGCCAGCGATACCACGGCGCGACGAGCCGCCACGGGTGCGCGCTCACCAGACGTTCCCCGCGCCGGGCGTGTAGGACGGTGAGACGACTCCCGCCGAGCAGATGACCGTCGTGCAATTGATCATGCCGTCGAAGTTCGCGACCGGCGCGTGCACGTTGAGCGTCGAGCCGGTCACCTCGATCGTCGAGTTGGCGGTGATCCGCACCGCGCCGCCCGCGTCGATGACGATCTGGACGCCGTTGGCGTGCGACAGCGTGACCTCGCTCGCACCGTCGTCGAGGACGAGCTTGTGGCCGCTGCGCATCGATAGCGTGACCTTTGGCGCGGCGTCCATGTCGTCGAACTCGAGCAGCGAGCCCGCGCGGGTCTTCAGGACGCGCTTGTCGTTGGGCTGCGCCGCCGTCGCGGGCAGCGCTTCGCGCCCGTTCCAGCAGGAGCCGATGATGTACGGGCGGCGCAGGTCGCCGGCCTCGAAGGCGACGACGACCTGCGTGTCGACGGACGGCAGCAACTCCAGGCCCTGGTCGTCGTCGGCGTAGGGGGTGCAGAGCGTCGCCCACAGGCGCACGTCGGAGCTTCCCTGCTCGCCCAGCCACGGCAGCTTGACCTCGATGCGCCCGAGCGTGTCTGGATCGACGACGTCGGTCACGATCGCCGGGTAGACGCCGAAATGGCGTAGGGCACCACCGTCGGTGGTCATGCCGCGACCCCGGCACCGATCGTCGACCGCTCGGCGTGAAACTGCGTCCGCAGCCCGTTGCGCAGGTCGTACGTATGGCGTACCGACGTGACGTAGTAGCCGTCGCCCGCGAACGGGGCGCCGACGCGCTCCAGCCGCACGCGCGAGCCGACGACGAGGTCCGGCGTCCCGCGCGTCGTCGCATGGACGCAGACGAACGCGCGTGACCGGCGCAGCATCTCCGCCCGCGCCCAGGCCGTCGCCTCCGCTCCGGTCAGCGGCGCCTGGCGCGCGACGTGCGCCTCGCGCTCGCCGAAGGCGTCGCGCAGCACCGCCGGACCGCTGCGACCCGCGGCGATCTCGGCGTCGACGACATCGCTGCCGGCGAGCTCGTCGATGAATGCGCGACGCCCGGCGTCGTAGCCGCTCATCCGCACGCCGGTGCGTTGGTGGGCGAGGTCGGCGCGCACGCTCACTGCGAGCAGCTGGTTTCCCTGCACCAGGGTCACGGCGCTCGCCGACCGAACGTCGCGAGTCGCCATGTGCAGCGTTCCGTCGAGGATCCACAGCTCCGCCCCCACGGCGACCGCGCGGTCGCGCAGGAACGCGAGGTCGCTCTGGTTGAGTTGCTGGACAACGTCATACGTCGGTCCTTTGACGGCGATGTCGTCGCGCAGGCCGTGCTTCGACGCGATCGTGCGCACGATGTCCGCGTCGCTGACCTGCTCGTAGGTCGCGCAGCGGCGCGTCATGCGCAGGTCCATCAGCGCGTCCTCGGCGAGCACGCGAACGACGGGCGCGGCACCCTCGGCGAACTCGGCCTCGAGCGCGGTGATCCTGCCCTCGAAGACGATGCGCTGACCACCCGGCGGCCCGAGCGTCGCGCGCAGGGTCTTGCCGAAGTCGAGGATCGCGCCGTCGACGTAGTTGAGCTTGCCTGCGCCCGGGTCGGCGTCGCCGCCGGCGGCGAGCAGGCGCGCGTCGAGGCGCTTGAGTCCATCCGTGTCCTCCTCGATCTCGAGCCGTAGGAGATCGCGGGCGATCTCCCCCTTGACCGTCCCGTCGACGGCGAAGACCGGGGCCGAGGAGGAGAGCAGCGCCTCAGGCATCGAAGCCCTCGGCGCAAGTACGGGCGCGCAGCTGCGTGAGCTCTGCGTGCGCGCGGCGTGCGCGGTCGAGCTCGTCCCATCGCATCTCCTGCCCGGCCGCCTGGCGCTCGGGCTCGGGCGCGGTGTCGGGAGCGACCTCGGTATTCAGCTCGCCGATCGTGACCGGGCTCATGACGCCCCCGCGCAGCCGCAGCCGCAGCCGCCGCCGTGCCCGGGCGCGAGTGGCGGCGCGGGCACGACCGCAGGCGCGCGCCGGCCGAGCACGACGCGCTCAGCGCCGCCGGCGTGGGGCAGCGCGCGCCGCGGGCGCAGCGGCACGCCGGCACCGAAGGAGACAGCTCGCTCGTCGGCGCGCGGCGGCGTCGGTGCGGTGGGCGCCATCGCGACCGCTGCCGGCGCGCGCAGCGGCATGCGCGGGGAGGATCGAGGCGCCGACGTCGAGCCGGGCGGGAGTCCGAAGGCCTCGAGCTCACGTGCGCTGGCGCTGTCGGCATGCTGCTGGAGCGCTGTCTGCAGCGCGGCGTCGACGCCTCCGGCACCGGCCAGCGCGAAGCCGGTTGCGGCCGCCGCCCGCGCCGACGGAGCCGGCCCGGGACGTTCGATGCCCACAAGCGTCGTGCCGGCCGACGGCACGCCGGCTCCGCTCGCCGAACCGACGCCGGGCGCGGTACCGGCGCCGCGCGGGAACGCCAGCTCGGTTCCGGCCTTGAGGGACAGCTCGATGCCTCCGGGCGCCGCAAGCGCTCGCCACGCGGCCGGATCCAGGCCACTGCGGACGGCGAAGTCGGCTGGGCTCTCACCGTCGAGCGCAACGCCGACCGTCGCCGCGCCGAAGCTCGCGGAGATGCCTGCGCCGCCTCCGGCCGAGATGCCTGCTCCGACAGCGCCGCCGAGGCTCAGCTGCGGCATGCCGAAGCTCGCGCCCCCGCCGATAGACACACCGAATCCCGCGGACATGCCGGCGCCCGCGCCGAATCCGATCCCATCGCCGCCACCGCCCGCGACGCTCGCGCCTGCCGCGGCGTCAGCTCCGGGGCCCGTCGCGAGCGCCTCGAAGGCCGGATCCTGGCCCTGGATGATGATCGAGACCTTCGACCGCAGCGGGACGCCGGAGTCGGCGAAGAAGTCGAGGTCCTCGGTCATCGTGGTCATGACGCCGTCGAACTTCAGGTCTCCCCAGTGGAAGCGCACGTTGGGTGGTGCCTGCCTGGCGTCGCCCTTCACGCCGGGCAGCACGAAGCGCGCGACGTGAGCCGTGCGGTCGCGGACGTTGACGGGTGTGGCGGTCGTGCCCTCGTCGGCAGAGTCGAAATGCAGATCCAGCGTCAGCGTCGAGCTTGCGCCGGTGTACTGCTCCGCCGGCCCGGTCGGTGAGCGCGCGGGCGTCGTCTGGGTCGCGAGCTGGATCTTCAGCGAGGAGGGGTTGAACTGCACCTTCGTCAGCGGGCCCTCGGTGTCTCCGCCCGTGGGCTTGAGCGCCTGGAGTGTCGCCTGCTGCAGGCCGCTCATGGCGTCACCAGCCGCAGGCCCTCGTGGGCGATGTGCAGCTCCTCGATCGCGACCTCGCCGGTCTTCGCATTGAGCTGTGGCCCGCTGATCTTCTGCGGCAGCCCGCGGGTGAACGCCCAGCGCGCGACGACGGCGTCGCCGCTCTCCATGACGTCGACGAGCCCGTCGTAGCGCACGACCGGCCGCACGCCGGCCACCACGTCTTGGAGCCATTGCCAGAGCTCCATGTTCACAGCGTCGCCGCGCGGGAAGAGCATGCCGCGCTTGAGGACGATGCTCTGGTACTTGCCGCGCCCGACGCGGCGGATCACGCCGTCGTTGCGCCCGCCCTCCTGCAGTTCCTGGACGTCCATCTCGACGTCGAGGCCCGAGCACTCGGCAAAGCCGCCGTCGCCGAGCTTGAAGCCGTCCCCGGCGGCGCCTGTGCCGATGCCGGCGCTGAAGCTCGCGCCCGCGCTCAGGCCGGCGCTCGCGCTGAAGCCGGCGCCGGCCGACAGGCCCGCGCTCGCGCTCGCCCCGACCGACGCCGACGCCGATATCCCGATCGACGCGCTTGCGCCGACGGAGAAGCCGCCCGCCGCGACGGACGCCGAGTCGCCGGCACCGGCGGCCTTCTCAGGCGAGCGCGTGAGGCTGACGCCGAAGCGAAAGGCGCGCAGCAGCTGCTGGTCAGCCATCGTCGCCGTCCAGTCGGATCGTGCCGTCGTCGCTGCGCTCCAGGCGCAGCACGATGTACTCCAGCGGCTCGACGGGGGCGATCCCGACGTCGACGATCAACCGTCCCGCGTCGACGCTCGCGGGCGGGTTGTTCGTGTCGTCGCAGCGCACGAAGTAGCCCTCCTCGGGCAGCGCGCCGGCCAGCGCACCGCGGCCGTGCAGCGCGCGCAGGAACGCTGACAGGAGGTAGCGCAGGCGCCCGCGCAGTGCGCTGTCGGCTGGCTCGAAGGCCGTCCACGCCATCTGCGCGTGCAGCGCGCGCTCGATCATCGTGACGATCCGGCGCACCGATAGCTGGCGCCATTGCGGGTCGCTGGACAGCGTGCGCGCGGCGGTCAGCCGCACGCCGTCGCGATCGAGCAGGAAGACGTTGATCGCGGCGAGGTGCAGCTCGTCGTGCTCGGCGCTCGTGACCGGTTGCTCGACCGCGACGACGCGTTGCGCGATCACCCCCGCGGGACCGTGTGGGATGCCGTGGCGCAACTCGCTGGAGGCGATGACCCCCGCGGCAACCGCGGAGGGGGGAACGCGCAACGGCCGCAGACTCGGCGGCCCCAGCCCGTGGATGCGCAGCCACGGGTGGTAGCAGGCGGCGAAGGCCGAGTCGTAGCGTGCGCGCCAGCGCAGGATCGCGCGCCGCGTGAGACCCGGCGGCACGTCGAGCAGGGCGGTCCACCCGGCGTACGCCGCGAGGTCGACGACGCGTGCCTGCAGGCCGACGATCGCCTCGAGATCGTCGGGGAGGCGCGGGTCGAGCGTCAACCCGACGAGTGGGGCGAGGACGGCCGCCGGGTCGTCGCCGGCACCCCGCTCCAGGCAGAGCTCGAACTCCGGCCCCGCCGGGCTGACGGTGTGTCCGAGTGGCTGGGGCACGGCGAACTGCTCGGGCTCGTAGAGATCGGGTACGCAGAGCGACGCGACCTCCTCGGCCTCTAGCAGCGCGTGGATCCCTCCCGCGGTACGTGTGTCGGGCTCGTCGCCGGCAACCCAGCCGGCATCGAACATGTCGTCCGGAGAGAGGGTCTGGTAGCGATCCTCTCCGGCGGTCCAGGGCGTCGCGGTGGCCGCCGCACCGAGCTTGGCGTCGGGCAGCAGCTCGCTCGCCGCCCAGGCATGGTCGGGCCAGACGAGCGCCGACTCGTCGCACAGCACATCGGCGCACCAGCGCGGATGGCCGGCGCGCAGCCCGAGCCTTTCGAAGCGCTCGCGCCGCCCGTCGCCGTCATCGAGCTCGAGCCGGCCGTGGACGAGCTCAATCTCCGCGGCTTCCGCGCTCGGCCCCGTGTCGAGGATCGCGACGCGGTCCACGCCGCGCGCATTGGGATGCGGACGCGTCTGCACGTCGGTGACCCAGCACAGCTCATGGCCACCGGGGATGGTCAGCCGCAGCAAGGCGCCGGCCGGGACGTCGTTGTCGGGCGCGAGCAGCAACTCGTTTGCGCCCTTCGCGACGGTTCCGGTGAGCGGCACGGTGGAGAACCTGAGCGCGGCCTGCAGGGCGTTCCCCCACGATCCCTCGCTGCGGGCCAGCAGCGCGACCTCGCCGAGCCCTGACGCCGAGACGCCTGTCAGGACGCCGCGCGCGACCCCAGCCACCTCGCCGGGCACTCCCGCGTAGTCGTGGACGATCCGCACGACCCACGCCCGCCGCCCGCCCTGGGCGAAGAACGCCGCGATGGCCCACGGCAGGCGTCCGGGACCTTCGAAGCCGCCGAACGCGCGCCGGTAGTCCTCCCAGCTCTGCACCGGGACGGCGACCGATCGCGAGCGCGGGCGCTCGGGCGCGACCATGCCGGCACCGCCTGGGTGTGTCTCGTCGACGACCGGCACCCGCGCGGGGCCGCGCGGCGCGACACCGGCGAATCCCGCCACGTCCATCCGCACGCCCGTGAGCGCATGGACCGGGGTGGCCGGCTCCCGGTAGATGCCGGGGGCGCCGAGTGTGGTTCGGACCGGCACGCGGGCGGCCTAGATGTACTCGATGCCTTCGTGGACGAGGTGCAGCTCCTCCATCGAGACCTCGCCACCGCCCTTGCCGGCGAGCGTCGGCCCGGTCCACTTCTTGGGCTGGGCGTTGCGCAGCCGCCACGACGCCACGTCGTTGCGGGCCTCGTCCATGAGCGTGACCGTGACGTTGCGCGGGTCGGCGGTGCCGTCGCGCACGGTCTTGATCCACTCGAAGAGGTCCGTCGAGCCCACGAGCCCGCGCTTGAGCGTGACGTCGTCGAGCTTGTGCGTGTTGGGGATCTTGCGGGCGGTGTTGAACTTCTCGTTGCCGTTGCGGTACTCGGAATAGTTGACGTCCATCCCGAGGCCGCTGGCGTCGGAGAAGCCGCCGATGATCGTTCCCTCCCCGCCGTCGCCCTGTGCCCCGCCGAGGGCGACCAGAAAGTTGAAGGCGCTGTAGGGGTTCTCGCGGAAGGTGGGCATAGTCGCTCTCCTCGGTTGCCTAGACGAGCTTGGACTCGGCCGTCCACTGGCCGATCCGGAAGATCACGAATTCCGCCGGCCGCACGGGCGCGACGCCGATCAGGCAGATGAGCCGCCCGTTGTCGAGGTCGTTCTGCGTCATCGTCGTCCGGTCACAGCGCACGAAGTACGCCTCCTCGGGCTTGGTCCCCAGCAGCGCGCCGTTCTTCCACTCGTTGAGCAGGAAGTCCTCGATCGTCTGGCGGATGTTCGCCCAGAGGCGGTCGCCGTTGGGCTCGAACACCGCCCACTGCGTCGACTTGTCGATCGAGTGCTCGAGGTAGATGAACAGCCGCCGGACGTTGACGTACTTCCACTCCGGATCCGAGCTGGCCGTGCGCGCGCCCCACACCCGGTTGCCGCGACCCTCAAAGAAGCGCAGCGCGTTGATGCCCTCCGGGTTGAGCACTTGCTGGCGGCCGGTGTTGATGTTCGCTTCGAACCGCGTCACCCCGCGGACGATCTCGTTCGCCGGCGCCTTCCAGACCCCGCGCTCGATGTCCGAGCGCGCGTAGATGCCCGCGACGAAGCCCGACGGCGGGAGCGGGATCAGTGGCGGTGGCGCGCCCTGCGTCGCCGGCTGCAGCGGGTCGAGCACGAGCACCCACGGGTGATAGAGCGCGCCGCGCGTTGAGTCGAACTGGCCGCGGAACCCGCGGATCTCGGACAGCGTGGAGTCCTTCGGACCGTCGATGATCGCGATGCGGTAGCGACACAGCTCGGCGTGATCTACGACAGCCTGGGAGGCCGCTATCTCGTTGCCGCCGAGGTCGGCTGCGTCGGGCGCCGCCACGATCGCGATGTCCTCGACGTCGGCGAGGGCGTTGAGTCCCGTCGGCTTGGGATCGTCGGCATTCGTCGCTGCGCCGGCTAGAAGCGTCGGCGTCATGATCAGCCCGTCGTTGCCGCCGGTCAGGCGCGCGTCGCTGGATGCCTGTGCGAGCGCGACAGCGGCGGCTATCGCCTCGGGTACCGCCACCTTCGGGTCCGACACCGTCGGTGCCCAGTTGAGCCACACGACGGCGTCCTCGTCCTCGGGGTCGTCGAGCTGGAGGATCCGCGTGATCGATCGCTTGTGCTGCGGGTGCGTGCTGAGCCCGGCGTACACCTCCGTCCGATCGGGCGAGACCTCGACGGTCACGGTGAGCTCGACGAGCTTCAACGTGTCGGTGGCCAGGAGCTTAACGGCGTCGCCCGCCGGCCCGACGAACGTCTGGAAGCCGTCGGCGTCCACGCTGACGACTGCGAGCCTCGCGACCTCCAGCGGTGCGCTGTCCGCGGCCTTTCCGTTGACCTCAATGAGCGCGCCTTCGCGCGCTCCGCGCGCTTGGACCTTGCCGCCGACGGTCGGGGTGAAGGCGATGTTGCGCGAGCGCGTCGCGCGGACGCTGACGAGCACATTGCCGAAGGCGCCCGGCCAGCGCGCGGTCCAGAAAGCGTCCGGCGCGTTCTGGATCGCGGGACTGGCCAGCACCTCCTCGACGGCGGGCTTCGGCGGCGCCGCGTCCTGCGCCGCGACCGCGGTGACGGGGCCCTGGGACGTGGTGATCTTGGAGCGCGCGACGCCGAGATCAGGTGGCTTCGCCGTCGGCGCCTTCGCCGAGAACACGCGCGACACGTACAGCCGGCCGCCGCCGTTGAGGAAGAACACGCGTGCGGCGTGCGCCATGTAGTTGGCGCGATCCGGATCGGTCGTGAGGTTGATGGATTCCAGCCCGCCGAAGACGCGCTCGTACTCGCCGAAGCTCGTGATGAGCCGCGGCTCGACGTGTTGCGGGCCCTTCGCGTAGCGCACAGGCCCGTAGCGCGTCATGCCGGCGAAGCCGGTCGTGCTCGTGGCGACGCCCTCGATCGACTTCGCCCGGAAGCTCACCTCTTCGACGAAGACTCCGGGAGCAAGGTATTCGGGCATGGATGAGGCTCCTTCTGCTGAGATCAGACGAGGTCGAAGGGGGCGATGCCGGTCGTGATCCGTCCGGGCACGAGGTTCACGTCGCCGCTGAACGTCGCGGCGTCGAAACCCGGCGGCAGCGTCACGCCGCTGGACGCCGAGTCGTCGGGGCCGGGGGGCATCACGGTCTGCAGCGGCAGATCCCAGAGCGGGTCGTCGGTGCTGGCGGCCGGCGGTACCGCCGCGGGCGGGGCGGCGAACACAGCAAGCGTGATCGTCAGGACCTCGGGAAGCTCGGCGGCCGCGTGCGGGTCCGGTCCGATGACGAGCAGGAACTCGCCACGATCGTCGCCATGGGCGCGCCACAGGACTTCGCCACCCACGCTCGCCTCGACGCGCGCCCAACGAGCGGGGACGCCGAGTTGGTGGGCGCGACCTCGGATCCCGGTGGCCGAGGCTGCGACTCGGTAGGCGGCACCCGGAAACAGCGCCGGGCGCCAGGTGCGTTGCGAGGCCGGGATGACGTCGCCGGCCGTGTCGCGGGCGCGAACAGTGGCCTCGTCGACGATCGGCAGGCGCAGCCGGCGCGGGACGAAGCGCCGGGCCGGATCCTCGATCAGGACATCGACGTGATCGGGAAGCCCGGGGACGTAGCGGATCGACCAGCGTCCGCCGGCATGCGCGAGCGGGCGCGCCCCGGCGAGGGCGCGCGGATACTCCAGGCTGACACGTACCCCCGCGCCTGCCCGTCCGCCGCGAATCGCGTCGATCGGCTCGATCCCGGCCGCGAGGCGATGCACCACCTCGCTGTAGCGGCTTGCGAGCAGCTCGTTCATGGATCAAGGCCCGGAGTCGCCCCCGCATAGGCGGTCAGCACCGGCGGGTCCGAGGGTGCGACGTCGGAGTCGATCCGGACGATGCGAACGACGTACGGGACGCTGAGGCGGTAGCTGGCGTCCAGCGTGTCCCAGATGCGCATGATCCCGTCGGGGCCGAGGTCGCCGGGCACGACCTGCAGCGCCTCGTCGACCGCGAAGCCCGCGCCGTGGCTGGTGTCCAGCAGTGGGCCGGAAAGCATCGGGTGCTCGTCGAGGCAGCGCATCGCCGAACCCAGGATCCGCTGCTCGTACTCGGCGTTGGACGCCCACGGCGTGAGCAGGAAATGCAGGTCCAGCGGCAGGTGCGATCGGTGGTCGTCGGAGCCGACGGCTGACCACGGGGCGCGCATGACCCGGTTCACCTCGACGCTTACGAGGAAGATCGACAGCACCGGAGGCTTGATGACCGACGACGAGCCCGCGACGTTGAAGTCATCGGCGCTCACGAGCACGGCGCGCGTCTTGACGGTCGTCGTGGTGGTCAGCGGGTTCACAGGCTGGTCGAGCGCGAAGCGGTCGGTGAGCACGCGCTCCAAGCTCTTTGCCGCCGCCGCTATCGCGCTGTAGCCCGCCATGTGCACAGGGTTCCGGGCGCCCGTCACGCACCCGTCACCGAATGCGTCACGGACCGCGCATCCAGGTCTCAAGCCACTCGCGCAGGTACTCGACCGTCGGGCCAGACGTCGAGAACGCGAACTCCTCGGCGACGCGGTCGTCGACCACGTCATCCACCGTCCTGACGCGAATCAGCACGCGGTCAGAGTCGATCACCTCGAGCTCGATCGTCAGGATCGCGATCCCGGACCGACGACCCGGAATTGGGTTCATGTGCCCGAGCTCACGTGCTCGGTCTACTCCGCGTCTGTCACCGCGACGTCACGGGGCACGCTGACGACCGTCGCACGTGCTCCTATGACAGCAGGCGGGTCGTGACCTCCAGCAAGGGGGCGACCAGCGCTTGCAGGGCCGGCGACGGCCCGACCTTCAGATCACGATCGAGCAATCCGCAACAGACGCGGTACTGACGCAGCGCCTCGCCGCAGTTGCCCTCGGCGAGGTGGACAGCGATCAGCACCCGGTGCGCGCTCTCGCGCAGCGGTTCGCTGGCGATCGCGGCAAGCCCAGCCTCCGTCGCCGCGGCATGGCGACCATCGGCGCTCAGGCGCGCGCTGAGTTGCTCGAGTGCGTGCAGGCGCAGCTGTCGATGGCGCTCCCGCTCGATGACGACCCAGTCGTCATACCAATCCGGCAGCAACTCACCGGCATCGCGGAGATGGGACAACGCGTTGACGGGTATCGGCGACGTCTCGTCCTCCAAGAGGCTGCGCGCGACGCGCGCAGAGGCAACGACATCGACCTCGACCGCCGGATCCAAGCTCACGAGCTGTCCGTCGCAGCGCACCAAGCGGCTAGCTGGAAGCCCTAAGCGCCACAGGGCCGTCCGCAGTGCGGCGGCTGCACGCTCCTCGCTGGCGTCCATCCATAGATGACCGGCGACGAAGATCCGCGCCAGGCGCCCGGGATTGAGTCCAAGAAATGCGACGACGCGCTGAGCGCTGAACGGAACATCGACGGGATTGCCGTCCAGACGAATCTCAAAGCTCCTGAGAAGCGACAGCGAAACCGCTGCAGTCTGGCTGGTTCCTGAAACCATGGCATGACCGCTCTGTCATCGGTAAGGATCCGGGGGGATCCGCGCCGTGCGAACGTGCACGACGCCCGGCCGGTTGCGGGCCTCGTCCGTGCTGGGATCGATGATGATCCGCGAGACGATGCCGGGTGGGTCGGGCTGGGGATCGAACGCCTCGGCGACCGCAGGAAGTGCCGCGGCGCCGACGCACTCGGCGGCGATGGCAACGAGACCCACGGTTCGGCGTGACGTCTTGACCATTGACATGTCAGAGTCCTTTCGGTGTGAGTGTGCGGGCGCATGCCGCTGCGAGAGTCGCGTCCCATCCAGAAGGAAAGACCTCTCCCCGGACTCGCCCGCTACGTCGGATTAGCGTCCCGGTCGCGGTGTGTTTGCACATCAGGGAAACCCCCGGAACAGTCGGTCCAGGAGAGCGAGGGTGCTCACATCAGACCGGCTCCGGCCGGCGCTGCTTCAAGCCGGGACGCTGTGTTGGACCAAGCGGATGAACGCGCGCAGCGAGCGTCGCTCCTCGGGCGTAGGGTCTAGTCCCAGATCGCGTGACGACGCGAGTACGACGTTGCGCGGCCGAACGCTGCTCGAGGCCGCGGGTTGGCGCAGGACCTGCACGCTAAGGTACCGAAGAATATTGCGAACTTCACCAGCACTTAAGGGTGTTTGGAGCATATGATCAACAGTCGCTACGCAAGGCGGCGAGGCCTACTCCCGGATTGCCGCCGGCCTGCGGGAACCGTGACCACGGAGAAGCCGGCGAGGGTCATCGGGATCCACTCCCGCCAGGTCAGAGCTGGGCCGTCGAGCGTCTCTTCGACGGGACACTGTCATGAGCTTGCCGCTCGGGCGTGAGCCGTCGCCGGATGCTGGCTGGTACCGGTGACCGTTGACGCACCGGTGGTCGTCGGTCGGTCGCGCGAGCAGGCGCTGCTGCGTGACGCCGTCTGCCGTGTCGCACGGGGCGCGGTGTGCGTTGAGCTGGTCGGTGAGGCGGGGATCGGCAAGACGACGATGCTCGGATCGCTGGCCGACACGGCCGCGTCTGGCGGGGCACTGGTGGTGGGTGGCCGCGGGTCGGAGTTTGAGCGTGATCTGCCGTTCGGGTTGTTCGTCGACGCGCTCGACGCGCATCTGGCGCAGTTCGATGTTCGCTGGACGCGCACGCTGGGCGCCGATGTTGTGGCTGAGCTCGCTGCGATCTTTCCGGCGCTGCGGCCACCAGATGCTGCGCCGCGCCGACCGGGGTTGTCCAGCGAGCGTTTTCGCGCACACCGCGCTGTGCGCGACCTGCTCGAGGGACTGTCCGAGACTCGGCCGCTGGTACTCGCCCTGGACGATGTGCACTGGGCAGACAGCTCATCGGTCGAGCTGATCGGTGCGCTGCTGCGTCGTCCGCCGACGGCACGCGTCCTGATCGCACTGGCCTACCGCGCCCATCAGGCCCCGCCGCGGCTCACGCGCGAGCTTGCAGTCGCTGCGGGCGAGGGGGTGCTTGAGCGCATTGAGCTGGGTCCGCTCTCACAGGCCGACGCCGACGTGCTACTGAGCCAGGGGACGTCGGGGCAGCGGGACCGCGAGCAGCTGTTTCGCGACAGCGGCGGCAACCCGTTCTATCTGCATCAGCTCGCCCGCACCGCCGGCCAGGCGCGCGCCGGCGGCGGCCTTGGAGCTGGTGTGCCGCAAGCCGTGGCTGCCTCGCTGGATGCAGAGTTGCGGGGCGTGTCCTCCGTTGCGCGATTGTTGGCGCGCGCGGCGTCGATCGCGGGCGATCCGTTTGATCTCGACCTCGCCGCGACGATCGCCGAACTCGACCGGCCGACGGCACTTGCCGGCCTGGACGAACTTGTGGATGCCGACATCGTGCGACCCGATGTTCGACCGCTGGAGTTCGGTTTTCGCCATCCGCTCGTGCGTCGCGCCGTCTACGAATCCACCCAGCCGGGCTGGCGCATCGCCGCGCACGCCCGTGCGGACACCGCGATCAACGGCCGCGGTGCCCCTGTGACCGCTCGCGCACACCACATCGAACAGTCAGCCCAGGTCGGTGACGCACACGCCGTCGACCTGCTCGTCTCGGCCGCCGCGGAAGCGATCGTGCCGGGCGCCGCTGCGCATTGGCTCAAGACGGCGTTGCGTATCGCGCCGCGAGAGGCTGAGCAGCGACTTGGACTGCTCTGCCAGCTCGGCGAGGCACTCGCCGCGGCAGGGCTCTTGAGTGAGAGCAGGGATGCGCTGATCGAGGCCTTGCGATGTTGGCCCTCCGGACAAGATCCGGAGGGACGGATTGGGCTGATCGTCGTATGCGCCCTCGTCGAGCGGCTGCTGGGCCGCAGCGACCAGGCACGCGCACGACTCGCTGCCGCAGCCAGAGAACTCGACGATCCGAATTCCCGAGCGGGTGTCGCGCTCGCGATCGAGATGGCGGCCGAGCGTGTGTCCTCGACCGAGCCCATGCAGGTGACCGAGCCGGCGACGGCAGCGGTGCGACGTGCCGCGGTTCTCGGCGACGCTGCGCTAATCACTGTCGCCGAAGCGATCGCGAGCCTCGCGGACTACTGCAGCTGCGATTTGGACAGCGCGCGCAAGCGAATCGATGAGGCGGCCGCATGGGTCGCGACGCTCGATGACGCAGCGCTTGCTCGGCGGCCCGACGCGCTCTTCCACCTTGGCTATGCGGAACGATTCCTCGACCGCTACGAAGCGTCCGTCGACCATTTCGACCGTGGCGTCACGGTCGCGCGTACGAGCGGCCACGGGCAGCTCTACGTCGAGCTGACGGCGGGTCGTGCGCACGCCCTCGCCGTATGGGGCCGTCTGGCTCAGGCACAAGCAGCTGCCACCGAGGCCATCGAGGCAGCACGCCTCTCGGAGAATCCTCAGCCTCTGGCGTGGGGACTGCTCATCAGTTGCATGACGCGGACTGATTCTGGAAGCCTGACCGCCGCGGTCACCGAGGGTCGCGAAGCCGTCGCGCTCACCGTTGACGGATCTCTTCTCTCGGCCTCCTGCTGGGTCGCACTGGGCATGGCCCTCGCCGAGGGCGGCGACTGGGCTGAGGCCGTCGAGCTGATCGTCGAGGGGGCTGGTGGCCCTCGCCTGCCGCATGTCTTCCCGATGATCCGGCCGCTGGTATATGAGGCGCTGACACGCGCTGAAATCGGACTTGGCCGTACCGGGAGTGCTGCCGACTGGGCCGGTCGCGCGCGCACCGTCGTCGCTGGCGTGGCGTGTGACCTGCCGCGGGCGCAGGCTGATCGCGCGAGCGCCCTCATGCTGCTCGCCGAAGGTGAGTACACGGGGGCTGCCGAGCTCGCGCGGGAGTCCGCGGACAAGGCTGACGCAGTGCAGGCGCGCGTCGAGTCGTCGCGCTCACGGATGCTTGCAGGCCGCGCGCTGGCTGCTGCCGGGGAGCGCGAGCACGCAGGCGAGCAGTTGCGTGCCGCCGAGGCGCAGCTGGCTTATTGCGGAGCGCTGCGTTTGCGTGAGCAATGCGCGCGCGAGCTGCGCCGGATCGGTCTGCGGGTCGCGCGCGCAGGTGCGCGCGGCGACATCACGGCCGGGGCCTCGGGTTCGGCCACCTTGAGCCGGCGTGAGCGTCAGGTCGCTGATCTCGTCCGTGCTCGCCACACGAACCGCGAAATCGCCGAGCTGCTGTTCCTGTCGGAGAAGACCGTCGAGTCGCATCTGCGCAATGTGTTCGTGAAGTTCGGCGTGACATCGCGCGCCGACGTCGCGCGCGCGCTCGAGATCGCTGAACCCTGACCGACCGCCGGCCTGCGGGATCGCAGAGTCCCTGAGCCGCTGGCATGTGCTGTCGCGCGCTGCTCCACACGGTGCTGGGTGTGGTGCAGGTCCGGGGCTCACCGCGCGCCTTGCCTATGTGAGCGTCCTCACACCCAGCCCTGACCGTTCCGGGGGTTTCCCTGATGCGCGGGCTGTGGCCGTCCCGCAGGATAAGCACACATCAACTCACCACCGACAAGGAACCACATCATGGCAACTATGACTTCGCCTCTGCTCAGCATCCACCCGTCCGCGACCGTGGGAAGGTCTGACATCACTGTGACCTACACCGTCGCGTTCGACGCTTTCGACGTCGCTTCAAACCAGCCCTACCACGCCCACATCGATCTCAAGGGCGACGACACCAACACCAACGACGGCTCGACCGCCGGCCCAGACGACCAGCTGTACTTCTACGGGGCCGGTGACATTGCGTCGAACGGTCTCGGCGTCCTGCCGCAGAGCAAGACGTTCTCGGTCCCCACCACCGCACTCAACGAGGACACCGGCTCAACCCCCAACCCCGACGAGCTCCGAGCGGTCGTGACCCTGACGCCGCTGGCGCCCAAGGTGGTCGGCCCGATCGAAAGCAACCTCGTGCAGCTCACGCTCTGAGCGCGCGACGTTGCACACCCAACGCGGGCGTCCCTCGCGCACCGATCACCTTTATACGCAACATCTCCAAGGAAGTGAAATAGATGCAACAGCCAACTCCAGTGACCGATCATCCCGCCGCCACGATCCCCCCGCCTACCCCGTCCAACCTCCTGAAGAATGGGAACTTCAACGAGCCGGGCGGGTCGCCAACCTTGCTCGTCACCAAGAATCCATCGTGGGGCTGGCTGCCGACAGCCGCTCCTCATTGGGACGTGTGGAACAATGCTGCCGGCCCGACCACCACCGCCCTGCTCCCAAGCACCATGCGTGGACTGGGCGCCGGCACGATGCTGCAGGTGTGCACCGGTGCCAGCGACAGCGGGCTCCGCCAGTGGTTCAGTCCACACCTCGACAGCGGGCCGGCCAAGACGATGTCCTCAGCATGGGTCTACGTGTTGTCCGGCAAGGTCGGCATCGGCACCGGCAACGTAGGGTCAACCGGGGACCATGACAGGGTGAGCACGAAAATCGGCGAATGGGAGTACCTCGAGGCACCGAACGGGGTTTCGCCCGCGAACATGTTCATTGTGTACGCCACCGAACTCGGAGGCGCCTGCTTCTTCATCGACAACGCCTCGGTGTACGCGGCGTGACCGCGACGCGCATCCACGGCTACGCCGTGGGCTAGCTCCCAAGGCGACACTCGGAAGATGGCGCCGGCGTGGGCCGTCCGCCGACTGACGCGCGCTCGTCGTGCACGCAATCGGCGGCGGCGCGCGTTTTCGTCGAGACACCTCGGTATACCTGGCCTGATCGCCCTCAGCCAAACCCGCAGAGCGAGCCGCCGCACCCGACGACACGGGCATCGCGCCGCTTGGCGCGGTCCCAGCCCACAGCCACCGGGTAAGCCGCTGGCTTACCGGCTGCTCAGACACGGGGACCGTCGAGCGTGCGGGCGACGTCCGCTCGGGAGGCCACTCCCAGCTTCACGAACACGTTGCGTAGATGCGACTCGACGGTCTTCTCCGATAAGAACAGCCGCTCGGCGATCTCGCGGTTGGTATAGCGAGCGCGCACGAGGTCGGCGACTTCGCGTTCGCGGCCGCTCAGCGCCGCCAGTCCTCGAGCGGACTGATCTCCGCGTCGGGTCGCGCTCGGAACACGCAGGCCGATGCGGCGCAACTCGCGCGCACATTGCTCACGCAGACGCAGAGCGCCGCAAGACGCCATCTGCGCCTCAGCGGCTCGCAGCTGCTCGCCTGCCCGCTCGCGCTGCCCGCCGAGTGCGAGCGCACGGCCTACGAGCAGCCGCGCGCGTCCCGCCTCGACGCGAGCCTGGACTCCGTCGGCCTTGTCGGCCGCCGCCAGCGCCTGATCGGCGGCAGCCGCGACATCACCTTCGGCAAGCAGAACGCTGGCAGCTGCGCGGTCTGCCAGCGCGCGTGGCAGGTCACAGTCCACTCCAGCGACGATCGCGGCTGCGCGACACGCCCAGGCCGCGGCGCGCTCAACGCGGCCCAGGCCGATCTCGGCACGCGTCAGCACATCGTAGGTCCACGGCCGCAGCAGCGGGAACAAGCGCGGCAGTTCCCGTCCGCCCGCACATGCGACGATCAGCTCGACGGACTCCTCATATTCGCCGCTTTCGCCGAGCGCGATTCCCAAGGCGATTCCGCAGCTGACCGAGATGCTCGATCCGTCGACCGCCAGCGCAACGGCCTCGCGACCGTCGCGTACGGCACTGGCAAGCCGTCCGGCGTCCGTCTCGGCCATGCAGCTCATCATCAGCGCCCAGGCCAGAGGCTGGGGATTCTCCGACAAACGGGCCGCCTCGATCGCCTCCTCGCTTGCAGCCTGCGCATCAGCGATGTGCCCCCACTGCAGGAGGGCGTTGGCCCGTCCAGCTGTCAGCTCGACGTAAAGCTGCGTACGGCCGCTCTCGCGAGCCACGGTGACTCCACGGTCGAAATGCTCGACCGCCGCCTCGTAGCGATCAAGGAAGCGCGCCGACCAGCCGAGGTAGAAGAAGACATCCGGGCGCCGGGCCGCCGTTTGCGTGTCGAGCAGTGCGACGCGCGCGGTCGCCTCGGCGAGCCGAGTGCGGGCGCGTTCCGGATCTCCGGCGCAGTAATCGGCGAAGCCCACCATTGTCACGGCGACAGCGAGCAGCAGCGGATCGCCCAGCGCCGCTGCGCTCCGCAGCGCGGCGGCGGCCGGTTTGCGCGCAGTCGTGACGTCGTCGAAGTACACGCGCTCGATCGCCAGCTCGATCGCCAGTGCCACGCTGGCTGCGGAGGTGGGATCCTTGAGCTCCGCCGCGGCGGCAGCAAGCCGTGCACGCGCCTCCTTGTGTCGGCCCAGCAACCGTTCGACGCTGCCGCACAGCACGATCAGCTCGATCCGGTCATCAGGATCGCCGTTGCGGGGCCAGCGTTCAAGCGCCTCGTTCAGCGCTGTATGGCTCTCCTCGAGGCGTCCGGCGCTCGCCAACGCTTCGCCAAGCCTGCGCAGCAGCGCCAGCCGCTGTTCACCGCTCGCAGGCGCGAGCCGCAGCGCCGCCGTCAGCCACTGTGCCGCTGTGCCCGGCACGGTCGCCGCTGCCGCGGCAGAGACCAGGACGTCAACCGCGTGCTGATCGCCGACGGCTGCCGATCGCTCCACATGATGCGCGCGGGCCGCTGCTGGGGCGCCTCGGCGCACCAGCGCCGCATCGGCGAGCGCGTGCGCTGCGATCCGCCAGCCTGGCTGCGTGGACTCGTACACCGCGCGGCGCACCAGGGGATGACGAAATGCGAATCCAACCTGGCTGCCGTCGGCGCGAACGAGGCCGGCATCGACCAACTCTTTCAGGCTGGCCAGCGCCGCGACACCGTCAAGTTCTGCTACGCGCGCGGCGAGATCGGGATCGAACGGATCGCCCGCGACCGCTGCCGCCTGCGCGAACCGGCGTGCCGCGCATGACACGCTCTCCAACTCCGCGAACAGCGACGCCGACACGGCCGGCGGCACCCCGGTCCCGAGGTCGCTGCCCGCACGCGCGCGACCGGCCGTGCGAGCGAGCTGGTGCAGGTAGAACGGATTGCCTCCGCTCTCGATGAACAGCCGCCCGTGTTCGCGGCTGCTCATGCCCTGCGTCAGCAGCTCACCGGCCTCCGTCCTTGAGAGGGGACCCAGCTCGATCCGTTCGAGCACGCCGGCACTGGCAGCGACTGCGAGCTCTCGCAGCAACCGCTCCGGTGCCTGGTGAGGACGGCACGCGAGCGCGATCAGCACACGAGATGCCGGTGGACGACGCAACAGCGCGCCAATGAGCTCCACAGACGAGTTGTCAGCCCAGTGCACATCGTCCAGCGTGAGCACAAGCGGCTGAGTTGTCGCCAACCGCTCAAGCAGCGCGCCGACCGCCCGATGGCCGCGAAAGCGCTCACTCGACAGCCCGGGCCGCAGCGGCTCGCTGTCGGACGATCGCAGCGCCGGAAAGATCTGTGAGAGCTCGGCAGCGACATCCGCGCCGAGGGTGCGGGGCCAGCGATCGCCGATCTTGCTCAGATGCCCATCCAACGCGTCGACGAACACGCCGAACGGCACATCAGTCTCAAACTCCGACGCGCGACCAGCCAGCACTCGCGCACCTTGAGCCACGGCAACCTCGCTCAACAAGGCCAGCATCGTCGTCTTGCCGATCCCTGGCTCACCAACCAGCTCAACGCACACCGCGCCCTCAGCCAATTGAGCGACCGCCGCAGCGATCGCGAGTTGCTCTCGCGAGCGACCTACCAGCAGCGGGGAGTCGGCATCCAAACGCAGACGCTCAGTGTCGACACTCCTATGGCGACAAACAACCCATGTGATCGCCGCCATCGTGGAAGATTCCACGCGTCCCACGCCTCATGGCACCTCCGCCGTCGGGGAACACGAGGTCTGCAGGGGGCACGCACTTCGCGGTATCGGAACCAGCGATCGATCGTCGGACTGTCCATATCCCGCCCCCACTACGAGAGACAGGCTGTACAGCAGGCGTTTCCTCGTCGAGGGACCCTGGGTCCGCACGACTTTGTCCCGGGATCGTCCCGAAGTGGCTATCGGCGACTGCGCACACGGCGAGCGTGACAGCCCGCTGGGGCGAGCGGCACGGTCACGCCAGCCAAGCCGTACTCCTCACGCGACGGCATCGCGGCCCACATGGCCAGGCTTTCCGACGGCCAGGCGCACGACGAAGACGCCTCAGAAGGCGGCTGACCCGGCGTCGCCACGTCACAACGAGCATCGAGCAGCACGCTCACGAATCGGCTGCCTGCGCGGCGCCGAGGATGGGATCAAGGTCGCTTGGCCGACGCTGCTGAGCTGTCCGTGGCGTGCAAACGCCCCCGTGGCGAAGTGCCTGAACTCGCGGACATCGCTTCAGATCGCCGGATTGGCCGAATCATTGGATCTGCGCGGCGATTTTCGGGGCATACCCGTCATCGTCTTAACCCGCGAACGCCACGCAGCAGGATTACGCAACAGCCACCGCGCATTCCGGCGCTCGTTGGGGGACGTCCCTGAAGGACCCGGTGCATTACCGGTCAATCTCGCCTGAGCTCAGCACGCCACTATTAATCGATATCGGACCGCCCTCTCCTCTGTGGACCATGCGGTGACAGTTCGAGTATAGGACCGCACGTCGGTGACGGGATTCGTGAGCACGTCGTGCCTCGCAATGACGCGAAAGGATTCAGGTGGTGGACTTCGGCGAAGCCTGCGCCCCGCGCACTTACGCGCGGCCGAATCGAAGCCGCCGACCATGCATCCGCGGGTCGTGCCGCCAATCGATCACGTTGTGCTGGCTGCTCTGAGGGCACCCAAGGGATCATCGTCGCAGGGTGGTCGCGATTTGGGGGCCGGTCTTCAGGGTCTCGCGCAGTCCTCAGCGGCGGTTCAGCTATAGCGGGCGCCCGCCACATCCACTAGCGGCCCAACGGAGATTCGGGAGTCAAGATCAGGACACAAATCATCGCGATGACTGCTGCGGTAGTAGTAAAGTGACAGGTATGGGACCTCGCGATCACGCGAGCCATGGCAAGAGAGGCTCGCGCCTCGAGCCGCCGCCTTCTACCTTGGAGCGCGGCACTCAAGCAAGCGCGTCTGGGCCGCGACGAGCAGTCGATCCGGATGTCGCTTTCCAGATCGCGACTCGCCGAGGCAGCGGACAGCCGTTGCAAGCGTGCGTGCGTGGGCCGCTTGGCCTGGCCCTCGGCGACGGTTTGAAGGATGTGCGTGTGCGCAGCGATGTCTCTGTCCAAGCGCTCGCGGGCCGCGGCGCGCAGCCGCCGCAGAACGCGCTCGAAACCGGCGCCCCTCTGACGCCCGACGTGCGAAGCCGCATGGAGTCGCGTCTCGGCCACGACTTCTCCAGCGTGCGGATCCACCACCGCCCGGAGGAGGCGAAGGCCCTGCACGCCCGCGCGTTCACCGTCGGCGAGGACGTTACGTTCGCTCCCGCGCAGTATGCGCCGGGGACCCCGTTCGGCGACCGCCTGCTCGAGCACGAGCTCGGCCACGTCGTGGACCACCGACACAGCGCGCCGCTCGGCGCCTACCGCGCGCCCGAGGGCGAGCAGATCCCCGCAGGACCCGAGAGCCCGCTCCAGCTGCCGCGCCCGAAGCCGCTGAACGTCGGGCTGGGCTCGCTCTCGCTCGGCTTGGGCACTCTCGATGGCTTCGCCCTCAATGGCTACACGCTCACGACCCGTCACGCGGAGGAGATCGGGACGATCGCGGCACGGCTCTTGGCGCTGATCGCCGCCCAGCCGGGCGGCCGTATTGCGGTCACCGGTCACACCGACCTCGTCGGCGACGAGGCGGGGAACGTCGAGCTCGGCCGCAAGCGCGCGGACGCCGTCGTCGCCGGGCTGGTCAAGGCGGGCGTGCCGCGCTGGAGGGTGGACATCGACAGCGCAGGTGAGAGCACACCGGTGGTCGAGACCGAGGGCCAGGAGCCGCGCAACCGGCGCGTCGAGATCCGCTTCGCCGGCGAGCCGATCGGCAGTGCGAGCGAGGCCCCGCAGCTGCGGCTCGGCCCGCCCGAGCGCCCGCCGACCTACTTCGAGAAGTACGTCTCGCCAGTCCCGGGGATTGCCTCGATCCCCTACGGGGGTGCTGACACGGCGCCGCGTTACCAGCCTTCGCCGACGGTGTCTCAGGCCCCCTCAGACCGGATATTCGGGCCGGTCGACGACGCGAAGGTGGAGTCGAAGCCGAGAACCGGATCGCCCGGCGACATCCTGAAGGCCGCCGCCGCGACGAAGGAGGGCCAGCAGGCGATCGATGCCGCGGCGGCTGCGGCAAAGAAGGCGGGGAAGGCCGGTTTGAAGGAGTTCGGCGAGATGCCCATGCTGCAGAAGGTCGTCGTCGCCACGCTCACGGGATCTGTCGCGGCAGGGATCCTCGCCGGTGCCACCGCGGGCCTCGCCAGCGACCGTGACGCGCGCAACAAGGCGCTCAACTTGCTCGACGGCACGCCGATCCCGGTGCCCGGGGTGCCCGGAGTCGCGATCGTGCCCCATACGAAGGACGGCTTCCAAGGCGGCACCGTGACGTTCGACATTGTGAAGATCCTCGGGGGAGGCGGGAAGAAGTGAGCTCGGCCGACCGCCTCTTCGACCTGCTGCAGGCCGTCCATCGCGACCAGGACGCCGAGCAGGGCGACGTCCTGCGCGCGCCTGCTGCAGATCGTTACTGAGCAGGTCGACGTCGTCGCGCGCGATGTCGCGCAGCTCTACTACGACCTGTTCATCGAGACCTGCCGCGACTGGATGGTGGCGATCGCTCACATTGCTTGCTCCAGACCGGGGATCCGTCCGAAGACGCCGACAGCTTCGCGCCATGGTGCTGCCTGAACTGTTTGGGAGCCGCCCCGAGCAGCGGGACTGCGGGGTAGAAGTCGAGGCTCGCTTCAGCGTCGCGCCCCAGGCGCTCCAGCTGCTGGAGGCTCACGGCCTGCAGTTTTCCGAGGCGGTCGTCCAGGATGACCAGGCCTACGCGCCGGCGGACTGGCGATGGGGCGACGACCGCCTCGGAGTGCCCTTTGCCCGGCTGCGCACGCAAATCGGCCGACATCTGTTCACGGTCAAGCGGCCAATCACCGATGTTCGAACCTGCGTCGAACGCGAGTGCGAGGTGGCTGACCGCGAAGCCATGCACGACGCTCTGAAGCTGATGGGTTTTGCGCCCACAGTACGTATCGTCAAGTCGAGACGCACCGCCAAGGGCGGCTATCTCTCGTTCTGCTTCGACGAGTTGGAAGGGGTTGGCACGTTCGTCGAGGTCGAGGCCTTGGCCTGTGAGGACGAGGATCTCGACGCGATACGCCAGCAGCTAGAAGGTCTACTTGACCAGCTCGGCGTGCCTGCAGAGCGGTGCTTGTTGAGCTACGACTCGCTGGTCTACGACACCGGTCCGACCGATCCAGCTATGGGGAAACGCCTTGCCCGGTCGCAACTCATGCCCCGCGGCGAAGCCGAGCTGCTCAAGCGCCTCGAACAACTCATATCGAAGCCGAAGTAGCCGCGCAGCGACGGCTCGTGCTGTCGCGAGACGACATTGAAGTCGCCGACGATCATCAGCGCGTCACGCTTGGCAACGGGCAGTCGCTCAAGGAAAGCGAGAAGCGACTCGATGAAGTCCGCCTTACGGCTGACCTTGGTGGGCGAGCGGTCGCGCGACGGGATGTAGATCCCCAGCAGATTGACGGTCGGCTCGCACGCCCCTGGACCAAACTCCGCTCGGCTCGCCGCGCATGCCCTCGATGTGGCGCTCACCGGGCTCGACGTTGGTGTACCGCCGCGGGTCGCCGTAGACCAACTCGGCCCGCCGGTGGCCGAGGTGCGCCGGGCCGAGCGCGAAGCGCGAGACGTACGCGGCCTTGCCGGAGATCAGCAGCCGTTCGGAGATCAGCAGGCCTCCGACGGCCTCCTCGGCAGCGGGCGGCAGGCCGGCGGGCAGGTCAAGTAGCGGGTCGGTCGCGTCGACCATGAACTCCATCGAGCCGAGCGCTGCGGGAAGCGGTTGGCCGAGCAGGCCCGCGCGGAGCCCGGCTTCGGTGAGGTCGTCCGGCGAGAGCCCGGCTGTGCCGGCGTCCATCGTGCTGCCGCGACCTTCGCCCCACCGGATGTCGGCGGAAAGCTCGACGTGGCGGACCGAGGCGCTGCGCATCTCGCTGACGACGCGCGTGACGCGGCCCGTGCCGGCCCGGTGGGCGAGGGCGATCGGGATCTCCGGCGAGTGGCCCCACCGATCGTCGCGCAGGCCCTCGAGGTAGCGGGCAACGACGAGATCGCGCACCTCGGCCTCCAGCGTGATCTCGCTGCCCTCGTCGCGGATCACGTCAGCCCGCATGCAGGCGTCGCCGACCTTGATCCACGGGGCCTCGTCGTCGGCCGCGATCTCCGCCAACCACTGGAGCACGCGTCGCACCAGGTCGTTGACATCGGCGAACTGGCCGGTTGTGTGGAACGCCTGGACCTCCTGGGCGAAGTCCACGGCGTTGCCCTGACGCCCGCTCGCGTCACGTGTGAGCCAGAAGGAGATGCGCTTGCCCAGCCGTCGCGCCTCCAGGTACTCCTCGTGGGTCGGCGAGCGCCCACTGGGAAGCATCGTCCCGTAACGGTCAGCCAGAATTCCCACGTAGATGTCGGCCCGGGCGACGCCGTCGAGGTACGCACGCTCGGCGTCCTCGTCGCGGCCACCGAGATCCTCGAAGACGACCGAGAACCCGGCGTCGCGCAGCGCACCGGCGACCTGAGCGCGCAGCGAGCTGAGGCCGCGCATCTCGCTCGAGAGGAAGACCGTTCGGGTCTCAGCCCAGCGCCGGAAATCGTCGGCGACGAGCCGGCGCGTCGCGGAAGCGATGTCGACGATCAACGTCATAGCGCCGATCCACCGTAGCTCCGCTGGGCGACGCCACGGATATCGTGCCGAGCACGTTGGCGTGTCGGGCCATCATCGGGATCGAAACATGGTCGCCGCAGCTACCGTGTAGACCGTGGGCGAGTTCGATCAGATCGTTACCGCTCTCACGGCAAGCCCGGTGACACGCGCCCTTAAGGAGATGGCGGAAGCAGAGGACTTCAGCAGTCTCGAGTCCGAACGGTCCCTGAAGGCGATCGAGCTCTCCGGACAAGCTTCAGCGCGCCGTAGCTTGAATAGTGGCCAAGGTCGGGTCGGCGAGATGAGATACTGCACTCCATGGCCAAGCGTATCTTCGGTAGGCGGCCGGCCAAGAGGTACAGTCGTGGTAAGCGGATCAAGTTTCTTGGGCGAAGTCGCAGGCGCGGGGCACTCCGAGGCCGGCGCCGGAGCATCCTCTGACCTGCTTGCATCAGTAGCTCACCATGGCTCGCCGTCTGGGGTCCGCGGCGTAGCTCCAGCCGCGCTTGCGGCGGTGGCCACCGAGGCCTCGACGCCGGTGTCCAGGAGCGTCGCCAGAGATTCGCTCGCTGAGCCCTGAGCAGGGAGGCACCAAACGTAGTTGCTGCCGAGAGGCAGCGCACCTACGCTGCCACGGCAGACGAACGATCTCGAAGAAGCGGTAGGCGAGCGTCGGGGATAGGTGTCCATATCTGCCCCCGCTATCAAGGAAACGCCTGCACCGCAGGCGTTTCCTCGTTAAGGACCAGGGTTCGCAGACGAGCCCCGCCCGGTGTGGTGTTTAGAACTGTTGGGACTCTTGGGGGTGGAAGTAGAAGTATTCGTTGCGGGCGCCGGCCTGGTAGGGCCATTGGCCGACGGTCCGGGCGTCGCCTTGGGCGTCGCCGAGGACGTTGGCGTACTGGTCGGTGCCGTTGTTGTGGATCATGGTGAGGTTGGGCTGGTAGCGGTCGGGGTGCTCGAGGGTGAAGTTCTGGGTGTCGCGGGTCGGTCCGCCGGGGGTGGGCTCGCCGTAGTGCCCGTGGCAGGTCCAGATGTTCAGGTAGTCGCCGGCGTGGGATTGCTGGCCGTTGTTGACGTCCAGGCACTTGTCGAACGGGCCGCCGATGCCGCTGATCTGGCTGAGGATGCGATACAGCACGCGGCCGGCGATGTAGAACTGCTGCTGCACTGACCAGAGTTGGTTCATGCCGTTGTGGAAGTGGTAGACGCCGACCGTCTCGCCGTCCCTGTTCGTGCCGCTGGTGTCGCCGAGCACGTCCAGGACGCCGCCGTTGGAGGCGTTGTGGATCGTCACCACTTGCACCGGCTGGCCGGCCGCGGCGCGCAGCGATGCGAAGTAGACGGGCCAGTGATCGCTGCCCTGGTTGACCCCGACGGTGGCCTGCCAGTTGTCGGTCTGGATGTTGGACACCATGTAGTCGAGCTCCCCGCCGGACTGCTGCGTGGCCTGAGCGGCGTTGTAGAGATATGACCCTGCCGGCCGGGTGAGCCGCTGCGGGTCGCGGTTGAAGTCGCCGAGCACCGCCCAGTTCCACCCGTTGGCGGTCGCACGGTTGCGGGCGCGAGTGACGAGGCTGGCCGCGTCGCCGCCGCCCGTGGCCGAGGCGTGGGCCGAGGCGAACATCATGTTCGTGTCGCCGTCGTACACGGCCAGCAGCGACCGGTAGACGTTGCGGAGCTCGAAGAAGCGGT
>Ga0307502_10000015_pt1 | contig 45166 bp, 52 predicted proteins | sample 16_S_MG_FD_201364 | JGI IMG/M metagenome (GOLD analysis project Ga0307502, IMG submission 201364) | Soil microbial communities from Populus trichocarpa stands in riparian zone in the Pacific Northwest, United States - 16_S | ecosystem: Environmental > Terrestrial > Soil > Riparian zone > Trees... | reverse complement strand
ACACGGCTTCCACGAGGTTACGACGTGCACCGAAGTTCCTGGTCGTCGCCTGAGGAACGGCCTGAAGCTTGACTGGCTCTTTGAGCGGCTCGCCTATCACTGGCGCGCCAGTGGAGCCAGCGCCCAAACAATCCGCTGGTACCCGATCGAACGAGCCCGACTTCACTGGCGTCGTGGTTGCTCACGGCTGGCTCCCCAGGCGTCGTAGTGCTCCCGGGCGACTGCGCTCGAACGACGGAGGGGGAGATCCCGACCGCGGCAAGCGTCGCAGCGACCAGGGATACCAAGCGCACTAGCATTCGCACCCAGGGCACCTAGCGCGGTCAGCTGCGAGAGTTCCGTTGCTGCGCGACCGTGGCAGGGCTGTCGTATACGCACATCCACGTCACGTGAGCCTGCAGCCGCTGGCGCTGGAGCACTCCGCGCGTCGCGCGTAGGACGCGATCGACGCTGTCGCTGACCTCGCCGACACATGCAGAGATCGCGCCGCGCGCTGGCCCAGAGTTCGGCGTCTCGGGAGACCATAACGTCTATCGGCTGTTGTCTCGCATATCATTCATTAAGGCCTGGCCCTTCTCGCCGCGTCAACTCCCGAAAGGCCAGGGTGCGCAGGTACAGGCTCAGCCTCAATCCGCCGCATTTCGCGCGGTTTGGTGTCCGGTCGTGGAAGTAGTTTGAGTAGGCGTTCAGTCCGTCGACAATCAGGCGATTAAGCGAGCAGCGGGACCGGGTCGCCGCGGGAATGGGCGCTGAGCAGGTCGATGAGGTAGGCGTGTAGCGAGCGGTGTTGTAGGCGGCAGGTGGTGTGGGCCGAGAGCAGTCGTTCGATGCGTCGTTCGCCGTCTTCGGATTGGCTGCCGAGTGAGAGTTGCGGTAGATGACCGCGCCGCGTAGGCCGCGTTCGGCGTGGTTGTTGGTCGGCTGCACGCCATCGGTCGAGTCGAACGCCCACCGTGCCGGCCAGACCTTCAACAGGTTGCGCGCGAAGCGCCGGCTGTAGCGGTAACGCGCGGCCTTGCCGGCATGGCGGGTGAGGATCGACTTCAGCTCGCGGCGCAAATTGCGCACGCGGCGTTTGAGGTCGCCTCGGTCGCCTGTGTGCACAAAATCTCCCAGGCCCAGAACAGCTCGTCGCAGACTCGCAGTCCGGCCTTGCCGAGATCCTTCTCGGGCCGCGAGGCCGTCGGCGTGCGCGGCGAAGTCGCGCTGTAGATGTGAACAGCAGACCCGGCGGCGCTTGAGCGGCAGATGACCGTAGGCCCACCAGCGATCGGACGTCCCGATCGCCTTGCTGTCGCCAAGCAGGTCGCGGGCGTGATCCTCGTGACGGTCGGGGCGATCGCGAACACTGCGTCACGTTCGCTGAAGGCGCCCCACAACGCGCGCTGGGCGCCCTTCCCAGCCACGGCCCGACCCCTGCCGTGGAACTACTCATCTAGGAGGCTGGTGTTTTCGGGTCGGGTTGGTTGGTTGCGGTGCGTCGGTTCCGTCTGACTCTCAAGTCATGCTCGAGCGTATGAGCTTGGGTCTTTCTCCGCGCCAGGCCGACATGTTCGTGACGACGACCGGCTTCTGCGAGGGCCGTGTCGGGGCCGACTCGATCTACGCGTTGTTGCATCGCGAGTGTTTTCAGCCTGTTTCGGATGAGATGTTCGCGGATCTGTTTTGCGATGTTGGGCGTCGGTCGGTGCCGCCGATGATCGTCGCGGTCGTGATGGCGTTGCAGCGCATCGAGGGCTGCTCGGATCGCGAGGCGGTCGACCGCTTCACGTTTGATGCGCGCTGGAAGTACGCGGCGGGCGGCTTGGATTTTGACTATCCGGGTTTCGTGCATACGGTGCTGGTGGACATGCGCGCGCGGCTGGCGGGCTCTGATCGCCCGGATCGGATCTTCGAGGTCGTCCTGGAGACGGCGAAGAAGGCGGGCCTGGTCGGGCGCCGGCGGGTGCTGGACTCCACGGCGTTGTATGACGCGGTCGCGACGATAGACACCGTGACGCTGATCTGCGCGGCGATCCGCGGGCTGCTCAGGGTCTGCGACCGCGAGCTTCAGGGCGAGCTGCGGGGGCTGCGGGGGCGCGACGATGACTACCGCTCGACGGGCAAGCCGGTCTGCGACTACGACGACGCGCAGGCCAGGGAGGCGCTTGTCGACGCGCTCGCCAAGGACGCCCGCGCGCTGCTTGGGGCGCTGGACGGCCGGCAGCTGGCGGGTGCTGTGGGTGAGGCTGCCCGGCTGCTGGCGGCGGTCGCGGGCCAAGACCTCGACGAGGACTCCGACGGCGTGTTCCGGATCGCGCGCAGGGTCGCCAAGGACCGCATCATCTCGACCGTCGACCCCGAGGCCCGTCACGGCCACACGACCGCCGCCAGGGGATTTGACGGCTACAAGGGCCATGTCGCCGTTGATCCCGACAGCGAGCTGATCACCGCGACGACGGTCACGGCCGGCAACGTCGGCGACGCCCTCCCTGCGCCCGGCCTGATCGACGATGACCTGCCCGCCCCCGAGCCGGCCGATCCCGGCCACTGAGCTGAGATTGATCAGCCCGGTGACGCGGGGCGCCGGGCCGAGGCTGAGCAGACCGGCGAGGAGGAGGAGCGCCTGTCGGTCTATGGCGACGCGGCCTACGGCGCCGGCGCGCTGCTGGACACGCTGGAGAGCGCCGACGCGCACATCAACTGCAAGGTCCAACCGCCTGTCGCACCGGGCGGACGCTACGCCAAAGACGCCTTCGCGATCGACTTGCAGGCAGGCACGACGACGTGTCCCGCCGGCCAGGTCGCCGCCCTGCGCGCGCTACGCGACGGGCAGATCGCGCGCTTCGCCAAGGCATGCGCCTGCTGCCCGCTGGCCGCGCGCTGCACCACCTCACCGCACGGGCGCACGATCGGCGTCGGACCCCACGAAGCGCAGCTCACCCGCGCCCGCGCACGCCAGAGCGACCCGCATGGAAAGCCGATTACAAGGCCACGCGCCCCAAGGTCGAACGCAAGATCGCCCATCTGATGCGCCGAAAGCACCGCGAGTACCGCATGACGCCCCTTGGGTTCTCGCGGTGATCGCACTCGGTTTTCTGATCGCATGGTGGAGGAGGTTGTGCAGACGTTCTGGGCGGCGATGCAGCGCGGCGAGTTCATCACCGACGCGGCAGAGGCCGGGACGTATCGCAAGAAGGGCGCTCGGTGGTTAGCCGCTGAGGGCGGTGTTCGCCCGCGTCGCGGTCGGGATCTGAAGGGCCGTTGTCTGTCGTTCTCAGAGCGCGAGGAGATCGCGCTGGGACGTGCTGGCGGGGTGTCGAGGCGCGCGATCGCGGCTGGCCTGGGGCGCAGTCCGTCGACGGTGAGTCGCGAGCTGGCGCGCAACGCCGGCGGCACTGGGCTGTACCGTGCGACGACGGCGCACGCGCTGGCGTATGACCGTGCGTCTGGTCCCAAGCCGGCGAAGCTGGCCACCAACCTGGTGTTGCGCGCGAAGGTCCAGCACCATCTGCAGCGGCGTTATTCGCCGGAGCAGATCGCTGGGCGGTTGCGCCGGGAGTTCCCAGACACGCGGAGATGTGGGTGTCGACCGAGACGATCTACGAGTCGCTGTACGTGCAGTCGCGCGGTACCTTACGCCGCGACCTGGCGCGCTGCCTGCGCACCGCGCGCGCGGTGCGCAGGCCGTGCCGACAGCCTGGGCAGCGCAAGAACCGCATCCCGGACATGATCAACATCAGCGAGCGACCCGCGGAGGCCGACGATCGCGCCGTGCCCGGGCATTGGGAGGGCGACCTGATCATCGGCAAGCGCAACCTGACGGCGATCGGCACCTTGGTCAAGCGCACGACCGGCTACACGATGCTCATGCACCTGCCCGAGGGCTACAAGGCCGAGCAGGTCCGCGACGCCCTCGCGGCCAAGATCCAGACGCTGCCACAACAGCTGCGCGCGTCGCTAACGTGGGACCAAGAAACCTCGATGCGAGTAAAAACAGGTCAGCGTCGACGCCGACATCGAGATCTATTTCTGTGACCCGCACGCGCCCTGGCAACGCGCGACCAACGAGAACACCAACGGCCTGCTGTGCCAGTACTTCCCCAAAGGCAGCGACCTCTCGGTGCACAGCCCGAACACCTCGACGCTGTCGCCGACGAGCTCAACGACCGCCCCCGCAAGCGCCTAGGCTTCAGCAAACCGATCGAAGCGATCGGACCACTGCTGTTGCGCTGACCGCCAGAATCCGCCGCCCCCCTCAACGAGCCCGGACAGCCCGCCCAGAGCTCTCAGGCTCTACACCGCGACGCCCAAACACCACCGAGCATCCCAGCGCACCGCCGGCACGCTGCACCGACCCCGCCAACCATCGCCCCAGCGTGCTCGCCGACGAGCACAGCCCACACAACGCCGATTCACACCACCCTTCTAGGGACACATGCGGGCACGGGGACCGGACAACGTCCAATTTGATTCGCCGATTTGGGCGCTGCCCGACGATGATCTCCGAGCGTTGCGCAACACGATGGCCAACAGGCGGGGGGCGGCGGCGTCGCGACAGGCTATTTGCTTGATGAGTTGGCTCGGCGAGATCAAGCACGGCAGACAGCGGCGATGGTCCAGCTGACAAAGGTCATGACGGCGCTGACGGTGTGATCGCGCTGCTCACTGCCGCGAGCCTGGTGGCGGTGATGAGCGCGTAGGGACGGCCTACACCATGGCCGCACTACTCCACCGCACGACGCACAGCAATCCGCCGAAGAGGACCATAAGCCCGCCTCCCCAATCGCCGTGCCGCAGACTGGCAGCCCAGTGCTCGGTCGGTGGCACGAGGCCCAAAGTAGCCTCGGCCGAAGTGCCGAGAATGGGCGGAGACGGCACGTGAGCACCTGACGACGACACGAGCAAGGGTTGCCGAGGCTGGCCAACGCGCGAGCGGCCGACGCCAACTGCGGATGCGGCACGTTCCGAACCCTGGCCTGCCTCGTGGGCCGGAGCTCCACCCCGTAAGCAACGCCCACCTTGGGGCCGGTGGCAGCGACCCGAGCACTGGGCCTACCCCAGCGCCCGCAGTCCCGCCGTCACGACCACCGCCAGCGCGACCGCCGGCAGCACCGATCCGCCGCGCCAGGCCACGAGGCCGGCGACCGCCACGCCCGCCGTGTCCGCGCCCACGTGCAGCCGGCTGCCGTCGGCCAGCGCCTGCGTGACGATCAGCGCGGCCAGTAGCGCCGGGGCCATGAGCCCGATGACCCCGGCGGCGCGCGGCGGCAGCTCGCGGCCGCCGAGCGCGACCGGGCCGGCCGCCTTGATGATCGCCGTGACGGCGGCGCAGCCGGCGATCACGAGCCACAGCTCGGTGCTCACGTGACGCCGCCTCGCCGGGGATCGTCGCCGGCGCGCTGGCGCAGGCCCACCAGCGCCGCAGCGCTCGCGACGAGCACCGGCACGCCCGGCGGGGCGATCGGCACGAGTGCCAGCGCGATCGCGCCACCGGCCAGCGCCACGCCGCGCGACCGCGCGTCTCGCAGTTCCCCCAGCAGCAGCACGAGGAAGAACGCCGGGAAGATGACATCAAGGCCGAGCAGCTTCGGATCGCCCAGCGCCTGACCGCCGAACGCACCGAACGCGGTCCCGCCGAGCCACGTGACGTACTGCACGGCGCTCGCGCCGAACAGGAAGTGGCGATCGAAGCGGCCCTCGCCGCGGTTCGCCATCGCCCACGAGGCGTCGACGACGGTCTGTCCCTGCGCGGCGCGCTGCAACGCCCGGCCGCTGAGCGACGGCGCCAGCGCCGCGCCCATCGGCAGGAAGCGCGAGTTCATCAGCGCCGCCGCGCCGATCGCCGCGCCCATGCCTCCACCGCCGGCGAGGATCGAGATCACGGTGAACTGCGCCGAGCCGGCGAAGACGATCGCCGACATCACGAGCGCCCCCAGCGCGGAGAACCCGGCATCGCGCGCGAGGACCCCGAACGACAGGGCGAGCACGCAGCCGACGACCGCGTACGGGACCCCGGCGCGCACCCCGAGGCGGAAGGACTCGCGCGCGGTGGGAACGTCGGCAGGCGCCGGCGTGGACGGAGCGGGATCCACGGTCCGGGTGCCCGCCGTCAGGGCTTGAGGCCGACGACGAGCAGGTACTCCCCGAGGATCCGCAGCTCGCCGTCGCCGATGTCGCACTGCTCCAGCAGCGCGCGGACGTCGGCGATGAGATCGTCGTAGCGCCCCTGCGGCTCGAGGATCCGCCGCGCGAGCACGAGCGGGCCGAAATGCTCCTTGTAGGCGGCGAGCATGTCGTCGAGGGTCGCGAACACGAACTCGACGGCGTGGCGTTCGATGCCGAGCAGGATCTGCCCGCCGAGCAGCGCGCGCACGTACGACTCCTTGCCCCAGAGAATCGGTGGCTGCGCTCCGGCGGGCGGCGGCGGGAGGGCGCGCGTGATCGTCTGGATGAAGCGCCCGAAGAATCCCTCGGGAGCCCAGTTGGCAAGCAGGATCTGACCGCCGCTGCGACAGACGCGGACGAGCTCGGATGCGGCCAGCTCGTGGCGCGGCGCGAACATCACACCGAACGTGGACAGGACGCGGTCAAAGCTCTCGTCGCCGAAGGGCAGCTCTTCGGCGTCGCCCTCGATCCAGTCGACATGGACGCGTGCCGCCTGCGCCCGCCGCCGCGCGGCGTCGAAGAGCTCCGGGGTGAGGTCGAGCCCGACGACGTGTGCACCCGCCTCGGCGGCCCGGAGCGCGGCGTTGCCCGTCCCGGTGGCGACGTCGAGCACGTCCATCTGCGGCTCGATCGCCGCCGCATCGACGACGACCCTGCCGGCGTCCCACAGGTGGCCGGCGATCACGTCGTAATCCCCTGCGGTCCAGATCGCCCGCTGGACCGACTTGATCTCCGCCAGTTCGTCGCTCATGGACGTGACCCTAGCGAGCGCGGATTCAGTCTCAGCGAGCTCTCAGCTTCCCCTCGCGCGATCCCGAGGCACCACCACGACGATGCCGCGCGTTCACACAACGCCGATCAGGAGAACCCCGTCCAAATGTTCAGCACAGCCAATGGGCTCGGTGGCCCTCCCGGTCGCCACATCGGCGCCAACGGCAAGCAGGAGCAGGCGCTGTCCACCGACGTCGCCGCCAAGGTCAAGGCAGCCGCGCTGGCGAAGGTCGGCGGCGGAACGGTGCAGCGCACCGAGACAGACGTCGATCACGGCTCGCCCTACGAGGCGCATGTCCGCAAGTCCGACGGCACCGAGCTCGAGGTTCTCGTCAACAGCGACTTCGTGGTGACCGCCGTCAACGAGATGCAGCACCCGTAGCGCCGCGCGGCGCCCCGGCTCGAACGCGCTGGTTCGGGCTAGGCACGCGTCGCGCAGCGTCAGGCCATCAGGCGCAGCTCGGCCAGGGTTCCGCGCCGGCCCGGGCCAACAGCTTTGCCGCCATCGCGTCTTGGTCGGCTTCTGGCGCCGCGGCCGGGTCACCCGTGCCGCCGATGCGCCGCCACGTCGCCCGATCGAATTGGTACTTGCCGCGGTAGCGCCCGCTGGCCGAGACCGCCGTCGGATCGCCGCCGGACTCGCACTCGGCGATCCGCTGCAGCAGCGAATCCGCCGACGCGGCCTGCGCGTGCGCGTGCCTCCGGATACACGCCGAGCGCTTTGAGCGTCTGCGGGCCGATGATCCCATCCTCCATCAGCCCATTGGACCGCTGGAAGCGCTTCACCGCGCTGCGCGTCCGGGGCCCGACGACTCCGTCCGCCTCGACGCCGAGCGCGCGCTGAGCCGTTGTGATCGCGTCGGCGCCGAGGCCACCGCTCGATCCGGGCGCCGCCTGCTGGGCTACCGCGCCGGCGCTGAGCATGAAGAGTCCCGCGGCAGCCACCAGCGCCGATCGGCGGTGACGCTGCGCGCGCCGGCGACGCAGCGCGGCCGCCGCCCGGCGGGCGCGCGAGCCGCGCAGCGAGCGCCGGAAGGCGAGCGTGCGTTCGGCGTCGCTGCCGGGCTCGATGGTGATCTGGGGTCTCGTGCCGGCGCTCGCCGGCACGTGATCGACCTGTATTCGCATGGGCGTTCCTCCCCGTCGTCTCGGTGCCTACGGGGTTAGCTGCCGGGCTCGCGCTGTGACGTGCGCTACACCACCCGCACCGCCGGGATGGCGGTAGGTGGCGATTCGCCCCGAGGCCGGAATACTCCGGCCAACTGGGTCCCCCGTTCCCGGTCGCGCAGCGCGTCCGGAACTCGGCTCGTTTATGGAAAGCAGCGTGGGATGGTAGGGACCGAGCGGACGGAACGTGTCGAGATCGGGCGCACGCAGCGCCAAATCCCGCGCGCTGAGCCGGTCACGGCTCCAGGAGCACGGCGGGTGACGCGTCGGGCGCCAAGTTGCGCAGCGCCGGGTCGTGGACGCCCGGCTGACGCAGTGCCGCGTCGAACGCCGCGCGGTGCCCGGCGGCGCGCTCGCGGCCGTAGGGCGCGGCGAGATCGCGGCTGACGAGGAACGCCCAGTCGCTGGACTGCATTGCGAGCAGCTCACGCGCCGCGCGCTCGTCGACATCGGCGCCGGCAGCGACCGCGCGCAGTTCGGCGTCGCGCGCATCCCAGGCCATTGCGGTCACCGGCGGCGCGCTCCACGTCGCCAGGTTGCGCGGCGCGCCCCAGCTCGTCACCGGTAGGTCGGACGGAGCCGGCACGGGCTCGTGACGCTCCAGCGCGTCGTCGAGATGAGCGAGCGCCAAGCCCTGAGCGGCGGCCTGCTCCACGACAGCCGCCAGCCACAGCGGACCCTCGTGCCACCAGTCGCCGAGCAGCTCGGTGTCGACGGCGAAGACGGCGAGGCCGCCGCCCGCGACGCGCTCGCTCACCCGCGTGACGAAGTCCGCGGCGTGGCGACGCGCGGCGGCGCCCGCGCGCTGGGGGTCATACGGTGCGCCGTCGTTCCTCCAGGCGCGATGGCGGTGCTGGGTGAAGGCGTGGTAGTCGCGATACGCCGGATCGCACGGATAGCCGCCGTCGCTCCAGACCAGCTCGATCGTCTGGCGGTCGATCGGCACGAGCGTGGGTCCGGCCGGCGAGCGCAGCGGGCGCAGGTGCGCTGCCGGCTCGAGCACGTCCGTGAGATCGACGCAGACGGCATGCACGCCGGCCTGCGCCAGCAGCGCGTCGAGGTGCGGCGCGTACGCGCACTCCGCCAGCCACAGCCCCCCGCGCCATGGGCGCTCGAAGCGGCGCCGGTGCGCACCGATCCCGGCACGCAGCTGGAGGCGCACGCCGGCGTCGGTGGCCAGCAGCGGCAGAACCGCATGTGTCGCCGAGGAGGTCCAGGCGGCGTGCCGGCCGAGCGCCGCCAGCAGGTCGTCATCGAGCCGCTCGCGCGCGCGCTCGTACTGCGCAGCCGAGTGCTCCAGCGCCGCGACAACGGCCGGCTCGCCCGCCGCGGCCTCGATGTCGCTGCGGTGCGACTGCACCCGGATCCCGGACAAAAACTCGGCGCAGCGCGCGAGTGCGCCGGGTGCCTCGAGCTGGTCGCACAGCACGGGCGTCAGCGACAGCGTCACCGCGGCGCCGGCATCGAGGATGTCCAGCAGTGGCAGATAGGAGGTCGCGATCGCCTCCCACAGCCACTCCTCGCCAAAGGGCCACGTCCCGAAGCCCTCGACGTAGGGCATGTGGCTGTGCAGGACGATCGCAAGCTCGCCGCCGCTCATGGCCGCAGCACCGCGACGAGGTCCAGTGCCCCCGCAAGCTCGCGGGCCGAGCCACGCCGCAGCGTGAAGTCGCGCACGTCGATGGCCGGCGTGAACCAGTCATAGAAGCGCCTCGTGATTCCCAGGCGCCGGTGCGCCTCGTCCCACCCGAGCTCGAGCGCGGCGGCGTGCAGCGCCAGCTTGCGGGCATGGAAGACGCCGAACAGTGCCACCGAGCCGAAGTGCGCGCGACACAGCGCCGCGAACTCCTCCGGGCGGTACTCGTAGACATGCCATGGGTTGCCCGAGCGCTCGGCGCCGGGCGGGGCGAGCGTCAGCACGTTCGGCGTCGAGACGTACGCGACGCCGCCCGCGCCGACCAGCGTCTTGAAGCGCTCCAGCAGCCCGCCGGGGTCCTGCACGTGCTCGATCGTCTGGAGGAACACGAGGGCGTCGCACTGCTCGTCGAAGCGCTCGACCATGTCGCGCGCGAAGCGCAGGTTCTCGCCCGTGTAGCGCCGCCGCGCGTGCTCGTGCGCCTCGGGGTTGGCGTCGACGCCGACGACCGAGCGCGCGCCCGAGCGCGCCATGACCTCCGAGCCGTACCCCTCGCCGCAGGCCATGTCGATGACGCGCAGGCCGCCGACCCGTGCCGCGATCCATTCGTAGACCACGAGGTGGCGCTGGTACCAGTAGTTCTCCTCCGGCACGTCGGGCAGCGTGCGCTCGCCGGTGAGCGCGAGCGCAGGAACGCCGGGGGGCTGATCGCGTTGGAGGTGAAGCCGCTGGTGGTCCGCCACGGCGCCGGAGACTACGGTCCGCCGGCAAAACTCACTTTTGTGGTTGACCGGCGCCGACTCGAACGGTAGCGTTTTCTTTTCAGAGGAAGCGGGGTGAGGGCGGCGGCGCAGGTGGCGGGTCCTGCTCGCCTCAAGACGAGGAGGATCGAGATGATGCGGGCTCTATCACGCGTGCTCTTGCTTGCCGTGATCTTCGCGATCAGCGCGGCGGCAAGCGCCGATGCGCAGGCATCGCCGGACGGGCTCGGCGACCAGCTCTTCGCCACCGGTGGCGACGTGACCGTTCAGGTGCAGTGCCCATGCACGGCTGGCCTGGTCAGCGAGTTGCGCCTCTACAACGCGGACGGAACCTTCACGCCGATCGCCACGAACCGCGACTTCGGCAAGGTCGTCACGCTTCCGCCGCGCCCCGCGGGCCAGGAGCTCGTCTTCGGCATCTTCGTGCAGGGGCCCAATACCACGTTCAAGATGGGGCCTGCGGATCGCAATCCCGACAACCTCGCTCATGCTCGCGTGAAGAAGACCGGAGAGCGCCAGTACGACGTCGGGTTCGAGGATCTGCTCAACGGCGGCGACCGCGACTACGACGACAACGTGTTCCGCTTCACGGGCGGCCTCGCGCCGAACCGGACCCCGGTGGCCGACGACCAGGCGCTGAGCACCCCGCATGGAACCGCACTCCCGATCACCCTCACGGCGACCGACCTCGACGGCGACCCGCTCACGTTCGCCTTGACCGACGCTCCGCGCCACGGGATGGTCACGGGCTCCGGCAGCGCGGTGACGTACACGCCCGTGCCGGACTTCAGCGGTGTGGACACGTTCGCGTTCACCGCCACCGACGGTCAGAGCGCTCCCGACGAAGGCAGGATCACGATCGTGGTCGAGCCAGCCAAGAGCGCGAGCCCCGGCAGCAAGCCGACCCGGCCCGGCGGCACCGTCGGCTCGGGCCGACCGACACCATCTGCCTGTCCGCTGGGCGAGCTGACGCTCGTCAACGTCCTACGCGTCGGCCGGCGCGTGCGCGTGACGGGGCTCGCGGAACGCGGGCTGGCCGGCGCACCGGTGAACATCGTCGAGGGCGGAGTGGTCGTCGCCCGCGCGATGATCCGGCCCGACGGCGGGTTCAAGGTCGGCGTCTCGCTGCCGGCCAAGCGCGGCGGGCGCGTCCTTCGCTATCAGGCGCAGCTCGGCGCGCTGCACTCACGCAACCTGCGCTTGAAGCGGCGCATGATCACGACAAGCGCCCGGCTGCAAGGCGGCAAGATCGTCTTCTCGGGCCGGGTCGTGAACGCCGGGCGGCGGCTGCGCGGGCGCATCATCGTCCGGCTGAATGCGCGGCCGCGCGGGTGCAGCACGCGTTACGTCCGGATCGGGCAGGCGCGGCTGCGCCGCGACGGGCGCTTCGTCGTCAAGGCGGCTCCGTTGAAGGGCGTGGAGCTCGCGGTCTACCGCGTGAGCGCCCGCTTGGGCCGTTTGAGGACGTTCACGCTGCCGCAGACGATCGCGCGCCGGTGAGGTCGCGGTAGTCAGAGGCAGGGCGCTGTCTTTAGGGTGCCGTCGGTGAACGTGATCGACGAGCTCGTCGCCAACAACCTGGCCTTCGCTCCCTCGCTGCCGGCTCGGCATCTGGATGTCCGTCCCAGCCGCCGGCTGGCGATCGTGACGTGCATGGACTCGCGCCTTGACGTCTTTGCGGCGCTGGGCCTGCGCGAGGGCGAGGCGCACGTCCTGCGCAACGCGGGCGGGATCATCACCGACGACGTCATCCGCTCGCTGGCGGTGTCCCAGCGGCGTCTTGGCACGCGCGAGGTGATGCTCATCCACCACACCGACTGCGGCATGCAGACCCTCACCGACGACGGCTTTCGCGCCGAGCTGCTGGAGGACACCGGACTCGCGCCCGCCTTTGCGATCGAGTCGTTCACCGACCTCGACGCCGATGTGCGCCAGTCCATCCTGCGCGTCCGCCGATCCCCGTTCTTGCTCCACACCGACCGCGTCCGCGGGTTCGTCTACGACGTCGACGCGCACCAGTTGCGCGAGATCGACGTCGAGGACGAACGCTAGCCGCCCCGCCGCCGGGGCTGGCGGGGCTGGGGCGTCTCAGGCTCGCTCGTGTTCGCGCCGGCGCTCGTCCGAAGCGGGCTCGAGCACGTCGTGGACGTAGCTTTCGCGCACGTCGTCGGGTTGGCGCAGCATCCAGATCTCGCGCGCGTGCTCGTCGTCGTTGCGCAGCGCAACGGCCGCGTAGCTGCGGCGCACGCTGCGCGACTGCTCCAGCAGCCAGCGCTCCTCGGGCTCGATCGCGTAGCGCGCGGCGATTCGAGCAATCGAGTCCGGAGCCAGCAGCACAGAGCGCTGAATCGTCGACGCGAGCATGCCTCAAGGATCGCACACGCCCACGGCCGAGCCCGTGAGGGTCATGCAACGCGACAGCCGCTGGCGCTCGGGTCGGCGCCATGAATTCCGTTCGCACAACACTCGCTACGGCAGCGATCGCCGTAGCGTTCGTGCGGTTCGAGTTCGGCTCCTGAGGCGCGGCGACGGGGACTTCCCTCAGCCAGCCTCCCGGTAGCGCTCGATCGCCCGCTCGCGCTCGACCGCATGCTCCACGATCGGTGCCGGGTAGTCGCGGCCGATGACGCAGCCGGCCGCATCCTGTTCGGCCTCGCTCATCGTCCACGGCTCGCTCAAGCGCGCGTCCGGCGCGCTGCGCAGCTCCGGCACCCAGCGGCGCACGTACGTCCCGTCAGGATCGAACTTCCTCTGCTGGAGCACCGGGTTGAACATGCGCCGGAAGTACGGCGCCGGGTCGACGCCGACCGATGCGATCCACTGCCAGTTGCCGTTGTTCTGAGCCGGCTCGCCGTCGAGCAGCAAGGCTTCGAAGTGCGCTTCGCCCAAGCGCCAGTCCAGGTGCAGGTCCTTCGTCAGAAACGAGCCGACGACCATCCGCGCGCGGTTGTGCATCCAGCCCGTCCGCGCGAGCTCGCGCATGCCCGCGTCGACGAGCGGATAGCCCGTTCGCCCCTCGCACCAGGCGGCGAACGCCTCCTCGTCGTCGTGCCACTCAAGCCTCCTGTAGCGCTCCTGGAACGCCTCTCGCGCGTTGGCAGGATGCAGGAGCAGGACGTGGGCGTAGAAGTCGCGCCAGCACAGCTGGCGCAGCCAGGCCTGTGCGCCGGCGCCGCCGCGTCGCGCGGCGCGCGCCTCGCATTCGGCCGCCGACAGGCAGCCCCAGCGCAGGTACGGCGACAGCCCGCTCGTGCCGGGATCGCCGAGCGTGTCGTGGCGTTCGTGGTAGCGATCGATCGGTCCGTCGAGCCACGCCGCGACGGCAGCGCGCGCCGCCGGCTCGCCCGGCTCACGAAACGGCTCGGCCACGACGCCGGCACCGTCGACGCCCAGCGTCTCCAGCGACGGCAGCCGTCCCGTGCGCAGGGTGCCCGGCAGCGCGGGAAGGTGCGCCGGCGCGCGGTGTACCGGGCGCCGCTCAGCGTCCCGCCAGCTGCGGTGAAACGGCGAGAAGACCGTGTATGGCTTGCCGGACTGCGTCCGCGGCTCGGATATGTCGATGACATACCCGCCGCCCTGCGGGAGCGCGCGCACGCCGGCCGCCCGCAGCGCCTCGGTCACCCGCGTGTCGCGGACCCGCGCGTACGGCGCGACGTCGCTCGTCCACAGGACCGCTTCCGCGCTAACGTCCCCGGCGAGCCCGACGAGCTCTTCGGCCGGCTGGCCGTGGCGCACGACGAGTCCGCTTCCGCGCTCGCGCAGCGCTCCGTCCAGGGCCCGCAGGCAGCCGAGCATGAAGGCCGTGCGCGGGCCGGAGGCAAAGCGTCCCCGCAGCAGCGCATCGTCGAAGACGAACACCGGCACGACGCGCTCGAACTCGCGCGCCGCGCGCGTCAGCGCCGGGTGGTCGGCGACGCGCAGATCGCGCCGGAACCAGAGCAGGGCAGTCCTCATCGTGCTGATATACGGCGTCGATGCCCAATCGGACGGTACGCGACTTCCCTCTGTTCGCGCTCCAGCTCGTGGCCTTGCCTCACGAGCTCGTCCCGCTGCACATCTTCGAGGAACGCTACAAGACGATGTTCGCCGTCTGTCTGGAGCGCGAGAGCGAGTTCGGGATCGTCTGGGTCGACGAGGGACGGACACGGCAAGTCGGCTGCGCTTGTGAGATCGCCGAGGTGCTCGAGCACATGGACGACGGGCGTCTGAACGTCCTCACCCGTGGCACGCGCCCGTTCCGGATCGTCGAGCGCCAGGACGGCCTGCCTTATCCCGCCGGCACGATCGAGTACCTCGACGACAAGGCCGAGCAGCCCGACAGCGCCGCAGCCGACGCCGCTCATGCGGCGTACTCCGCGCTCGTCGTGCAGGCCACCGACACCGAGCCCGACACCGCCGAGATCGCCCGCAAGAGCGCCTACGAGATGGCCGCGACGGTCGACTTCGGCCTCGACGCCAAGCAGGGCCTGCTCGACCTGCGCTCCGAAAACGCGCGGATGCGGCTCGTCGCGCGCCTGTTCAAGGCTGCCACGAAGCGGCTGGACTTCGTCGAGCGCGCGCAGGCGCGGGCGCGGTCCAACGGCAAGGTCCGCTTCGACTGAAACCTTGAGGCTGACTCCCCGCCATGCCGCCTCGCGCGCCGGCGGTGGCCTGCCTCCAGCGCCACCGGCTACCGCTGCAGGCCGCAGGTGTCGATTGCCACACGCCGGACGAAGCGCGACAGGCGCGGCAGGACCGGCGGGCGCTGCGCCGTGTCGGGATAGCTCAGCGACCCCCGTTCGGTCTGCACCACGAAGCTGAAGATCTTGTATTGCGGCTCGTCGGGCAGCGAGACCTCGCCGGACTGGACCTTGAGCAGCTCGTCGGTGATGTCGCGGGCTTCGAGCGTCTGCGCGCTGGAGAGCGGCTTCACCGCGCCATGGTTGCAGCGTGCGGACGTGTCGGAGACGAGCAGTTCGAGCTTCGCGCCGGGGACGACGCCGTCGCGCTTGACGACGAACAGGTCCGGCGACGGCGTGCCGCACGCGCTCGCCGCCAGCGTGCACGCACCGGCCGCGCACCAGGCCGCCGCGCGTCTCACGCCGCCACCGCCACGCCACCCCTGCGCGGATCGCCGCCGCCGCTGAGCTCGCCCGACTCGGGATCGCGGCAGACCGCCTGCGCGCCACCGAAGAACATGTTGCGTGCCTTGAAGGCGTGGATCTCGTGCGGATCGCAGCGCAGCTCCTGCAGCGGGATGCCCGGCTCGGCGTAGATGACGCCTTCCTCGAAGTGCACCCGCGGGGCCGCCACGGCGTCGCAGGCATCGAGGTCGTGGTCGACGACGCCGACGATCGTCTGCAGCAGCGCCGAGCGGATCCGGTTGGAGCCCGAAGCGCCCATCGCAACGTGCACGTCGTCGCCGGACATCACGACCGTCGGCGACATCATCGACGGCATCCGCCGTCCGGCCGGCGCGTGGTGAAAGCCCAGCGGGCTGAGGTCTGCCTCGCCCATGATGTTGTTGATGTGCATCCCCGTTCCGGGCACGACGAGGCCCGAGCCCTCGCCGTTGGTGCAGGTCACCGCGCATGCGCGGCCGGCGCGGTCCATCACGGAGATATGCGTCGTCGAGCCCAGCCGCGAGCCGAGGAAGCTGACGGCGAAGCCCGACGCCCCGAGCCCCTCGACGAACTCCGGCGTGCGCTCGGACTGCGCGTCCTGCATCGCGAGCACGATCGCCGCCAGCGCCGGCGGGGCCGGCCCCGCGTCGAGCTGCCCGAGAGCGAGCGCCAGCAGGATCCCGCCCGCCGACGGCGGCGGGTTGGTCAGAACCTCGCGCCCGCGATAGCCGACGCGCAGCGGCTCGCGCTCGATCGCCGCATAGCCGCGCAAATCGTCGGCGGTCAGCACACCGCCGCCATCGGCGATCCAGGCGACCACCCGCTCGGAGATGTCGCCGGCGTAGAACGGCGCCGCGCCCTCGGCACCGAGCCGCTCGATCGTGTCGCCGAGTGCGGCATCGCGAAACAGGTCGCCCTCGCTCAGCAGCCGGCCGCCGGGCGCGAAGATCGTCGCGGCTTGTGGCGTCGAGCGAACGATGCCGTCGAGCAAGTGAATGACCTCGGCCTGCTGGGCGTTGACGACGACGCCCTCGCGTGCGAGGGTCGCGGCCGGCGCAGCCAGATCGGCGAGCTCCATCGAGCCCCAGCGCCGCATCGCCGCATCGACGCCCGCCGGGGTGCCATAGGCACCGCACGACGACGCGCCGACGTGGAAGGTCTGTCGCGCGTCACCGGCGAAGTCGACCTCGACCGGCACGAGCGGCGCGCGCTCGTCGGAGTCCGCGCCGTGACCGGGGGCGGCGACGAAGAAGTCCAGCAGTGCCGGCTTCTCCCCCGCTCCCGCGACCAGCATGTAGCCGCCGGCGCCTGGTCCGGTCAGCAGCGGCTCGGCGACCCACGACGTCAGCATCGCGGCGACCGCCGCGTCGACGGCGTTGCCCCCGTCGCGCAGCACGCGCGCGCCGGCCTCCGCGGTGAGCGGATGGCCGGCGGCGACCATGCCGAGCGATCGTTCGTTCACCGGCACGAGGCTAGCGGCGATCGTCTACAACAACGGGAGGTGCAGCCCTGTGCGGCGCGAAAGGAGAGCGGTGAGCCAGGTCGTCTTCGAGGACGTTGGCAAGGTCTATCCGGACGGGACGCGGGCGGTCGAGGATCTGGACCTCTCGATCGAAGACGGCGAGTTCATGGTGCTGGTCGGTCCGTCGGGCTGCGGCAAGACGACCGCGCTGCGCATGGCGGCCGGGCTGGAGGAGATCACCGAGGGCGTGGTGCGCATCGGCGAGCGCGTCGTCAACGACGTTCCCTCGCGGGACCGCGACATCGCGATGGTCTTCCAGAGCTACGCGCTGTACCCGCACCTCAGCGTGTACGACAACATCGCGTTCGGGCTGCGCGTGAAGAAGGTGCCCAAGGACGAGATCGAGCGCCGCGTGCAGGACGCGGCGCGGATCCTGGATCTCGAGGCGCTCCTGGGTCGCAAGCCCCGCGCGCTGTCCGGCGGCCAGCGCCAGCGCGTGGCGATGGGGCGCGCGATCGTGCGCCAGCCCCAGGCGTTCCTCATGGACGAGCCGCTCTCCAATCTCGACGCGAAGCTCCGCGTCCAGATGCGCGCCGAGATCGCGAAGCTGCAGCAGGACCTCGGGGTCACGACGATCTACGTGACGCACGACCAGGTCGAGGCGATGACCATGGGCGACCGGGTCGCGGTCATGCGCAAAGGCGAGCTGCAGCAAGTCGACTCGCCCCAGGAGCTCTACGACCATCCGCTCAACCTGTTCGTCGGCGGGTTCATCGGAAGTCCGGCGATGAACATGCTCGAAGCCACGCTGGAGCGCGCCGGCGGCCGGCCCGTGGCGAACCTCGGCAGCCAGCGGCTCAAGCTCGACGACGACCTGCTGGCCGCCCGTCCGGCGCTCGCCGCCCACGAAGGCCGCCCGGTCGTGGTCGGCATCCGCCCGGAGAACCTCGAGGACGCCGCCGTCGCGCGCGATGCGCCCGCGGGCCGGCGGCTGACGGGGACGGTCAAGCTGCGCGAGGCGCTGGGCTCCGAGATCATGGTTCACCTGGACATCGACGCCCGTGCCGCCGTGACCGACGAGACGCGTGAGCTGGCCCACGACATCGGGCTCGACCCCAGCGCAAAGCAGGACTCGGCGACGACGATCGTGGGACGCTTCTCCGCGCGATCACGGGTCAGAACCGGCGAGTCCATCACAGCGGTGGTGGACACTCGTGAGCTGCATTTCTTCGACCCGCAAACCGGGCTTGGCATCTACGCCGAGCAGACGAAAGGACCCACTCCGTGACCAAGCACACGTTCCACCTCGGCACCTTCGCGGCTGCCGGGCTGGCGGCCGTCGCGGTCGCCGGCTGCGGCGACAGCAACGACACGAGCAAGGGTGGCGGGACCGCGTCGACCAAGAACGTCTCCGGATCGCTGTCGATCGTCGGCGTCTGGACCGGCGACGAGCAGAAGTCCTTCCAGGCCGTGCTCGACGGCTTCAAGGCCAAGTTCCCCGACATCCGCGTGCGATACGACCCAGCCGGCGACAACGTGCCGACCGTGCTGGGCACCGCGGTCGAGGGCGGCCGCCCGCCCGACCTCGCCACGGTCGCGCAGCCCGGCGTCGTGGCGGAGTTTCAGAAGAAGGGCGCGCTGAAGTCGCTGGACTTCGCCAAGCCGACGATCAGCGACAACTACCCGGCCGACTTCGTCAAGCTCGGCACGATCGCCGGCAAGCTCTACAGCTTCGTCTTCAAGGGCGCCAACAAGTCGACCGTGTGGTTCAACGTCTCGGCGTTCAAGAACGCGGGCGTCTCGCCACCGAAGACATGGCCGGAGTTCCTCAAGAACGCCAAGACGCTGAAGGCCTCCGGGGTCCCCGCCTACTCGCTGGGAGGAGCCGACGGCTGGACGCTCACCGACCTGTTCGAGAATCTCTACCTGCGCCAGGCGGGGCCTGACAAGTACGACCAGCTCGCCACCCACGACCTCAAGTGGACAGACGCGTCGGTCAAGACGACGCTCAGGACGATGGCGCAGGTGCTCGGCGACGCCTCGAACATCGCAGGGGGCAAGTCCGGCGCATTGCAGACCGAGTTCCCGAAGTCGGTCGAGAACGTGTTCGCCGACCCGCCCAAGGCGGCCATGGTGATCGAGGGCGACTTCGTCCCGGGAGTCGTCGCGACGAAGACCAAGCTCAAGCCCAAGACCGGCTATGACGTCTTCCCGTTCCCGGCGGTCGGCGACGCGACCAACGCGGTCGTCGGCGGCGGCGACTCGCTCGTCCTGTTCAAGGACACGCCGGGCGGCCGTGAGCTGGTGAAGTACCTCGCCAGTCCCGAGGCCGCCGAGATCTGGGTCCGGCGCGGCGGGTTCTCCTCGCCGAACAAGAACGTGCCCGCGAGCGCCTATCCGGACGAGATCACGCGCACGATCGCGACGGCGATCGCAAAGGCCGACGCCTTCCGCTTCGACATGTCCGACCTGGCCCCGGCGTCGTTTGGCGGCACGGCCGGGCAGGGTGAGTGGAAGCTCCTGCAGGACTTCCTCGCCGACCCGAAGGACGTCGACGGCACCGCGGCCAAGCTCGAGGCCTCGGCCGCGAAGGCGTTCAAGTAGGAGGACGCGGTGCCCGGCGCCATCGCCGATGCGTCGGTTCGGGCGGACTCCCCGCCCGGACCGCGGGCCGGGCGCTGGCGCCGGCGCGCGATCACCGCGGTCTTCCTGGCCCCGGCCGCCTTCTTCGTGATCGTCTGGCTCGTCTATCCGACGGTCCAGACCGTGATCCGCAGCTTCTTCGACCGCTCCGGATCGCAGTTCGTGTGGTTCGACAACTACCGATCGCTCTTCACGTCCGACACGCTGCTGACGGCGATCAAGAACAACGCGATCTGGGTCGGCGTGGTGCCGGCCCTCGTGACGGCGATCGGCTTGATCTTCGCGGTGCTGACCGAGCGGGTGCGGTGGTCCGTGGCGTTCAAGATCGCGGTCTTCATGCCGATGGCGATCTCGCTGTTCGCCGCCGGCGTGATCTGGCACCTCATGCTCGAGCGCGATCCCCAGCAGGGTGCGGTGAACGCGGCCATCAAGGTCGCTCGCGATGCGTTGCGCTCGCCGGGCGTGCTCACCGCGGCCGCCCCGTCCACCCCCGCGCTGGAGGGAAGCATCGAGCAGGGCTTCGTCCTGAAGACGCCGCTGGTTGCCGGGCAGACCGCGCTACTCGGTCTGACCGCGATCCCGCCCGACGAGGTGCCCAAGGGCGCACGCCAGGCGGCGACGCCGCAGCCGGTGACGGGCGCGATCACCGGCACCGTGTGGCGCGACTTCAAGCCCGGTGGCGGCACGCCCGGCGTCGTCGAGCCCGGCGAGCTGGGACTCCCGGGGGTGACGGTCGAATTACGCAACGCCGCCGGCACGCCGGTTGCGTCGACCACCAGCGCCGACGACGGCAGCTTCGAGTTCGCCGACGTCAAGCCGGGCAGCTACCGCGCGGGCGTGGGGTCCAAGACCTTCAGCGCGCCGTTCGAAGGCGTCTCCTGGCTCGGACCGAAGCTCATCACCCCCGCGGTCATGATCGCCTACATCTGGGTGTGGGCGGGATTTGCGATGGTCGTCATCGCCGCAGGGCTGGCCGCGATCTCACGCGAGGTGCTCGAGGCGGCCCGCACGGACGGCGCGACCGACTGGCAGGTCTTCCGGCGCGTGACGGTGCCGATGCTGGCTCCCGTGCTCTCAGTTGTCTTCATCACGATGCTGATCAACGTCCTGAAGGTATTCGACATCGTCCTGTCGGTCGCTCCGGGCTCCTCTCAGGACGACGCCAACGTCATCGCGCTGGCGATGTGGCGCACGTCCTTCGGCGGGGTCAACGACTTCGGGCTGGGGTCCGCGATCGCCGTGTTCCTGTTCGTGCTCGTGATCCCGGTTCTTGCGCTCAACGTCCGCCGCTTCAGGAGGGAGATCTGATGAAGCGCATCCTGCGCGCCGCGGCCAACGGGCCTCTGCACCTCGCGCTCGCGTTCATCGCGCTGCTATGGCTGATCCCCACCTTCGGCCTGTTCCTGACGTCCTTGATTCCCGCCTCTGATATCGCGCAGACCGGGTGGTGGGAGGTCCTCTCCAAGCCGAGCATCACGACCTTCGAGAACTACCGCGACCTGTTCGCCAACAACGACCTGACGAAGGCGCTGCTGACGACCGTCGAGATCGCGGTCGGCAACACGATCGTGCTCGTGCTCGTCGCCTCGCTGGCGGGCTACGCGTTCGCCTGGCTGAGGTTTCCAGGGCGAGACCTGTTGTTCGCCGTCGTCATCGCGCTGCTGGTCGTCCCGTTGCAGACGGCGCTGATCCCGATCTTCTCGCTTTACAACAACACCGGGCTGTTCGACACGGTCCTCGGGCTGATCCTCTTCCACGTCGCCTTCGGCCTGCCGTTCGCGATCTTCCTGCTGCGCAACTTCTTCATCGGGATACCGAAGGACATCCTCGAGTCGGCGCGCATCGACGGCGCGTCGGAGCTGCGGATCTTCTTTCGCCTGATCCTGCCGCTCGGGCTGCCGGCAATCGCCTCCTTGGCGATCTTCCAGTTCTTGTGGACATGGAATGACTTGATCGTCGCGCTCACGTTCGGGCGCAACACGCAGCCGATCACGGTCGCGATCTTCTCTCAGCTGCGTCAGTTCGGGACGAACATCGAACTGATCGCGCCGGCATCCTTCGTGTCGCTCGCGATCCCGCTCTGCGTGTTCCTGGCCTTCCAGCGCTACTTCGTGCAGGGGCTACTGGCCGGCTCCGTGAAATAGCGGCCCAGCGGCAGGCGGGCGATGAGTTTCTCCCGCGCGTGCTGCTTACCGAGGTCGGTATCACGGGTGATACCATCGTGGGCGTGGCGATGACATTGCGGCTGACCGACGACGAGACCGAGGCGCTGCGCCGGCGCGCCCGCCGCGAGGGCCGCTCGATGCAGGATGTGGCGCGCGAGGCGGTTCGCGAGTACGTCGAGCGGTCGAGCACCCGCGAACTGCTTGACGAGGTGCTCGACGAGGAGTTGCCTCACTACGCCGAAGCGCTCCAGCGCCTGGGCGAGTGATCTTCCTCGATCTGCAAGCGCTCCTTCACATCGCCCAGCGCACGCTCCGAACAACGCCCGAAGTGCGGGATTACGGTCTGCTCGAGTCGGTGCTTGCACGGCCACAGGCCATCGCTTTCGGTACCGACGCCTACATCGACATCCACGAGAAGGCGGCGTCCCTGCTGCACTCACTCGCCCGCAACCACGCGCTGGTCGATGGCAACAAACGGCTCGCATTCGGGGCGCTGCTGGCGTTCTACGGCATGAACGGCGTTCGACTCACGCTCAGCAACGACGAGGCCTACCGACTCGTCATCAGCGTCGCGAGCGGCGAGCTTGGCGACGTCGCCGACATCGCGTCCGCGCTCAAGCGGGGCACGGCAGCCAGAGACTGACGCCGCTCAGGACCCACTGCTGTCCTCCTCGCCGAGGCGGGTGCGGTGGGAGCGGTCGGCTTTGGCGATCACGGTCCGGTTGCGGCCTCGGGCTTTGGCTTCATACAGCGCTGCGTCGGCGCGACCGATCAGTTGCTCTGGGCTCTCAGAGCCGTTGAAGGTGGCAAGCCCGGCCGAGCACGTCTGGCCCTCGGGCGTCGCGGTCCGCACGCGTGCGAGCACCTTCGAGGCGGCCTCGATCGGCGAGGCGGGAAGCAGCAGCGCGAACTCTTCGCCGCCGTAGCGGGCGAGGATGTCGCTTGCCCGCAGCTGCGTCCGCCAGGCGTGGGCGAGCTCGATCAGCAACCGGTCTCCGGCTTGATGACCGTGCGCGTCGTTGTAGCGCTTGAAGTGGTCGAGGTCGAGCATCGCGACGCATAGCGGCTCAGTGCTGCGCCGTGCTGCTGCTATCTCACGTTCGAGATTGTCCTGCCAGGCGCGACGATTGGCCAGCCCCGTCAGGTCGTCGGTCAGCGCGAGGCGTTGGAGCTTCATGAGCAGGTCCGAGCGTTCGTCGAGCACGCTCATGAAGCTTCCGATCTGCTCGGCGATCGTGCCGAGGATCTCGCGTGTTGCGCGGGCGGGCTCCCCCACCTGCCCGCTGAAGAACTCGATCGCGCCGTGAAACTCGCCCTTGACGAGAACCGGTACGCACAGCGACGCGTGGAGGCCGGCACGCAGCGCCACCTGTGCTCGCGGAACGCTCGGGTCGGCTGCCAGGTCGACCGTCCATTCGGGCTGCCCACTCGCCCACACACGTCCCGGCAGTGCGACTCCCTGCACAAGCTCGAGCGCAAGCGTGATCTGCTCGAACTCGAGCGCCGCCGCCTCGCTGCGCCACACCGAACGGCAACGCAGCACCTCGCTGCCCTCCGCCTGCGACCACCATGCGCCCAGCTGCCACTCCATTGCCTCGCCGAGCGTGGCCAGCAGCTCGCGCATCGCCTGATCGCTGCTGAGCGCCTGGGAGAACACTCGCGTGATCGCTAGTTGCGCGCGCAGCAGCCGCTCCGACAGCCTGCGCTGTGAGATGTCGACCAAGAATGCGAAGAAATACTCAGGTGCCGCGTCGTGGTGTGAGATCGTGAGCTCGACAGGAAACTCGCGGCCCGTCCGGTCGATCGCGCTGAGCTCCAGACGCTTGTCGAGGATCCTTGCCCGACCGCTGTCCAGATACCGGCGCAGACCCTCCGCGTGCGCGTCGCGGTCGCGCGGCGGGATGATCAGATCGGCTAGCACCTGGCCGATCGCCTCCTCCGAAGACCAGCCGAACGTCCGCTGGGCCTGACGGTTCCAATCGATCACTAACCCGCCGGCGTCCATCGCGATGAACGCTTCGTGCGCGTGATCGAGCACCGACCTCACGTCACCGATCGAGTCCTCGTGCAGCCAATCGGATTCCCCGCGCGCTGCGCCCATCCAGACTCCCCCGAGCGACTGGCCCTGGCACCTGCCTTCCGGAGCGCAAGATCGAACTCACCGTCACCCCGGAAGACGGCGCATTGTTTCACATCTACGTCCTTTGGCCTAGCTCTGCCCGGTTGTTGCGCGGTCGGGAATCGTGACGCACCGCACCCGGGCGCACCAACCCGCGCCGGCGACGACGGGCGGCCTCCTACACTGAATGAAGCAACATCCCCGGCTCGCGGGTCTCATCGTCTTCCTCGCTCACGAGCCACACAAAATCGAGGGGGCGAGACCGGAGCGGGCACGATGCCCGACGCACCCGAAGCGCCCATCGAACACGGCATCCCCATGGGGTCGCTGTCAGCGGCGATCTCAAACGCCGTCGTCGGCCTGCTGCACGACTACACCGGGCGCGGACCGACGCACGCCCGCACGACGATCGGCCCCGACACGATCGTCGTGACGCTGCGCGACAGCCTGACCAAGGCCGAGCGGACGCTCGCCCGTCGCGGCCAGGCAGTGGAGGTGCTGGCGATGCGCCGCGCCTTTCAGGACACGATGCGCGACGACCTGATCACCGCCGTCGAACGGCTGACCGGCCGCACGGTCGAGGCGTTCTTGAGCGACAACCTGCACGATCCCGACGTTGCCGTCGAGATCTTCCTGATGGAGCACAGCGGCAACGGCGTCGCCAGCCGAGCCTGACAGCTGCGCTCGCCGGCGGCGACTGGTCTCGACGCAGATCCCGAGAAGACCTAAAAAGGACTGATCTTGGTCGTACCTGGCTAAGGAACCAACATTCATGGGGATCACTGCGTTGCACGAGTAGTCCTCCAGCCCACGCGTGCCGAACGCTGTTGCGCTCGCTCCTCACACGCCTAATGTTGACCAAGAGCCCCGCCATGAAGACCACGACCACCCGAACCGCCGCCGACATCCAGGCCGATCTGCGTCTGCTCTACGTCGAACACGCCCTCGCCGAGATCGAGGGCCTGACCTCCGACGCCGGCTACATGACCGACCTCCTCGACGACATCCGCGAGCACAAGAGCGCGTTCGTGGGCACGGTCGTGACCGAGATCGCGACGCTTCGGGCGGAACTGGGCGCGCCGCAACGAGGCTAAGCCCGGTCTCTCTGGGCGGCACCCTCGGCCCCCCGGGCTCTCAGCGGCGGAGCTTCATGCGTTGGCCGGGTTGCAGCGCGGTCGGCTTCAGGTGCGGGTTGAGTTGTCGCAGGGCGTCGATGCTGTGGCCGGTCTTGGCCGCGATCGAGTCGAACGTCTGGCCGCGCCGCACGATCCAGGCGCGTGGCCCGAGGCGTTTGGGATGCAGCGGCGGGGGGTGTAGGCGCAGCTTGATGTGCTGGCCGGGAACCAGCGCCGTGGGATCCTGATGGGGATTGAAGGTCTCGAGCTGGTCGATGCTCAGGCCAGTTTTCGCGGCGATCGTGGTGTACGTCTGGCCGTGGCGCACGATCCAGTACGCCGGCAGCGAACGGTCGGGGGCGGCCGGGCCGTCGGAGCGAGCGCCGCCGAGGGAGTTGACGATCGTGATCGCGAGGAGCGATATCACGATCACGACGGCGAGCACCAGCGCGGCAAGGCCGGCGATCATCCGGTACAGCGGTCGACGGCTGTCGGAATCGTGATGCTGGGGGCCGTGATCGGTCATCGGGCTGAATCGCACGCGAGACCTCGGTAGAGGACACGTCTCAATCCAGATTCACGATGGCACTCGCGGCTCTAGCGCGCCACTTTGTGCAGGGATGTCAAACGCGCGATCGTCCGCGGGCAGTCGCGCCGCGTTGCGCGTTAGAGCGGGGCCTGCGCGGGGGGTGTTCCGGGTTGGTCGCTCTCACGGCGACGAACCCGGAACACCCCCGGCGCGAATGAAGACTGCGCTACCTGCGCGGCATGAACTCCGGCACGTCAAGCTCGCTCATGCCGAGCCCACCGCTGCGCCGCGCAGGCGCCGGATCGGGCGCGCGCGGGGCCGGGTGTCGGTAGTAGTCGTCGCGCTCGCGCTCGCGCTCCGTCGGCCGGCTGCGCTGCACGCGCGGTTCGCCCTGGGGCTCCACGTAGCGCTTGGGCGGCGGCGGTCCGGAGTAGCGGGTCGCGACGACCGTGACCCAGACCTGGTCCTCGAGCGACTCGTCGACCATCGCGCCGAAGATGATGTTCGCCTCCGGATGGGCGGCGGCGGAGACGGTCTTCGCGGCCTCGTTGATCTCCCACAGCGACAGGTCGCGCCCGCCGGTGATCGACAGCAGGATCGAGTGCGCGCCCTCCATGCTCGTCTCCAGCAGCGGCGAGGCGACGGCCTTCTCCGCGGCATCGACGGCACGATGCTCGCCTGTGCCCATGCCGATGCCGAGCAGCGCGTTGCCCGCGTCGACCATGATCGTGCGCACGTCGGCGAAGTCGAGGTTGATGACGCCGGGCAGCGTCACCAAGTCGGAGATCCCCTGCACGCCCTGGCGCAGGACGTCGTCGGCGACGCGGAACGCCTCGACCATCGACGTGTTCTTGTCGAGCACCGACAGCAGGCGGTTGTTCGGCACGACGATCAGCGTGTCGACCTCGTCCTTCAGCGACTGGATGCCGGCCTCGGCCTGCTCGCGCCGGCGCGAGCCCTCGAAGCCGAACGGCTTGGTCACGATGCCGACGGTCAGCGCGCCGACTTCGACGGCGATCCGCGCGACGACCGGCGCCGCACCCGTGCCGGTGCCGCCGCCGGCCCCGCACGTGATGAAGACCATGTCCGAGCCCTTGAGCAGCGCCTTGATGCGGTCGTACTCCTCCATCGCGGCAGCGCGCCCGAGGTCGGGGTTCGAGCCGGAGCCGAGCCCGCGCGTGAGCGACGCGCCGATGTGCAGCGTGATGTCGGCGAGCGACTGCTGCAGCGACTGCAGGTCGGTGTTGATCGCGATGAACTCGACGCCCGCGACCTGGGCATCGACCATGCGGTTGATCGCGTTGGAGCCGCCGCCGCCGACGCCGACGACCCGCAGCACGGGCTGACCGGCCGCCTTCGCCTGGCCGAACGGCGTCTCGCGATCGAGGTCGGGGCGCGCGAACGCGTCGGCCTCGTGGTCGGACATCGTGGAGCGCATGCGGCCGCCCGCCGGCGTCGCCGGCTCGGGCGCGTCCATGAAGCTCTCGGGGATCTCCGAGGACAGGGCCTGGCGCAGGCGCTCGGGCGGCGACTGAATCCCGGCGTCCTCCTCTTCGAGCGCAGCCAACTCGTCGCCGAGCGGCACGGCGAGCGACGGGTGCGGAACCTCGCGCGGCGGGATCTCCTCGATCGGCGTCGGCTCGGGCTCGGCGTCCCCGGGCTCGTCGCCGTCTTGCGCCGCGTCCTCGTCCGTGCGGCGGAAGAGGGCGGCCAGCGGCCCCTCCCGCATACTCGCGCGCTTACCGGATGCCATGGGAGAGAACCTCCTTCGCGAGATCGCGATAGGACTGGGCGGCGGTGCCGTCGGGATCGTACTTCAGCACGGACATACCCTTAACGGGCGCTTCTGCGAAGCGCACCGTCTTGCGGATCCGCGATGCAAAGACTCTGTCTCCGAAATTCTCCTCGAGGATCTCGATCGCTTCCTTGGCGTGGATCGTGCGCGTGTCCATGAGCGTTGGGAGGATCCCTTCGATCTCGACATCGGGGTTGAGGTTCTCACGGATCATCTGCAGCGTGTTCTGAAGCTGGATCAGCCCACGCATCGAGAGATACTCGCATTGGACGGGGACGATCACCTTGTCGGCCGCCGTCAATGCGTTGATCGTGAGCAGCCCGAGCGACGGCGGCGTGTCGATGCAGATGAAGTCGTATTCGTCCTGGACGACCTTCAGCGCCTTGGCGAGTGCTCGCTCGCGGCCGATCTGGGTCGACATCGCGATTTCGGCGCCGGCGAGGTCGATCGAGGCGCAGGCGACGTCGATCTCGCGGGTGCGGATGACCTGGCGGATCGGGATGTGATGGACGAGCACGTCGTACATCGAGATCTCCAGCGTGTCCGGATCGATCCCCTGCGACATCGTGAGGTTGCTCTGCGGGTCCATGTCGACGCATAGCACGCGGTGGCCGACCTCGGCGAACGCGGCGGCGAGGTTGAGCGTCGTCGTCGTCTTCGCCACCCCGCCCTTCTGGTTGGCGAAGGCGATGATCCGCGCCTTCTTGTCGGAGGGAGGCTCCGTCGGGCTAAGGAAGAAACCGGACACGGGGCCTTATTCGCACGCGCGCGTGCTATTCCTTCACCCCTGTTCGAGAGACGGGCGCATGGTGGGCCTCCAGCTCGTCCGTTTGCTCTTCAGCGGCCGATCCAGGGGTGAACGGACCAGCAGGAGGGACCACTAGCATCGTCGCCCGATGATCTGCCATTGCCATGAGGTGCCATGGGCGCCCCAGCCGCTGGACACCTGGGATGGGGAGCAATAGCCAGCCTGCTCAGCAGGCGCCTGGTCGTCGTGATGGGCAAAGGCGGCGTCGGCAAGACGACCGTCTCCGCCGCGCTTGGGCTCGTCGCCGCGCGCGCCGGAAAGCGCACGATCGTCGCCGAGGTCGCGCGCCGCGGCGACGTCGCGAGCGCGTTTGACCGTGACGACGCCGAGCCGTTTGCAGAGACCGAGATCGCGCCCGGCCTGTTTCACATCTCGATCGACCCGCAGGACGCTCTGGACGAGTACCTGCGCGATCAGCTGCCGTCGGGCCCCGTCGCGCAGATCCTCATCCGCAGCCGCGTGTTCGGCCTGATCGCGGCCGCGACGCCGGGGATGCGCGAGCTGCTCACCGTCGGAAAGCTCTGGGAGCTCGCGCTGCTCGACCGCCGCACGCCCGGCGCCGACGCCTACGACCTCGTCGTCGTCGACGCGCCCGCAACAGGCCACGGCGTCGCGCTGCTGAGCGCGCCGCGAACCTTCGCCGCCGCCGCGGGAGCGGGCCCGGTCGCCCGCCAGGGAACGATCATCGACGCGACGTTGTCCGACCCCAAGCAGACCGCCGTCGTGGCCGTCGCCAAGGCCGAGGAGCTCGCGGTGACCGAGACCGGCGCGCTGCGCGAAGCGCTGCGCGCCTCGATGAACCTCGCGCTCGAGCGGGTCGTCGCCAACGCGCTGGACGCCGACCGCTTCAGCGCGCGGGAGGCCAAGCTCCTGGAGCCGCACGCCGAGCACCCGGCGGTGGCCCGAGCGCTGCGCGGACACCAGAGCGCGCTGCGTCAGCGCACCCAGCTCACGCGCCTGCGCAAGCTCACCGGCCAGGCTCCCGCACGGCTGAGCCTGCACCCGGGCGGCCCGGATCTCGAACGGCTTGCCGACGAGCTCGAGTCCCAGCTGGACGTCCGCGCATGACCGGGGTCGCCGAGCGCTTGCAGGGCAAGCGCATCTGCATCGTCGCGGGCTCGGGCGGCGTCGGCAAGACGACCGCGTCCGCCGCCCTCGCGCTCGGCCTCGCGGCATCGGGCAAGCGGGTCGCCGTCGTGACGATCGATCCCGCCCGCCGCCTGGCCGACTCGCTGGGCCTCGAGGAGCTCGGCAACGAGCCGCGTCAGGTCGAGCGCGCGCTGCTGGAATCCCACGGCGTCCAGCTGCACGAGGGCGGGGAGCTGTGGGCGATGATGCTCGACCCCAAGGCGACGTTCGACGACCTCGTCACGAGCCTTGCCCCGGACGACACGACCCGGGAGGACGTTCTCGACAACCGCATCTACGCGCAGCTCTCCAGCGCGATCGCCGGCTCGCAGGAGTTCACGGCCGTGGCCAAGCTCTACGACCTCGACCGCGACGGTGGTTTCGACGCGATCGTCCTCGACACGCCGCCGTCTCGTAACGCGCTGGACTTCCTCGACGCCCCCGACCGCATCTCGGACTTCTTCGACAGCAAGGCGCTGAAGCTCTTCGCCGTCCCGACGAGCATCGCCACGAAGATCATGAGCCGCGGCACGAGCGTCGTCTTCGCGATCCTCAAGCGGCTGACCGGCGTCGACCTGCTCGACGACGTCTCGGTCCTGTTCCGCTCCCTCGGCGGGCTGATCGACGGCTTTCGCGAACGCGCCGCCGCTGTCAAGGCACTGCTGGGCGACCCCGCGACGACGTTCCTGATCGTCACCTCACCCGAGCGCGAGCCGGTCGCCGAAGCGATCTTCTTCCGCGGCAAGCTGCGCGAGGCGCGGATGCCCTTCGGCGGCCTGATCGTGAATCGGGCCGCGATCCTGGACGAGGGCGAGCACGACGATCCGAAGGCCGTTCGCACACAGCTGGGCGAACGGCTCGGCGGTCCGCTCGCCGCGAAGGTCGCCGCCGGCTTCGCAGACCTCCAGCGGCTCGCCGCACGCGACGCCGAGTCGATCGCGCGCCTGAAGGCGGAGCTGGACGAGCCCGAGCCGATCGTCGTCCCACGCTTGGACGGCGACGTCCAGGACATCGAGGGACTGCTCGCGCTGTACCGGCACCTGTCGGCGAGCTAGTGGTCCGCTTCAGGCCGCGGCGCTGGACTCGGCCAGCAGCTGATCGGCGACCGCGCGCAGATCTGAGTCCAGGTGCCCGCAGAGCACGTCGCGGAGCAGCGCTCGCAGGTGCCCCGTGATCTCGGCTAGCAGAGCTTCCACCCCGCCGTCCGCCGGGGCCAGGCCGGCGACGATCGCGCGTTCCAGCGAGACGGCGTGCGCCACGCGCTCGGTCACCGCCGCGCGGCGATCCACGGTCGCGCACAGCGCGGCCACGCGGCCTGCGAGCCGTCCGCTCTGCGGACCCTCCGGCTCGAGCAGCGCACGCAGCGCGAGCAGGTGGTCGGTCAGCGCCTCGAACGCGCCCGGACGCTCGCAGCCCAGCTCGTAGCGGCGCAGCGCCCACGCCAGCTCGCCGGCCCGTGGCGTGCGCCGAGCGACGAGGTTGCAGAACGCGCGCAGCTCGTCTTCGGCCGCCTCGGCGATCACGAGCAGGCCGTGGGCGCGGCCGCCGGTGCCGAGACTGCCGATCGACCATGGACCAGCGCCGGTGCGCTCCCAGGCGACGGGACCGAGCGCGACACGCACGGGGTCGTAGAGGCGCAGCGCGGTGAGCAGCCGCCGGAAGCGCACGCCGGCTTCGCTCAGCGGCGCCGGAGCGCCGGGGTCGTTGGTCAGCGTCAGGCAGGCGAGGACGCACGGCTCGTCGACACCCGCGTGCCAGACGGCATCCGCCGGAGCCCCCTCGAGCTCGTCGCCACGCACGAGCGACAGTCCCTGACCCATCGGGACCTCGGAAGACACGAGCTGCAACCCGAGCACCGGAGCGACGACGACCGCCTCGGCTCGCCCGTCGAGCAGCGCATCCTGAAGCTCCAGATACGCCCGTTCCAGACGCTCATGGGTGATGACGAACTCGGTCGCCTCGGAGAACACGCGCGAGATGAAGACCCGCAGCGCCGCATCGGCGCGCTCGCGCGGGTCGACCGGCACGCGCGGCTCGCCCTGCGAGCGCAGGTAGTCGCCGACGCCGTCGAAGGATGCCAGCGCGTGGGCCGCCGCCGGATACGTGGGCAGTCTGCCGAGCACGCCGACGCGTTCGCGGATGAACGTGTCGGTCAGCGGGCGGTAGCAATACAGCGGCGTGTCACGGCGAGCGGCGCGCGTCTCGACGAGCTCGAACGGGACCTCGGCGCCGTCCTCGGTGTCGGACGTGAGCTGCCACGCGGCCTCCTCGGCGAAGGCGCTCAGAGCGGCGTGCAGCGGGTGGTGGCGCATGGTCGCACGGCTTCGCCTCGCGCCCGCGCGCTCCTCCTCGCTGCAAACGCGCTCTCAGCTCAGGTCTTATCGAGCGGTCGTGCGCGCAGGATGATGTCGTGGCTCGTCACGACCATTCCCAGCCGCTCGCCAAGTCCCGCGATCACGCGCTCGAGCTCCTCGTCCTCGAACGGGATCACGTCGCCGGAGTCCTCCAGCACGATGTGGTGATGGTGGTCGCCGGACGGGTCCACCGGCTCGTAGCGCGCGAGCCCTTCGGCATCGAAGCGGCGCACGAGCCCGAGCTCGTGCAGCGTCTCCAGCGCGCGGTAGACGGTCGCCGTCGATCCGGCGCTGCCCTCGGCGCGCAGCTCGTCGGCGATCTCCTGGGCGGTCAGCAGGCAGCTCTGGCGGCCGAGCAATTCGACCACCGCCTGGCGGCCCGCGCTGGCCCGCAGGCCCGCGCCGCGCAGCACGACGGTTGCGTGCTCGAGCCACTGCGTGTGCCCCTCGCGGTGCATGGGGTCATCGTGTCATGCGGCGTGGGCTCGCAGGCCGATGGGTAGGATCGCCGCAGATGCAAGCGCCCGACGTCCCTATGACGCCGGACGCCTCGCACACGAAGCACGACCGGCGGTTGGCATCGCTGGACGGCCTGCGCGGCATCGCTGCGCTGTCGGTGTTCACGTTCCACGGATGGCTGTACACGATGCCCAAGCCGGTCGCGACGGACCGCTCGTCGTTCGGCGACTATGCCGCGCACGAGCTGCGCCTCGGCCTCGTGCTGTTCTTCGTGCTGTCGGGCTTCCTGCTGTCGCGCTCCTGGTTCGCCGCCGCGCTGGACGGGCGCGGCTTGCCCGACGTGCGCTGCTATGCGCGGGCCCGCGTCGCCCGCATCGCTCCCGCGTACTACGTCGCGCTGCTGGGATCGATCCTCCTGCTATGGCGCCTGTCGGGAACGCCCGGTCTCAGGCTGCCGCCCGGGTACGAGATCCCGCTCTTCGTCGTCTTCGCACAGAACTTCTCGCCGGCGAGCGTCATGAAGCTCAACCCGCCGACGTGGTCGCTGGCGGTCGAGGTGATGTTCTACGCGCTGCTGCCGCTGATCGGCTGGCTCGCCGTCAGGATGCCGCGCCGGCGCCGCCGTCAGGCGCTCATCCCACTCGCGCTCCTCGTCCTGGGCGTCGCTTACAACTGGGTCATCGCCGGATTGGACCTCGGCATGACGTTCTCCAAGACGCTCGCCGCGATGCTGCCGTACTTCGCCGTCGGCATGCTTGCCGCGCTGGCATTGCACGGCCGGACGATCCGCACGGCCACGAGGCGCACGTTGATCGCCGGCGGCCTCGCGCTCGTGCTCGCCGACGCGACGCTGAAGGCCGCCGCACCGGCGCATGGCGTGGACGCGACCGCCGTCTTCTCGGTCATCCGCGATCTGCCGTCGGCGCTCGGCTTCGCGCTCGTCGTCGGCGCACTGGCGGTCGCGCCGCGGGGCCGCGTCATCGGCGGCCCCGTCCTCGTCGGGATGGGAACGATCTCCTACGGCTTCTATCTCTGGCACGTGCCGGTACTCATGGTCTTGCGCGGCCACGGACTGCTGCCGCTTGACCCGGCGCTCGGCACGCTCGTCGCGCTCGTGCCGGCGCTCGCGGTGTCCGTGCTGAGCTGGTTCGCGATCGAGCGGCCGATCATCGCGTGGGCCGGGCGGCGCAATCAGCGCGCCCGAGAGGAGCAGCGCCTGACGCCGGTTCGCGCGCGCTCAGGCAGCGGCGGCGTCGACAGACGAGCCGCTGGCAGCGGGCGCGAGGTCAGCACAGTCCGCGCCTAGCCAGCGCGTGCCGTACTTGCGCATGTCGTCGATCAGCGGCAGCAGCGCCCGGCCCTTCTCGGTCAGCTGGTACTCCACGCGAGGCGGCACCTCGGGAAAGGTGTCGCGCTCCACGATGCCTTCCTCCTCGAGTGCGCGCAGGCGCAGCGAGAGCGTTCGCGGGCTGATGCCCTGAAGCGAGCGCTCCAGCTCACAGAAGCGGGAACGACCCTCGGAGAGGTCGCGAATCAGCAGAAGCGTCCATTTGCCGCAAACGATCTCAGCCGTGCGACAGACGGGACATGTCTCGTCCATAGCCCAACACTTTACAGACTGAAGCGTTGGAGCCAGACGAGTGCCTTCGCGCCAGCTCAGCCGGCCATCGAGCCCCCGCTCTTGGCCGTCACCACGACCCGCGCCTCCGACGGCTGGACGAGAACCCAGCCCTGTCCGCTGAACGCCATCTGGAACGTCTCGCCGGAGCCGAGGCCGATCAGGCTCTTGGCCTTGAGGTCGGTCTTCAGCGTCGTGCTGACGCCCGAGGACCAGGCCACGGCCGCCTGCGCGTCGGCGAAGGTCGGCACCTCGCCGACGTCCAGCCGCACGGGTGGCCCGTCGGTGAGGATCGCGACCCAGCCACTGCCCGCGAGGCGGGTGTTGAACAGCCCGCCGCCCATCATCGCGCCCGCCCCCTTGAGCCGCTCGATGTCCCAGTCGATCCCTTCCTCGAAGGCGAGGATGTTGCGCCCGTTGACGGTCAGGCGATCGTCCTGGAGGCGCAGGAGCTGAATCTCCTGGGCGCTGTCGGCGGAAGACCTCGCCGCTGCCGCTGACCTTCATGAGCGACTGGCCCTCGCCCGTCGCGATCTTCTTGGCGAGGCGCGCAAGGCCGCCTGCACCCGCATGCTCGAAGCTCACGCCGCCCTGGTAGGCGACCATCGACCCGAGCTTGGCCCGAATCGACACCTGATCGAGGCGGACCTTCAGCAGCTTCTGGTTTTGAAGCGCGAAGGCCTCGGTGGACGTCGTCTCGTTGAAGCGGTCGAGGCTGGACTGCACGATGAGGTCCTTTCGGGCGCGGTCCCCGGACCTTGGCCGACGCGCCGGAGCGCGTCAAGCACGCGACTACGCGGCTCGCTTCTCCTCGACGGACTTGACGTCTTCCATCGTCGTGCCCTTGCGCCCGTCCGCGGCCAGCAGCAGCTTGAAGTCGTGCGGGCTGGTCGCCGCGCGCAGCGCCTGGTCGACGTCGACGCGGCCGCCCTTGACGTGGTCGAACAGCGCCTGGTCGAAGGTCTGCATGCCGTAATAGGCGCCCTCCGAGACGACCTCCGTGAGCCGGCCGGTCTGCTTGGGATCCATGATCATGTCGCGCACCCGGCCGGTCATGCGCAGGACCTCGCAGGTGGCGACGCGACCACCGTCGGTCGAGCGCACGAGGCGCTGAGAGATGACGCCCTTCAGCGTGCCGGCGAGCATCGCGCGCACCTGCTGGTGCATGTGCGGCGCAAAGAAGTCGATGATCCGGTTGACGGTCTCGGGAGCGTCCACGGTGTGGACGGTGGACAGCACGAGGTGGCCGGTCTCCGCTGCGCTGAGCGCGGTGTGGACCGTCTCCTCGTCGCGCATCTCGCCGATCAGGATGACGTCCGGATCCTGGCGCAGGACGCGGCGCAAGGCGCGCGGGAAAGACAGCGTGTCCATGCCGATCTCGCGCTGATTGATGATCGACTTCTTGTCGACGTGCAGGAACTCGATCGGGTCCTCGATCGTGACGATGTGCTTGGAGTACGTCGTGTTGATGTGGTCGATCATCGCCGCGAGGGTGGTCGACTTGCCCGAGCCCGTGGTGCCCGTGAGCAGGATGATCCCCCGCTCTTCGTCGGCGAGGTCGCTGACGACCTGCGGCAGCCTGAGGTCGGCGACGGAGCGGATCGAATGCGGGATCGCGCGGCAGACGAGGCTCAGCGTGCCACGCTGGCGGAAGGCGTTGACGCGAAAGCGCGCGATGCCGGTGATCGAGTAGGAGAAGTCCACCTCGTGCTCCTCGGCGAGCTCGGTGAGCTTCGTCGCGTCGAGCAGCATCGTGCGCACCGCGGTCTCGGTGTCCTCGGCGCTGAGGGGGCCGGCGCCCTCGATCGGACGCAGCTCACCATCGATTCGTGTGAGCGGCGGAACCCCGACCTTCAGGTGAAGGTCAGAGCCGCCGAGCTGCACCAGCGTGCAGAGAGCGTTGTCGACGTCGAACACGGTCCCGGCATCGGTCATGCGTCGCCACCGCAGGAGTCCGGCAAGAGGCGCTGGACGGATGGTCGGCGCTCAGCCGGTTGCGGCGTCGCGCGGCAGGGTCAACTCGGCGAAGAACGACCGCGAGGCCCCGAAGGGCCCCGCGTTCGATCTCAGGCCGTGAGCGTCGAGCCTACGACGTGGCGCAGAGGACGTACACGTACGTCTTCGTGCCGCCGATCATCGATACGCGCCAACCGGTCGGCACGGTGCCGTTGCTGTTCGGCCCGTTGAGGCCGATCGGCACGCTCTCACGGATGCTGTAGCCGGCCACCTCGGCGGAGCCGCCGCCGCCGACGACCCGCTCGCTCGCGTGGCAGTAGACAGAGGCGCTGGCGGAGTCCGACGAGTCGGTGCGGACGACGACGCTTGATGCGCCGGCGGGACCCGCGGGACCGGCGGGACCGATGGCACCGGTAGCGCCGGTCGCGCCGGTGTCGCCCTTGGTGCCGGCAGCGCCCGTGCCCCCGGCGGCACCAGTCTCGCCGTTGGAGGATCCGTTGGAGCCGCGCGCGCCGACCGCTCCGGCGCTCGCAGCGCTTTGCACGGCAGCCAGCTGCCCGGGCGCGAAGTCCTTGAGCAACAGCGAGCCGTCTTTGACCTTCGCCGTGTCGACGGCGCCGGCCTTGATCTTGGGCGCCGTCACGGCGTTCTTCTTGATCTTCGCCGCGGTGATCGCGTTCTTCTTGATCTTGGGGCCGCTGACGGCGCTCTTCTTGATCTGCTTGCTCGCGACGCTGTTCGCGGGCAAGCTGACGGCCGCATACGACGTCCCGCCCGTTGCAACGAAGAGCGCGCAATAGGCGACCGCATTGCGGCGCAGGTGCAAAAGGGTCCGACCGAACATATTTCTTCTCCTTGGTGGACTCCCCTGCCCGGGAATCGCGAAGGTAGTCGGCCGCTGCGAGAAGAAGGTGAGCCGGGTGGACATTCGTACTAGGGTCGGAACCTGAGCTGCGCCACATGCGCTCGTAGATCCTGTAAGGCCCGCGTCTGAACGACGCCGGGGCCCCAGAGGGCCCCGCCGAAACAACCTCGATGTCGATGGCCCGGCGTCTCAGGCGACGTCGCGGAGCTTCTGTGCCTCTGCGAGCGACTGGAGCTTCTTCAGCGACTGGTTCTCGATCTGGCGGATGCGCTCGCGCGTGACGTTGAACGTCCGCCCGACCTCGTCGAGCGTGCGCGGATGCTCACCCCCGAGGCCGTAGCGCAGCTCCAGCACGCGGCGCTCGCGGTAGGAGAGGTTCTCCAACGCCTCGCGCAGGGCCTCCTTGGTGAGGATCTCCGCGGCGCGCTCATATGGCGACTCGGCCCGCTCGTCGGCGATGAACTGCCCGAACTCGGACTCCTCTTCGTCACCGACCGGCTTCTCCAGCGAAACGGGAGCCTGGGCGGAGCGCTTGATCGAGTCGACCTCCTCGGGATCGATCCCCGTGACCTCGGCGATCTCCTCCGGCGTCGGCTCGCGCCCCAGCTCCGTGACGAGCTTGCGCTCGGCTCGACCGATCTTGTTCAGCTTCTCGACGACGTGGACCGGAATGCGGATCGTTCGCGCCTTGTCGGCGAGCGCACGGGCGATCGCCTGGCGGATCCACCAGGTCGCGTACGTCGAGAACTTGAATCCCTTGCGGTAGTCGAACTTCTCCGCCGCACGAACGAGACCGAGCGTGCCCTCTTGGATGAGGTCGAGGAAGGGAAGTCCCTGGTTTCGGTAGTTCTTCGCGATCGAAACGACGAGCCGCAGGTTGGACTCGACCATCTTCTGCTTTGCGTCGAGGTCGCCGCGCTCGATGCGCTTGGCGAGATCGACCTCCTCCTGAGCCGTCAGCAGACGGACCTTGCCGATGTCCTTCAAGAACAGCTGAAGGGAGTCGGTGGTCATGTCCGGCTTGAGATCGATCGTGGCCTTCTTGCGCGCGCGACGCTTGTCGGGCGCCCGCTCGACGGCGTTGGCCGCCTGGACTGCCGGATCGATCTCCTCCACGAGCTCGATCTCCGAACGCTCCAGGTAGCCGTGCAACTCCTCGATGTCGGCCTCGTCGAGATCGATCTCGGCGACCGCGCCAGCTATCTCCGCGTACGTCAGCACGCCCGTCAGCTGGCCCTTCGCCAGAAGCCCCTTGATCTCTTCGAGTTCCTGCAGTTCGACTACGGACATTTAATTCGCTTTCACGCCGTAACGGCCTCGTTTCAGCCCCAGGCACCATTCTTGACGGAGGGCCGGCGGGTCATCCTTTGAGCAGTACCTCGCCCAACCTAGACCTCAAACTCTAGCGAGCCAGCGTAGGCGCTTCACTTTCTGAAGTCAACGACGGCCGGATGGTGCTGGACGTCGAGGGGGCACCATCCACTACGTCCAGCCGCACGCTTCGTTTCAAGCATCGCACGCAGCGCGTGCCATGATGGGCGAGTGGCCGACCGCCAGGACTCCGATCGCGAGGTGCTGACGAGCCTACCCCGCTCGCGGCCCGTACGCCGCAGCGCCAAGCGCGGTGCGCAGCCGGCGGCCGCCAACAGCGCGAAGAAGGGGCGGGCTTCGTCGAAGCCGGTGGCCACGCAGAAGCCGGCGACGACGCCGCGCGGCAAGGCGGGCGCGGGCAAGCCGCGACCGGCGGCGGATGGCGCGAAGGCGCGGGCCAAGCCGGCGACGACAACGTCCGCTGCGCGCGAGCGCGCAGCGGCGGGTGACCGTGCAAGCGCCGCGCGGCCACGGACCGCAGAGACGCGTCCGCGACGCGAAACCGCGCCCCGGCGCGAGCGCGAGCCTGAGCGCGAGCCCGAGCGCGTGGCGCCCGCGCGCAAGGTCCCGCCGGCGGGCTACGCCGCGCCGGCCACGCGCGGCGAGCGCGACAGCTCGGACGCGGCAAAGCTGCTCTCGACCGCGGTTCAAGCGGCGAACGAGCTCGCGCAGATCGGCCTGACGGTCGGCCGTCAGGCGCTGCAGTCGATGCTCGATCGCCTGCCGAAGCCGTAGCCGCCCCGGAGGCGGAGCCGGCCGCCCCCCACGCGGCGACGCAGCCGCGATAAACGCTGTAACCTCCGCGCGTCTGCCGAGTCTCCGGGCGCCCTGCGTGCGGAGAGCGGGGGAACCACTGCGGGCCGGAAGCACGTCGGACCGCCGGGGCGAATCGACCCGATTCTGGGTCGTAGCGCTGGAAAGCGCGAGCCCGTCAGCTCACCCCGTAGGCCGCCACAACGAGATGCCGAAGCTCAGCTGTGATCGCGCCCCGTTCGCCACCGTGCTCTGCACGGCGATCGCGTGCTGCGCCACCGCAACCAGCGCATTGGCGGCCGACGGGACCGGAGGCGCCTCGATCCCGGTCGCGGTCGCGCCCACCACCGGCGCGATCGGCTATGGCGAGCCGGGCATGCGCGCGCTCGTCGTCCCGCCCACGGGCCTGGTCGGCAGCGTGCTGGTCGCGCGCGGGACGATGCCGCGGGCGGCGGGCCGGCAGGTCATCCTCCAGCGCCTGGACCCGCTCCGTGGATGGCGCAACGTCGGCCGCACGCGCGTGCACAGCACGACGCGCTTCGCCGCCGGGTGGCGGCCGGACGTCAGCGGCAAGATCACCCTGCGAGCCGTCGTCGCGCGCCGCGGCGCGCAGGCGGCGAGCACCGCGCCCGTCGCTCAGACGACGGTTTACAGGCCGGCGATGGCGACGTACTTCGGGCCCGGTCTCTACGGCCGCGAAACCGCATGCGGCATCGTGCTGACGCCCGAGTTGCACGGCGTCGCCCATAAGGGCCTGCCCTGCGGGACGCTCGTGGCGATCCTCTACGCCAATCGCGAGATCGTGGTCCCGGTCGTGGACCGCGGCCCGTTCAACGGCGGGTACAACTGGGACCTGACCCAGGCCACCGCCGATGCCCTGGGCTTCACCGCCTCCGGCGGCATCGGCTACGTTCGCGCGCAGCCGCAGCCGGCACCGCAGACGTAGTTAGCCCGCGGCCTCGAACGTCGGCCGGATCGTCGCGCGCGCGAGCGTGTGGAAGGTGAGGTTGAAGCCGACGTACGCGGGCGTCGCGCTTTCGTCGAGCTCGAGCGCATCGGTGTCAAGCGCGTACACGACGAACACGTAGCGGTGCGGCCCGTCGCCGCCCGGAGGTGCGGCCCCGCCATAGCCCTGCGCGCCGTAGTCGCTGCGCGCTTGCACAGCGCCCTCGGGCAACTCGCCGCCGCTCGCTCCACGCGGCAGCTCGGTGGTCGAGGCCGGCAGGTTGAAGAGCACCCAGTGCCAGAAGCCGCTGCCCGTCGGGGCGTCAGGATCGAAGCACGTCACAGCAAAGCCCTGTGTCTCCTCGGGGAACCCCGACCAGCGCAGGTGAGGCGACACGTTCTCGCCGCCGGCGGAGCCGTGTGCGAACGTCGCAGCAAGTGGCTGGCCGTCTTCGATGTCGTCGCTCTCGACCGAGAAGGACGGCGCCGGCGGCAGATGATCGAGCGGATCAGGGGCAGTAGCGCGTTCGAGTGACATGGCTCGACCATATCCGAAACATGCGCCGCCGCGGCGACGCCGGGGTACCGTGTGTTGATGGCTGTCATCGCCGTCTCCGTCGCCGCCGCCACAACGCTCGCGCTCGCGTGGCTGACGGGCGTGCGGCGGCTGCGCAAGGGCGCCTCGCGCATGGCGCGCGCGGTGCTCGTCGATCCGGACCAGCACACGACGATGGACGAGCGCGGCGCCGTCCGCTCGGTTCAAGCGGCAGACGTCACGCTGCCCCTGCGCGCGCTCGAGGAGATCTGGACGCCGATGCACCTCGAGCGCCTCGCGCGCACGTACTGGCGCTATCTCACGCGCTGGACGCTCGGCCTCATCCGGGTGAAGTACGAGGAGGACGAGCGCGCCGTCGTCTTTCTCATGCGGCCGTTCGTGCTGCTGCGCTTCCGCGCCCCGGAGTACGAGCTCGACGCGTGGCGCGGGATCGTGCGCTGGCGGATCGCAAGCGGCCTGCTCGTGTCGCGCACCGGACGCGATGGCGACGGGTACTTGCAGATCGACGTGCGTCGTTGCAAGCGCGTCGACCCCGAGACGGGCCGCGTCCACATCGAGGTCGAGGTCGCGAACTTCTATCCGGCGCTGGCGAGCGCCATCGCGCGCTGGTTCTACACGGCCACGCAGTCGCGGATCCACGTCATCGTCACGCACGGCTTCCTGCGCTCGCTCGCGCGGCTGGACCTCGCCCGCTCCGTCGTGGGCCGCTACGAAACGCCGGCGGACGCCGATGCGGTACCCGACCCGCCGCCGTTGTCACAACCCGCCCGGCCGAGCGCCACGGACAACGCCGAGGGCCCCTCGCCCGAGCAGACCGCGGCGTAGCACGGTGGAAATCGACGCCGGACCGGTGCTCCTGCGGCCGATCGCCGCGGAGGTGGCGCGCGCGCTGCTCGACGGCCGCGAGCCCGCGGGAATCGTGTTCGCCGAGGGCTACCCGTCGCGCTTCTCGCTGGAGGTCATGGACATTCTGGCCGGACCGCGCTCCGAGACGCGCGATCACGCGTTCTCCCCGTGCTTCGTCGTGCGCCGCTGCGACGGCGCGGTCGTCGGCGAGATCGGCCACAACCTCGACGCCGAGACCGGCACGGCGCAGGTCGGCTACTCGATCGTGCAACCGGCTTGGGGCCGCGGCTTTGCGACCGCGGCGCTGCGGGGCCTGATCGAACACCTGGGATCGGACCCAGGCGTGCGGCGTGTCGTGGCCGAGACGCTCGCCGAGCACCGGGCGAGCCGCCGGGTTATGGAAAAGGCCGGAATGCGCGCATGCGACGAGCGCGTCGGCGAGGAGGACGGGAAGCTCGTCACGCTCGTCGTCTACGAATGGACGAAGCCCGGTCGCTCCTCTCAAACGACCGGGCCCCGGTAAAGCGGATGGTGGCGCTAGTGCGCGTGCGTGTGACGGCCCATGAGGTGCATTCCCTCGAGCAACCGCGGAACGCACATGAGTGCCGCGATGCCGACGAGGACGTACAGGACATCGGCCGCGGTGCCGCTACCGAAGATCTCGGATACGACGTTCGTGTCGAACAGCGCGATGACGGCCCAGTTCAGGCCGCCGATGATGAGCAGTGCGATCCACAGTGGATCGAGCCGCCTGAGGAGATCCATCACGCCTCCTTTATTTGACGCGACGGGTTTGTATGGAATGTGACGTAGTACCCCACGGGCTGCGTGCGGTTTCAGCAGCGACCGTCAAGTCGCTTCACCGCGCGCGCGAGACCGACGCGACGGAATCGGCGAGCGCGACAAGCTCGTCGAGCTCCCACGGGCCCTGGCCGGTGAGCCGCAGGTGCAGGCCATCCCGCTCCCATGCGAGCTCGTGAACGGGCCGCAGCGCGGGCTCGGCCTCCGCCAGCGGCGCGGTGCGGTGCGCGTAGGCCCCGAGCGGCGTCGGGTCCGGCAGGCCGCGCTCCGGCGGAGTTCGGTGGCTGACATAGAGCGTCAGCCGGCCCGGCGAGCTTGGTCGCGTGTCGTCGAGGTTCCACTCGACCTGCACCGCGCCGGATCCGACCGCGACGACTTCGACCCAGCGTGCGAGCGGCAGCGGCGCCGCCGGGAGCGGCACCGGACAGCCGAGATGCTCATCGGCAGCCTGGATTCCGGCCAGCGGCACGCGCTCCTCATCCATGACCGCCGATCGTATAGCGCACGAACAGCTCCCCCTCGTGCTCCAGCAGCCAGAGCAGCCAAGTCCGAACAGGCTCCGCCGGCTCGCCGTCGCCGATGATCGTCAGCGCCCCCGCCGCGCCCGCGAGCAGTGGCACCGTCGTGAGAAACAGCTCGTCGATCAGCCGGTCGGCGAGCAGGGATGCGTTCAGGCGCGGGCCGCCCTCGCAGAGGATCGAGCGGACGCCATGGTCGCGGCGCAGGCGCGCAAGCGCCAGCGGCAGGTCGACGGTGCGCAGGTACTCGACGCGCGCCGCACAGCCCTCCAGCGACGCTTGGGAGCCGGTGATGATCACGACGCGTGAATCGGGGTCCTGTAGCAGCGGAAGGTCGGCCGGTAGGTCGAGGCTCGCGCTCACGACGATCGCAAGCGGATCGGGGTCCAGGCCGGCGGCGGCGCGCTGCTCGCGCCGGTGCGGGTCGCGGACGAGGCGCCCGTAGCGCTCGACCCGCAGCGTGCCGGCCCCGACCATCACCGCGTCGACGCGGGTGCGCAGCGCATGGAAGAGCTGGCGGTCGGCAACCGAGGAGATCGGTGCGGTGCGACCGGCGACCGAGGCGCGACCGTCGACAGTCTGGACCATGTTGACCGCGACGAACGGCCGCGCATCCGAGGCGAGCTCCCAGAACCGCAGCTCGGCGACGAGCTCGTCCGCCGTGACCGATCCGCCGGCGGGCAGCAGGCGCCGCAGCGCCACCGGCGCCTCGTTGCGCGCGGCGGTCACGGAGGGTGGCCGGGATCGACGTCCTTCACCTGCTGGAAGTACAACACCTCGCCCGGCACGTGCCGGGCCTCGAACGGCTCGATCAGGCAGCCGACGTGATCGCCGAGATCGATCCGCGCGCAGATCGAGCCCGCGAACCAGCTCGGACAGTCGTCGAGGATCGGCAGCCCGCGCGGTCCGTCATGCCACGAGCAGCGCGCGAACTTGTCGATCTCGTCGCCGGTCTCGCCCCCGAAGAGCTCGACCAGGTCGCGCCTGTCACGCGGGATCAGATGCACCGCGAGCGCGTCCACGTGCTGCGCCAGCCGGAAGGTGCGGTTCTTCTGCGAGAGGCAGGCCAGGAACCGCGCGGGGTCGAAGCTGGTCTGGGTCGCGAAGCCGATGACACAGCCTCCACGCCGCTCCCCGTCGGCCGCGGTCACGATGAACAGCGGATAATCGAGCGATCCGACGAGTGTCAGGAATGTCTTCGCTGCGTCCGAGCTCATCCGACGCGAGCTACCCGTTGTGACATGCTCGAAGACACCGGCTACCAAGGGAGCGCATGACCGAACGGCTGATCGGCGTCGATGTGGGCGGCACCAAGATGGCGGTGGCCGTGCTCGACGGCGCCACGCTGCACGAGTCCCACGTCCACCCGACCCAGACGGAGTCGAGCGAGAAGCTGATCGAGCAGCTCGTCCAAGCCGTGCGGGCGGCCGGCGATGCCAGCGCGGTCGGCGTCGCCGTCCCGTCGGTCGTCGATTTCGAAACCGGCCGCATCCGCTCGTCGGTGAACATTCCACTGCAGGACGTCCCGCTGCGCGAGGTGCTCCGCGAGCGGCTTGGTATCCCTGTCTTCGTCGACAACGACGCGACGTGTGCCGCGCTGGCAGAGGCCTACAACGAGGATGGTGAGCTCGTCGCACGCCACCTTGTGATGTTCACGATCGGCACCGGTGTCGGCGGTGGCATCGTTATCGGCGGGCGCATCTACCGTGGCGCGACCGGCGCCGCAGCGGAGCTCGGGCACACGATCGTCGGAGCCGACCTCAGCCGCCCGCCGTTCGCTCATAGCGGGCACTTTCCGCAGCCCGGCTCGCTGGAGTCGCTGGCCTCGGGATCGGCGCTCAACCTCATCGCCGAGCAGTACGGCGTCCAGGCCGGGCACGTCATCGACGCCGCCTGCGACGGACAGCCCGGCGCCTGCGCCGCGATCGAGCTGCTCGGGCGGCGCATCGGCATTGGGATCGCAAACGCGATCAACACGTTCGATCCCGATCTTGTCGTGATCGGCGGCGGGGTGTCGGCCGCCGGCGAGCTGCTGCTGGCGCCCGCGCGCGAGGAAGCCAGCCGGTTCACGCTGAGCGGCGTCGGCACCAGAACCGAGATCAAGCGTGCGCGCTACGGGCCACTTGCGGGCGTGCGCGGCGCGGCCCTGCTGGCCGAGCACGAGCTGCAGGCCGAGCGCGAGCATCAGGCGGCGGCCGGATGAGGATCGCCGTCGCCGTCGACCACGCGGGCGTCCCGCTGCGCGACACCGTGATGCAAGCGGTACGTGGCGGCGGCCACGAGCTGCTGGACGTCGGCGAACATGACGACTACCCCGATGTCGCGCTGGCGGTCGGCCGGGCCGTCGCCCGCGGCGAGGCCGACCGCGGGGTGCTCGTGTGCGGCTCGGGCGCCGGCGTGTCGGTCGCCGCCAACAAGTTGCCCGGCATCCGTGCGAGCGTGTGCCACGATCACTACTCGGCTGGACAGTGCGTCAGCCACGACGACTGCAACGTCCTATGCCTCGGAGCCCGGGTCATCGGGTCCGCGATCGCCGAGGAGCTGACCGCCGCCTTCTGCGCGGCGCAGTTCAGCGGCGAGGAGCGCCACGTGCGGCGACTGGGCAAGGTCTCGACCATGGAACGCGAAGGACTGGAGGCACGCTGGTGAGCCAAGTGGTCAACCTCAATGAGCGTCTGGCTGCGTTGACTGCGGCTGGGACGTCGGTGTGGCTGGATCAGATTCGTCGGTCGTTGACGCGTGAGGGTGAGTTGCGGCGCTTGGTGGTGGAGGATTG
>Ga0307502_10000014_pt1 | contig 45259 bp, 44 predicted proteins | sample 16_S_MG_FD_201364 | JGI IMG/M metagenome (GOLD analysis project Ga0307502, IMG submission 201364) | Soil microbial communities from Populus trichocarpa stands in riparian zone in the Pacific Northwest, United States - 16_S | ecosystem: Environmental > Terrestrial > Soil > Riparian zone > Trees... | reverse complement strand
ACGACTTCGCCGTGGCCCGGGGGCTGGTCCCCCGTTCGTACTTCGAGCGGGTCCTCGGTCAAGGACGCCTTGATCCCAAGCACCGCTTCATCGACGTCGACCATCCCCGCACACATGCACAGCTCACCGAGGAGCTTCCAGATCTTCTCACGAGGCACGGCGTCCGGCACTTCGACCGCGGCGTCATGATGACCCAGGACCGCCGGATCACGCGCACGGTCGCCGGCCATCTCTATTCGCAAGCAGCAGCCACGGCCACTGGAATTCGCTACGCGAGCCGCGTACACGGCGGCCTTGAGTGTTGGGCGCTGTGGGAGCACTGCGACGAACACCTCACAGACCGCGAGTCGACCCCACTAACGCCCGAGCACCCGGAGGTCAAGCAGGCCGCTGAGCTCCTCGAGCTCCAGCTCCCGCACAGCTGACCTTGCCATGACCTCAGCTAGGGCGACACCCGCTCGTGAGACGTCGACTTCGCAATGGGTTGTGGACGCCGCTGGAAAGCGGTTGCGAACGTTCATGCTGCCGGGGCCGTCCGTGCTATCAATACTTCTTGATATGAGCTTCCGTCTCTGGTATGGTCGTCGCAGCAAGGATCATTGATATGACCTCACTGACCACAACTCCCGCTGGACCCGCCGCCGAGACGTGCCCTCCGCCCTCGGCCGGCCTGGACCCCTCGCTTAACGCCGAGCGCATCGCCACCGTCGCACGGGCGCTGGCCGAGCCGCTACGCGTGCGCATCCTTGACGTGCTGCGCCGCAGCCAAGACGACGTCTGTCAATGCGAGCTCATCGCGCTGTTCGAGATCAAGCAGTCGCTGCTCTCCCACCACATTAAAAAGCTCGTCGACGCCGGACTTGTCGACATCGAGCGGCGCCACAAGTGGGCCTACTACTCCGTATGCGATGACGCGCTCCGAGAACTGACCACATGGCTGAGCTGACCACCCCGACCTCCTCGTGCTGCGTTCCCGAGGCGCAGACGTTCTGCGAACCGCCTAGAAACGCCGGCACGAGCACCGCAAGCGCTAGCTGTTGTTGCTCCGCCACGAAGAAACCCGACGAACCTGTCGCAGTCGCTGATATCCGCGAGACCGTCCGGGCACGCTACGCCGCCGCGGCCAGCGCTGTCGCCCAGGACGGCCCCACCTCCAAGTTCGCAGGTGTCAGCACCGTCGATGCCACGGGCGCCAAGGTATTCGGCTGCGCTTTATATGACGAGAGCGCCGCTGAAGACGCGACTGACAACGCACTGGCTGCATCTCTGGGCTCCGGCGTGCCGACCGCGATAGCCGACCTTCACGACGGCGAGATCGTCCTTGACCTCGGCTGCGGTGCGGGCGCCGACGTGCTCATCACCGCCCGACGCGTCGGCCCCACGGGCAACGCCATTGGGCTGGACATGACCGACGAGATGCTCGACCTCGCCCGAGCCAACGCCGCCGAAGCCGGAGTTCAGAACGTCGAGTTCCTCAAGGGCTACATCGCGGACATCCCGCTGCCCATGGGCTCAGTCGATGTCGTCATCTCCAATTGCGTCATCAACCTCTCCAGCGACAAGTCCAAGATCCTCGCCGAGGCTCAGCGCCTACTACGTCCGGGCGGACGCATTGCCATCTACGATGTCATCGCCGACCCTGACATGGACGACGCCACCCGGGCGGACATGCAGCACTGGACGGGCTGCATCGCCGGAGCGCTGACCGAGGACGAGCTACGCACCGCCCTCGTGAACGCTGGCCTCGTCGACATCGACATCCGACGCACCCACCAAGTGCACGAGCACGCCAGCTCGGCAATGGTGCGCGCCCGCAAGCCCGAAGCGGCAAGCGCATGAGCCCGCATCTGAACGCATTCATGGCCGCCGAACACCAACGCGACCTCGAACGTGCATCTGGCTGCTGCACCCCCCTCGCCGAGTATCGGCGCGACGACAAGCGTGCGGGCGGCTGCTGCACACGCGGCGCCGAGAACCGCCACGCCTATTGGCACAACCTGTCGAATCGACTGGTAGGACATCGGCGACACCGACCGCGGTGAACAGCCCCGCAGACGACCATCCATCCGACCGCGAGGTGAGTGCAGACGATGCTGACTCGCCGAAGCACTTGTGTTGCCCGATGTGGCCGGCCCCGACATCGCGTCGTTCCTCAGCGCGCTGCTTGTCCGGGACCGCCTTCTCGTGGTGCCGAGCGCCTGGCTGCGTCTCGCCGAGTTCGCGGGGCTTATGGCCTGAAGCAGTCAACGCGGGCGTCGCTGATTGGGTGGAGCTGGATGGGCGCGCGTGCTCGCTGAGCGGGAGTCCGGCGCACATCCCGCGGCGTACCTTCCGCCACTGGACTGACGCATACATTCGCCGACCAGCTCGCAAGACACTGCCAGCCACGCACGCCGGCGCGATCAAGCCACCGCTCATTCGCCGCCGCCTCTTAGACCAGTTGTGGCTGTCTCTTTCCGATCTCGCGGGCCCGCTGTTATGGCTTGCGTGCGTGCACGATCGAGCAATTGTCAAGAGTTGTGGATGAGGCGATCAAGGAACATCAGGCGGCGACCTTCTCGTCCGTCATCGCGTTGTCGTCGTCGGTGACCTTGATGCCGTCCTTGAACTTCACGCCAGCGAGCACGTCGGCGGCGAGCTCGTCGCCGTTAAACCTGCGCCATCGCTCCTGCGCGGCGTCCAGCAGTTTGTAGGCCATCGCGATCGCCGCCTTCTTGCTTCCGGCGCCCTTTGTGACGCGGGTGCGCAGCTTGACGGTCGCGAAGCTGCTCTCGATCGCGTTGCTGGTGGCAGGTGGCGCCAGTGTTCGGCGGGGAAGTCATAGAACGCCGTCAGGTGCTGCCAGTCGCGGTCGAGCTTCGCGGTCGCCTTGGGGTACTTGGCGTCGAACTGCTCGCGCAAGCGCCCGAGCGCGAGCCGGGCGTCAGCGCGCGACGGGGCTTCCATGATCTCGTCCAGCAGCTTCTTCGCCGATGGCTGCAGACGCTTGGGCAGCGCGTCGAGCAGCGGGCGATCGCGTGCACCCAGCACGCCTGGCGCCGCGCCCCGGCAAACACGTCGCGGAGCACCCCGACCTCGCCAAGCTCGTCACCGCGATCGAACGCAACGGCCTGCGCTCGACATCGCCGCCGACTCGCGAACGCCGCCGAGCCCGCTACCGTCTCATCGTCAACCCACAGGATCGCCGTCGAAGTTCCACGACGATCGGACATCCTCCTTCGCGCAGGATGCGTGGCTTGTCGCCGGAGAGGTTGATGACGCAATTGGAGATGACGACGTCGACGCTCACATCCGGCAGCGGCAGCTCCTCGAGGTAGCCCTGACGAACTCAGCGTTGGAGCATCTCGTCGGTCATGTTGAGTCCGATCGCGCGGCCGCTGGGCGTGACGCGCCGGGCGCTGATCAGCACATCGGCGCCGGCGCCGGAACCGCGGTCGGGGACGCCGCAGCCCAGCGAGGCTTGCACGGGCGCGTCCCCGGCACCATCGACCGCGTCGTACCGTGAGCCGCCGAAGACCTCGTTACCGTCGGCGTCCTGCAGACTCACCGGAGCGCAGCGCGAGGAACCGGCGGTCGCGGCCATTCCGTAGCACGACGAGCTCGTCGGTTCGGCCATCGAATCGACTGCGGCCGCGCCGCCGGCGATCGACGTTGCCGAGGCGGCGTAGCGCTCGCGCACGATGTCGCGGATGTCGGTGTCGGTTAGCCCAGCCACGCTGACAGCTCCTTCAGTGCTTCGGGACGGACGTAGTAGTAGGCCCACAGGCCGCGGCGTTCTGAATCGACGATCCCGGCCTGACGCAGCTTCTTGAGGTGATGCGACAGCGTAGGCTGCGAGATGGCAAACAACGGGGCGAGTTCGTAGACGCACACCTCGCCGGCGTGGCGGCGCAGCACGTCGACGAGCTGGAGGCGGATCGGATCCCCGAGCGCCTTGGCGACCTCCGCCATTCGCGCGGCATGGGCGCGCTCGACGTCGGGATACACGACGGGCTCGCAGCAGCGGTCGCCCGCAGCGCGCTTGCGCTTCGGGGTGAGCTCCAGATCGACAGGCATAGCGCGACCCCGGCTAGGTCGGGTGCGCTGCATCGCCGCCGAATGTCGCATGGTGTGCCCCGGCAGGTTCGCATCCGTAGCAGACGTTGGGTTCTGCGGTCTGCGAAGCGTTGCTGAGCATGTAAGGCGTCGTCGTAGCCGTTTGGCCGAGATCACGCGGCGACGCTGGTCGGGTGGAGCGATCGGGCCAGCTTCGCAGGACTCTCGCGATGCGCTGAAGGATCGCTTGTGCGTCTTGCTCGTCGATCATGCCCATGTGGCCGACGCGGAAGATGTTCCCGCGTAACGGTCCGTGGCCGTTGGCCAGTACCAAGTGCTGCTGGCGGTCGAGGTCACGCACGAACGCGGTGAGTTGGTCGGCTGAGTCGAAGGGGGAACGGACGGCGGTCACCGAATCGCTGCGGCACGAGTTGTCGGCGAACAGCTCAAGCTCGAGCAGCTCTAGGCCCGAACGGATCATGCCGGCGATTCGCCTGTGGCGAGCCCAAACAGCCTCCTTACCCTCCTCCCGCAGCATCGCGAGCCCTTCAGCCAGGGCGTACATCACGGCGAGCGCCGGGGTCGTGTGCGTAGAGCCGTTGTGCTGAGCGTGTCGCTGGCGGTGAAAGTCCAGGTACCACCTCGGGCTGCCCGACATTCGTGCGAGCTGTAGTGCGTGAGAACTGACGGCCACCATCGACAGCCCGGGAGGGCTCAGCCATCCCTTCTGGGATGCCATGACCACGACATCGAGTCCGAGCTCATCGATGGCGAGCGGCAGGCACGCGGCACCGCCGATCGCGTCGACGGCCAACAGCCGACCGTGGCGTTTGACGATCGGGGCGAGGATACGCAGGTCGTTGGTCACCCCGGTGCTGGTTTCGTTGTGCGTGACGAAGACGGTACCCGCACGTGGGTTAGCGACGAGCGCGGCTTCCAGCGCGTGTGGGTCGATTGCTTGGCCCCAGGGTGAACGCAGACGAATCACGTGGGCTCCGTAGCTCGCGGCGATGTCGCCCCAGAGCTCGCCGAACCAGCCCACGCTGCAGACCAGGAGGTGGTCGCCAGGGCTGATGAGATTCGCGACTGTCGCTTCCATGGCGCCGGTTCCACTGGACGGGAAGATCAGGACGTCGTTGTCGGTGCCTAAGGCCCATTGCAATCCTCGTTCGCAGTCGCGCAACAGCTCCGTGAATTTAAGCGACCGATGATTGATCATCGGTCGAGCCGCAGCCTGAAGCACCCGTTGCGGGACCGGGGTGGGTCCTGGGACTCGCAGCTGCTCGCTCAGGATCGGTTCGATTGTCACGTTGCGGCCTTTTCGTTGGCGTGTTGGGTCGCGGCCGCGACGAATGCGGTGATGAGCGGGTGGTGGTCACTGGGCGTGGAGGACAGCTCCGGCTGAAACAGCGTGCCAACGAAGAAGGGATGGTTCGGTAGCTCGACCGCTCGCGGCGCGCCGTGCTCATCGCGCGCGCTCACGACCAGCTCGCCGCTGACCATGAGGTCCGCGAAGCGCGGATTGAGACCGTAGCTGCAGTGATACGTCACGACGGCTGAGCGCTGACCATCGAACACCTCGGCGAGGCGCGATCCGTCTTGAAGATGCAGGCGCGCCCGCTCACCTTTGAGCGAGCACACCAGGGGGATGATCAGGGGCACCGCCGCGTCGGTGTCGTACTGCATGTCTTCGGCGGCGACGAGATCCAGACAGTGCCGAGCGTATTCCAGCAGCGCGTGCTGGAAACCCCCACAAGTTCCGAGAAACGGCACCGTGCTTTCGCGCGCGTGGCGGATGGCTTCCAGAACGCCATCCTGGCTTGCGTACGGCGACCCGGGGACGACCCAGATCCCGTCAAAGTCGCTGAGGTCGTCCGCGCACTGAACGGTCTCGCTGGGCAGCCACGTGAGTTTCGCTGCAAGATGCGGGGCGAGAGCATCCAGGCGCTTGTGCGCCGGCTTGTGCGCCGATCGGTTCCCGATCAGCGCGATCGTCGCTTGCTTGAGCGTCGTGGTCATGCGAGGACTCCGGCGGGGGGCTCGTCTGGCGTGCGGCTTGAAGGCGCGCGGGTCAGGCTGCCGTTGACCGCGCCGAAGAGCGGCCGGCCCGTCATCTGTCTGGTCGGAGAGCACCCGAGGAGCGCCATGATGCTGGGCGCCACATCGGCCAGGGTGGCCCTGGCCGGCCCCCGCGGAGCGCTGCTGCCGGGGGCCGGCAGGAACATGAGAGGTACGGGGTTGGCAGTATGCCCGCCGTAAGGCTGAGATCTCCCATCGGGGCCCGGGCGGGTCATCCGCTCTCCGTTGCCGTGGTCGCCGACGAGCATCACCCAGCGTCCGGCGGCGCCTGCCGCGTCGCAGATACGAGCGATGGCGCCGTCGACGCTCTCAGTCGCTGCGACTGTGGCCTGGTGATCGCCTGCGTGCGCGACGACGTCGATGTTTGAGAGGTTCGCGATCACGAGCGGGAACTCGCGGCTTCGCGCGACGCGCGTGACTACGTTTGCCAAGCGCGCGACGTTCATCTGCGGTTGGCTGCGGTAGTCCGGGTGCGCCGATCCGTCGATGCGGATGTGTACCTCCAGCGGGCGCTTTCTGTTGTCGCGTCCGTTCATGTAGTAGGTGACGTGCTCGTATTTCTCGCGCTCGGCGACACGCACAGAGGCCAGTTCGTGCTCCTCAAGTCCGTCTGCGAGCCCGCCGCTGGCGTCGGTGCGCGTCACGAGCGCCGGGATCTGCGCGACGGTGTCGTAGTGCGCGACGCTCAACAGCTCGACGGACCTCGGCCGCGGCCCCTTGAAAAGCTGGTCGGCCAGCATGTCGGCCAATTGCTGGGTCCGGTCGCTGCGGAAGTTGACGAACAACACGACGTCTCCGTCATCGATCGGGACCGCACGTCGATCGGGGTCCGGTAGCACCGTCGGCTCGACCCAGCCGTCGCCACGCACCGCCGGGAACGCGTCGGTGTAGTGCTCTCGGTGCCGACCGACGCCGTCTGCGATCGCGTGCATCGCGCTCGCCGTCACGGCGTGATCGCCCGTCTTGTCCATGGCGTAGTTGCGGCCCACGATCGTGGCGAGGGTGCCGATTCCGGCGTTGGCGCTATCTCGCTCGAGCTGCTGCAGATAACCGCAAGCCGTGCCGTCGGCGACGTCACGACCGTCGGTGATCGCGTGGACCCGGGCGTGCCGAACGCCGAGCATCGCGGCAGCCTCAAGCAGGGGGCCGAAATGGCCGACGGACGAGTGAATCTGGCCGTCCGATGCGAGGCCGACGAGATGCAGGACGGACCCTCTGTTGGCCAAGCGCGAGCAGGCACCCGTGAACCGCGCGTTGCTCAGCAACGCACCTGAGTCGATCTCCTGCTGAAGGAGCAGGCTGTCGTAGGCTAGGGGGCGGCCAGCGCCGATGACCATGTGCCCGATCTCTGAGTTGCCCACGTGCCCTGGAAGCAGGCCCACGGCCTCACCGGACGCGCTGGCCAGCGTGCCCGGACAGCGTGCCGCGATCTCGTCGAGCGTCGGTGTTGCTGCCAGCGCGATGGCGTTGTCAGGCGCGGGCGGCGCGAAGCCCCATCCATCGATGATGAGAAGTACTCCTTGCTTCACGGCGCTTCACTCCCGCGCAGGCCGTCTAGGGTCTGCCAGAAGGTCGGAAAGGACTTGGCCACGCACCCGGGATCCCGGATCCGGACCCCATCCGTGCGTAGCCCCATGACGCCAAAGCTCATGGCCATCCGGTGGTCGTCGTAGGTCTCGATCAGGGCGGGCTCGGGATCTCCGCCGTGGACGGTCATGGCGTCGTCGAACTCGTCGACGACGATGCCCATCTTGCGTAGCTCCACGGCGACCGCCGCGATGCGATCGCATTCCTTCAAACGCAGGTTCGCGATCCCACTGATGTGCGTTTGGCCTTGGGCGTAGGCAGCGACGATCGCCAGCGTCGGTACGACGTCAGGCATGCTGGACATGTCGACGTCAATGCCCCGCAGCTCGCCGCCACGCAGCATGATGGAGTCAGGGGAAAGCTCGGCGGAGCAACCCATCTGCTGCAGCACGTTGACGAAACCGACATCGCCCTGTTGGGATCCTGAGCCGATCCCTGGGATGCGCACGCGGCCGCCGAGGATCGCGGCGGCGGCCAAGAAGTAGGACATTCCAGAGGCGTCCGGTTCCACGGTGACCTCGCCGCCTCGGTAATGCTGGCCGCCTGGGACGCGGAAGGCACGGTAGCCGTCACGGTCCACGCGAACACCCATCTCTGCCATCGCGGCGACGGTCATGTCGACGTATGGCTTTGAGATCAGATCGTCGACGATCGTGACCTGAACGTCCTGGCCGGTATGAACGGCGTTCAAGAGCAGGCTCGAGGTGAACTGGCTGCTCACTGCGCCGGAGATGCGAGTATCGCCGCCGCGGAAGTGTCCTCCCAGCACGCTAATCGGTGGTGAGCCGTTGCCACGGACGCTTTCTCCTGCCACGCCGAGCGGCGCCAGGGCGAGCAGCAGGTCGGCCATTGGACGCTCTTGCATCCGCGCGGTACCGGTGATCGTCGTCTGTCCTGCGGCGAAGCCGGCCATGCTGATGAGGAACCGAAGCGGCGTGCCGGCGTTACCCATGAAGATCGCCTCGTTGGGCGCGCTCATCGGCTGACCCGTCGGCGTTACGCAGATGCGGCTCGCGGCAGCATCGACCTCGCAGCGCACATGGCCGAAGGCTTCGATGCCCGCAACGAACAGCAGCGTGTCGTCGGAGAGCAAGGCATTGTCGATCGTTACCTCGTCTCCGGCCAGCGACGCGATTGCGATGTAGCGATTGGTGTAGCTCTTTGAGCCCAGAACGGAGACGCGCGCGTCGAGCTGAGCGAGCGCTGGCACGCGAAGCTCAGCGGGCAGGACGTCAGATCGCGTATCAGTTGTCATAGGGGTCTCCGCTGTGTGCAGTTGTGGCTGGGCAATGGGCGTCGGTTGGCCCGGTGGGCGCCTCCGATTTCACATGGAGCTCGAGCCTGGATGGCGTGACGGACATGGACATCAGCCGCAGCAGTCGTTGCTGTCGCTGGACGTGGTGCGCCGGCGACCGAGCAGTTTCGCGCGCCCGGTTGTCGTCGAAGTGTCAGCGTCCAGTGTCGCGCGCCGGTCGCGTCCGAACTGGTCTTGCAACTGCGTGAAGGCGACTTTGGTCTCCTCATCGGCCATGAACAGCAGCGCTGTGCTGATGGCACGAGGGCGGCAGCCCCGGAGGCGCTTTACCTGATCGGCACCTGGGCCCACCTCGACGGAGGTGAGCCGCTCGGCGTAGGCGTCTTGCAGCGGCAGGTCGAGTACGAGGGTGAAGTAGAGGCCGCTTCGTTCGCCCAGAGCCGCGTAGTCAAAGCCGACCCACTTGGCGACGAGGCGAGTGCCGTGGCGGATGAACACACATGACGCGACCAGTTGGCCGTCAAGGGATCCGAGGTAGGCGCGCACGTCGGCTCCGTCATCGATGAGCGCGCTGAGCAGCGCGGCGACATCGGCGGGATCTTCCTCGCCATCGTGCTTTTGGTAGTTGAGGGAGGCGAGCTGTGCGATCCGTGGGACGAACGGATGCAGCGCTGGTCCGTCAACTCGACGGACGATGACACCGCTGGCCGCAGCCTTGTCGTAGTCCTCCCTGATCCGGCGGCGCTTGCGCCCGGGGAGGGCACTTAGATGCTGCTTGTAGCTGTCGTGCTCCAGCGGCAGATAGTTCTCTTCGCCCCAGAATGTGACATTGGCTCCTTCTCGACGCAGCGCGTCCAACAGCTGCTGATTGCCGCTTCGGTCGGCCACCCATGGAGCGAGAACGCAGCGCACGCCGGAGGCGCGTGCCTCAGCGACCGCTCGCTCGACCAAGGCGCCGAGCAGATCGCTGCCCGGCTCGCTGGAACCGGCCTCGCTGCGATATCCCAGCGGGGAACCGAGCACGAGCGCGGAGAAGAACGGCTCGATTCCGAGTCCTTCGACGGCCGCGGTGGCATCATCGCAGCATGCGAGATTTGCCGCGCAACAGGGCGTCTCGCCGCTTGCCGGACGCCACCCGAGGTAGGTCCGAGGGTCACCGTCGATGAGCCCTGGCCGCTCAAACAGGAACGCTGGTAGGACGGCGACCTCGTCCCCTCGCCTGGCGACCGAGTGCCATGGTGTGGCGTCGGTCAGGAGCGCTTCGGTCGTCCGCAGCCAGGATGGAAGCAGGTACGGCCACGAATCGGGCAGCTGACGCAGCGTGTCACTAACGTCGAGCTGGTCGATGGTGTGGCCCACGTCGAAGGCGATCTGTGTGGATCTCAGGTCGCCCTGGGGGGCTATGACGGCCATGGGATTCCTCCGGCCTTGGTTAAGTGAGAATGGACAACAGCGAACTAGAGTCAGTTGACGAATGGCGCGGCCGCTAGGCCGACCAGCATCGAGCCGAAGACTCCCGTGCCGGCGTAGAGGCAGAAGACGCGAGTAGTGACGATGGCCCGCACGGCAGCCATCGCTGGGATGGTCGTGATGGCACCCGCCAGCAGGAACGTCGTGAGTCCGGCCGGGCTCATGCCCATCGACACGAGCGCAGCCCCGATGGGGATCGCGCTAATGCCATTGAGGTAGAGCGGGATGCTCAGCAGCGCCGCTGCCGCGATTGAGACGAGCAGCTCGCCCCCGAGGAGACTCTGGAAGGAGTTCGGGGTCACGAACTGGACGATCAGCGCCTCGATGAGGATGGCCAGCAGCATCCACTTGCCCAAGAACCAGCTATCGGCGCGGAGGCTGCGGCCGAATTCCCAGACGCTGACGCTTTGCAACTCCTCGCGTGCTTGGGGCCACCAGCGCCGTTTCGTCGTTGGCCCTCCGAAGACGACGGTTCCTGCGGAACCCATGGCGTCCGGCTCAGGTTCTGCGACACGAGACGCCGCACCACTGCCGTTGCCATTGAGGGCAGGTGAAGCAACCATGGTCGCCGTGGCGCCGGCGGTTGCCGGCTGCGCCGCGTTCGCAAGGAATACTGGGGACGACGCGACGACCGCCGGGGCGGGCGATACGCGGAACGCTGAGCCCTCCGAAGGCGCGCCACCGGCCGCCGAGTCAGCGCAGCAAGCCGACGCCGCCGTCTTGGGTTTTTCTTCGCGAAGGATCTGCGGCAACCAGCCGCGACGGACCAGGACATGGGCGAGGTACGCCGATGCGATGCCAAGGGCCATCGCGCCGACGAGCCTAGCGATCGCCACCTTCCAGCCGAAGGCGGCCGCGGTCAGACCAAGGATCTCAGGAGACAGCGCCGGCGACGTCACCCAGAGTGTCATCGCGACGGCCAAGGGAAGGCCCGCCCGTAGAAAGCCTCGGATGATGGGCACGATCGCGCAGGCGCAGAACGGCGTCAAAGAGCCGAAGATCGTGGTTGTGAGCACCGCCACTCCCGTGCGGCGGGTGAAGCCTCCGGAGGTCAGGACGTCCATGCGCAGATGCATCAGCAGGCAGCCAAGGACGATCGCGAGCAGAAACCAGGGCAGTAGGCTGAAGGTCCGTTCGAGTGCGTACTGCAAGACGTTCAACGTCGCTTCCATCGACTATCGCCTCACATTCGGGGGAGGGGCGCCGGGCGTTTTCATTGACACAGAGGGTGGGAGGTGCTTCAGGTCATCCACGCAGTGTCAGTTCCTTGAGTGCGTCATCGGAGACGGAGCAGTGGGCCAACCTGTGGCGCCGCTTGACGGCGGAGCAGGCGTCGACGAGCTTGTTGATGTGGTGGGAAAGCAGGGGCTGCTTGATGGGCGATCAGCGCGATGAGCTCGCACTGACCGACGTTCGTCGTGGCTGCGGCGCAGCACATCGAGATCTGCGCCTGAAGCGGCTCGGCCAGGGCCTTCGCAACAAGTTGCGGTGCGCTTGGCGTCAAACGAGGTGCTCAGGCCTACCGAGACTGCAGAGCACGTCTTGGCGGCGGGTCCAGCGGGAAGTGTGGGCAGCATCCAGATCATATCAAGAATAGTTGCTACGAGCACGCTACCAGGACCCTCCATTCAGATCAAGCGATATTGATGTGATGCTTGGTTGACGCTATTGAAAGGCCACTCGCGCAGGTCGTCCCCTGATTGGTCCCGATCGAGATGACCTCGTCGCAAAGCCGCTCGAGCTGAGATTCATCGTGGGAGACGAGCAGCACCGTCCGCCGCGAGCGGAGGCCAGCGATGGCTGCCTCGACCGCCTCGGCGGCGTGCGCATCGAGTGCGCTGGTCGGCTCGTCGACGAGCAGAATCTCGGGCTGCAGAGCGAGCGCGCGAGCCAAGCAGAGTCGCTGGCGCTGCCCGACACTGAGCTGATGGGCCGGCGAGTCGAGCCGATCGCAGACCTCTGCCCACAACCCTGCTTCGGCTAGTACTTTTTCAGCACGAGCGATCATCGCGGCGCGTGGAAGACGGACCAAGTGGCGAATGCCGAAGAGTGCGTTTTGAAGGATGGTGCCGGGAAACAGCGTCGGTGTCTGGCCTACGAGGACAGCCCGTGAACGAAGGGCACAGAGATCGGCGCGACGGGCGCGAACGTCAGTTCCAAGTACGGTGATAGAGCCGGCGGCTCGCAAACCGGGCGGTAGCAGGCCGACCAGCGCTCGCAGAGCCGTTGACTTTCCGGCTCCTGACGGACCACGGAGACCGAGCGTCATGCCGTGATTGACGACGAGATCCACAGGACCGGTGAGAACTCGGTTGCCGTGCAATACGGCGAGGCGGTGGGCAACGATTGCGCTCATGCGGATTGAGCCTCCATACGTCGGCGGAATGGGATGGCCGCCAGCAGCAGGGCGCCGGCGATGATCATCAGAGCGAGAGCAGCTCCCCAAGCTGCGTGGATGGCCGCGGGATCCGCAGCGTCCTGAGCCAGCGTGAAGATGTGGGTCGGCAGTGCCACGACAGGGGCGTCTGTCAGGTGGCTAGGCACTCCGGACGCACCAGCGAATACGGTCGCGGCGAATAGCAGTGGCGCCGTCTCCCCTGCGGCCCGCGCGAGCCCGAGCAGCAGCCCTGTGGTGAGCGCGGGCCGAGCGTGGGGAAGTGTCACGGAACGCAGCAGTTGCGTTCGGCGCAAGCCGAGCGCCGAAGCCGCCTCGCGTCGACCCGCGGGGAGCGCATCGAGCGCGGTCGCGACCGATATGGCGACTACGGGGATCGCAATGACCGCAAGAAGAATCGCTCCCGCGACCCAGGTCTTGCCCCATTGCAGACCGTAGACGAACACGGCGTAGCCGGCGAGCCCAAGGACGATCGACGGAACACCCGCGAGCGTCATGGTGCCCACGCGCAGCCACCGTCGCACTGAGCGCGCCCCTGCCTCCGCGATGACAACACCCAGGCCAAGACCGACTGGTGCGGCGAGCGCTGCGGCGGCGGCGATCAGGACGAGCGTCCCGAGAATCTGATCCCTCGCCCCGCCGCCACTCGCACCCGAGGTTGCCGACAGCCAGAAGCCGGGGTCCAATGCCGTCGATCCGCGAACCAGGACAGCGGCGACCGTCAGCCCGAACAGCGCGGGTGGCAGCACGAGCAATCCGAGAAGACAGGCTCGACTGACGCGATCTCTTGCGCGCCGGGCCCGCGCAGCGCCACGGATGGATCGCCGCAACAGACGACGTGGTAGCGAACTCCTACGCCGTGTCGCTGCCGCGCCGATTGCCGTCAGCGACGCCACGATGACCAAGAGCAACAGCCCCAGCGCGCATAGCGCGGCCCAATGCGCACCAGAGCTTCCGGCGAGAATCGACTCAGGACCATTGAGCTTCGTGGTGATCGTCTGGCCAGGTTCACCCAGGGCGAAGATCGAATGGACGAACTCGGGCAGCCTCCCATCCGCACGACCGATGAGGAGGAAGACGGCGACCGTCTCCCCCAGCGCACGGGCAAGCCCAAGGACCGCCGCGGCCGCCATCCCGCCACGCGCAGCGGGAAGTACCGCGCTCTTAATCACCTCCGTGCGCGTCAAACCGAGCGCCCCCGCGGCCTCTCGTGCGCCACCGGGCACACGGGAGAGGGCGTCGAGGGAGACCGCGACGATCGTGGGCAGCACCATGACGGCGAGGATGAGCGCGGCAGCCAAGAGGCTGTCGCCTCCCGGCTTACCCGTCAGGGACGCCACGAACGGCCGGACATAGGCGATCCCGACCAGGCCGTAGACGATCGACGGAACCACCGCCAGTAGCTCGGTGCCCCCACGCAGCGCGCCACGGAGGCGCTTGGGAGCAAGCTCGTTGATGGCAATCGCCAGAGCCCATCCCAACGGTGCGGCGAGTACGAGGGCCAGCAGGCTCACCGCGGCTGTTCCCCACAGCATTGCCGCCCCGCCAAAATGTGCGCGCGCCGGGTCCCAAACCGGATCGGTCACGAGCGTTACCCAGTCCACAGGCCCCGACAGCGCGCCTATCACGAGGAAGCCCGCGACTCCGCACAGCGCCAGCGCCGCCAGTGCGACCGCTACGAACAGGCTCATCGGGATCCATCGTGCTGCCCTTGGGCGCCGCTGCATCCCGCCCAGAAGACGCAGCGAACCGGTGTCAGCGCTCATTAGCTGCCGGCGAGCTGAGCCACGGTCAGGTAGCCGTTCTTGGACACCAGCTGCTGCCCCGCCCGGGACAGCACGAAGTCGACGAACGTCTTCGCAGCACCCTGCGGTTTTCCGTTGGTTACGAGGAACAGCGACCGCGAGAGCGGATAGCGGTCGGCTGCGACCGTGGAGGCGGTGGGACGCACACCGTCGACTGCGAGCACCGCGAGTTTGTCGTACCCCTCAGCGAACGCGACCGACAGCGGCGTTACCGCGCCAGGGGTGGAGAGCACCTTGCTGCGCCCCTCTTCATTGCCGCCAACGATCGCGTAGTTGCCCGTCGTCGCCGGTGGCGGCGCGGTGCCGTCTTCGTACATGAACTTGTCGAGGACCTCGCGTGTGCCGCGACCGGGCTCCTTGTCGTATACGAAGACTGGGAGATCCGGCCCTCCGAGCTCGCGCCAGTTGTGGACACTGCCCTCGAACAGGCGTCGCAGGCCATCTTTGGAGATGGAGTCAAGGCCTCCAACCACGACGTCTCGACGCACGACGATCCCGACCGCATCGCGGCCGATCGGGGTAGTGACGAAGTCGACCTTCGGGAACTGCTTGCGATCCGCCGGCGCAATGGGCTTAGAGACCATGGCGATGTCGATCTCACCGGCGCCGAGCTGGGCGATGCCGCCCGCAGAGCCGCCCTGGGAATCAACCAGAACATGCAGTCCGCGCGCTTTGAGCTCTTGCGCTGCGTCGGCCGCGACCGGAGCGACGGTGGTCGAGCCGCTCACCCTGAGCTCTTGGCCGGAAGATCCGTTGCCCGCCGTTTGCGAGCTGCAGCCGCTCACTGCGGCCAAGCACCCAACCAGCAGGACAGACGAGCACCGGCGACTTCGCCGCCGCGGAAGCCGGTCTAGCGTTGCCGTACGAGAGAGACGGTAGACCGTCAAGCACACGACGGCCGTCATAACTGCTAGCAGGGTCACCAGGATCTCCCGATCGGCGGTGTGGATTTGGTGGGCACTGCGCTTTGACCTTAGAGTTGATGTTGCAACGATTGTGTGAGTCCACACACACGTACGCTGCGGTATCAATGAACCTGCATTGCAGGTGATCACAGCCATCGCCGAAGCCGACCCAGGTCGGACCGCCGTGGGGCCCGCGCAAATGGCGCTGGCCCCCAGCTTTCTGGGGTCCAGAACAGATCAGCGAGTCGATGCTGGCTAGAGACGGGCGGGATATGGCTAGAGACGGCGATCATGTCCAGCCGCGCCCTCCGAGCCATAACAGGGTTTCCTCGCCGTTTGGTGGGAGGTTGTCCGAAGTCTCGTAGAACTTTGAACGGCGGTCCTCCCGCCCTGTCCGCTCCGATTGGGAGCGTTCGGGGCGCTAACCAAGTCCGAGAGGACAGGAGGAACCGCCATGAAGAACGTACCCGGATCGCAGGTCGTCACGAGCTTGGATGCGGCTGAGAGTGCGCTCCCACCGCAGACTCAGCAAGCGCTCGGCGAACTCGTCGGCGCCGCGAGGGAGAACCTGCTTGCGCTCAGCGTCGGCGTCGGGCTGGGCGTCGTGCATGAGCTGATGGACCTTGAGGTCGACGAGGTTGGCGGACCGAAGGGCAAGCACAACCCCGACCGCGTCGCCAAGCGTCAAGGCCACGAGAACGGCTCGATGACGTTGAGCGGCCGGCGCGTGGCGGTTCGCCGGCCGAGGACCCGCTCGGCTGACGACGAGCACGAGTTGCCGGTCAAGTCCTATGAGTACTTCGCCGATCGCGATCCGCTGACGCGGGCTGTGATGAACCGGATGCTGGCCGGCGTCTCGACCAGGAAGTTCGCGCGCGTCGGCGAAGCCGTCGGCAGCGAGATCGAGCAGACGGCCTCGTCGACATCAACGACGTCGGTGTCGGACATGGGGTCGCGCTAGGAGATGCGCGAAACGCGTCGCTTGGTATTTGTCGCCGTACACAACGGCGAGTGACCGAGGCTCGGGCCCGTGGACCGTGGCTGCTAGGCAGCGGCGGCGAGTTCTTGGAGCAGTTGTTGGACGCGGCGTTCGATGTCGTCGCGCGTGATGCGGACGTTGTCGGGCCTTGGCCGGCGGGGTCTTCAAGCTCCCAGTCGATGTAGCGCGTATCGGGCATGTAGGGGCATTGGTCGCCGCAGCCCATCGTGACGACGATGTCGGCCCATTGTGCAAGCTCGGTGGTGAGTTTCTGGGGGACGCGGTCGGCGATGTCGATATCGACTTCGCGCATGACATCGACGACGACGGGGTGCACGCGTTGGGCCGGGGTTGTGCCGGCGCTGTCGGCTTGGTGGCGTCGGACTGCGTCGCGTTCGAAGAACGCGCGGCTCATCTGCGAGCGCCCGGCGTTGTGCAGGCACACGAACAGCACGCGGGTCATCAGATCGCGACGAGCTCGGTCATCGGGTCCCTCTCGCTGGTTCGCGAACCGGGGGTGGCGGTCGAGTCGGTGTGGGGCATGACGACGTCGGCGACGTCGCGCGGCGTGACGTCGGGATAGAGCACGCGCAGCACGGCGATCGCGATCACGCCGCCGGCGACTTGCGCGAGCGTGAACGCCGGGACCGACGCCGGCGCGATGCCGGCGAACGTGTCAGAGAAGACACGTCCGACGCTGATCGCGGGGTTCGCGAAGCTCGTGGAGCTGGTGAACCAGTAGGCGGCGCCGATGTAGGCGCCGACGGCGGCGGGCGCGCTGCTCGCGCGTCCGCTGCGAGCCAGCGAGAAGATCACGAGCAGCAGGCCGAGCGTCGCGATCGCTTCGGCGAAGAGGTGCGCGCCGTTGGCGCGATGGTGCGTGGAGATGCTGATCGCGGTCAGCGCGAACATGCCGTTGGCCGCGATCGCGCCGGTGACGCAGCCGGCGATCTGCGCCGGGATGTACGCGAGGGCGTCGCGCCATGTCAGGCCACCGAAGTACGCGTCGACGAGCGAGACGACGGGGTTGAAATGCCCGCCGGACACGGGGCCGAACATGAGGATGATCGCGAACAGGCCGGCGGCGGTCGCGGCGGAGTTTTCGAGCAGCGCGAGGCCGCTGTCGTTGGGTGAGAGCTGTTCGGCGGCGATGCCCGAGCCGACGACGAGCGCCGCGAGGAACGCCGAGCCCAGGAACTCGGCGAGCAGGCGCCGCGAAAGCTCGCGGTTCATCGTCGCGGCCTGACCTGGTCGTTTGGTCGCACAGGCCGCATCGTAAACATTGACAACTGTCGGTTCAATCGATATATCTGGATCGGTGCCTGTCGATCTGGAACTGACTCCGAAGCGCAAGCGCGCCGCCGGCGAGCGCTGTTGTGAGCCCGTCGTGTATCCCGACGTCGAGCGCGCGCACGCCGCGCGGATGGCCGAGGTCGCCAAGGCGCTCGGTGACCCGATCCGTTTGCAGCTCGTCGACGTGCTGCGCCGCCACGCCGGCGAGGTGTGCGTCTGCGAGCTTGTCCCGCTGTTCGACATTGCCCAGCCGACGCTCTCTCACCATCTCTCCAAGCTGCGCGCCGCCGGGATCGTGGACTCCGAGCGCCGCGGCCTGTGGGCCTACTACTACGTCCGACCCGACGCTTTGAAGGAGCTGTCCGCATGGCTGAGCTGAGCACTGAGCCTTCCTGCTGCTGCGCACCGTCCGTGCAAGAGAGCTGCTGCGAGCAGTCCGACAAGCAAGCCTGCTGCGGTGCGGCCGCCGCGGGCGAGAGCTGCGGCTGCTCCGCGGGCGCCGCGCAGCCAGACATCCGCGAGATCGTGCGCGAGCGCTACGCCGCCGCCGCAACCTCGATCGCCGCAGGCGCGCGCGCTGTCGATCCGATGCTCAAACCGACAAGCACGCCGAGCTGCGGAACGGCCGCGACCGCGGGATCGTCGTGCTGCGCTGCGGTGAGCCTGCATGACGCCGGCGGCAACGAGGTCTTCGGCGGCGCGCTCTACGACCAGGTCGAAGGCGCCGACGACGCGCCGGTGCGAGCTTCGCTGGGCTGCGGGGTGCCGACCGCCGTCGCCGATCTGCGCGACGGCGACGTCGTCTTGGACCTCGGCTCCGGCGCCGGCGCCGACGTCCTGATCAGCGCGCGTCGTGTCGCACCCAACGGTCATGCGATCGGCTTGGACATGACCGACGAAATGCTCGCGCTCGCCCGCGCCAATGCCGCCGCGGCTGGTATCGGCAACGCGCAGTTCGTCAAGGGCTACCTCGAAGACATGCCACTCGCGGACGCAAGCGTCGACGTCGTGATCTCCAACTGCGTCATCAACCTCTCCGCCGACAAGCCCGCAGTGCTGCGCGAGGCCGCCCGCGTGCTACGCCCCGGCGGCCGCTTCGCGATCTCAGACGTCGTCGCCGACCCCGGCATGGACGACGCCACCCGCGCCGACATGGCGGCGTGGACGGGCTGCGTCGCGGGCGCACTGACGCGCGAGGAGTTCGAGCGCTCGCTCGCCGACGCCGGCCTCGTCGACGTCGAGATCCACGACACACACCGCGTCCACCAACACGCGGCCGCAGCAATCGTGCGCGCACGCAAGCCGTAGGCCGACCCGCCGCATCCGCCCCCGCCGGGGGGATCCCATGACGCCGCTGCGCTCGCCCGCGCATTGGGATCTCAGGTCGTCGAGGAGCTGTTGGGAGACGTCGGTGGTGTGCTCGCGGCCGCCGACGACGAGCAGCGGCTCCCAGGCGCTCAGGGCGCGCTTGCTCGCGCTGACGCGCACGCGCCGGCGCCAGGCGCAGGCGCGCGTGCCGGACGGGCACAGGACGAGGACCTCGCGTAGCGCGGCCGAGCTCGTCGACAGCGCCCAGCCGTCGGGGTAGTCGGCGATCAGGCGGGCGATCAGCGCGGCGTGGTCGACCTCCTGGCGCTCGTCGTAGTAGTGCGCGCAGCCGGGGTAGGGCGGATCGGCATAGGCAAAGCGCCCGGGCGCGCCGGCGAGACGGGACGCGTCGGCGCGGCGGCTGGGCTTGCGGACGGGAGCGCCGGCGCGGACGGCGCGCAAAAAGCGGTTGCGCCGCTTGCGACAGATCACGCCGCAGGTCTCGGCGTCGGCGCGGGTGCGCCGCCCGCTGGGGCTGACGGTGGGGATCGGGTCGTTGCACCACGCGCACAGGCGTCTCGTCTGCAGCGCGTCGACGCGGGACACGACGCAGGCGTCCCGTTCGTCGACGGCCGAGCCGTCCCGCGTGTCGGCGAGCGATCCGTCCCGCTCGTCGACGGGATCTGCGGGACGGCTCGGCGAGGTCCTGCGGGACTCGTCGTCGCCGTCGCCGAGCTCGAGCAGCTCGGGCCGCGCCGGGTCGAACGCGTCGATCGCCGGATCGGGCACCGGGTAGCAGCTGGTCTCGGCGTGCCCGGCCCAGGTGCGCGCGCAGCGCACGCAGCGCGTGCCGGTCGCGTCGGGCTTGCATGCCCGGCCGCGGCGGCGCTGCTCGCTCATCCGGCGCGCCCAACGATCCGTGCCCGCGCGATCCAGGCGCCGGTGCGCGAGTGCAGGTACGTGACCTTGACCAGGTGCGGGCGGTGCTCGTTCTCGGCGTCGATGACGGCGGCCGCCGGCGCCAGGCCGCCCTCGCGCGCGACGAGGACCTCGTCGCCGAGCGCGTAGCGTGGGCGCGGGCGCAGGCCGTAGGAGTGCGCGAGCTTGTCGCACTCCTCCAGGCCCGCGTGCTCGATGCACTCCAGCGCGGTGCTGACCTCGGCGGCGAAGCGGGCGGGGCTGAGCGCGTCCAGCGTGCCGTACTCCAGACGCATCCAGGCCTCGACGTGCGCCGGGTCGGCGGCGGGTGCGAGCTCGGCGATGCGGTCGGCGTAGAAGCTCATCGCGCATCCCGCCGGGCCGTCGTCGCGTCGGGGCGGGCGAGCAGCGACTCGGCGACGACGTCGCGCTGGTCGCTCACGGCGCCCTCCAGCGTGCGCGCGATCGCGCGCCCCTCGACGTTGAGGCGGCTGGCCAGACGCGAGAGCTGACGCCACGCCTGCTCGGCGACGGCGTCGTCGGGGGTATCGGCGTCCTCGCGCGCCCCGATCAGGCGGGCGAGCGTGTCGTCGGCGGCGAGCTCGGCCGCGGCGGTCGGGTTGTGATCGACGCTCGCGGCGCGTCGCTGCATAGTCTGCGGGGTCATCTCGGGTACCTCCGAGGTGCTGTTGGATCCCCGGCGCCGCCCGTCACGGCGGCGTCGGGGCGTGGACGGATCGTCGCATGGCGCTCGGCCATCATCGTGTGTCGGTGAAGAGGTCCAGTTGGCCCGCCACGGGCGGTGCGTAGCGGCGCTGGTAGGCGCGCCAGTCGCGCTCGAGGCGACGCAGCGCCGCGAGGATCTCGTCGGCGCGGACCGCGGCGAGCTTGGCCTTCATGTCGCGGTCCCAGCGGGCGTTGAAGTCGGGGTCGTCGATCATCCGAACAGCGATGTCTGCGGGTGCGCTGTCGGTGCTGGCGGCCAGGCGGCGCAGCCGCTCGGGGCCGACGGTGCGTCGGCTGGGGCTGTCGTTGTAGCCGCGGCGAATCGGCCGGCCGCTGTCGTCGCGCGGCCACGCTGCGAGCAGCGCGGGCGGCAGCTCGGTGACGCGCAGGGCGCGCGCCTCCCACTCGGGGTCGATCGAGGAGACGATGAACGCCTCGCCGGTGTGCAGGTCCAGGCACTCGCTGTCGCAGGGGCCGATGCCGCGCCCGCAGCCGCCGAGGTAGGCGACGACGCGCGGCTCGCCGAGGCCGCGCGGCGCACGAGCGCGAGCTGGTAGATGCCCAGGCCCGCGGCCTCGATCGCGGTGCGCTCGATCGTGCGATCAGCCGCGGTCGCGGTCGGGCCTTCGCTGTGGAGCACGCGACGGGGCCAGCCGGTGCTGCTCATGCGCCCGCGAAGAGGTCAAGCTGGCCGCCGCGCGCCTGCACCGCGATGTCCTCCTGGATGCGCCGCTGGCGCTGCACCTCGGTGTCGATCGCGGCGAAGATCGCGGGCGTCCAGTGCGCGGCCTCGAGGATCTCCTCGAAGGTCATCGCCGGGAGCCGTCCCGTGCGGCCGCCAAGGTGTGACCGCTCGTTGTCCGGTGAGACCGCCCAGCACTCGCGGTCGTAGCCGTCGCGCAGCTCGTCGAGGATCGTCTGTGCGATCGTCTGGGCGGTCTGCGCGGCCGTGGCGCCCAGGCCCGCGGCGAAGCGCTCCAGGTAGCCGCCGCCGCCCTCGTTGTAGGGCACGCTGTGGCTGCCGCAGATGTCGTCGGGGTCCTGCACCAGGCCGCGGGCCAGGCCCTTCGCCTCGGCGGGGCAGGTGGCGCCGAACAACAACGGGCGCCAGTCGACGGTGTAGTAGCTGACCTGGGTGTGCTGGCAGAGCACGTTGATGACGGCGCGCAGGACGGGGTCGGTCTTGCGCCGCTCGCCCCACACGTCGTGTTGTCCGGCCTGCATCGTTGCTTGCTGCTGGATCGTGCGTCCGGCGCTCATGAGCGGGCGGTCGGGTCGATGCTGGGCGTGACGGTCGCCAGCGCGTCGCAGGCGGCCTCGTAGGGGTTCTCGGCGCTCTCGACGAGCGCGTGGGTCGCCGTCGTCGCTGACGGCCTGCGCGACGTACACGCCGCGCTCGGGCTCTGAGAGCTCCAGGGTGATCGTCATCGGTCGCATCAGGATCTTGTCCGTCATCGCTGCTCCTCTCGCCTGTCTCGCCGCGGGCCTCCCGCCTCCATCTGAGAGCGGGCATTTCGGCGAACGTGGCCCGTCAAGGGCAGCCCGTCAGGGCCGAGCGCAGCGAGCCGCGAAGCGGTGTCCCTTGACGGGGACGCGGGCGCCGAACACACTCCGCTCAGATGGGGGTGAGAGGCACGTTCTCCCGACGGCGAAGCCGGCGGCGTACCTCGGCTGTTCGCATAGCCGGCGCAGCCGGCCCTAGGCCGTGCTGTTGTGCGCCGCCTACAACAACGGGCGTGTCGAGCTCGTCGACGTCGCCGCGATCGCCGCGCTGGAGCATTGCGTTCGTACGACCCTGCGATCGCAGCGGGATGGGCGGTCTAGCCTTCAGGTAGCGCTTCGCGCCCGGCGGGGCGCATCCGGCCGCCCCTCCTCGCGGTGCCGGGTGCGCCCGGGCGTGTTGAGCGTCCTAGCGCGACACGTCGTTGTCGCGGCCCGGCGCCCGCGGCGGTCGCCGCGCCGGCGTCGCCGCGGTGCCGCGCGCCGCGCCCTGGACCGGCGTTGGGAAGCTCGCGCGGGCGATGCGGTCGATCTCGGCCGCGGCCGCGGCGCGCGGGTCTGCTGGGTCGCCCTGCGTGGCGGCCTCGGGCTGGGCGTTCTGGCGGTTTTGCATCTCGATCGCGATCTCGCTCGCGCGGGTGGTTGCGGCCTTCAGCGCGTCGGCGTGCTTGAACGGCTGCGCGAGGCCGTGTTGCGCCCGCGCGGCCTCTTCGGCGGCGGCGACGCCGGCGGCCTCGACGCGATCGGCGAGCGCCGGGATGTCCTGGATGCGCCGCTCGAGCTGGCGGACGAGCGAGAGGGCGTCCTGACGCACGACGTCGAGGCCGAGCGTCGCCGGTTGTGCGGGCACGCCGCGCAGCGACAGTTCGACGTTCGGGGTCGCGGTGAGCGTGCGCTTCAGCGCCGCGTCGACGCGCAAGCCGCTGACCTCGCCGAGCTCGCCCAGCGGGTGCTGCGGGCGCCCGTAGGGGATGCCGCCGCGGGCGTTGGTGGCGATCCAGTCGCGGATCAGGTCGGCGGCCTGGGGGCGCTCGATCGCGCGGCGCTTGCCGACGGTCATCCGGAAGGCGTCGCCGCGCGTGTCGACGCGTTGCGCGATCGCGGCCTGGATGGCTGCGAGCTCGCGGGCGGTGCGGTCAACGCGCGCCTCGGCGCTGGTGCTGGTGCGCGCGAGCGCGTGCTGGTTGCGCTGGTAGGCGCGCTGCAGGCGCTCCAGGCGGGTGCGCTCGGCGTCGGCGGCGGCCTTGTCGAGATCAGCGGGTCACCGGAGGCGAGCGCCTTGACCTCGGCGAAGGACAGGGCGCTGTCGCCGATGTCGTCGATCTCGCGGACGTCGAGGCGGCCGCGCATGATCTGCGCGATGAACCTGGCCTTGCGCTCGACGGTCTGCCAGCTGTAGGCGTCGAAGGACCCTTCGACGGCGTAGCGGTAGTTGCCGACCTCGGGGTTCTGGTTGCCCTGGCGCAGGATCCGGCCGTCGCGCTGCTCGATGTCGGCTGGCCGCCACGGGCAGTCGATGTGGTGCAGCGCGATCGCGCGCGCCTGGACGTTGAGGCCGACGCCCATCTTCTCGGTCGAGCCGATCAGGACCGCGACCTGGCCGCCGCGGGCGGCGGCGAACAGGCGGCCCTTCTCGGCGTCGCTGCGGGCGTCGTGAACGAAGCGGATCTCCTCGCGCGGGACGCCGCGCTGCGCGAGCTGGTCGCGCAGCTCGTCGTAGGCGTTCCACGTCTCACGCGGGGTGCCGAGGTCGCAGAAGACGATCTGCAGCGGGCCTGGGCGTGGCGAGAGCTCGCCGCTGGCCGGGTCGCGGTAGACGGCGGCGCGGTGCTCGCGCCAGATGCCGGCGATCTTCGCGGCGGCGACGTCGAGCTTGCTCACCGTCGACGAGGGCTGCCCGGTGACCATGCGCATGTCCAGCGCGGCCTTGCGGCCGTCGGTGCTGATCTTGAGCATGTTGTCTTCCTCGGGCGTCACGCGCTTGGCGCGCACGGCCTCGGCGCGCTCGCCGAGGTCGGCGACGTACGCGGCGATCTGCGGGGACGCCTGGACGATGACGGTCTCGGGCAGCCGCTCGCCGTCGGGGCGCGGCCACAGCGCCGGCGTTGGCAGGTCGAGGTCCTCGGCGGTCTTGACGTCGGCGAAGACGTGCCAGAGGCGCAGCATCTCGGGGACGTTTTGGAACTTCGCAAAGCGCGTCTGCATGCGGTAGTTGCCGCCGCCGCTGGGCGCCATCTCGATCTCGGTCACGGTCTGGCCGAACGTCGCCGCCCACGAATCGAAGTCCAGGACGCCGGCTTGGGCGAGCAGATCGGGGCGCAGGTAGCGCTGCATCACGTGCGCCTCGGTGACCGAGTTGGCGATCGGCGTCGCCGTCGCGGCAGTGATGACGCGCGCGCCGTGGCGGCTGCGCAGGTACTCGATCTTCATGTGCATGTCGGTCGCGCGGTGCGAGCCGTCGATCGCCGCGTCACGGATGTTCGAGGAGGTGCGCAGGTTCTTGTAGGAGTGAAACTCGTCGGCTGCCACGTAGTCCAGGCCTGCTTCCTCGAAGGAGATCCCGGGGTCCTTCGGGGCGTCCAGGCGCTTCTCCAGCGCGGCCTCGGCGCGCAGCAGCTGCTTTTCGATGCGCTTGACCGTCAGGCCTTGGCCGCCTTGGGCGCGATCGAGCATCGTGCGCAGCTGCTCGCACTCGCGCTCGACGTACGCCGCAGCGGTCTCGGGCGAGACGGGCAGACGCTCAAACGCCGAGCGCGTCATCAGGACGGCGTCCCAGTCGTTCGTCGCGACCCTGGCGACGAACGCGCGGCGCCGCTCGCCGGCGAGGTCGTCGCTGGACGCTGCCAGCAGCCGCGTCTGCGGGTACAGCTGCAGCCACTCGCGGGCGAACTGCTCGAGCATGTGGTTGGGCACGACGACGGCGGGCTTGTTGACCATGCCCAGCCGCCGTAGCTCCATGCAGCCCATCACGATCTCGGCGGTCTTGCCGGCGCCGACCTGGTGAAAGAGGCCGACGGCGGGCTCGTTGAGCATCCGCGCGACGGCGGCGCGCTGGTGTGGGCGCGGCGTGAACGTCGCGGCGAGGCCGGGCAGTGTCAGGCGCTCGCCCTCGGCGGTGTAGTCGCGTAGAACGATCGCGTTGAAGCGGCGGTTGTACTCGGCGAGCAGCCGGGCGCCGCGGTCTGGGTCCTCCCAGATCCACTCGCCGAAGCGCTCCTGCAGCGCGTCGGCCTTCTCGACGGCGGCGGCGGTCTCGCCGGCGTTGACGACGCGGCGGCCATCGTCGAGCTCGTCGGTGACCTGGACCGCGCGTTGTTCGAGCACGGCCTTGGCGATCACTGGCGCCGGCATCCGGTCGGTGCCCCACTCGTTGTTGGCAGCAACGGAGCGGTTGACGCCCTTGACGCCCCACACGGCGGCGCCGGGATGCTCGACGACGAGCGTGTCGTCGTCGAGGATCTCGCGCAGGAACTCCTGGTGGGTGTCGGCGTCGATCCAGGCGGCGCCGAGGCGCCCCTGCACGTCCTCCATGCGCAGGTCCTCTGGGATCGCCTGGTGCAGCGCTGCGACGTTGACCTCAAGCTCGGGCCGGTCGGCGGCCGCGGCAATCGCGACCTCGAGCTTGGCGCGGACGTTGCCCGACAGGTACTCGGCTGCCGGCACGAGCTGCCCGCTGACGGGGTCGTCGTAGACGAGCTCGCCGAGCGCGTCGCGCCCCTCGTCGGCTGTGCAGCCCAGCAGCGATGCGATCTCCTCGAGGTCGACGCGGCCGTTGGCCTCGACGCAGACGGCGAGCGCGTCGTCGGGGCTGTCGACGCCGAGCACCGGCGTGCGCGCGACGAGCGTGCGCTGCGTCAGCATCGTGGCCGGGACCGCGGTCTGCGTGGTCTCGTCGAAGCTCTCAAGCGCCATCACCAGCGGCGCGAACGGATCGCTGCGCAGCGTGTGCATGACGCGCGGCGCGACGCGCGCCATCCGTGGCTGCCCGGCCGCGTCGGTGCGGCCGGTCGCGCGGGTGCTGAAGCGGTTGATCGGCCCGTAGCGAGCCGTGTAGGCGCCGTAGCGGTCGCGCAGCTGCGCGCGCAGCCGGTCGGTCTCGTCGGTGTCCTCGACGCTTGCTGCCTCGGCCTCGAGCAGCGCCTTGGCGCTGTCGCGCAGGCCGAGCAGCGCCTGCAGCTCGACGCGCTGGCTGGCGGGGACCTCGGCGGGCACGTGCTCGCCGGCGAGCACGCGCGTGAAGCTGCCGTCGGGCTGGGCGGTCAGGTGGCCGTCCCACAGTCCGGGCGCCGGCGCCAGCGCGGCCCGTTGGGCGGCGACGTCGCCGGCGGGCCGCTCGGTCATCGTCAGCCCGGTGCGGTGCGCGCGGGTGGTGATGTTGTCCAGGGCACGGGCGAGGTCCTCGTCGACGAACGCGTCGGCCAGCGCGCGGACCTGCAGGGCGGGCGCGCCGTACTGGCCAGTCGAGACGGCGTAGCTGCCGAGCACGTGATCGGGGTGCTCGTCGAAGTAGGCGTGGACGCGCAGGTCGCCGCTGTCGTCCAGGCCCAGCGGCCGGCTTTGCTCCCAGGCGGTCGACGCGGGCTCGCTGCCGGGTTCTCGGCGGCGCAGGATCAGCAGGTCGGTGATGACCTGGGTGCCGGCGGCGCGCTGGTGCGCCCCTGTCGGCAGCCGGACGGCGCCGACGAGGTCGGCCATCGCGTTGATCTCGCGCCGCGCGGCGGGGTTCTGCGCGTCCAGCGTGTAGCGGCTGGTGAGCACGGCGACGATGCCGCCCGGGCGCGTCAGCGCGAGCGACTTGATGATGCAGTGGTTGTGCAGCGAGTGGCCGCCGCGGTTGTGGCGCGGGTCGTGCAGGCGCACGTCGGCGAACGGGACGTTGCCGACGGTCGCGTCGAAGTGCCCGGCGCGGTAGGGCGTGTCGGCGAACGACTCCGTGCGGATCGTCGCGTCGGGGTACAGCGCCGCGGCGATCGCCGCGGTCGTCGGGTCAAGCTCGACGCCGACCATCTCGGCGCTGTCCGGTGCCATGCCGATGAACGTGCCCGCGCCGGCGCCGGGCTCGAGGACGCGGCCGCCGTCGAAGCCGAGGTCGTTCAGCGCCGTCCAAATCGCCTCGACGTAGACGGGGTCGGTGTAGTGCGCGTTGATCGTGGTGCGGCGCGCGGCGGCGTACGCGCGATCGTCAAGCAGCGTGCGCAGCTGCGCACGCTCGGGCGCCCACTCGGTCCGCGCCTCGTCGAAGATCTCCGGGACCGCGCCCCAGCTCGACCATCGCGCGAGCACTTGCTGCTCGTCGGAGTTCGCTGCGCGGTCGTCGGCCTGGAGGCTGCGCAGCAGCTCCAGTGCCGCGAGGTTGGCCTGCACGCGCGCTCGCGCACCGGACGGCGCGAGGTCGTCCTGCGTGCGCGGCCGGAACGCTAGTCGTCGGTCGCGTCGTCCTCGTCGCTGGCTGCCATCTCGCGCATCGTTTGCGTCACCCACTCGGTCGTCGGGTCCGGGGTCTCCTCCTCCGGTCCAGAGATCAAGACGAGCTCCGTCAGGATCGCTTCCTCGGCTTGCAGGCGCGCCATGTTCAGCCGGCCGACCTTCTGCAGGTACTCCTCCCCCGGCTGGTCGGGGCCGGCTAGCTTCGCGGCGAGCTCCTGGATCTGCGTCTCCGCTTGTTCGCCGAGCTCCCGGAAGAACGTCTGCGGGTCCGCGATCGTCGCGTAGCGGTCCGGGTCGGTCCGCTTCCAGTGACTCATCGCGAGCTTGGCGTATTTGTTCATCGCGGTCCGGTTCGGGGGCGCCGAAGAGGCTGAGCTGCGGGTCCTCGGCGTCCGGCTGGCGCTTGCGTGGCTTGGCCATGGTGCGCAGCGCCGAACCCTACGCGTCGCCGCGTCGACGCGCACCGGGCGGCGCGAGCATGAGGCGCGCCGGTGCACGGCTACCGGCCACGGTCAGGGCGCCGCGCCGGCGTCCGCGTCTGGCTGCCCTTGCCGCGCGAGCGCCGCGCCGTGGGCGGGCGTCCCGGCGCCGTCGCCACGGCGTCTTCGGCGGGTCGTGCCTGGCTGGTGTCGGCGACGACGCGCGCCTCGATCGTCTCGTCATCGACGATGCCGTCCAGCGATGCGGCGGCGTCGCGGCGTGCCTCGGCGCTGTCGTACAGCGCCGCGGCGCGCGCCGCGTCGTCGGCGCGGCCAGCGTCGCGATCGCGGTCGCCGCGGTCGTGGTCGCGGTCGGCGACGCCCGCCGACACGAGCAAGGGAGCGGCGATGGCTTCCTCGAGGCGGGCCTGCGTGCGCGCCTCGTTGGCGAGTCGCAGCGCCCGCTCGCGGCGCTCGAGCGCGTCTTGGACGGCGCCCCGGTCGGCGTCGAGGCTGTCGGGGTCGATCGCGTAGCGGCCGCGCAGCTGGTCGCGCATGTGGTCGACGGTGGCGGCGGCGTCACGGTCGACGTCGCGCCACGCGTTGGCGGTCTCCCACGCGACCCCGATTTCTTCGGCGCCGGCGCGGTCCCACCACTCGTCGCGGCCGACCGGGGCGAGCGCCGCGCGCGCCGCGGCCCGCTCGCTGTCCATCCGGGCCTGCAGCTCGCGGGCGTGCTGCTCGCTCTGTGCCTGCGCGTCACGCATCGCCTGCTCGCGGGCGCGCATCATCCGCTCGGCCATCAGGCCGCCGGCGGTGATCGCGACGCGGGCCGCGGACTGGAAGGTCTCGTTGACGCCGTCTGGTTCGTGCTCGGCCATCTGCGCTCACTGTCCTCTCATCGGTCGATCTCGCTGCGGTCGGGGCGCTGCACGCCGGGGCGCTCCACGGGGCGCGTCGGCGGGACATCGAGGCTGCCCGGGACGGGCGAGCCGGGTGCGCGCACGGGCAGCTGGCCCTGCGCGGCGATCCGCGCGGCCTCCGTCGCGGCCGGGTCGCCCGCGGCGACGCCAGCGGGCTCGGGTGGAAGCGCGTCGTGGACCGCGCTGAGGCGGTTCAGGACGACGTCGCGGATCTCGTTGGCGCGGCGCAGATCACCGGCGGCCTGGTGGGCGTCGTGCAGCGCCTTGATCGTGTTCGCCAGCTGCCTGAGCAGCACGGCCTGCGCGATCGTCCCGCTGCCGCCCGCGGCGACGGATGCGCACAGCAGGGCAGCGCCGCGCGCGGACGGCAACGCGGCGCGCTGCGGGCGCACCTGGTGGGCGCGCAGCTGCGCGGAGCGCGCGAGGATCTTCGCCGTCTCGGCGAGCGGACCGGGCGTCGCGCCCTCGACGCTGTGTGACCACGCCGCGAACGCGCCGGCCGTTTCACGCGCGACGTGCGCCCACAGATCGCGGTCCTCGCACGGCACGGTGCGCAGCTGCTCGCGCAGCGCCGTGACCTCGGTCGTGTACCGCGCCCACATCTGCGGGTCGGGCGTCAACATCTCGCGGCCGGTCGCCGCGGCGGGTGCGCCGCGCCGCGCAGCCGTCCACTCGGCGGCCGCCGCCGCGGTGCTCTCGGGCGACGTCGGCCAGTCCGCGCGCAGCCGCGTCAGCGTGAGGTCACGCGCGAGGTGCCCGCCGCCGTACCAGACGCCGGCCGCGGGGCCGTCACGCAGCGCGACCGAGTAGCCCGTGACCTGACTGGTGCTGCCTTTCACAAAGCGCGGCCTGATCCGCAGGCCCGCGCCGCGCACGCGGCGCACGAACTCGGCTTCGTCGCCTGCCGCAGCGCCGCAGGCGCGGACGGTCAGCGCGAGCTTGTCGCGCGCGGTCGTCGGCGCGGTGATCGCCGGCTTGGCGTCGCTTGGTGGCGGTCGCTGGTTGCGTTTGGCACCCTCCCACTCCGGGATCGCCGTCGTGGCGTGCTGCGGCGTGTCCGGCCACCCGGCGCGCAGCTTGGGCAGCGACAGCTCGGGGCTGAGGCTGCCGGCGCCGTACCAGTTCAGCGCGCCGCTTCCCGGTGCCGCCCAGGCGACGGAGTAGCCGGTCACGATGTCCTCACGATCGGCGGCGAACCGCGGCCGGATCCGCACGTCCGGGGTCTGGCGCATGCGACTGACGAACTCCGCTTCGCTGTCGCAGGCGGCGGCGGTCGCGCGCACGGTCTTGGCCAGCTCGTCGCGGACGACGACCTCGACCTCGGCGGGCTTCTGCCCGCGCGCGCCGGTACCGGCCCCGCGCGACTCGAGGACCTGCAGGCCGTACGTGCGCTCAAGCTCGCCGGCCAGGCGCTGCGCGTTCGGCCGGTCATTCCAGACCTTCGCCTTCGTGCCGTCCTCGCGCACGAGGCCGACGACGACGTGGACGTGGTCGTTGCCCGCCTTTGACTGGCCGTGACGCACGGCGACCCACCGGCAGGGCGCGTCGTCGCCTGTGGGATCGGCGAAGCCCATTCCCGCCACGAACTCCTCGGTGATATGCGCCCACTGCTCGTCGCTGAGCACGGGCTCATCCGAACGCAGGCTCAGCGAGCAGTGCCACACGTGCGCGTCCTTGACCCCTGTGTTGTGGCCCTCGCGGTCCTTGACGGCGGTCGTCACGCGCGTGCCGAACGCGCGCCGCGGCGCGTCAAGCTGCCAGCCGATCTGCAGCGCAGACTCATGATTGAGCTCGGCGTCGTCGTGCCACGCCATGATCGCCGCGTCGCCCGCGACGAGATGCGGCTCGCTGTGCTCGTTTGACCGGCCCGGCCCGGCGAGGTAGGCCATCAGCCCGGACATCCGTGCACCGCGGGTGATGTTCGGCATCATGAGACCGCGAGATCCTCGATCGCGGCGTCGATCTTCTCGACGACCTCCTCGATCCGCGCGAGCGCCGCGGCGCTGCCGACCGGCATCCGCCCGTCGGTGTTCACCGCGTGCGCGATCTGGTTGACGTTCGTCGCCAAGCCCGCGAGCTGGCGTCGCACGCGGAACAGCTCAACCAGCGCCTCGCGACGCGCAGTCGGCGTCTCTCCCCCGTCGGCGAGCGCACGCTCGACCAAAAGCCGCGGGATCGTCACGTTCTCCGCGTCGGCGCGCAGGCGCAGCTGCGCCTCCTCCATGTCCGTCACACGGACCATGTGCTGGTGCGGCCGGCCGCCAGGCGCGTTCGCACGACGCCGGCGCGCTAAGCGCCTCTTCGGGCCCTTGTGCTCGCTCATCGCCTGTTTCGTGTCGTGTCGTGTTGCTGTTGAAGGGCCTAGCGCAGCGATCGCCGCCCCCGGGGCGGGGAACTCAGGGCAGTGTAACCGGAACGGTCGCATTTAGCGAAGCTAAATGCATAGCTTGCTCTGCACAGCCCTGCGCGGCGATTTACCGCCCAGCGTGCGCAGACGCCAGTCGGCGCCCTGCATCAACTCGACCCCGTCACTCGTGCCGTTGTCGCGCCGTTCCACGGCTGGTCGGCCGGCTTCGCCGTCCTCCTGGCAGACCACTCCGCGCCTGTCAACCAATTTCCGGGCCGCCTTCGGCGACAACAAGCCGAGTCCGGTGAAATTGGCCGGCGCTTCGCGCCTTTGACAGGCGCTCCGTGGACCTGCAACTGCGGCTCTTAGGTCCGCTGGCGCGGACTGCGCCAGGACGCATCTCCATACGACGGCTGGCGTAGCGTTTGCGCATGGCGCTTATACGTTCCGGACGTTGGTGGTGCGCGCACGGTCGCTCGAGCAACCGCGCGATCGGCGCCGCGGCCGCGGGCGAGTACCTCGACGAGGTCCCGTCGGCGAACGTCACCTTGGTGGACCGCGACGGGCCGCCGGGCGCGATCGTCGAAGACCGTCCTGATACACGCGGGCGGTGAGCGACACCCGATCGCGCCGATACGATCGGCGCATGCCAACACAGGTCAACACAGACGCCGTCAAGGCCGCCGCGAAGGCGATCTTCGACAAGCGCGTAGACGTGGTCGTGCAGATCGCGCAGGCACATCAGCACAAGCTCGACGCAGACGCCGCTGCCGCCGACGCCGAGCGGGCGCACGCCGCAGTGTGGGCCGCCGGCTTGCGCGAGGGATGGACCGAAGCCGAGCTCAAGGGCATGGACCTTGTGCCCCCCGGACGCAAGGGACCAGGACGCCCGGCGCGCAAGCGTTCGGCCCGCGCGAGTGCCGGCAACGGCGCGACGCCATAGCCGCCGCAGAGCCGCCCGCGTGGTCGGCGCCGGCGCCGACCACGCGGGCGGCGGCGGTGGGCAGTAGCCGCACCGCACGAGCGGCGGCAGCGCGCGCCCGGCACCGGCGCCTCGGACCCGCCGGCGTCGCCGGAACGGCGCTCCTTTGAGGATGAGATGAGCGTGGTGTGAGCGCCACCGAGCGGAGAGCAACGAGCCACCGGTGGCGCTGCGTCGTTGAGGGGCACGGCGGGATAGTGCTGACACGGTCATGCGCGCCTCGCGGCGGCCGGCGGGACGGCTGACGTTTCCCGCGTCGACGTCTGCGATTGACGGGGACGGCTGACTGGCTCGAGGCAGCGCTCACGCGTCGCGCTCGGGTCCGAACTCGCGCACCTCGCGCACGCTTCGCTCGATGTCGGCGCGCTCGGCCGCGTCGGCGCGGGCACGGGCGCGCAGCTCGTCGAGCAGTTGGTCGCGCACATCGACGTCGAGGCGCTGCACGCGACGCAGGCCCATCGCCGGCGCCAGGCGCGCGAGCTCGAGGTCGGCGACGTCGGGGGTCGTGCGCCAGTGCTCGGGTAGCGCGTACGGGCCGGGCACGGCGCGGCGCGCGGCCAGGCCGTCCTCGCCGCGGTCATCGAGCTGCGACATCGCCGAGCGGCCGTCGGTGTCGATCGGCGGCCACAGGCCGCGCAGCAGAAAGGCGTCGCGCAGCGTCTCGCGGTAGGCCTCCGAGGAACGCGGCGGCGCGACCCACGGCTGATGCTCATAGCCCGGCCGCGACCTGAACGCGTCGCGCACGACCAGGTCACCGTCGACGAGCAGCGGATTGCCCGCGCCGTCTACCTGGACCCACGGCGGCCACGCGCTGTTGCCCGGACGCGGCACGCGGTAGTGCAGCTGCAGCCCGGGCGCTGGCGCCGGGAAGCGACGGCGCTGGGCGCGCTTGGCGCGGCTGGCGTGACGATCGGCTGCGTCCGTCGTCTCGCTGGCGCGCATCCGCCGCGTGAGCTGATCCAGCGCGCGGATCGCGTAGTGCAACCGGTGCGGGTTGACGCCGCGCTCGGCGGCGGTGGCGGCGATCTCGGCCAGCGCCGCCAGGCCGCCAGCGGGATACCCGCTGGGGCGCGCCGCGGCGTAGCGCTCGTAGCGGGTGACCGCGCGCCGCAGCCGCGCGATATCGTCGTCGGTCAGCGCGCCGGCGGCGTCCCAGCTGTGCTCGGCGACGTGCATCGCGCCGTAGCGCCAGACGGCGAACGCCTCCCGCACGCGGTTCTTCGGCCAGCCACGATCAAGATCCCAAGATGCGACCTCTGAGGCCCGTCGATCGCTGTGCGAAGCGATCACGTCAAACACCGGCTGACGGGCCTCCCTGAGCGCCTGGAAGCGTGCGAAGCGCGCTGCTCGCGTCGCCTCAAAGCGTGCCCGCACCGCGTCCGGACCCTCATCGCTGAGAGATGTCGTTTCTGGTGCTTTAAGTCGCGGAGTGAACGCGATCTCAAGTTCGGGCGTGGCGTCGCGACACCATTGACGCGCACGCGCCTGTTCTGAACTACAAGCGCTGTCATCAGTTGCTGGTTGATTGGTGCTAGAGGAGTTCTCCGGCGTAGCCGGAGCCTCGAAGTGGGGGTGCGAATTCGTAGTAGAAGCGCGCACACGGCTCTGCGCTCCCGCGCGCGCCCGGGCGATCCCGCGGCGCTGGCGCTCGCTGGCGGCCAGCGGCCGGCCGTGGCGGCGCGCATCACGAATCCCGGTGCTCGAGCCGGTGTTCAGCGCGTTGCCGTAGCGCCGGCGCCAGCGCTGTAGCTGCGCGGCCGCGGCGGCCTGCTCGTCGACGGTCACGTCGGGGGCCTCGAGCAGATGCAGTTCAGTACGCGCCTCCTCCCCGTTGACGTCCAGGCCCGGCGTCCAGTGCAGCAGACCCATGTCCTGCAGGTCGCGCAGGCGGCGGCGCACGGAGCGGTGGTGGCGGTCGCGGTCGGCGAACTTGTCGCCGTCCATCTTCCACGCCGGGTGCAGCCGCGCCAGGCCGACGACGAGCTGCGGCATCGACGTGACGATCGTGCCGCCCGTCGCGCGCTTGCGAAGCCGACGCAGGTACGCGAGCTCGGCGAGCACGCACTTGTGCGCGCGCACGTCGTACAGGCGCGACGTCTGCCCCGGACCGCCCTGCGGGCGCTTGATCTCGCCGCTGTCGATGCGCGCCTGGCGCACGCGCGTGAGCAGTGCGAGTAGATGGACCTCGTCGACGGGCGCCGGCATCGGCGTCCAGTCGGCGGGTTCGCACGGCACGCGGTCGCGCGGCGCGCGCTGCAGGCCGCGCTCGCGCGCAGGGTTCGGTGCTGCCGGCGGCGCTGCCGCCGCGGTGGTGAGGGGTGCCATGCGCGCGACACAAGCGCCGCCTGAAGGCCGGATCCAGACTGGGATCTCGCTGCGTGGCGGGTGGTCGCTGGCTCACCGGAGGGTGGGAGATTGCTCACGATCGGGCGCGCTGGCGGCGAACGCTGGAGGGTGGGACTTCGCTCACGCTGGCCCGGTCGGAGGACTTCCACTGGAGGGTGGGACTTCGCTCACGATGGCGGCCAGGTGGCCCGCGAGGACGCCGCGCTCGAGCGGCGCGCGGGACCCTGTCGTCCCTGGCCGCCGGTCCGGGCGTCCGCCGTGGCCATTGCGTGGCCGAGGGGTGGGACTTCGCTCACGATCGCGGCGCATGACCGGTGTCGCCGAGGGTGGGATCGCGCTCACGATCACCCGCTGCGCTGCAGGGTGGGACTTCGCTCACGTCTGCGCGCTGAAAAGTTGGCGCGTTGGTGCAGTGGGACTTCGCTCACCAGAGGGTGGGACTTCGCTCACGATGCTGTGCAGAACGCGTGCGTGCTATCCGACAGGCGCTTTAGCGTCCTCGCCCATGTCGGCGCCCGTGGTTCGTCAGCGGTCACTTCTCCCGATGGGAGTCGGGGGCGCGCTCGAAGGCTGGATGGATGACGACGCCGCGAGCGCGGCCGGGCAGCTGTTCGGCTCCGGGCCGTGCGGCGTCCTGGTCATCGACGCCCGCGAGCTGCTGTCCTCGACAGCGCGCGTCGTGGGCGCCGCGCTCGGCGAGCTGCACTTCAAGGCGTGGATGGCGCTCATCACGCTGCACGTCGTCCACGGGATGCCAGAGGACGGCCGTGCCTCGACGACGCTCGGCGAGCTTGCCCGCCTGGTGTGGGGCGGGCGGCGTGAGCGTTCGGGCAAGGACACCTTCGCGCTGCTGGAGGTCATGCACGACCTGCGCGACGCGAAGTTCACAGTGCCCGGCTATGACCTCGTCAACCAGCGCCCAGCCGCCGGCGTCTCGGACACGAGCCTGCTCATCAACCTCTACGTCGACGAGACGATCCTGAAGGGTTACGCGGCCGAGAAGGCGCGGCGCGCGCTTCTGCAGCGCCACCGCGACGCGGCGGCCGCGTACCGCACCGGCGCGCTCACTGCCGCGCAGCTGGAGCGCGAGGTCGCCAAGATCGACCGCGAGGCCACCGCGATCGAGCGCGTCGAGCGCACAGCGTTCGGCAAGCAGCTGGGCGGCAAGGGTCGCGGCACGCTGGCGTGGCGCATGCACCCCGACTACACGCAGCGACTCGGCGAGGCCGAGTTGCGCCGGTTCGACTGGACGAAGGCGCAGGCGATGCGCGGCGTCGCGCTGACGCTCTGGATGGGCTTCACGTCCCCGCGGATGCCTTACCGCCCGATGTTCGACGCGCCGCGCGACCTCGAGCTCGTCGAGATCCCGTTGACCGTCGAGCACTGCCACGCCCTCGGCGTGCGCTCGGCGACGGACGCCGCGCGGCGGCGCACGTTCAACGAGGCCGGCGCGCGCGTCTGTGCCGCCGACAAGACCTTCAAGGCCTTCGAGGCCCACGGCGGCCGCGGCATGGACAGCTTCCTACGCGTCGTGCGCGCCCCGCCCGCGCAGTCCCCGCTGGACCGGCCCGGTCCGACGCCGGCGCCCGGTCAGCTGACGCTCGCCACAGGCGAGTAACGGGCGCAGCGCCCGCAGCGTCCTGCCGCGTTCGGGTGGCCAACACCGTAGCCGCGCGCTGCGGCGCTCTGAACGGCATCTCTGAGGGAAGGTTGCGCGTTCGTGGCTGTGCGCAGGGTGGTGTCGTCGAGCGCTTGGTGGGCGTCGAGGGCCCGGTCTTGAACGGCGAGTTAGGTGCTGACATCGATGTGTCCCGGCGGGTGTCGGCGATCGACGGGACGGATCGCGTCGGCGGCCATGCTCGAGGCGCCGTAGAGCGTCCAGCGCCACGAGAGCCGTCCCAATGCGCCAGCTGCGCAGCCTCCCCGTCGCCGTTGCCGCTGCCGATCAGCGGAGCGCCACCGTACTCGATGACCGCCAATCACGATGTCGTCACGGATGGGCCGTGAGCCATGCCGAGAGCTCGGTGCCAGATGCGTAGAGCTGTTCGTAGTAGGCGGAGAAGTACTCGCCGATGACGGGGTCCTCAATGCCGACGCCGTTTATGCGGTCTGGTGTGCTGCCGGCCACCGTGAGAAACACCGCGTTGGCGTCGATGATCGCCATGTTCACAGGCGGAATCTTCGTTGACCAATCAACCACGCACACGTGGTAGTTGTTATGCGGCCGCGACGCCTTGTCTAGCTGCCGAGCCCACTCCTTCATCTCGTCGTTGGCAACCGAGATGATGCGACGCGCTGAGCCGCCGCTCTCGACGAACTCCGTCACCAGCCGCGCTGAAGCCTCGGCCTCGGGACCGAACCTTGCGAGTCTGTCGTGGCGGATGTGTGTGAGGTCTAGCTTTGCGCTGGCGTTGCGCACAGCACCGTTGTAGACCGTGTAGAAGTCTTTAGGTCCTTGAAAGCGTTGGACCTTGACTTCCGGAGCCTGGGAACGGAGGTACCGGACATCGCTGTGGATTTCCTCGACCGGATCCAACAGCTGGATGATTGCTACAAGCGCGATCAGCACGAGGGGTACCTGGTACGTGGGGCCGATCTTCACGAGCCCGAACCCGTTGAGAATCGCCGTCGCGATCGAAGCGCCCGCCAGAATGAACAGGAAGGCGTGCAGCGCCTTGTCGCTGAGCCGTCCGAAGCGGAAGATCTTGCGTGTTGTCACGGATTACTCCTTCGTTTCCAAGCGACGAACGGCAGGGCAACGGCGAACCACGACAGCGTCCCCGCCAGGAGCGCAATCGCGAGCGAAGAATTCCGCTGTGCGGCGAGATGCACCGTGAGGAGGAACGCGACGACTGTGGGCAGCAGGAAGATCGCCGAGAGGGCAGTAGACGCGACCACCGACATGCCCTGCGACTGGCCGATGAACAGCAGCCCGGCGAAGCTCACCGCGGGAAATAGAAGCACGAGGCCGGCGATGTCCGGACCGAATCGGCGCGCGATGATCGGCAAGATCGCGACGAGTGTTCCTCCGAGCACGAACCGTACTAACGACTCTGTCATGGGCTCTGCTAGGGAAAGCTATAGCCAAGGCCGGAGCAATCTCCGATGCAAGACCTCGAACAACTACGCAACTACTACTGCTCAGACGCATTCGGCGGCGGGAGTCTGTTCGACGTTTGGGAAGAAGGCCGTGCGTGGGGTAACAGCGTGACGCCGTCGACATACTCCCCCGAATACAGGGTCTGGATGGTGCAGAAGCTAGAGCGGTACCTGGACCGCCCGGAGGAGAAGTGCCTGCTCAGCATTGGATGCGGCAACGCAGTCATCGAGTGTGAGCTGCGGCAGCGTGGATGCTCAGTGCTAGCGATAGATGTGCTGCCGCCCGCGGTGGCGTTGGCACGGCGTAAAGGGATCGAAGCTGTGTTGGCTGATGTTGCTCGTTGGGAGCCGCCGCACAGGAGATGGGACGTCGTCTACGCGGATGGCCTTCTCGGCCACATGTACGAGCCCGCTCGGCACGACGTCCCCATACTGCCGCGCATGCTCAGCTGGCTCAAACCGCAGAGCGGAGTACTCGTCGTGTCGAACGACGCGCCGTCCGGAGCCGATGAGACCTACGCTGCGTCAGGAGTACCGGGCTTTCACTGGTTGTCGACCGTCTTCATCGCCCGGAAGCTTGAGGCCGCCGGATACGAGCTGGTCTCGACCGAGGAGTTCGCGTACGGCCGGCCTTGGTCGGGCACTCGCCGCCGCGCGGTCGTTGCGGCGCGGTCAGCAGAGTAGACGGCTTGGATTCTTGCGGTGCGTGCGGGCGCGGTCGGCATCGCGCTGAGCCACACCGACGAATGATGGGGTGCTGGCGGCGATGGCCCAGTACGCCGGCACGCTTCGATCGACGCTCGCGCCACAGGACCTCATCGGCAGCAGATCACGCCAACGTAACCCGCCCCACCTCCGATCCGCACGAGCCGCCCGCGCTGATGCGGCACGGCGGCGGCACGGCCGGACTGGTAGTCGCCGTTGCGTTAGCCGCTGCCGTGGCGTGCGACATGGGTGTCGTGGGCCGTCGTAGCCCGGATCGCCCTCCCGGCGATCGTGTCGGGTTCTCATAAAGCGTGCATCTGCGGGCAAGGAGCGCCGGCGTCTTCGCCTGGCCGCGCCCAACTCGGGACGGCGACTAACGCATAGCGTTGGATCGCGCAGAGTTGTGGTCGGAACCCCGATCTGTTCGGTCCTCGACGTCGGCCGGGAACGGCTTGCGCGCGGCCGCAGGGGGACGGATCAGCGGGTGAGGTTGGACGGCGTCGGGGTCGCCCTCGAGGGCGACGATCTGCGCGTGGATCGAGGCGAGCAGCGTCGGCGGCACGTCGGCCGGCGTGCCGCAGGCGTGGGCGTAGGAGTGCAGGCAGTGGTCGGCCTCGGCGAGGTCGCGGGCCTGTGCGACGCGGGGTTCGGCTTCACGTTGGGCGCGTAGCACGCGCAGCAGCTGCGGCCAGGTCGCGCGCTCCTTGGTGTGCCGGTCCTCGATGCCGCGGCTGTTGGCGTGCAGGTTGCATGGCGCGTAGCTCGGCGGCGGCGTCGGTGTAGTGATCGCCGTCGCCGTGACGCGCGAGTCGGCGCCCAGGCCGGCCGCCCAGCGATGCGGCGCGCGGAGTTGACGGGGTCGCCTGTCTAACTGGGGGAAATCGGCAGGCGCCGTTAGTCGAAGCTCGTGATGGGTCTATTCAGCCTCCAGCAAGTTGGACTCTTGTGCGTCTCGAGCCTCCCTGAGCGCTTCCAGCAGGTGGATCCAATACTCAACGCCTTCCTCGAAGGCCGCGCCAGCGGCCTCGAGTGCCACGGGGTCAACGAAGATCGGGCGCTTGCTCTGCACACCAGACGTGTCCTCCGGATATCGGAAAGCGAAGCTCCCAGGGTCGACCTCGCCGACAGCGTCTACGAAATCGTGATGCGCATCGGCAAACGCCTCCCACGCCTCAGGACGAATTGCGTGCAGAGCGGTGGCGCAGGCGCCCCACAACTTGTCGAGGTGGTGCCCGTACTTCGCCGGACCGTCGCCGACATCATCGAGAAGCGTCTTCAGCCCGAGTTCAATGCGATGCCGCTGCAGGAACATGACCGCCGCTCCGGCGTAATCAACCTCCGCGTGAAGCTCCCGCAGTCTGGGCGTCAGCCAGTGCAGCAACGCCCCCAGGCCCAGGAAGTCATCGGCCCAGCCCTGGCTCCACTCCAGTTGCAGCAAGCCGTCGTGTCGGCGGCCCTCCCCCTCTGGGAACAGCTGATCGCGTGGTCTCACGCCGCCGAGGCTAGCGCGGGTTCTATGAGCGCCAAGTCTGCTGCACCGCGCTTCTTCTTAATGCCCTCCCCCCGTCGCTTCTCGTGTTGGTTCTAAGCGTGGGGTTCGCGGCTACCGACCGCGCTCAAGCGGTCGCCGCGAAGAGCGGCGGCGGGGCCGCCACGCAGCTGCTGCCGCGGGCTGACGCGGCATTCGCCGGCACGGGGATCAGCCCCTCGTCTTACCATGAGCCGGTGACTCGGGAGACTCAGCGCCGTCAGACTGGGGGACCGAAAGCCAACACGAGAAGCGACGGGGGGAATGCCCTTAGACGAAGCAGCGAAGCTTCGACTAACGCGGTCCGCCGATTTCGCCCAGTTAGACAGTCGACCCCTTGACGCGCCCGACGTGGGTCCGCTTGGCGGCGCGCACGAGCGCGCGGGTGCTGTCGGCGTGCTTGAACGCGGTCGACCCGCCGATGAATAGGCAGTCGAACTCGTGTGCGTAGGGGACGAGATGGTTCTCGACGCAGCCGACTTGGGCGACGAACGCGGGCGGCAGCCCGCGGCGCCGCGGCGCCGCCTGCCAGCGCACCCACTGGCGCGCGGTCGCGGCCGCGTCGCCGACGATGTCGGGCACGGTGACGAACAGGCAGCCGGGATCCCAGCGAGGTCGGTGAGCATCGCGTCGTAGGCGTCGATGTCCAGGCCGTGCGCCCAGCAGTCGTTGTCGGCCGCCCAGGGCGCGCCGGTCGCGCCCGTCGCCGCAGCGGCGTTGTAGTGACGCGGGGAGAGCAGGCGCCCGTGGTGCGGGTGCGCCCACTGCAGCATCGTCGGGTGCGCGGATGTGGTCAGCAGGAGCATGAGGATCTCCGTGCGTCGTGCCCGCGGGTGGCCATGACGAGCTCGTAGCCGGCGTCGGTCGCGCGCCAGCGGTCGTCGAGGGTGTCGCCGTCGCCCTCGGCCAGGCCGAGCTCGGCGAGGCGCTGCACGCCCTTGACGGCGTTGGCGGTCGCGTTGATCGCGCCGACTGGGGCGTTGGCGGTCGCGTTGATCGCGCCGACTGGGACGGTCGCGCGGGCGCTGAGCCACGCGGAGCTGTCGAGGAGCTGCTCGAGTTGCGCCACTGGCGTGGGTTCAGGCCGGCGGCCGCCGCGGCCGGCGGCGGATGCCGCGCGGCGTGTGGGCCTCGCAGTAGATCGCGGTAGGGACCGCCGTTGCTGGCGGCCCCCCGCGCAGATCCCAGCGTGCGCTGCTACTGCATCCTACGTCGACGATTGGACCCCGGCCCTGAGTCACCGCGCCGTGTCGACCTGCTGTCATCGTTGTCGGCGGAAAACTTGTACTCGACCTGCGCGGTGGCGAGGCGCCGGAGCACCGGTATAACGGCCGCGACTAGGACTGGAGTGATAAAGAACGCGTTGGCTGGCGGCGCGAACCAGAGCGCCACGATCGCGGCGGCGAACGTCACAGCGAGCCCCACGCCCCACCCGAGCCGACGCACTCTCGGATCCCCCCAAGGCCGGGGGGGCAGTGGTAAGGAATCCGGAACCGGGTTTCGGGGTACCTCCGACGACTGCGGGACAGGAGGCTCGTGGCCCCTAGGCTTCACCGGCCCCGGCGCGCGACCAACGACCTCAATCCAATCTCGGCGCACATCGCGGCCGGCGCGGCGCAACGTCGGTGAGTTCTGGGCGTCACTCATCGAAAATATGCGAAATCAGGATCGTTATTCACCCAAGCGTGCGTCAGGTCGCCAGCGGCCTCGCGGATCGCGGTATCGACGTTGCGCAGAGCGCGGCGCTCGACCTTGCTCCGGCGCCTGTCGCTCATCCGGTCGACGGCGAGCTGCAACGCGTCGAAGCACGCCGCGTTGTAGCGTCCCTGCCACGTGACGTTGGCCTTGCCCAGCAGCATGTGGATGATGTGCACGCGGGCGTCGTCGTACCGGACCATGAACTGCGAGCCGCCGCCGGTCTCCGCGTTCATTCGCCGCACTCGGACGCAGTGTCGCGATATGCGCGCCGTGTGCCTCAGTGAGCTGCGCTCTCGGCCCTTGGACTCGAACTGGTTACGCAGCCGGTTCTCGCGAGCCAGGGTGTACCAAGGCTTCAGCAGCTGCAAGGTGGCGCTTGACTCGCGATCCGCGAGTTGGCGCAGGCGCCGAGTGACGCCTTCCGTGCTCGGGGCGAGTGCCAAGAGGAGTGCGATCGCTTGTTGTTGTGGCTGGTTGAGGGCCGTATAGGTCGTGGCGAGCGCCGCGGCGGTAACGCTTGACCGGTAGCGGGCTTCGACAAGCGTCGGCCACAGCCGCCCGACCGCGAGGTAGCGCTGCAACGCTCGAGTCTGCAAGAAGGCGATGGTCCAGGTCTGACTCCCGACCGCCGCACGCTGCTCCTCCAGGTTGGCCAGCTGCAGCGCCGCCAAAGCGTTGAACGGAGAGTCGATGATCGCCTGCTCAAGGCTCTCGACGGCCTGCGTAAAGTCGCCTTGCTTACGCAGGTCACAGCCCTCGAGATAGGCCTCGAGCCCCTCCCGCGTATGCCACCGCACCCACAGCGGGAAGGCGTCGGGCGTGGCCTTGGCGATGTGCAGGTAGATGTCGGAGGCGGCGTGAGTCAGCGCCTCCGTGTGGGTGGGGTAGGCCGCGACCGTCTGCAGGTACGGCGTGCCACCGTTCATCGGTTGCAGCCAGAAGCTGACACCGCAGGCAGACTCTGCCGGGTCTTCCTGGCCCGAGAGCGTCCCGGTGAACTTATACTGCGCCGGTCGTGGCGGCGAGGGTAGGAGCTCCAGCAGGCGAGCGATGGTCGCGCCCTGCGGGATGGCGCTGCCCTCGACGGCCTTGATCAGGTTGGCCTGCGGGGCGCCTTCGGGCACCGTGGGTGGCGGAGTCAAGCCACAACGGGACAGACGCTCCCGGAACGCTGCGATCAGCGAGTGCAGAGCCGCTTGGCGCTGGCCGTCGTGCTCCAGTGGCGTGACCTCGATCGGGCCGAGCCGGGTCGAGGCGTGCATCCCGGCCCACACCCAGAGCAGCGCCAGGACCGCGAGTGCGACGAACACCCAGCCGACGGCCGAGACCGCCGCGACGGTATCTGCTAGGCACGTCAGGGCGTTGCGTGCCGCAATTTGCAGCCATTTGAACGCAGATCCGGCTGAGGCGACGATCATCGGGTCACCCGGCAGCGCTTCTGACTCTCGCAGATGATGGTGATTTTGGAGATGCGGCCGGGCGCGCCATCTCCGCCCGCAGCGCCGTCTTTGCCCCGATGCACTCGCCGGTCCTGGTCGGCCCCGCCGCGATCGTCGTCGCTCCGGCTGGTCCGGGGCGGCGGCGTGCCCCCAAGCTTTTTGAGGCCCTTCCTCACGCAGGAGAGTGCGCCGACGGGCTCCCGGCGGAAAAGCGCGACGTACGCGGCCCGTGCCGCGTCCATCTGCCCTGCCCAGCGCAGCCGGTCGGCGCGGCGGCACAGCGCGATGGCGAGCTTCGCCGCCCCGGCAGCGGCGCACGCGCTGCCGGGCTCGTTGTCACGGAGGCTGGCGTAGGCCTTGTCGGCCTGGGCGTACAGTCCCGCCTCCTGACTCGAGACGGCATGCTCGCACGAGCGCTCAGCCTCGCAAAGCGTAGGCAGTGGCTCCTGCTCGCGTACGAAGACGTACATCTTCTCGGCACCGGCCGGATCGCCACCTCGGTCGAGCACCTGGCCCCGCTCGCAGATCTTGACCGCCAGCTTCGCGAGGCCCTTCCTCGCACAGTCACTACCAGGCTCATCGGCTCGGGCGTCAGCGTACGCCTTGCTTGCCTGCCTCAGCAGGCCAACCTTCCGGCTGTCGTCGGCCTTCCCACAAGACGCGGGCGCCGTCGCACTGAGGAGGGCCGCACCGAACAACACGATGGCGAGCACGATTAGGCCCAGCGTTGTCCACCACGTCAACCGCATCCGTGCTCCCTTCGTACCGTTTCGCCGACTCTACTTTTGCCGCGTCTGCGGGATGCCTTTGATCGGGTAAGTCAGGTAGGGCGGGGCGGTGGGCAGAAGCCCGTAGACGTGTGACTATCAACGCTCAGCGTGGACAAAAGTTGGGATGCCAACTCGGATGCGCCGAGGTCGCCAACGGGATCGTCGTTAGACGCGCCCACACGTCTCGAGAATCCGCGCCCGCCGGTGACGCGATCTCCCGCGGTTCCGGGGAGTCGGCGACCCGCGCATGTCCGACGGATGAAAGTCAAGTGCGTCTTGTCGGTTGGCCTCCTGTGAGACGGTAGGGCTGGCGCGGGCGACCGCGAGCTAAAGCGCAGGCTCTGGGGGGCTGAGTCCTGCCGCGCTGTTTGCCCCGTAGACGGTCGGTGTGGTGCGCGCCCCGGTGCGGCGCTCGTGCCCTCGGACCTGGTCCGCTTCCAGTCGGCGACGAGGCGCTCGTAGGCGCGCTCGGCCTGACCAGCGAGCTCGCGCTCGCGGTCGCGGACCTCCTGGGGGGTAGAGCCAAGATAAGGCAAAAAGTCCATTAGCTGGCTCGATTCGCTCGCCGCAAACTGCGGGTCGGGCTTGGTCGGGGTCGTGGCGGAGCGGGTAGTGTCGGCCGCGTGACGGCCTGCCGGTAGCAAAGGACCCAGAACGCAAGCTAAGCCCCGGCCGCCCAGCGTTCGTCGGACGCAGGCGCCGATCGCTCGCCCGATGGGGCCACGGTTCCGACGGGCTGCCGGCGTGCGCGGTCAGGTCCGGCGGTCGCAGGGAATGCGTCGACGAGAGCCGGCGACGACGTCGCCAATCATCAGTGTCTATGGGCCGCTCCGGCGCTCCGGCCCGACGATGTCGCGGGGAATGCCCTATTCCCCGCAGCCAGTTCGGACGAGATCGGAACGGCTTAGCGCTGTTCCGTTGCTGCCGCGAGGCCGTGTAGTGCGTGCCGCGCGGCGCGCGTGCGTGGTCGGCGCGACTCATTCGTGCACCGGGAGCGCGTCGATCGTGTCAGCGTCTGCGTCAAGGTTGACCCAGGCGCAGTCCAGCGTGCGGGCGTGGTCGATGATCGCCGCGAGCGACGGCGCCTGGTCGCTGAAGTCGTAGATCTCGGGGTCGGTCGGGACGTTGATCCACCACCCGTACTGGTGCGCGATCACGCGCGGCCAGTCGTTGTCGAGTAGGTCACCGGCGAGGAGCGCTAGCTGCATTTTCCGCGGTTGACGAGGGCATGGTGTTCTTGCTCTGGCCAGGGCGCCTGGATGTTGAGGAGTTGCAGGATGCGGCGTTGGGTGTGGGTGAGGCGGTCCAGGCGGATGCCGGT
>Ga0307502_10000013_pt1 | contig 46341 bp, 31 predicted proteins | sample 16_S_MG_FD_201364 | JGI IMG/M metagenome (GOLD analysis project Ga0307502, IMG submission 201364) | Soil microbial communities from Populus trichocarpa stands in riparian zone in the Pacific Northwest, United States - 16_S | ecosystem: Environmental > Terrestrial > Soil > Riparian zone > Trees... | reverse complement strand
AGCCGACGACCATCAGCGTGCCCTTCATGTACGCGGCCTTCCAGTCCTTGCATTTGCCCGGTAACGGCTGCGGGGCCTCAGCGGGCGTGCCTGTCTCCGACGCCTCCACGGCGTTCACCTCCTCGTTGGATGACGACATCCTCTCAGCCGTCGAGCTGATCCGACACAGCCTGGCGCAAGAACGCCACGAGCTCGCCGGGAGCCATCTCGGTGGCGAAGCCGGCGGCCTGGCGGTGACCGCCGCCGTGCTGGGCGCGCGCGATCAGCGAGACGTCGACATCGCCGTCGGTCGCGCGCAGCGACACCTTCGCCGCGCCGCGGCGGTCGGCGCCGGTGAGCTCGCGGGCGAGCGCGGCGACCTTCGTCCCCTGCACCGCGCGCAGGTGATCGATGATCCCCTCGGTATAGGACTCCTCCGCGCCGGTCTGCTCGAAGTCCTGGCGCGTCAGCCGCGCCATCGTCAGTCGGCCGCCGTCGAAGCGCTCGACTTGCGCGAGCGCGCGGGTGAGCAGCGCGAGCTTCGGCTCGGGCACGCCCTCGTAGAGCCGGCGGTAGATCTCGTGGACGTCGACGCCCGCCTCGATCAGGTCGGCGGCCATGACGTGCGCGCGCGGCCCGGTGTTCTCGTACATGAAGCGACCGGTGTCGGTGACGAGGCCGACGTACAGAGCCTCCGCGATCTGCGCCGTCAGCGCGACGTCGAGCCCGCTCATGAGGTCCCACACGATCTCGGCGGTGCACGATGCGCCAACGTCGACGTGGTTGATGGTCCCGAAGCGCGTGTTGTCGTGATGATGGTCGACGTTGACGATCGGCGCGTCGCCGACCTCGACCGCGTTGCGATCGAGGTTGCCGCAGTCCAAGAAGACGATCGTGCGCCGCGTGAGATCCGCCGGGATCTCGCTGACCAGGCCGTCGAACGCGAAGAACGCGTACTCGTAGGGCAGCGGGAACTCCTCCGGCGCGATGAACATGACGCTGTCCTTGCCCAGCGCCCGCAGCACTCCCTGCGTCGCGACGAGCGAACCGAGCGCATCCCCATCGGGGTTCTCGTGCGTGACGAGCAGGAATCGCTCGCCCTCGCGGAGCGCCGAAAGCACCTCGTCACGCGTCGCGGCGTCCGTCCCCGTGATCGTCACGCCTCCCTGGCCTCTCGTTCGATGATCTGCTCCAGGCGCATTGCGCGATCGGTCGTGTCGTCGTAGAGAAACTCGAGCGTCGGCGTTCGCTTCATTCGCAGGTCGCGCGCCAGACGCCGCTGCAGCGCGCCGTGGGCCGAGGCCAGGCCGGCCAGCGTCGCGGCTCGCTGCTCGTCGGTTCCGAGCACGCTGACGTACACGCGGGCATGGCGGAGGTCAGGGGTGGTCTTGACGCTCGTCATCGTGACGAAACCGATTCTCGGATCCTGCAGATCGTGAGCGACGGCGTCCGACAAGACCTGCCTCACCGCCTCGTCGACTCGGCGCATCCGATCGCTGGCCATGCTAGCCGGATATGTCGTCGAAGGACGCGACGGTGCGCTCGATGCGACAGCTCTCCGGGAAACGCTCGAGCAAAAAGCGCTCGACGCGATCGGCCGCGCTCTCCAGCACGCCCAGCGAGCCACCCGTCATGGCCGCCGCCAGCGTCGCGCGCTGCCACAGGTCCTGGTGGCCGACCTCGGACACCGCGACGCCCATGCGGCCATGCAGCTGCGCCTTCACCGACGCCAGGTCCTTGCGCTTGGCCTTCAGCGACTCAGCGTCCGGAAAATGCAGGTGGACGAGCAGCAGGGCGACGTACGCCTGGTCGGCCACGACACCACTACGCCAGCGCGCGGTCGACCTTGCGTGTCTCGTAGACCTCCAGCGCGTCGCCTTCCTTGACGTCCTGGAAGTTTCGCAGCACGATGCCGCACTCGAAGCCGGCGGCGACCTCGCGCACGTCCTCGTTGAACCGCTTGAGCGAGGCGATCTCACCGTCGTAGACGATCGTCCCGTCGCGCACGAGCCGCGTCCTGGCTCCGCGCGTGATCTTGCCGTCGGTGACATAGGAGCCGGCGATGACGCCGATCCGCGACGCGCGGAAGATCTGGCGAACCTCGACGGAACCGAGTGCCTGCTCGACCTCCTCGGGCTCGAGCATGCCCTCCATCGCGGCGCGCAGCTCGTCGAGCACCTTGTAGATGACGGAGTAGTTGCGGATGTCGACGCCCTCGCGCTCGGCGACGGCGCGCGCGTCGCCCACGGGGCGCACGTTGAAGCCGATGATGATGGCCTCCGATGCGGCCGCCAGCATGACATCGGACTCGTTGATGCCGCCGACGCCGGTGCGGATGATGTTCACCGCCACCTCGTCCTGCGGCAGCTTGGCGATCTCGTCCTCCAGCGCCTCGGCAGAGCCGGCGACGTCGGCCTTGACGAGCAGGTTGAGCTCCTTGAGCTCGCCCGCCTGGATGTCCTTGAAGATGTCCTCCAGCGAACGCTTGCGGCCCGAGCGGCGCGCGTGCTGCTCCTGCTTGAGACGCTGCTCGCGCTCGTGCGCGAGCTGGCGCGCACGACGGTCGTTCTCGACGGCGTGCACGTGTTCGCCGGCCTCCGGAACGCCGTCGAAGCCCAGCGCCTCGACCGGGTCGCCCGGGTGGGCTTCCTTGAGGCGCTTGCCCGTGAAGTCGTGCATCGCGCGCACCCGGCCCCAATTGGCGCCCGCGACGAGCGCGTCGCCGACGCGCAGCGTGCCGCGCTGGATCAGGATCGTGACGACGGGACCGCGGCCCGGATCGAGCTTGGACTCGATGACGACGCCGGACGCCGGCGCGGTCGGGTTCGCCTTGAGATCCTCGAGCTCGGCGACGACCTGCAGCGTGTCGAGCAGCTCCTCGAGGCCGACCCTCGTCTTGGCCGAGACGTCGACGAACTCCGTGTCGCCGCCCCACTCGGCCGGCTGCAGGCCGCGCGTCGTCATCTCGGTCCGCACGCGCGTCGGGTCCGCGCCCTCCTTGTCGATCTTGTTGACCGCCACCACGATCGGGACGTCGGCCGCCTTGGCGTGGTCGATCGCCTCGTGGGTCTGCGGCTTCACGCCGTCGTCGGCGGCCACGACGATGACCGCGATGTCGGTCACGCGGGCACCGCGCGCGCGCATGGCGGTGAACGCCTCGTGGCCGGGCGTGTCGAGGAACGTGACGAGGTTGTCGTTGTGGTGGACCTGGTAGGCGCCGATGTGCTGCGTGATGCCGCCGGCTTCGCCCTTGACGACCTCGGTCTCGCGGATCGCGTCCAGCAGCGAGGTCTTGCCGTGGTCGACGTGCCCCATGATCGTCACGACCGGCGGGCGGTCGGCGAGATCCTCGTCGGCGTCTTCGTAGACGGGCTCGCTCGCGACCTCGTCGGCCGCATGGACGATCTCGACCTCCTTGCCGAACTCCTCGGCGAGGATGCCGACGGCGTCGTCGGACAGCGTCTGCGTGAGCGTCGCCATCTGGCCGAGCATCATCAGCTTCTTGATGATCTCCGGGACGGGCACGCCCATCGACTCGGCGATGTCCTTGACCGTCGAACCCGAGTTGATCCGGACGAGGTCGGTGTGGGCGGCGGCGGCCTCGTTGAGCGGGGCGACGGTGTCGTCGTAGGTGCCGCGGCGGCGGCGTCCGCGGCGCTGGCGGCGGGGCGGCTGCTGCTGCTGGCCGGGCGTGCGGCGCGAAGCCTGCGAATCGATCACGACGCGGCGGCGGCCGCCCGGTCCGGCGGCGCCGGGCGCGCGCTCGCCCGACAGCGACGAGCGCGTCGGGCGGTGCTGCTTGGCCGGCTCGCCGTTCTCGGCCGGCGCCCCGGCAGCGGGCGGCTGCGCGGGGGGCGGCTGCTGGGCGGGCGGCGGCGGCGCGGCGGGCGGCTGCTGGGCGCGCGGCGGCGGCGAGGACTTGACGTTCGCCTGCTGGCGCTGACGTGCGGCCATCCGCTCGCGGTCAGAGGCGGCCGGCGGTGCCGGCGGCGCGCGGCGCACGGGCGGTGGCGCCGGCGCGGGCGCAGCCGGCTTCGTGGCCTTCGGTGCCGCGGCAGCTCCGTTGCTCGGCAGCGGGCGGCCTTCGATCGCGGCCTTGGCGGCGTCCTCGTCCACGGCCGAGGCCGGCGCCTTGACCTTGATACCGGCGGCGCGCAGCTTGTCGAGCACGTCCTTGGAGGACATGTCGTGGGCCTTCGCGAGTTCGTGAACACGGACTTTTGCCATCAGAGTGAGTGTAGAAGGTCGGGGTCGATCTGGACGGCGCAGCGAAAGGCGCGTGCGAATCCGCCGCGCTTGGCGGCGCGCTCGGCGCAGTCGCGGTCACAGACATAGGCGCCGCGCCCGGAACGGCGCTGCGCGGGGTCCGCTTCGACGAATCCGCCGGCAAGGACGACCCGCCGCAGGTCCCCCTTGGCCGTCCGCTTGCCGCAGCCGATGCAGCGCCGCTGCGGGACGCCTATGACGCGCCCCCGCGGTGTGCCTGGGCCGCCGAGACGACCTTGTCGGTGGGCTGGCCGGCGAGCGCCTGGTGAGAGTCCAGGCCGCAGTAGCGCGAGCCCGCGAGCGCGGCGTTCGGACAGCGCCGGCCGGTCGACATGACAGCAGCGCAGCGGCCCTGCGTCTCCTCTTCCTCGTAGCCCTGCTCCTGCTCCTCGGCGGCGAACTCGGTCTCGGACTTGATGTCGATCCGCCAGCCGGTCAGGCGCGCGGCGAGGCGGGCGTTCTGCCCCTCGCGGCCGATCGCCAGCGAGAGCTGGTCGTCGGGGACGATGACCGTCGCCTGCTTGCCGTCGTCGTCGACGAGCACCTCGCGCACGCGCGCGGGAGATAGAGCCTTCGCCACAAAGCGGGCGGGCTCGTCGTTGTAGGGAATGATGTCGATCTTCTCGCCGCGCAGCTCCGACACGACCATGCGCACGCGCGATCCGCGCGGACCGACGCAGGCGCCGACGGGATCGACGCCGTCGGCGTGCGAGACGACCGCGATCTTCGACCGGTAGCCGGGCTCGCGCGCGACGTTGGCGATCTCGACGAGGCCGTCGGCGATCTCGGGAACCTCCAGCTCGAAGAGCTTTTTGATCAGCTCGGGGTCGCGCCGCGAGACGATGATCGACGGGCCCTTCGTCGACGGCGAGACCTCCTTGATGACGGCCTTGATGCGCTGAGAGTGGTCGTAGCGCTCGCCGTCGACCTGCTCGGACTTCGGCAGCAGCGCCTCGACGCGCTCGCGCAGCTGCACGAGCGTGTAGCGGCTGTCGGACTGCTGGACGATGCCGGTGATCAGCTCGCCGACGCGGTCGCGGTACTCCTCGAACATCATGTCGCGCTCGGCCTCGCGGATGCGCTGCAGGATGACCTGCTTGGCCGTCTGCGCGGCGATCCGGCCGAAGTCGCCGGGCGTCACGTCGCGCTCGTCGATCTGGTCCTTGTACTCCTCGAACTTCGCCGGGTCGATCTCCGGATCGGACGGCTCCACCATCTCGCCGGTCTCGGGGTCGTAGACCGTGCCCTCGTCGATCGTCTCGACGATCAGGTGCGCTTCCAGGCGCTCGGGGATGATCAGCTCGATGACGCGGAAGTCGGCGGTCTCGGGATCGAGCTCGACGCGCGCGTACTTCGCGCTGTCGGGCTGCTTTTTGTAGGCCGACAGGAGCGCGTCCTCGAGGGCGAGCCGAAGCTTCTCGGGTGCGATGCCCTTCTCACGACCGAGGACGGTCATCGCCTCCAGGATCTCACGTGACATGTTGGGCCTCTCCTTAGTCCTCGATGAGGTGGGAACGCTGGATGTCGGCGTATGGGATTGCGACGACGCCGCTGTCGACGGCGATCGTCACCTCCTCCTCCGACGCACCGACGAGCTCGCCGGTGAATGATCGATGGCCATCGACGGCATCACGGGTGCGAACCCGCGCGCGGCGGCCAAGGTAGCGGCGGAAATGATGCGGCTTCGTGAGCGGGCGCTCGATGCCCGGCGAGGAGACCTCCAGCGCGTAGTGCTCGCGAACCTCGGCGAGCGCGTGGGTCACGCGCTCGCACAGCGCGAGCGTCACGCCCTCCGGATGGTCGATGAAGAGGCGGACCGTGGAGGCGCCCACGACCTCGGCGAGCAGCACCTCGACATCGGGCTCGCTGGCGGCGAGCCTGGCCTCGATATCGCGCTGGATGGTGCTCACTGAAATCTCCTCCAGACAACAAAAAAAGCGGGCGAGCGCCCACTTTCGGTACGGCCACCGGCCCGAGGCCGGTGCGAAAGCTGTCGTCCGAGGATAGCACCGCCCCGCCAGTCCACCGGGCGGTTCGGCAGCGTGCCGACGGGCGTCTAGTGCCCGCGCGAGCGATCGCGGTACAGGCGGTAGTCGCTGCGGTCCGGGCGCAGGCAGCACGCGAGCGCGAGCGGCTTGCGGGCCTCCTGGTGGCGGCCGAGCTGCTGCAGCGAGCGGCCGAGGCAGAACAGCGCGTAATCGTTGGTCGGCGCGCGTTCGACGACCGCCTCGAACTCGCGTGCGGCCTCCGCATAGCGCTGGGAGCCGAACAGCGCGCGGCCGAGCGCCTCGCGGATCGACGTCTTGTCCGGTTCCAGGTCGCGCGCGCGCCGCAGCGGCACGGCGGCGGCGTGGAAGTCGCGCTCCTCCAGCAGCCGCGTCCCGTTCTGAAACAGCTCGTAGACGTCGTCGGATGACATCATCGTCCGAGGATACGCAGGGCCGGCGATCGGCCGTCGCGAACGACGGTCAGCGCCGGCGCGCACGCGGGGGCAGCGCCCACCAGGCGCGCAGCTGGCCGCGCAGGCCGAGGCCGGCGGCCAGCTCGCGCCGCAGGCCGGCGCGCTGGGCGCGCGACGGGCGATCGGCGCCGTAGCCATAGCGCGCGGCGGCGAGCCGGCGCGCGTAGCCCTCGGCGAGCGTCCCTGCGAAGCGTTGCGCAAGCGCCTCGAGTGTCAGGTGTGGCTGCGGCGCGCGCCCGCTGCGCTCCAGGGCCCGGCGCAGCTCGGCGATCTCCTCGTCGTTTGACCGTTCGCGGCGACTGCGGCGGACGGCGAGCACGAGCACGCCCACAAGCGCGAGCGCCAGCAGGCCGACCGCCGCGATCGCCTCCGCCGGCAGCGCAGGGCCATGCGTGCCGCCGGCCGCGCCGGACCCGCCCGCGCGGCCGGGGTCTGCCTTGGCGCCGGCCGCGCGCTCGCCGGCGCCGCCGATCGTAACCGGAGCGTCGCTGCCGGCGACGGCGCGATCCGAGGTCTGCGAGCGCGCCGGCGCGACGGCGGGAGTGGGGTCGCGCGTCACCCAGCCGATCCCCGGGAAGTAGACCTCGACCCAGGAGTGCGCATCGACGTCGCGCACGACGTACTCGTGCCGTTGCGCATCCAAGACGCCGGGCGAGAATCCGGCGGCGACGCGCGCCGGCACACCGCCCATGCGCAGCAGCAGCGCCATCGCGCCGGAGAACTGCTGGCAGTAGCCGGCACGGGCGCCGAAGAGGAAGGCCGCCAGCGGGACGGCGCTGCGCCGCGGACGCTCGGTGTAAGCGAAGTTGCGCCGCAGGTGGCGCTCGATCGCGCGCATGTACTGATACGGGTTCGCGGCGCCCGCCCGCAGGCGCTGCGCAAGCGCGTACGCGCGCGCGTACGGTGAGCTGCGAATGGCCTCGTCACGCTGCGTCGTGACGCTCCGCGCAACGCGCTGGCCCCAGAACGGGAGGGCCGCGAGGCGCTGCTCGCCGGCGGGCGCGACGGGCGGCAGCCCGATGACGCCGTAGTCGGCGCTCAGCTCCTTGGGATAGGCGGTACCGGCGGCCTTCATCATGGCCGCCGTCGGGCGCGGGACATACACCTCGGCGCGATAGGCCTGGCCACGGCGCAGCGGCTGGCCCGACGTCTCGAACTGGCCCGGCGCGCTGGGCATAGACGGCCGCGGGCTATCGCTGATGTGCAGCGTCGTCCCGGCCGCGACGAACTGCGACGAGCGCAGCGCGCGGATCGTCACGTGGATCTTCTCCAGCCAGCTGCGGTCGGGGGCCGGCGGGACGCTCACGCGCTGGTCACGCTCGGCGGTCTTGACCCAGCCGGTCCCGTCGAAGCCGACGAGGTTGACGGCCTTCCAGTACGCGCGCGCCGGCGCTCGCACCCGCAGCACCTCGCGCCCGTCGCGCGGCCAGCTCAGCGGGCCGTAGTGGTGGTCCCAGTCGTACTGGGTCGTCGGCGAACGGCTGAGCGACTGCGCGATCTGCTCGTAGTTCAGCAGCGGGCGGTCAGCGTCGATCCTCGGCGAAACCACGAGCGCGAGGAGCACCGCCGTCCCGACCGCAGCGGCGGCCAGCCCGGCGCTTCGGCGCTCGACGCGCTCGAGCCAGAGAAACAGCGCGAGCAGCAGCGCGAAGGCGGCGCCGGCAAGAAACGGCCGGTCGGCGCGGCGCTGGATGATCGCCACCGCGTACAGCGTCGCGAGGGCGACCGCCGCCGCGAGCGGGTATCCGAGGGCGCCGTCGCGGCGCACCGCGAATGCCAGCAGCGCGGCGGCAGCGATGAGCGTGGCGCCGCCGGCGACGATCACGCTGCGCGTCCACTCGTCCGGCCCGGAATACGGCACCAGCAACGACGGCAGGGCGCTCAGGCCGTGGCCGATTCCGGTGCCGAGGTCCTTCCAGGCGTGCGGGTTCAAGAGCAGGCGGGGCGCCACGCCCGCCGCGGCAAACGCGACGACGAGCAGGACCGCGGCGGCGAGCAGCATCGCGGCGGCGCGGACGCGCGCCGACGGGTGGCGCTGCGCGACGGCGCGCAGGACGACGGCGGCGGCGACGCTGGCCGCGAGCGTGGCGAGCAGTTCGGCACTTGCGCTCGGCTCGACGAGGCGTCCCCAGTGCAGCGCGCCGAAGCTCGCCAGCGCCGTGAACGCCAGCAGCCGCGCGATCTGCGCCGGCAGCAGTGGCGTGCGGCGCTGCTGCTGACGTGCTCGCGCGCGGGCGGGCCATAAGACGGCGCGGGCGTTCATGTCGGGGTCCTGCGCCGGGCGGCGGGGCGCGACGATTCGCCGGGCCTGGCGCGCGATCTGCGCCCGCCGAGCACGTAGCCGCTGCAGCCACCGACGGCGAACGCGGCATGCATGGAAGACAAGCGGCCGGGGACCACGAGCACGCGCGCCGCACCCTGACCGGGCCCGACTGCCGGCGGAAGCCGTGTGCGCACCCGGGCGCTGACGAAGATGATCGGGCCGCTGCGCTGCCCGACGCACGCCAGTGCGGGTCCGTGGAGCGGGCCGATCAGTGCCAGCCGGGCGTGCAGCGCCGCCCAGCCGGCGAGCCTCTCCGACAGCTCGGTCGGCCTGCGGTCCCCGGGCAGCAGGACGCCGCATCCGCCGGAGGTGGCAAGCGCCCGGGCGAGCGACGCGGTCGCTCGCACCGCCGCGTCGAGCTGGTCCTCGGTCGCGGCGCCGCGCGGATCGAGCACGACGAGCGGCTGGCTCTCGTTGCCGACGGCGAGGTAGCGCTCCTGCGGATCGGCGCCACGCGCGACCGCGGGCCAGAAGATCCGCGACGCGGGCGTTCCGTCGCGCAGCGGCCGGATCCCGTCGATCTCGACCTCGGCGCCCATGGCGGGACGGCCGCGACGGGCGATCCGCGTCGCCTCGGCGCCGCCGCCCGCGCGCGTGATCGGCTCGATGCGCGGCAGCACGAGCAGCTCGTCGCTGGCGGGCGACGGCACGGCGACGACCGCCCGTGTCGCCAGGCCGAGCGGATCGCAGATGAGCAGGCGCGGGAGCGCGAGCCGTCGTCGCCCGCGGCGGCTGAAGCGCGCCTCGATGCGGATCCGGGCGCCGCGGCGCCCCGCGCGCACCGGCGCGGTGTCGGGCAGCAGCGGGTCCACCAGGCGCGCCGGCGGCAGCGCGATCCGCCCGGCTCGGATCGTCAGCACGATGCTGACCGGCTCGTCCTCCATGACCCGACGTGCGGCGAGCGTGCGCTGCACTTGCACGCCGCTCGAGGCGAGTGCGACCCACGTCGCGGCCGCGCCCGCGAGCACCAGGAGCGTGACCGCCGGCACCCACAGCGGCTCGGCGTCGAACAGCGCCGCGGCTAGCCCGATCGCCAGCGCGAGCAGCCCGATCGCCAGCGCCCGTCTCACGCGATCCCTACAACGCGGGCGTGTCAGCCACGGCGGCCGCCACGACCTGCTCGCCGGTGGCGTCAAATGCCTCGGGCGCGAGGACGATTCGGTGGGCGAGCACCGGCTCGACCATCCGCTGCACGTCGTCGGGTAGCGCGTGGTCGCGCCCGGCCAGCAATGCGCGGGCCTTCGCCGCGCGCAGCAGCAGCAGCCCCGCGCGCGGGCTCGCGCCGAGCTCGACGCGCGGGTCCACCCGCGTGCGGCCGAGCAGCGCGACGATGTAGTGGCGCAGCGACGCGGATGCGCGCACGCGCCCGGCGGCATCCTGGGCCGCGAGCAGGTCGGCCGCGTCGGCGACGGCCTCGAGCTCGGCGACGCGGTCGCCGGCTTCGTGGGTCGCGAGCATCCCTGCCTCGCCGGCCGGATCGGGATAGCCGAGCGACAGGCGCACCATGAAGCGGTCGACCTGCGCCTCGGGCAGCGGGTAGGTCCCCTCGTACTCGATCGGGTTCTGTGTCGCGAGCACGAGGAACGGCCGCGCAAGCTCGTGCGTGTGGACGTCGACGGTCACGCGCCGCTCCTGCATGCATTCGAGCAGGCCCGACTGCGTCTTGGGCGAGGCGCGGTTGATCTCGTCGACGAGCACGACGTTGGCGAAGATCGGCCCGGGACGGAATTCGAAGCGGCTCTCGCGCTGGTTGAAGACGTTCGTGCCGACGACGTCGGCCGGCAGCAGGTCGGCGGTGCACTGGATGCGAGCGAACTCGAGCTCCAACGAGCGGGCGAGCGCGCGGGCGAGCGTCGTCTTGCCGACGCCCGGCAGGTCCTCGATGAGCGCGTGGCCGCCGGCGAGGACCGCGATGATCAGGTGCTCGAGGACGTCGCTGCGAACCTCGGCCGCTCTTGCCGTGTTCGCCGCGACGCGCCGCGCCAACGCGATCGCCGCCTCGACCTCGGCTTCCGTGAGTCGGCGTTCGGTCCCAGTGCGATCCATGTAGACCATCGTCGCAGCCCGCGCGGGCGCGCGCGACGGGCTGGCGCGAAGGTCTTGGCGAACCGTGGGCCGGTCGGCGGTCATAGGCGCGGCCACGCGGTAACACACGCATGACCACGATCGTGCGTTGTGCGACATCGAGCTCGACGATCACTGGCGAGTCTCCGACGCGTAGTCGCGACTGTGCGCGGCCGGTCAGCTTGCGTTAGGTCTGCGCTGCGCGGGTCGCCGGCGAGCCGATCGATCGCTGTGAACACGCGCTGTCGGCTCGAGCCTGTTTCTCGTCGATCGTCACCGGCTCGTCGTCGTCTGGCGCGTCGCGAAACGCAGCGACGATCGGGTCTGAGCGCCGTTCGGCGATGAAGCGCAACGCCTCGTCGGCCTCCTGATCTGACAGCTCGTTCAACGAGCTTGTGCAGCCGCTCTTGATCGTCACGGCCGCAATGGTAAGCCGATCACACAGAACACGCGCCCGGCGGTGCCTCAAGCAACGGCATCCCGTTTAGGCCGCCGGGCCGGTCGTCTCCGGCTCGCCGGCCCGGGCGCGCAGCGCGACCACCGCGTCGAGCACCGCGCGGGCGATCTCGTGCTTGGAGGCCCGCGCGATGTGCGACGCGCCCTCCGACGTGAGAATCGTCACCTCGTTGTCGGGCGTGTCGAAGCCGATGTCGGTGCGCGAGACGTCGTTGACGACGACGGCATCGAGTCCCTTGCGCGCGAGCTTCTCGCGGCCGTGTCGCAGCGCGCCCTCGCCGTGCTCGGCAGCGAACCCGACGAGCGTCTGGTCGGGGCGGCGCGCAGCAGCGAGGCCGCTGAGGATGTCGGGCGTGCGCTCGAGCTCGACGCGCATGCGCTCCTCGCCGGCCTTCTTGAGCTTGCCGGCAAAGCTGCGCGCCGGGCGAAAGTCGGCGACGGCGGCGGCCATCAGCAGGATGTCGGCGTCCTCGAACGCGGCGGCGCACGCCTGCTGCAGCTGCGCGGCGGTCTCGACGTCGATGTAGCGCACGCGCGGGTCCTGTGCGAGCGCGACGTTCGCTGCCACGACCGTGACCGCCGCGCCGAGCGCGGCGGCTTGGCTGGCCAGCGCGAAGCCCATCCGCCCCGACGAGCGGTTGCCCACGAAGCGCACCGCGTCGATCGGTTCGCGGGTGCCGCCGGCGCTGACGAGCACGCGCAGGCCGACGAGGTGCGAGGGAGCCCCGGGGGACGGCTGCACGAGCGCCTCGATCGCCGCCAGCAGGTCAGCCGGCTCGGGCAGCCGTCCGGTTCCCGCCTCGCCTCTGGACGCCAGGCGCCCGACGCCGGGCTCGAGCACGGTGACGCCGCGCGCGCGCAGCGTCGCGGCGTTTGCCTGCGTCGCCGCGTGCTCCCACATGTGGTTGTTCATCGCCGGCGCGACGAGCAGCGGGCAGGTCGCTGCGAGCGCCGAGCTTGTCAGGAGGTTGTCGGCCAGTCCCGTGGCGAGCTTGGCGATCGTGTTCGCAGAGGCCGGGACGATCGCGAAGACGTCCGCGTTGCGGACGAGCTCGAGGTGGCTGAGTGGATCGTGCTCGGGCGGCGGCTGGTCGGGGAAGGCGCCGCGCGCGGGGTCGCGCTCGAACTCGCCGGTGAGGACCGGTGCGCCGGTCAGCGCGGCGAACGACGCAGCCCCGACGAACCGCTGGCTGGCGGGCGTCTGGATCGCCCGCACCGAGTGCCCGGCCGCTGTCGCCAGGCGCACGAGCTCGAGTGCCTTGTAGGCCGCGATCCCGCCGCTGACACCGAGCAGGATGCGAGCCATGGCGGCGCGCTCTAGCGGTACTGGTACTTGATCTTGCCGGCGGCGACTTCCTCGAGCGCGATCGTGAGGTAGTTCTTGGAGCCGGTGTCGACCATCGGGGGCGGGAACTCGTCGAACGTGCCCTCGCCGAGGTTGTGGTAGTAGGAGTTGATCTGCCGGGCGCGCTTGGCCGCGACGAGAACGGAGGCGTAGTTGGAGTCGACGTTCTCAAGGAGGCGGTCGATGCGGGGAGAGATCATGCGCCTAAGGGTAGCGGTCGACCCGGCAGCGACCGTCACGGCTCGGCGGTCGCGTCGCGCACGACCGTGAGCAGCTCGCCGACGGCGTCCTCGAGCCGATCGTTGACGACGACGTGGGCGAACTCGTCGCGGGCTAGCAGCTCGCGCTCGGCCGTGCGCAGGCGCGCCCGGATCTGCTCCGCGTCGTCCGTGCCGCGACCTTCCAGGCGCATGCGCAGCGCTTCTTGCGACGGCGGCGCGATGAAGACCTGCACCGCTTCGGGCATCGCCTGACGCACCTGGCGCGCGCCCTGGACCTCGATCTCCAGGACGACCGGCGCGCCCGAGGCGGTGCGCGTCTCCAGCTCGGAGCGCAGCGTCCCGTAGCGCGCCCCGGTGTAGTCGGCGTGCTCGACGAAGTCGCCGGCCTGGACGTGTGTCTCGAACTGCTCGGGCGACAGGAAGTGGTAGTCGACGCCCTGTGTCTCGCCGGCGCGCGGCAGGCGCGTCGTCGCCGACACGGACAGCTGCAGCTCCGGCATGCGTTCGCGCAGCAGGCGGATCAACGTGCCCTTGCCGACGCCCGACGGCCCGGTGATGACGACCGCGCGCGCCATGGCCGCGACGGCCTCTAGCGATGCAGGAGCTTGACGAGCTCGTCGCGCTGGCGCTCGGACAGCCCGCCGATCGTCTTGCTCGGCGAGATGCGGCACTGCGTGAGGACCTTGTTGACCTTCACGCGACCGTACTTCGGCACTGCGAGCAGCATGTCGAAGACCTTCGCCGTCGCGATGTACTCCGGCGGGTTGAGCAGCAGCGTATGGATCGAGATGCGTCCACCCTTGAGGTCGCGCTTGAGCTCGGCGCGTTGAATCCGGACCTTGTTAGCGCGCTCAAGGGCATCGAGACGCTGCGTCAATGATCGTTCGGGGGCCGCCGATGGCTTGCTGGCGGTGTTGGGCGACGGCGGCATCGACGGCGCGATACTTACATCTTCACAACTGCGCCGCAAGCTCAATCTCGGGGAATCAGCGGAATTCAGGTCGACCTCGACCTCAGGTTTAGATACCTTCACGCTGCTCGAACGTGTTTCCGCAATTTGCAGGGATTTCGATCCCGAGGATCGGCGTCCTCCGGCGGCCCGGACCGCGACGCTCCGGTCACGACGGCGCCTAAGAACTGCGTCGGCGCAAAGCAGATTTTGGGCGTAATTTTCGGAGGATACCCGGCTCATTCCGACGACGGGAATCAATGGTCTAGGTGTTCAACGCACCGTCGAACGGTCGCGATGGATCTCCTGCAGCGAAAGCACCCGCGGCGCGCCGCTGCGCGCCGCTGAGATCGCGCGGGCCGCGGCATGGCCGCCCGACAGCGTCGTGATGCAGGGGATCCCCCGTGCGATGGCCGCGCGCCGGATCTCCCATCCGTCCGACCGCGCGCCGGACCCCGTCGGGGTGTTGATGACGAGGTCGATCTCCCCGGCCTCGATCCGGTCGACCACGTTCGGCGAGCCGTCGCCGACCTTCTGCAGCACGGCGTCGATGCGGCATCCCATCCCGCGGATCGCCTGCGCCGTGCCGGCGGTGGCCACGATGCGGAAGCCGGCGTCCTGCAGAAGCGCGGCGATCGCATAAGCGCCCGGCTTGTCGCCGTCGGTGACGGTGATGAAGACCGTGCCCGTCTGCGGCAACCGCGCGCCCGCCGCGGCCTGGGCCTTGGCGAATGCCGTCGGAAAGTCGCGCGCGATCCCCATGACCTCGCCGGTCGATCGCATCTCCGGGCCGAGGATCGCATCGGAGCCGGCGAAACGGTCGAACGGCAGCACCGCCTCCTTGACGGAGACGTGGTCGGTCGGCATCGCCTCGGACGGCAGGCCGAGGTCGTCGAGCTTCTCGCCGAGCATGATCCGGCAGGCCATCTTCGCCAGCGGCACCCCGATCGCCTTGGAGACGAACGGGACCGTCCGTGACGCCCTCGGGTTGGCCTCGATGACGAACAGGCTCCCGTCCAACGTGACGGCGTACTGGATGTTGATGAGGCCGACCGTGCCCAGGCCGAGCGCGATGCCGCGCGTCTGCTCGCGGATCTCGTCGAGCATCTCGGGCCCGAGCGAGTGCGGCGGCAGGACGCAGGCGCTGTCGCCCGAGTGGATCCCGGCCTCCTCGACGTGCTGCATGATCCCGCCGATCCAGACGTGCTCGCCGTCACAGAGCGCGTCGACATCGACCTCGATCGCGTTCTCAAGGAAGCGGTCGAGGAAGATCTCGCGCTCGCGCCCGTTGCCGGTGCGCTGCAGGTAGTCCGCGAGCCCTTCGGTCGAGTAGACGATCTCCATCGCTCGCCCGCCGAGGACGTAGCTCGGTCGCACGAGCAGCGGAAAGCCCACGCGCGCGGACGCCGCCAGCGCCTCCTGCACCCCCTGCGCCGTCGCGTACGGCGGCGCCTGGTAGCCGAGTCGATCGAGCAGCGCGCTGAAGCGGCCGCGATCCTCGGCGAGGTCGATCGCATCCACGCTCGTGCCGAGGATCGGGACGCCGGCCGTCTTCAGGCCGGCCGCGAGCTTCAGCGGCGTTTGCCCGCCGAACTGCACGATCACCCCCTCCGGCTGCTCGATCTCCATGACCCCAAGCACGTCCTCGAGCGTCAGCGGCTCGAAGTACAGGCGGTCGGATGTGTCGTAGTCGGTCGAGACCGTCTCGGGGTTGCAGTTGATCATCACGGCGTCGCGGCCCGAGGCGCGGACGGTCATCGCCGCGTGCACGCAGCAGTAGTCGAACTCGATCCCCTGCCCGATCCGGTTGGGGCCGGCGCCGAGGATGACGACGCTCGGCTTGTCTCCGCGGCGAACCTCGTGCACCGCGGGGCCGCGCTCCCAGCCCGAATAGAAGTACGGCGTCTCGGCCGCGAACTCGGCGGCGCAGGTGTCGACGGCGCGGTAGCCGCGCGCGCCGGCGAAGGGCGCCTCCGGGTGCAACGCGAGCGCCTGGAGCTCGCGCAGGAACCACAGGTCGATGTGCGTGCGGCGGTTGACCTGCTCGGGTTCGGCGCCGGCGCGGAAGGCCGCGAGCAGGACGTCGTAGCGGTCCGGGCCGGGCATCTCTAGACGCGCGAGCAGCTGCTCCGGCGGCCCCTCCAGGTCAGGGATCGCGTCGAGCTCCCGGCTGCGCATGGCCTTGGCGAACGCCTGCTGGAACGTGCGGCCGATCGCCATCGCCTCGCCGACGGACTTCATATGCGTGCTCAGGCGCTCGTCGACGCCGGAGAACTTCTCGAAGGCGAAGCGCGGCCACTTCACGACGACGTAGTCGATCGTCGGCTCGAACGAGGCCGGCGTCAGCCGCGTGATGTCGTTGTCGATCTCCTCCAGCGCGTAGCCGACCGCCAGGCGCGCTGCGATCTTCGCGATCGGAAAGCCGGTCGCCTTGGAGGCCAGCGCGGAGGAGCGAGACACTCGCGGGTTCATCTCGATGACCATGATCTCCTCGGTCTCGGGATTGACCGCGAACTGGACGTTGGAGCCGCCGGTCTCGACGCCAACCGCACGGATGACGGTGAACGCCTGATCACGAAGGCGCTGATACAGCCGGTCCGAGAGCGTCTGCTGCGGTGCGACCGTGACGCTGTCGCCGGTGTGGACGCCCATCGGGTCGACGTTCTCGATCGAACAGACGATCACGCAGTTGTCGTTGCGGTCGCGCATGACCTCGAGCTCGAACTCGCCCCAGCCCAGGACCGACTCGTCGAGCAGCACCTGATTGATCGGCGACGCCTCCAGGCCACCGCGGACGATCTCGCGGAACTCCTCGGGCGTGCGCGCGATCCCGCCGCCGCGCCCGCCGAGCGTGTACGCGGGGCGAACGATGATCGGCAGGCCGATGTCAATCAGCGCGTTTTCGGCCTCGTCGAGGTTCGTTGCGATCGCGCTGCGTGGCATTCGAAGGCCGGCGCGCTCCATTGCGATGCGGAACTGATCGCGGTCCTCGGCGCGGCAGATCGCGTCGTAGTTCGCGCCGATCAGCTCGACGCCGTGCTCGGCAAGCGTCCCGTTCTCATAGAGCTCCTTGGCGAGGTTCAGGGCCGTCTGCCCGCCGAGCGTCGGCAGCAGCGCGTCGGGCTTCTCGCGCGCGATGACCTGCGCCACCGGGCCGGCGAGCAGCGGCTCGATGTAGGTCGCGTCGGCGAACTCGGGGTCGGTCATGATCGTCGCCGGATTGGAGTTGACGAGCACGACCTCGTAGCCCTCCTCGCGCAGGACCTTGCAGGCCTGCACTCCCGAGTAGTCGAACTCGGCCGCCTGGCCGATGACGATCGGGCCCGAGCCGAGGATCAGGATGCGCTGGAGGTCGTTACGCCGTGGCATGGGCGACGAAGCGATCGAAGAGGTAGAGCGAGTCGTTCGGGCCGGGCCCGGCCTCGGGGTGGTACTGGACCGTCGAGGCCGGGACGTCGAGCAGCGTCAGACCCTCGACCGTGCCGTCGTAGAGGTTGACGTGCGTCAGCTCGGCGGCGCCGAAGTCCGTCTCCCAGCGCACCGGCTCGGCGGTGTTCAGCCGTCCTGCGCCGCCCGGGGGCGTGACCGCGAAGCCGTGGTTCTGGGACGTGATCTCGATCTGACCGGTGCGCAGGTCCTTGACCGGGTGGTTGGCGCCGCGGTGGCCGAAGGACAGCTTGTACGTGCTCAGGCCGACCGCCTGGCAGAGCAATTGGTGGCCGAGGCAGATCCCCCACACCGGCCGCTTGCCGACCAGCCCGCGGACCGTCTGCACGATGTGGCCGAGCGCGGCCGGGTCGCCGGGACCGTTGGCGAGGAAGAACATGTCGGCGTCGGTGGCCAGCAGCTCCCCGGCGCTCACGCTGCATGGGTGCAGCTCGACGGTCACGCCGCGCTGCACGAGGTTGCGCACGATCGACGACTTGATGCCGGTGTCGATGACGGCGATCCGTGGACCGCCGCCGGAGCCGTGGACGGTCATCCGCTCCGGCGTCACGACGCGCGCCAGATCGAGGCCTTCCATCGTCGGCTCGGCCGCGATGCGGTCGCGCGCCTGCGCCTCGCTCATGCTCGCCGGGAAGACCCCGCCGCGCATCGAACCGGCGTCGCGAATGTGACGCACGAGCGCGCGCGTGTCGACCTCGCTGATCGCCGGGACGCCGCAGTCGCGCAGCCAGTCAAGCCAGCCGCGCTCAGCGCCCGGCGCGTCCTCGGTGTTCATCGCGGCCCGCATGATCACCGCGCGCGCCCAGATGCGATCGGACTCCATCGCGTCGTCACAGACGCCGTAGTTGCCGATATGCGGGTACGTGAACGTGATGATCTGGTGCGCGAAGCTCGGGTCGCTGACGGACTCCTGATAGCCCGACATGCCGGTCGTGAAGACGACCTCACCGGTCGCGGCCTGCGGCGCCCCGCAGGCGATACCGTCGAAGCGGGTGCCGTCTTCGAGCAGCACGTAGGCGGAGGCGTTAAGGGGGGTGTTTCGTCCTTCGGTCATCGCAAGCTCTGACCTTCGGACGACGTTACAGCGGTCATCGCAAGCTCTGACCTTCGGACGACGTTACAGCGGTCATCGCAAGCTCTGACCTTCGGACGAAAGCACAAGCATGATCGAACGCTCCCGGTACGCCACCGCTCCGGCGGCCACCGTCAGCAGCACCTTCCCGGTCAGCCTCCGCCCGGCGAAACAGGAGTTCTCCGAACGGCTCTCGTAGCCGCTCTCCCCCACGACCCACTCGGCCGCCAGATCGACGAGCACGAGGTTCGCCGGCTGCCCGACCGCGATCCTCGGGACGAGCAGGTCCATCAGCCCCAGCCCGCTCGTGAGCTTCTCGACGACGAGCGCGAGCGACAGGATGCCCGGCAGCACGAGATCGGTGTGAACCGCCGCGAACGCGGTCTCCAGCCCGGTCGTCCCCATCGGCGCCTGCTCGAACGGAACCTCCTTCTCGTCGCGGGCATGCGGCGCGTGGTCGGTCGCGATGCAGTCCACGACGCCCGTTCGCAGCCCCTCGACGAGGGCAAGGCGGTCGGCCTCGTCGCGCAGCGGCGGGTTCATCTTGCGCCGCGTGTCCAGGCCGCGCACGTCCTCGTCGGTCATCGTCAGATGGTGCGGGCTGGCCTCGCAGGTCACCTGCACGCCGCGCGCCTTCGCGGCCGCGACGATCACGACCGACTCACGCGCCGACAGGTGCTGGAGATGGATCCGCGCGCCTTCGTACGCCGCCAGCAGGCAGTCGCGCGCGATCGTCGTCGACTCGCTCACGCTCGGGATCCCGGCGACGCCGAGCAGCGCGCTGACCTGCCCCTCGTGCATCGCGCCGGCGCCCGACAGCGCCGGGTCCTCCTCGTGCAGCGCAAGGACGCCGCCGCACAGGCGCTGATACTGCAGCGCACGCCGGAAGACGCCCGCATCGGCAACCGGCTTGCCGTCGTCGGTGAAGCCGGCGGCGCCCATCGCCCGCAGCTCCGCCATGTCGGTGAGCTGCCGACCCGCGAGGCCGCGCGTGATCGCCGGCATGAAGCCGACGGGTACGCGAGCCTCTCGCGCGGCAGTGTCCAGCAGCGCGCCGAGGATCGGTGCGCTGTCCACCACCGGCTCGGTGTTCGGCATCGCGATCACCGCGCAGTAGCCGCCCGCCGCCGCCGCGCGCGTGCCGGTCTCGAGGTCCTCCTTGTGTTCCTGGCCGGGCGTGCGCAGGTGTACGTGCGGGTCGACGAAGGCCGGGAATAGGTGGCGCCCGTCGCCGTCGACGGTCTCGACACGGTCCGGCGGCGCGGCGATCGTGCCCGCGGCCGCGATCTCGGCGATCTCGCCGTCGCGGACAAGCACGTCGTGCAGGCCATCCAGGCCCGTGCGCGGATCGAGCACGTGTACGCCGCGGACGAGCAGCCCGGCGGGCCTGGCCGGCGCGCTGACCAGGCGTGCGACCTCACGGGCGCCGCTGGCTGCAGGTGCACGCGGCGTCATGCGAGCTGCGGCTCGGTCGGCTGCGAGGCGGTCCGCCCGTCGCGCGCCCCGGCGAGCACCTCGTACAGGACCGCCATGCGGACGACGACGCCGGCCTTGACCTGCATCGTGATGACCGCCTGCGGCGAGTCCACGACCTCACCCGACAACTCGACGCCGCGGTTCACCGGTCCGGGGTGCATGAGCACCTGGCGCGGACCCAGCCGGCGGCCGTTGATCTGGTACTGCGCGGCGTACTCGCGCAGGCTCGGGACCAGGTGCTGCTCCATGCGCTCGTGCTGCATGCGCAGCGCGTACACGACGTCCGCCTCGCGCAGGTCGTCAAGCTCGTAGCGCACCGCGCAGCCAAGCGTCTCGATCCCGCGCGGGATGAGCGTCGGCGGTCCGCAGACCGTCACGTCGGCGCCCATCTTGCGAAACGCGAGGATGTTCGAGCGGGCCACGCGCGAGTGCGCGACGTCCCCGACGATCCAGATGTTGCGGCCCTCGAGCGAGCCGAGCTTGGTGCGTAAGGTGTGGAGGTCCAGCAGCGCCTGCGTCGGATGCTCGTGCTTGCCGTCGCCCGCGTTGACGATCGCCGCCGTCGTCCAGGTGGCGACAAGCGCCGCGGCGCCGGCGTACGGCGAGCGGATGACGATCGCGTCGGGCGAGTGCGCCGCGAGCGTCAGCACCGTGTCCTTCAGCGACTCGCCCTTCTCGACGCTCGAGCCGCTCGCCGCGAAGTTCACGACGTCCGCGCTCAGCCGCTTGGCGGCGAGCTCGAAGGACGAGCGCGTGCGCGTCGATGCCTCGTAGAAGAGGTTCAGCACCGTCCGGCCCCGCAGCGCCGGGACCTTCTTGATGTCGCGGTCCGACACCTCGGCGAACGCCGCGGCGCGGTTGAGGATCCGCTCGATGTCGTCGCGGGACAGGTCCTCGATCGAGAGCAGATGCCTCACGAGAGCGCCTCTTCGGTCCGATGCTCCGCGATCGTCACGCTGTCTTCGCCATCGAGCTCCGCGACGGCGACGTAGACCCGTTCAGACCGTGCCGTCGGGAGATTCTTGCCGACGTAGTCGGGGCGCAGCGGCAGCTCGCGGTGCCCGCGGTCCGCCAGCACGGCGAGCTGCACGCGCGCTGGGCGCCCGTAGTCGAAGAGCGCCTCGATGGCGGCGCGGACGGTGCGGCCGGTGAAGAGCACGTCGTCGACCACGACGACGGTGCGCCCGTCGACGTCGAAGTCCAGGTGCGTCGCGTGGACGACCGGCGCGCCCGCCCGGATCGCGACGTCGTCGCGATAGAAGGAGATGTCCAGATCGCCGAGCGGCACCTCGACGTCATGCAGCTGCGCGAGCAGCCTTTGCAGCCGGGCCGCGAGCACGGCGCCGCGACGATGGATGCCGACGAGCGCCAGCTGCGAGGGATCGCCACCGTTCTCCACGATCTCGTGCGCGACGCGCACGAGCGCACGGCGCATGTCCTCGCCGTCGAGGACGACCTTCGGATCTGCCATCGTCGATGTCCTTCCTGGCCTCACGGGACCGGATTAAAGGAGCGGATGCGGTGCGACCGAGGCTAGCAGGGGGTCCGGCCGGCACGGCTGCTCTGTGTCGCGCCGTGCAACTTCCGGCCCCCGACCGCCGTTAGCCGAGGTGAGCGACTCACACCTATGGGCGGTTTCGCCGCCGGGGCAGCGCTGCCACAGTCGCCGTCCGTCGCGAGCGCCTGCGTCACGGATGGCCAACGTTCAGGACTCACACAAGCCGAGGTCCACGTGCATCCATGACCACGCCAGTTGCCGCTCAGCTTCCGAACGAAGACATCCGAGAACTACGCTCGCTGCCCGCAGATGCTCGTCGCAATCAGCCCCCAGATGACGACGAGCGCGCCGTCGTCGAACTCCTGCGCAGGGCTTGCGCAGGCGACGATCGCGCATGGGAAGGACTGCACGATCGCTTTAATCCGATGTTGCGCGCCGTCGCGCGCTCCTACCGCCTGTCAGCGAATGACGTCGACGACGTCGTTCAGACCACCTGGCTGCGTCTGCTGCATCACATCGCCCGGTTGCGCGAGCCGGCGGCCGTCGCGGGATGGTTGGCGACCACCACGCGCCGGGAGTGCCTGCGGCTGCTTCAGCTCCCGTTGCGCGAATCTCTGGCAGCCGATCCCGACATCGGCTGCCACGCGGAGTACGGCGACCCCGAGCGCGAGCTGCTCGCAGCCGAGGTGCGGGCGGTCCTCGCCCGCGCAGTCGCCACGCTGCCCGAGCGACACCGCCAGCTCATGACGCTGCTCGTCGCGCAGCCGACGATGGACTACCAGGAGGTCAGCACGACCCTGACGATGCCGATCGGGAGCATCGGACCGATCCGCGCCCGCAGCATCGCTCGCCTGCAGCGCCATCAGGAGCTGCGACGCCTGCGTGCGTGCGACGGCTGACGTCTCGGCGCGCCGAGTCTCACAGGGGGGAACGCCTCCCCCCTTGGTGTGAACATGGTCGGCCCGTGCTTGCCAGCAGCCTTGGGGTCGCCGTACGCTGCATCCATGCAATCGCTTCCCAGGACGTTGCGTTCTGCGTCTGCCAGGGAACTCAAGGACCGGCTCGATGCGGCGCGGCGCGACGTGCCATTCGTGCTCTACCGCGAAGGCGACGACCGTCAGCGGATCGTCATGCTCGACAAGCGCGCGACGCTGAGCATCGGACGTCAGGATGCAAGCGACGTCGCGCTGCCGTGGGACGCTGCCGTTTCGCGGGTCCACGCGACGCTGGAGCGTGTCGGAGAGGAATGGACGCTCGTCGACGACGGAAGCTCGCGCAACGGCTCCTTCCTCAACGGCGTTCGTGTGCACGGTCGCCGGCGGCTGAAGGACGGTGACATCATCCGCGTCGGGTACACGACGATGGCGTACATCGTCCCGCGTGACCGAGAGCTGTCCTCCTCCACCGCCGCGGTGACGTCTTCGACCGTGCCCCGCTTCACGACTGCGCAGCGTCGGGTGCTGGTCGCTCTGTGCCGGCCGCTCGTCGACGGCCATCTCGGCGCCCCCACCAGCAATCAGCAGATCGCGGGAGAGCTGTTCATTGGGGTGGAGACCGTCAAGTCGCACATGCAGGCCCTCTTCGAGGCGTTCGGCATACAGGACCTGGCGCAGAATCAGAAGCGTGCGGAGCTCGCGCGGCTGGCCTTGGAGCGGGGCGCGGTGACGGAGGACGAACTCCTCGCGGGCGCGCTTCACACCATCGGCCGCGACCTGTAGCTCGACGGCCGTCTCACCTCGGCCGTCCGCGCCGGGCTACGAGATCGAGGACGGCTTTCACACGATCGGCCCGCTGAAGGGCGCAGGGCGGATACTCGCGCGCGTACCTGTTTGGAGGACGACGACCACCTGACGGTCGTAGGATGAGCGAGCAGCGCCGCCGTCCATTCGACGGTGTGGATCTTTGCCATGATGGCGGCGCCGATCCCTGGGTGGGTCGGGTGGATGCCTCGACCGCCGAGCGTGTGCTCCGCCATAGCCGGATGGAGCGACGATCTGCTGACGATCCTCGGCTCGTGGCGGGCATAGGCCGGCGTCGTAGAGATTGCGCTCGCGCAGGCGGTTGCGCAGGCCGATCAGCGTGAGGATCCCGAGCCGGCGCGGCAGGCGACCCCAGTGGAACCTGCGGTCGAGGCGTTCGGCTATCAGCGTCACGGCCGGCGCCAGGGCCTTCACGACCCGTTCCATGCTCATCAAACTACGTGTCGGTATTTCAAAACGCAACGATTCGCTGCGTTCGATCGACGGGCTCTGCTATGACACGCGGTTAATGGCTGAGTTGGATGTGGGCTCGACGTTTGCCGATCATGTCATAGTCGGTGTCGCTGGACGCGGCGGCATGGGGGTCGTATATCAGGCGCGTCACGAGCCGCTGCAGCGCGACGTTGCGCTCAAGCTCATCGCCCCAGAGATGTCGGCTGACAGCGAGTTCCGCGTGCGTTTTCAGCGCGAATGCCGAGCAGCGGCGGCGATCCGCCATCCCAACGTCGTGCCGATCTACCACGCGGGAGAGGAGCAAGGGCTCCTCTACGTCACGATGCAGTATGTCGACGGGGCGGATCTCGGGCGCGTGCTCGCACTCGAGGAGCGGCTTGCGCCATCGCGGGCAGCCACGCTCGTGTCAGATCTCGCCGGTGGGCTCGACGCCGCGCACCGGCTCGGCATCGTGCACCGCGACGTAAAGCCTGCCAACGTGCTGATCGAGTGGAGAGACACGGGGATGCACGCGTTTCTGTCGGACTTCGGCCTGGCGAGGAGCGTCGGAACCATCTCGCAGATGACGAGGACCGGCGCGATCCTGGGGACGCTTGACTACGCCGCGCCCGAACAGCTCGAGGAGACCACGGTCGACGCGCGCACGGATGTCTATGCGCTCGGGTGTCTTCTGTTTCACGCGCTGACGGGCCGGATTCCCTATCCGCGCGACACGCACGCCGCCAAGATCCTTGCGCACCTCCAGACGCCGGCACCCTCGGTGACGTCGCTCGTCCCGGAACTGCCCGACGCGCTCGCCACGGTCGTCGAGCGCGCGATGTCCAAACGCCCAGATCGACGGTACACGTCGGCCGGCGAGCTCGGCCGGGCCGTGCTCGCCGCGGTCGCAGCGGGTGCGCTCGACGCAGGCGGCGGGCGCACCCTCACCATCGCCGAGGGAACCTCGCTGCGTTCACCACGGCATGCCCGTCCTTTTTCGAACATCGACGTCGCCTTTCCTGCGGCACTGCGGATCGAGGGCCGCGAGGCGGCGTTCGTCGGACGACGAGACCTCATGGACCGCCTCGCGCGGCGATACTCACTCAGTGACGCCGGCGAGCGCCAATTCGTCTTGTTGTGTGGTGAACCGGGCGTAGGCAAAACGCGCCTGGCCGCGCAGTTCGCTCGCCGCGCCCACGCCGACGATGCCACGGTCCTGTATGGCCGCTCCGATGCCGAATCGATCGTTCCCTATCAACCCTTCATCACTGCCATCCAGCAGTACCTCACTCATAATGCAAGCAATGTTCTGACGGACGAGCTCGACCTCGAGCTCAGCGAGCTCGGCCGGTTCATCCCCGGCCTGCGCCGCAACGCGCCGGCGCTGCTGGACTCGGTCGCCGTCGAGCCCGATGCCAGGCGATACCGCCTGTTCGAGGCGGTAAAGCGCGTCCTGGAGTTCGTCGCCGCCGATCGCCCCGTCGTCCTGATCCTCGACGATCTGCAGTGGGCTGACACGTCGACTGCCCTGCTGTTGCGCCACGTCGTGCAGCAACTGCACGACGTGAGGCTGCTGCTGCTGGGGACGCTGCGCGACGTCGAGGATTGCCGCTCGGACGATCTCGTGCAGTTGCTCGCCCGGCTGCGACCTCAGCCTTCGTTCGAGCGAATCCCGATTCACGGATTTGACGCCGCCGAGACAGCGGAACTGATTGCCGCGCACAAGATGGGAGATCCGACCGAGGGGTTCATCCGCCGCCTTCGGCATGCGACCGGCGGCAACCCCCTGTTCATCGGCGAAACGCTCAAGAGCCTGTCGGAGACGGAGTCGCCCGCAGAGGGCGGCGTCGTGTCCGAGCGCGCGCTGACACGCATCGGGGTCCCGGAAGGCGTCAAGGAGATGATCGCGCAGCGGATCCTGCGCTTGTCCGAGGCGACCAGACACGTGCTCGCCGTCGCGGCCGTGATCGGAGTCGAGTTTCACCTCAGCGTGCTCGAGGCGCTGTTGCAGCAACCGGCCGACGCCATCATCGCGACGCTCGAGGAAGCCACTGCGGCAGGACTTGTGCGCGAAGACGAAGAGGACTTCGACCGCCTCGTGTTCACGCACGCGACGGTGCGCGACGCGCTGTGCGAGCAACAAAGCCTGAGCCGGCGCGTACGGCTTCACCTTCGAATCGGTGAGGCGCTGGAGCTCATCGGCAGGTCTTCGGTGACCAACCCGGCCGAGCTCGCGCATCACTTCTTTGCGAGCCGTCAGATCGACGATGGCCGGAAGGCGTTTCGCTACTGCATGGAGGCTGGGGATGGCGCGGCGCGAGCGCTGGCCCACGAGGATGCTGCCGAGCACTACCACCGCGCCCTTGTGGCCCTGGAGATGCACGCGCCGCGAGAGGACCGCCAGCGCTGTGATGTGCTCCTGGCACTCGGTGGCGTCGAGTTGCGCCGGGGCGATCCCGCGGCGCGCCGCACGTTCGCCCAAGCGGCTGCGCTGGCGCGTCAACAGGGGCAGCCCGAGCAGCTCAGCCGCGCCGCGCTCGGATTTGCCGGTCCCTACAGCGAAGCCGGAATCGTCGACCGGGATGCGATCACGCTGCTCCACGAGGCCCTCGCACGGCTCGACGAGGACGACGGTGCCCTGCGCGCGCAGCTGACCGCCCGTCTTGCGGACGCTCTGCAGTTCGCGCCGGACCGTGGACGCAGCGCCGCGCTCAGCCACGCTGCACTGGTCATGGCGCGACGGACCGGCGACACCCGCACGCTCGTCACCGCGCTCGAAAGCCGGCATACGGCGCTGCTGCACATCGAGCACCTCGACGAGCGCTTGCGCCTCAGCGAGGAGCTCCTCGCACTGGCCGACGACGTCGGCGAACGCGAGCTCAAAGCGCTCGGGCTGCACTGGCGGATCTACGATCTTCTCGAGGCGTCGGAGGTCGCGGCGGCCAGGAGCGCGCATCTGGCCCTCGTCCGGCTCGCCGGGGACCTTCGTCAGCCGCTGTATCAGCACTTCGCGGTCGGCTGGGAGGTCGTCTGGGCTCAGATGGCGGGACGCGTGAGCGAGTCGGAGCGCCTCGCGCGAGAGGCATTCGAGCTGGGAAAGCAGGCCCAGGCTCGCGATGCCGAGACCGTGTACGCGATACAGGTCATCATCCTGCGGCGCCGCGAAGGCCGCCTGTCTGACCACGTCTCCCAGATCGAGGCAGCCATCGAGAAGCATCCGTCGCTCGTAGCGTGGCGCGCCCTTCTACCGCTGGCTCACCTCGCGGCCGGGCGGCAGGACGAGGCGGTGGCCGCGTTTGAGCGGATCGCTCATGCCGAGTTCTCAGCAGTGCCACGGGACATGTTCTGGTTCACAGCGGTGTGCGTTCTCGCCGAGTCGTGCGCGGTCATCGGCGATCAGACTCGTGCCCAGTTACTGTATGAGATGCTTTCACCATATAAGGATCGCAACGTGCAGGTGACGCAGGCCGCGTTCTTGGGATCAGCGGAGCGCTACCTCGGCCTGCTCGCCGCCGGCATGTCCAGATGGGACGTCGCGTCGGCGCATTTCGAGTCGGCGATCGCCAAGAACGAGGCCGGCGATTGCCCGGTGGCCGCGGGAGTCGTCCGGCGCGACTATGCGGAGATGATGCTGGCTCGGCGTGCGCCGGGCGACCTCGATGCAGCTGTCGAGCTGCTGCGTCACACGCTTCAGGCGGCGCACGCCGCCGAGATGTCCACGCTCGCCTCCGGCCTTCGCACACGATTGGAGCAACTCGGGCGCGAGCAGGCCGATCACTGAAGCCGCCGCGCAACTCATCTTGTCCTCATCTTGTTCGTGGGACTCTCTACACATGAGGGTGTTGATCGTGGAGGACGAGGTCAAGATGGCGAGCTTGATCCGGCGCGGATTGCGAGAGGAAGGTCTCTCGGCAGACGTCGCGATCAAGGGCGAGGACGCGCTCTGGATGGCCGGCTCGACCGATTACGACGTGATCGTGCTCGACGTCATGCTGCCCGGCATCGACGGGTTCGAGACCTGCCGCCGGCTGCGCGGCGACGGCGTCTGGACGCCGGTGCTCATGCTCACCGCCCGCGACGGCGTCGAGGACCGGGTCGCGGGCCTGGACGGCGGCGCCGACGACTATCTCACCAAGCCGTTCTCGTTCGCCGAGCTGCTGGCCCGGCTGCGTGCGCTCTCGCGGCGTGGCTCGGTCGAGCGCCCGTCGGTCCTCGCCGTGGGCAACCTTCGCCTCGATCCCGCGACGCGCCAGGTCTGGCGCGGCGATGCCGAGATCTCGCTCTCATCCAAGGAGTTCGCGATCCTCGAGACCTTCATGCGCCGGCCGGGCGAGGTCCTGAGTCGCTATCAACTACTCGAACACGCATGGGACTACGAGTACGAGAACCGCTCCAACGTCGTCGACGTCTACGTCCGCTACCTGCGCGAGAAGGTGGACCGCCCGTTCGACGTGACGTCGATCGAGACCGTGCGGGGAGCCGGCTACCGGTTGCGCACCGACAGCAACGGACACGGGCACTCCTGATCCGCCGCTTGCCGATCCGCATCAAGGTCACGCTCGCCTTTGCGGGGGTGATGGCCATCGTGCTCACCGTGATCGGCTTTGCGCTCTTCGATCAGTTCCGTCAACACCTCGACGAAACCTTCAACCACGGACTGCGCGCCCGGGCGGGCGACATCAGCGCGTTGATCCAGAGTGAGCCGCCGAGCGCGCTGTCCGCCAAAGGACGCCAAAATCTCGTCGAGCGCGGCGAGAGCTTCAGTCAGATCCTCGATGTCGACGGCTCCGTCGAGAGCGCGAGCCACCCGATGCTCCGGACCGCGCCGCTTCTGACTCCGAGCCAGATACAGCGCGTCGATCAGGGTCGGACGATCATCATCGAACGCCCGAATCCGTTCGAGATCAACCCGCCCGAGCCGGCGCGTGTGCTTGCCACGCCGGTGACCGCGCGCGGCAAGCGCCTCGTCGTGGTGGTCGCCGCCGGCGCCGACGACCGCAATTCGCACCTGAGCGGCCTCGTCAACCTGCTGCTGATCGGCGGCCCGATCGCGCTGCTGCTCGCCTCCCTCGCCGGCTACGGCGTGGCCGCCGGCGCCCTGCGGCCCGTCGAGGCGATGCGGCGCAAGGCGGCCGAGATCACCGAGGACGCCCCCGGGGAGCGCCTCCCGGTCCGCGCGATCGATGACGAGATCGCGCGCTTGGGGACGACGCTCAACGACATGCTCGCGCGGCTCCAACGCGCGTTCGAGCGAGAACGGGCGTTCGTCTCCGACGCCAGCCACGAGCTGCGCACGCCGCTGGCGATCCTCAAGGCCGAGATCGAGCTCGCGTTGAAGGGAGAGCGCTCGCGCGACGAGCTGCACGAGGCGCTCGAGTCGGCCGCCGAGGAGACCGACCGCTTGGCCGAGCTCGCCGAGGCGCTGCTCGTCATCGCGCGCTCGGACAGCGGCAAGCTGCCGCTCAAGACGACCGTGGTGCAGACCTCCCAGCTGCTCGCGGGGATCAGTGGCCGCTTCGAGCCACGTGCCGAGGCGGCCGGCCGCAGCGTGGTCGTCGACGAGGACGCGGACGGCACGAAGCTCACCTGCGATCCGCCGCGCGTCGAGCAGGCGCTGTCCAACCTCGTCGACAACGCCCTGCACCACGGCAAGGGCAAGATCCACCTCAGCGCGATCGTCCGCGACGGCCACGTCGAGTTGCACGTCCGTGACGAGGGGACCGGCTTCCCGCCGGACTTCCTGCCCGAGGCCTTCGATCGGTTTACGCGCGCCGACCAGGCCCGCGGGCGCGGCGGCAGCGGCCTCGGCCTCTCGATCGTCCAGGAGATCGCGCGCGCCCACGGTGGTATCGCACGCGCGTCCAACCACGAGGACGGCGGCGCCGACGTCGCGCTCGATCTGCCGCGCGACGGGCCGGAGAAGTCGCAGCGTTGAGGGTCCGCCGGTCTTCGCCTGGCCAATGCTCACGGATGCAGGCGCTATAACCAACAGCATGCGGCCCGTGGACGCGCCCATCAGCGTCGTCGTGGCTGACGATCACCCGCTCTATCGCGCCGGCCTCGTCGAGGCCATTGGCGAGCGCGCCGATCTCCAGCTCGTGGCTGCGTGCTCCGGCGGCCGGGAAGCGCTCGAGGAGATCCGGATGCGCGCGCCGGACGCAGCGCTGCTGGATCTGCGGATGGGCGACCTCGACGGGATCGCGGTCCTCGAGCAGCTCGTCCGGGGCCGCAGCCGCACACGGGTCGTCTTCCTGTCGGCCTACGAGGACGGCGAGTCCGTTCACGGAGCGCTGGCCGCGGGCGCGGCCGGCTACTTGAGCAAGGAGACCGATCGCGACGAGATCTGCGACGCCATCGTGACCGCCGTCCAAGGCGAGGTGGTCGTCTCCCCCACGCTGCCGGCCGTGCTCTTCGACCACCTGCGCCGGCGCGCCCTGCCCAAGCCCCCGGCGCTCGGCGATCGCGAGGCCGAGGTCATGCGCCTGACCGCCGACGGACTGACCAGCATCGAGATCGGGCGCGCGCTCGGCATAGCGCCGACGACGGTGAAGACGCACCTGCAGCGCATCTACGCCAAGCTCGAGGTCACCGACCGCGCGTCGATGGTCGCCGTCGCGTTTCGCATGGGCCTGCTGTCTTGAGCCGCCGCCCTCGTCTGGAGGGCCCCAACGCCCGCGCCCGGACGTGGGCGCTCGTACGCGTCGCGCTGTTGCCGTTACTGGCGCCGGCGGAGGCGCTGGAGGCTGCGCACTCCCAACCCGATCTGCCCGTCGCCCAGCCGCTGCTCGCGTTCCTGGTCCTCTACTCGCTGGCGTGTCTGGTGTACACGTTCAGAGCGCGTCACGAGGTGCGCATGGCGCCGTTCGCGGTCATCGACATCCTGGTGCTCGCGGCGCTCATCTACGCGGAGGGCGGAGCGGTGGCAGACATCCGCTTCGCGCTTGGCCTGCCCGTGCTCATCTCCGCCTTCCTCGCCGGCCCGCGGCTGACGCTCGGCCTCGCGGCGCTTGCGGTGGCCGCATTCGCGGCCGGATCGCTGCTGCACGCGAGCTTCAGCGACGAGGTTCGTGCGCACGAGGTGGCCGTCCACGCGCTCGACCTCGCGTGGCGCTGCGGCCTGGCGGTCATCATCTCCGTCTTCTTGACCCGGCGCGACAGCCGCATCCGCGAGCTGCTGGAGAGTCGCCGCCTGCTCGTCGGCCAGGCGCTGAAGGCCGAGGGGCAGGCCCGTCGGGAGCTGTCCTACGCCCTGCACGACGAGCTCGCGCAGGAGCTGCTGTTCGTGCAGCAGGATCTCAAGGCGGTGAGCCGCGGCAGGCCCGAGTACCTCGATCGCGCGCAGGCCGCGCTGGGAGACGCGGTCGAGCGCCTGCGCAGCCAGATCTTCGTGCTGCACCCGCACCAGCTCGAACGCGAGGGGCTCGCTGCGGCGCTGGAGGCCGTCGCCGAACGCCAGCCACTGGCGGGCGGATCGCTCCCGGTCGTCTCCGTCGCGCCGGACGCCGCCGCGATCGACGACGAGCTGCTGTTCTCGGTCGCGCGGGAGCTGATGACGAACGCGGTCCGCCACGCCGGCGCCACCAGCGTGGCGCTCACCATCGCGCGGGAAAACAGCCAGATCGTCGTCACCTGCCGGGACGACGGCCGGGGCATCGCGCCGGATGAACGCAGGCAGGCACTGGTGCAGGGTCATGTCGGCCTCGCGGCGTGTACCGAGCGCGTCGAGGCGCTCGGCGGCGCCTTGCAGATCGTCACAGGCGCGGGCCGCGGCACGACCGTGCGAGCGACGATTCCCGCCGACGACGCCGCACAGCAGGTGATAGACGGACCGGCTGCACCCCCGCAAACGGCTAGTGTGACCGCACGCACATCCGTCGAAGCCGACCCTCGCGTGTCCCCCTAAAGGAGGACCTCTGCGAGCGCTAGTAGCTCGATAGTACCTCTCGTATGGCCCGGCAGCACGCATGCGCTTGTCCTACGTACGGGGGGCAGGCGGCCGGTAAGCCTCGCAAATGAACGTGCGCGTTCTGCGCTAGGCGTAGGCGGCGGACTCCGGCACTCTCGCGACCAGGTGCCTTCATTAGAGGCTCATGAGCGAGCGACTTACGATGGTCCCCGCTGCGGTCGTCATCGGCTGCTGCACCACGACGAGCACACGACGCCAGCCGATTGGCTGCCGATTTCTGTGAGAGGAATGTGTAATGCGCTGGATCATCGAGTCGAGCCTGCGGTTTCGCCTGCTGGTCATCGCTGCCGCGGCGGCGATCATGGCCATCGGCATCGTCCAGTTGCGCGCCGCGCCGGCCGACGTGCTGCCGGAGTTCACGCCGCCGTACGTCGAGATCCAGACTGAAGCCCTCGGCCTGTCGGCCAACGAGGTCGAGCAGCTCATCACCGTTCCGCTGGAGGCCGACCTGCTCAACGGCGTGTCTGGGGTCGACACGCTTCGCTCCGAGTCGGTTCCAGGCATGTCTTCGATCGTGATGGTGTTCCGGCCGGACACCGACGACTTCAAGGCGCGGGCGCTCGTGCAGGAGCGCCTGACGCAGGCGGTCGCGCTGCCGAACGTGTCCAAGCCTCCGTTCATGCTGCCGGCGAGGTCGTCATCGAGCCGGGTCATCATGATCGGACTCTCGGATGGCGCCAAGCCGCTGACGCCGATCGAGAAGGGAATCCTCGCGCGCTGGACGATCCGGCCGCGCCTGCTCGGCGTCACCGGCGTTGCCAACGTCGCGATCTGGGGCCAGCGCGAGCAGCAGCTGCAGGTTCAGGTCGACCCCAAGCGGTTGGCCGAGAAGCACGTGACGCTCAACCAGATCATCGCGACCGCCGGCAACTCCCAGATCGTGTCGCCGCTGACGTTCCTCGAGGCGTCGACGCCTGGCACCGGCGGCTTCGTCGAGACACCCACCCAGCGGCTGCAGGTCCGCCACGTATTCGACGCGCTCTCGACGCCCAAGGCGCTCGGGGCGGTGCCCATCGAGGACACCAACGGCAGGCTGGACCTCGCCGACGCCGCAACGATCGTCGAAGATCATCAGCCGTTGATCGGCGACGCGGTCGTCAACGGCGGTAGCGGGCTGATGCTCGTCGTCGAAAAGCTGCCCGGCGCGAACACGCTGGATGTGACACGCGGCGTCGAGGCGGCGCTCGACGACCTGCGTCCGGGTCTGGCCGGCATGAAGACCGACACGAACGTGTTTCGCCCTGCGAGCTTCATCAAGAGCGCGATCGGCAACCTGAGCCGTACGATCCTGATCGCGACACTGCTGCTGGCGCTCGCGCTGGTGGCCTTGCTGCTCGCCTGGCGTTCGGTCCTGGTCAGCCTCGTGGCGTTCGCGCTGTCGCTCGTCAGCGCGGCGCTCGTCGTCGACCTGTTCGGCGGCACGATGAACGCGATCACGCTCGCGGGGCTCGCGCTCGCCGCCGCCCTCGCCGTCGGCGATGCCGTCATCGGTGCCGAGAGCATCGTGCGCCGCATCCGTTCCGAACGCGAGCAGGACAGCCCGGCATCCGCGCAGTCGATCGTCGTGCAGGCGACCGCAAACGTGCGCGGACCGCTCACGTACGCCGTGCTGATCGCCCTCGTGGCGGTCCTCCCGATCGCCGTCATGCAAGGACGGCCGGGTGCGTTCTTCGAGCCACTTGTCATCGCCTATGTCGCGGCCGTGCTTGCCTCGACGCTCGTCGCGCTCACCGTCACGCCCGCGCTGAGCGTGCTGCTGGCATCTCGTGCGCCCGCCGAGTCACCGGCCATGCGCCGGCTCGGCGAGCTCTACGCAGGCGTGCTCGCACGCATCGTCGCGGCGCCGCGCGCGGCGATGATCGCGGCCGGCGCGTGCGCCATCCTCGCGCTGGCGACCCTCCCGCTGCTCGACTCGTCCCTGGTCCCGACGTTCAAGGACCGCGATCTGATCGTCAAGCTCGATGCCAAGCCCGGCACCTCGCAACCGGTGATGACGCGGATCGCGACCGCGGCCACCCGCGCGGTGACGGCTATTCCCGGAGTCAAGGACGCCGGCGCTCACATCGGCCGTGCCGTGACGGGCGACCAGATCGTCGACGTGAACTCCAGCGAGCTGTGGGTCAACATCGACGAGGGCGCTGACTACGACGAGACGATCGCGTCGGTCAAGCGCGCCGTCGACGGCGTCAAGGGCGCCCACCACGAGGTCGTGACCTACACCGCGCAGAAGATCCGCGACGTAGGCGGGCTCAACGGCGCGCCGTCCGGCAAGGACGGCGCACTCAACGAGCTGACCGGCACGCGCAAGCCACTCGTCGTCCGCCTGTTCGGCGAGGATCTCGCGGTTCTCCGCACGACCGCTCAGGACATCAAGGAGCTCGTCTCGGGCGTCCCCGGCGTCGTCGACCCGACCATCGAGCAGGGAACCGTCGAACCGACCATCGAGGTGGCGACGAAGGTCGACGCCGCGCGGCGCTACGGCATCAAGCCTGGCGACGTCCGCCGCACCGAGGCCGTGCTGCTGCAGGGCATTGGCGTCGGCAGCATCTTCGGCAAGCAGAAGGTCTTCGACGTGACCGTCCAGGGCGTCCCGTCGACCCGCAAGGACGTCGCAAGCGTCCGCAACCTCCTGATCGACGGCGAGCGGGGCAGGCACGTCCGCCTCGCTGACGTCGCCGACGTGCGCGTGAAGGACTCGCCGAACGTCATCAAGCGCGATGCCGTCTCGCGCTATCTCGATGTCAGCGCCGGCATCAGCGGGCGCAGCGAAGGCGCTGTCGCCAAAGACGTCAAGGCGCGTCTCGCCAAGAAGGCGCTGCCGCTTCAGTACCACGCCCAGGTGCTGACCTACTCGACCGGCAAGGAGATCGGGGCCACCACGATCCTCCTCACGGCGATCGGGGCCTTGATCGCGATCCTGCTGCTGCTGCAGGCCGCCTTCCGCAGCTGGCCCGTCGCCGTGGCGACGTTCCTGACGCTCCCGGCCGCGCTCATCGGCGGCCTGCTGGCGAACCTCCTCGACGGCGCGACGCTGTCGCTCGGAGCGATCCTCGGTCTGATCGGCGTCTTCGCGATCGCCGTGCGCAGCGCGCTCGTGCTGATCGGCCACCTCCGGCGCCTGTCCGAGGACGGGTCGTCCTACTCCAGGGAAGAGCTCGTCCAGCACGGCGCTCGCGAGCAGTTCGGCCCGATTGTCATCGCCGCGCTTGCCCTCGCGGTGTTCCTCGTGCCGTTCGTCGTCGCCGGCAGCGCTGCCGGCCTGGAGATCGTGCACCCGATGGCCACGGTCATGCTGGGTGGCCTCGTCACCGCCACCCTGCTGAGCCTGCTCGTGGCGCCGGCACTCTATGCCCGCTTCGGGGGCGACTACGACGCGGAGGACGATCTCCTGCTCGACTTGGGCGACGCCCCGGGAGCGCCCGCAGCAGCTGACGGAAAGGAAAGCTGGATCACCGTCAACCCCGACGTCATCGAGTCCACGCCGAAGGCGGGCAAACGCGGGCAAACGCGCCGGCGGGCCGTCGTCGACGGCGCCAGCGACGTCCCCTCCGAGCCGGGCGACGGAGCGAGCTGAGATGCCCGGCGCCAAGCGACCGCTCGCGCTTGCCCTGCTGCTCGGCTCCCTCGCCGTCACGCTGCCTGCGTGCACCCAGGTCGAGGAGGCCGAGACGGACTACTCCCCGACCGAGGTCAAGCCGATCCCCGGCAAGGAAGAGCAGCAGGTGACGTTCAATGCCGAGGCGGTGCGGCGCGCGGGGGTGCAGACCGCCCACGTCGCCACCAGCGGGGGCCACACGTTCATCCCCTATGCCGCGCTGATCTACAACGAGGACGGCGACACGTTCACCTACGTGAGCCCCAAGCCGCGGGTGTACTTCCGCGAGCCGATCCGCGTCGACCACATTGCCGGAAACAGGGTCGTTCTGAAGCGCGGTCCGACGGTCGGCACCGAGGTCGTCACCACCGGCGCGGCCGAGGTCTACAGCGCCGAGTTTGGAGTTGAGGAATGAGCTCTCGAGGGCTCTTGCGCTGGATCGTCGGGTCGAGCCTTCGCTTTCGCTGGCTCGTGCTGTTTGCCGCGGCGGCGCTGCTGTGCGTCGGCGCCGCTCAGATTCGCAATGCCAAGGTCGATGTCTTTCCGGAGTTCGCCCCGCCGCGCGTCGAGATCCAGACCCTCGCGACGGGGAACTCCTCCGCGCAGGTCGAGGAGCTCATCACGATCCCGATCGAGGAGCAGCTCAACGGCATCGAGGGACTGGACGAGCTGCGCTCGAAGTCGATCGCCGACCTCTCCGCGATCGAGTTGGTCTTCAAGCGCGGCACCGACGAGGTCCACGCCCGCCAGCTCGTGCAGGAGCGCATCGCCGCGCTGACGCCGGCGCTGCCGACCTTCGCCGCGCCGCCGTTCATGATGCCCGCGGTCTCGGTGACCAGCAGGGTCATGAAGATCGGGCTGACGTCCGACAAGGTCTCCCCGACCGAGCTGTCGACGATCGCCTACTGGAAGATCCGCCAGCGCCTCATGCGCGTGCCCGGGGTCGCGAACGTCGGGATCTGGGGCGAGCGACTGCAGCAGGAGCACGTCGAGGTCGATCCCAAGAAGCTCGCGCGCTACGGCGTCTCGGTAGACGAGGTCATGAACGCGACCAGCGACTCGCTGGACTCCGGCTTGCTGCGCTTCTCCGACGGCAACTTCATCGGCAAGGGCGGCTTCGTCGAGACCGGCGGCGTACGCCTGAACATCCGCAACGAGGTCGGCATCAACACGCCGCGTGACCTTGGCAAGATCGCCATCCAGAGGCGCAACGGCAAGCGCGTGCGCATCTCCGACGTGGCGAACGTCAAGGAGGGATTCCAGCCGCTCGGTGGCGACGCAGTCATCAACAATGGTCCCGGGTTGCTGCTCGTCGTCCAGAAGTACCCGGGCGCGAACACGCTCAAGGTCACGTCAGACCTCGACGAGGCGATCAACCAGATGCGCCCCGGCCTACCCGGCATCACGATCGACTCGACGATCTTCCGGCCGGCGTCGTTCATCGAGACGGCAATCCACAACCTCACGACGGCACTGCTGCTCGGTTGCCTGCTCGTGATCCTGATCATCTTCGCGTTCCTGTTCCAGTTCCGCACGGCGCTGATCAGCCTGCTGGCGATCCCGCTGTCGTTGATCGCGGCGATCGTCGTGCTGGACATGCAAGGCACGACGATCAACGTGATGCTGTTGGCGGGGCTCGTCGTCGCGGTCGGGGTCGTCGTCGACGACGCGATCATCGACGTGGAGAACATCACGCGCCGGCTGCGCCAGAACAACGCGGCAGGAGCGCCGAAGTCGACGGCCCGGGTGATCCTCGACGCCTCGCTGGAGGTCCGAAGCTCGATCACGTACGCGACGCTGATCATCCTCGTGGCCGTGGCCCCGGTCTTCCTGCTCGGCGGCCTGTCCGGCTCGTTCTTCCAGCCGCTCGTGCTGGCCTATGGGCTCGCGGTCCTCGTGTCGCTGCTCGTGGCCCTGACGGTGACCCCCGCGCTGTGTCTGCTGCTTCTTCGCAACTCCTCACTGGAGCGTCAGTCGCCGCTGCTGCTGGCTCTCCAGCGCGGCTACACGGCGATCCTCTCGCGGCTGATCCGCACGCCGCGCCCCGCGCTCGCCGTCGCCGCCGCGCTGCTGCTCGCCGGCGCCGTCGTGGCACCGACGCTCGGCTCGTCGCTGTTTCCGACGTTCAAGGAGCGCGACTTCCTGCTGCACTGGATCAACAAGCCGGCTACGTCACAGCCCGAAGAGGCCCGCATCGTGGCGCGCGGCTGCAACGACCTGCGCAACATCCCGGGCGTGCGCAACTGCGGCTCGCACATAGGCCAGGCGTTCCTCTCGGAGGAGACGGAGGGCGTGAACTTCGGCGAGAACTGGATCAGCCTCGATCCGAAGGCCGACTACGACAAGACCGTGGCGGCCGTCCAGAAGACGGCCGACAGCTACCCCGGCATCTACCGCAACGTCCAGACGTATCTGCGCGAACGCATCAGCGAGTCGATCACCGGCAAGGCCAACGCGATCGTCGTACGGATCTTCGGTCCGGAGCTGAATGTCCTTAGCAAGAAGTCAGACGAGGTCGTCAAGCAGATCGCGGCCGTGCCCGGCGTGGTCGACGCGCACGCCGACCTGCAGGAGAACGTTCCCCACATCGAAGTTCAGGTGAACGTCGCGGCGGCACGCCGCCAGGGCCTGAAGCCAGGCGACATCAGACGCCAGGCGGCGACGCTCGTCGCGAGCGAGGAGGTCGGGGACATCTTCCGCGGCGGCCGCGCCTACGACGTCCATGTCATGGCGACGCCGCAGACCGTCCACAGCTTCGACGACATCCGCAACCTGCCGATCGACACCCCGGACGGCGGTCGCGTGCGTCTGAGCGACGTCGCGGCAGTGCGCCTCGCGCCCACGCCCAACGGCATCGAGCGCTCCAATGCCTCGCGCCGGATCGATGTCGGCGCTGACGTCAAGGGCCGCGACCTGCAGGCGGTCGTCAGCGACATCAAGGATCGCCTCGACAAGGTGAAGTACGCCGAGGGCTACCACGCGGAGGTCGACGGCGAGTCGACCGAGCTCGCCAGCGCCCAGAACGACCTGGTGCTGTTCGGGATCGCGGCGGCAATCGTCATCCTCCTGCTCTTGCAGTCGGTGTTCTCGAGCTTCCGACTCGCGTTCCTCGCGTTCCTGACGCTGCCGATGGCGCTCGTGGGGGGCATCCTCGCCGCGGCGCTGAACGGCGGCGAGCTGTCGCTCGGCTCACTCGTCGGTTTCCTGACGGTGTTCGGGATCTGCGCCCGCAACGGGATCCTCATGATCAGCCACTTCCAGCACCTCGAGCGCGAGGAGGGCGAGGAGTTCGGGCCCGCGCTCGTGTTGCGCGGCGCGAAGGAGCGGCTCGCGCCAATCCTCATGACCGCGTCGGCCACCGGACTGGCGCTCGTGCCGCTGGTCATCGCAGGCAGCATCCCCGGTCACGAGATCGAGCATCCGATGGCGGTCGTCATCCTCGGCGGCCTCGTGACGTCGGCGCTGCTGAACCTCTTCGTCCTCCCCTCGCTGTACTTGCGCTTCGGGCGGGCGACGAGTACCCGGCGCGTCTTCGGCAAGGGCGCTGCGCTTCCGGCGACGGCGGTCCTGCTGCTGATCGCGGCGCTCGCGCTCGGCGCGTGCGGTGGCGGCGACCCCGTGGCGTCCAAGAAGCCCGCCACCGACAAGGACCTGAGCCTGCAGAGCTTCTCCAACCCGACGAAGATCGACAGCAAGTGGCATCCCGCCGCGCCGGGGATGCAGTACGTCTTCGAGGGAAAGGCCAATCGCGGCCACGGAGCCGCGCCGCATCGGGTCGTCTTCACCGTCACCGATTTGACGAAGAAGATCAACGGCGTGCAGACCCGCGTCCTGTGGGATCGCGACATCGGCTCGGGCAAGCTGCAAGAGGGCGAGCTGACCTTTTTCGCCCAGGACGACGACGGCAACGTCTGGAACTTCGGCGAGTACCCGGAGCAGTACGACGCGGCCGGCAAGCTCACGGGCGCTCCGGACACCTGGCTGTCAGGCCTGGACGGCGCCAAGGCCGGGATCATGATGCGAGCCGATCCCAAGCCCGGGACCTCGAGCTATCTGCAGGGCAACGCGCCGAAGATCGGCTTCGGCGACACCGCCAAGGTCACCGAACTCGGGCAGAAGGCATGCGTGCCGGGGCGCTGCTACAAGGACGTCCTGGTCATCAACGAGACCAATCCGCTGGAGCCCGGCAACGGCCACCAGCTCAAGTACTACGCGGCCGGGATCGGCAACGTGAAGGTCGTCCCGAAGGGCGGCGCCGAGAAGGAGATCCTCGTTCTCACGAAGGTCCGCAAGCTCAGCGCCGCAGCGATGGCCGGGGTCCGTAAGGACGCGCTCGTCCTCGACCGCCGCGGCCGGCGGACGCTGCGCAAGCTCTACGGGCGCACGCCCGCAGCTCAGCTGTCCTCCTAACGGAGGATCTACTCCGTCCGTCGCTCGCGCCTCGGGCGGCGCCCGTTTGTGTGCGCTTGGTCACACACCGCCCGCTAAAGCGCCGTTTCCCCTGGACTTCTGGGGGGGGTTAGTACGAACTTCGTCCTCCAAACGGTTGACAGCCGCCTGCGAGTTCCTTCTACTAGAGCGCACGACTCTGAAAGGAACATGAGAGTCGCGGAGCCACCGGGGCGGTGGGCCTTCGTCCGCTGACCGGCGTCAGTGGGCGAGCAGCAGTACCTCAACTCAAAGAGCTTCTTCGAGAGGACCGATGATGCGTTGGATCATTGAATCGAGCTTGCGATTTCGCCTGCTCGTACTCGGCGTCGCAGCCGGGGTCATGGCGTTCGGGATCGTGCAGCTCCGCAGCGCCCCGGTGGACGTGCTGCCCGAGTTCACGCCTCCCTACGTCGAGATCCAGACCGAAGCGCTCGGTCTTTCGGCCGACGAGGTGGAGCAGCTCATAACCGTGCCGCTGGAAGCGGATCTGCTCAACGGCGTCGAGAACGTCGATGTCATCCGCTCTGAGTCGGTGCCCGGCCTGTCGTCGATCACGATGGTCTTCGCGCCCGACACCGACCTGTTCCAGGGCCGCGCGCTCGTCCAGGAGCGCATGACGCAGGCGCACGCGCTGCCCAACGTGTCCAAGCCGCCGTTCATGCTGCAGCCGCTGTCCTCCTCCAGCCGGGTCATGATGATCGGGCTCTCCTCCAAGACGCTGACCCCGATCCAGCAGGGGCTGCTCGCCCGCTGGACGATCCGGCCGCGCCTGATGGGCGTGCCCGGCGTCGCCAACGTCGCGATCTGGGGCCAGCGCGAGCAGGAGCTTCAGGTGCAGGTCGATCCGAAGCAGCTGGCGGACAAGAACGTCACGCTCAACCAGGTCATCCGCAGCGCCGGCAACGCCCAGCTCGTGTCTCCGCTGACCTTCCTCGAGGCCTCGACGCCGGGCACCGGCGGCTTCATCGAGACGCCGACGCAGCGCCTCGGCGTACGCCACGTCTTCGACAACCTCTCCACGCCCGAGGCGCTCGGCAAGATCACCGTCGAGGGCACCGACCGCAAGCTGCGCCTGACCGATGTCTCGAACATCGTCGAGGACCACCAGCCGCTCATCGGCGACGCGGTCGTCAACGGCGGTGACGGAATGATGCTCGTCATCGAGAAGCTGCCCGGCGCGAACACGGTCGAGGTCACGAAGAACGTCGAGAGGGCGCTCGACCAGCTGCGACCGGCGATCGCCGGCCTGCAGGTCGACCGCGACGTCTTCCGGCCCGCGAGCTTCATCCAGCAGGCGACCCACAACCTCACGCTCACGCTCGTCATCGGGGCCCTGCTGCTGGCGCTCGCCCTCGCCGCGTTCCTCTTCGCGTGGCGTGCCGTGCTGGTGGCGCTCGTGACGATCCCGCTGTCGCTCGTCACGGCCGCGCTCGTGCTGGACCTCATGGGCCAGACGATCAACGCGATCGCCTTCGCCGGACTGGCCGCCGCGATCGCGGTCGTCGTCGGCGACTCCGTCTTCGGCGCCGACAACATCGCGCGCCGTGTGCGCGAGCACCGCAAGCAGGGCAACGAGCGCTCGACCGCGGCGCTCGTGTTTGGCGCGACGCTCCAGATGCGCGGACCGCTGACCTACGCGGGGCTCATCGCGTTGCTCGCGATCGTGCCGGTCATCGTGATGGAGGGCCGCCCGGGCGCCTTCTTCGAGCCGCTCGCGCTCGGCTATCTGCTGGCGATCCTGGCATCGATGCTCGTCGCCCTGACCGTCACGCCCGCGCTCAGCCTGATGCTTCTCTCCAGGGGCAAGCAGACCGGCGGCGAGTCGCCGCTGCTGGCCGCGTTGCGGCGCCGCTACGACGCGATGCTCGAGGGCGTCATGGCGCGCTCGAACGCCATCCTGGCCGGCGCGGCCGTCTGCGGCCTCGCCGCTGTGGCGGCACTCGCGCTCATGGGCACGTCCGTCATCCCGTCGTTCAAGGATAAGGACGTGCTGGTGAGCCTCGACGCCAAGCCCGGAACATCGCAGCCGGCGATGAGCCGCCTGACGGCCGACGCCAGCAAGCAGCTGCGCGCGATCCCCGGAGTCGTCAAGGTCGGCGGCCATGTCGGCCGCGCCGTCACCGGCGACCGCACGGTCGATGTCAACAACTCCGAGCTCTGGGTCACGATCGGCTCCGGCGCCGACTACGACAAGACGAAGGCCGCGATCAACGACGTCGTCAACCGCCTGCAGGGCGCGACGCACGATGTCGTGACGTACTCCCAGCAGCAGATCCGCGACACGGGCTCGCTGCGCGACGGCGAGGCCAACACCGGCAAGGACAGCAAGCTCGAGGTTCTGACCGGCTCGGACAAGCCGCTCGTCGTCCGCCTCTTCGGCGAGAGCCAGGCAACGCTGCAGGCCAAGGCCAAGGACGTCCAGACGTTGATGGCCGGCGTCGACGGAGTCGTCGATCCGCAGATCGAGCAGGTTCCCGTCGAGCCGCTGATCGAGGTCGAGACCCGCCTCGACGACGCCGCGAAGTACGGGATCAGGCCCGGTGACGTGCGCCGTACGGAAGCCGCGATCCTGCAGGGGATCACGGTCGGCAGCATCTTCGGAGCCCAGAAGGTCTTCGACGTCACCGTCCAGGGCGCGCCCTCGACGCGAACGAGCGTCGAGAGCATCAAGAACATCCTCATCGACGCCGAGGGTGGCCGTCACGTGCCGCTCGGCAAGGTCGCCGACGTGCGCATCGTCAATGCCCCGAGCGTGATCAAGCGCGACGCCGTCGCCCGGCGCATCGACATCAAGTCCGACATCTCCGGCCGCGGTGCCGGCGCCATCCGCACGGACATCGAGAACCGCCTCGCGAAGCTCCCGCTTCCGCTGGAGTACCACGCCGAGGTGCTCGAAGAGCCGCAGCAGGAGATCGCGTCGATGTCCGTGATCGGCTTCGGGATCGCCGCGCTGATCGCGATGTTCCTGCTCATCCAGGTCGCGCTGCGCAGCTGGCGCATGGCCGCGATGGCGTTCCTGACGCTGCCGGTCGCACTCCTCGGCGGGATCGCCGCGGCGCTGTTGATCGGTTCCGAGCTGTCGCTCGGCGCGCTCATCGGCCTGCTGGCGGTCTTCGCCGTCGCGGTCCGCGGATCGATCTCGGTGATCGCCCACATCCACGAGGTCGAGCGCCGTCACGCCGGCGCGAACCCCGCGCTCGTGCGGCTGGCGGCGAACGAGCGCATGGCGCCGATCGTCGGCGCCGCGGCGGCGACCGCCGCCGTCGTGGCGCCCTTCGCGATCCTCGGCTCGAGGGCAGGGCTGGAGATCGTCCACCCGATGGCGGTCGTCGTCCTCGGCGGACTGATCACGGCGACGGCGCTGAGCCTGCTCGTGGTGCCGGCGCTGTACGCGCGGCTCAGCACGGGAGAACCACCCGAGGCCACGCCCGAGGATGAGCTCATGTACCACTGGTCGGGCTTCGACAGCGACGAGGATTCGCGACCCCGGATCGCCATGGCGCCGGATTGGGAGAGCGCCGACGGCCACAGCTCGGCTCGCGCCACGGCCGGGGCGGCCGCGGCGCCACCCGGCTCGGACGGCGGGGTCGCCACGGCCGAGCCCAGCGAGGGCACGACGAGGGCCGACTGATGGCACGCCCGATCCGAACCATCGCGGTCGCGCTGCTGGCGGTCAGCCCGGCGCTCGCGATCTCCGCCTGCAAGGAGGTGGAAGCCACCGAGTCGTCGCATTACGAGCCCGCCAAGCTCTCCGCGATCGAGGACAGCGACGTGCAGCGGGTGACGTTCACCGCTGTGGGCGCCAAGCGCATCGGCCTGGAGATGGGCGAGGTCCGCGCGAGCAGGCGGGGCCCGTTCATCCCCCATGCCTCAGTCATCTACGACGCCGAAGGCAAGGTCTTCACGTACACCAGTCCCAAGCCCCTGACGTTCGTCAGGCACGAGATCGTGGTCGACCGCATCGACGGCGACCGCGTTCTACTGACCAAGGGTCCGTCCATCGGCACGAAGGTCGTCACCGTCGGTGCGGCCGAGGTGCTCGGCTCAGAATTTGAGGTGGGACATTGAGCCCGCGAGGTTTGATGCGCTGGATCGTCGGATCGAGCCTGAAGTACCGCTGGCTCGTCGTCTTCCTCGCCGCCGGCCTGATGGTGTTCGGCGCGGCCCAGATCAAGGGCGCCCCCGTCGACGTCTTTCCCGAGTTTGCCCCGCCGCGCGTCGAGGTCCAGACGCTGGCGACCGGCAACTCGTCGACTCAGGTCGAGGAGCTCATCACGATCCCGCTGGAGGAGCAGCTCAACGGGATCGAGGGCTTGCACGAGTTGCGCTCCAAGTCCGTGGCGGACCTGTCGGCGATCGAGCTCATCTTCGAGCGCGGGGCCGACGAGGCCAAGGCTCGCCAGCTCGTACAGGAGCGCCTGGCCGGCATCACGGCCAACCTGCCGACGTTCGCCGCGCCGCCGTTCATGATGCCGCAGCTGTCGTCGACGAGCCGCGTCATGAAGATCGGCATCACGTCCAAGACGCTGAGCCAGATCGAGATGTCGACGATCGCCTACTGGAAGATCCGCCAGCGCCTGCTGCGCGTTCCCGGCGTTGCCAACGTCGCGATCTGGGGCGAGCAGCTGCCCCAGCAGCACGTCCAGGTCGATCCGAGGAAGCTCGCCGCCAACGGCGTCTCGGTCGAGCAGGTCATGGACTCGACCGCCGAGACGCTGGACTCCAACCTGCTTCAGTACACCTCCGGCGCGGTCGTCGGCAAGGGCGGGTTCATCGAGACCGCGGACGGCAAGCGGCTGAACATCCGCAACGTCCTGCCGATCGACAAGGCGCCCGACCTCAAGGACGTTGCGATCGAGCGGCGCGACGGCAAGCCGCTGAAGCTCGGCGACGTCGCGACGCTGATCGAGGACAGCGGGCCGCTGATCGGCGACGCGGTCATCAACAACGGCCCGGGCCTGATGCTCGTCGTCCAGAAGTTTCCCGGCGCGAACACGCTCGAGCTGACGCGCGGCGTCGAAGATGCGATGGAGAAGATGAAGCCCGGTCTGCCCGGCATGACGATCGACACGACGATCTTCCGGCCGGCGAGCTTCATCGAGACCGCGATCGACAACCTGACGAGCGCGCTCCTGCTGGGCTGCCTGCTCGTCGTGCTGATCCTGGCCGCGTTCCTGTTCGAATGGCGGACCGCCCTGATCAGCCTGTCGGCGATCCCGCTGTCTCTGATCGCGGCCGTGCTCGTGCTCGACGCGCAGGAGACGACGATCAACGTCATGATCCTCGCCGGCCTCGTCGTCGCGGTCGGCGTGGTCGTCGACGACGCGATCATCGGCGTCGAGAACATCATGCGCCGATTGCGCCAGAACCGGGAGAATCCGGACGGCAGGTCGGATGCGCGGATCATCCTGCAGGCGACGCTCGAGGTGCGAAGCTCGATCACCTACGCGACGCTGATCATCCTCGTCGCCGTCATCCCGGTGACGCTGCTCGGAGGGCTGTCCGGCTCGTTCTTCCAGCCGCTCGTGCTGGCCTACGCGCTCGCGGTGCTCGCTTCGATGGCGGTCGCTCTGACGGTGACGCCGGCGCTCTGCCTGCTGCTGCTTCGCAACGCGCCGCTGCAGCGCGAGTCACCGCTGCTGCGGGGGCTCAAGCGCGGCTACAGCGCGATCCTGTCGCGGGTCATTCGGACCCCGCGGCCGGCGCTCGCAGTCGCCGCGGCGTGCGTGCTGGCCGGCCTGCTCGTGTACCCGACGCTCGGGTCGTCGCTGCTTCCGAACTTCAAGGAGCGCGACTTCCTCATGCACTGGCTGACCAAGCCAGGCACCTCTCAGCCGGAGGAGACGCGCATCTCGACGCGCGCCTGCATCGACCTGCGCAAGATCGAGGGCGTACGCAACTGCGGATCGCATATCGGTCAGGCGTTCCAAGCCGACGAGGTGTACGGCGTCGATTTCGGTGAGAACTGGATCAGCGTCTCGGAGGACGTCGACTACGACAAGACGCTGGCGGCCGTGCAGAAGACGGTCGACAGCTACCTGGGCCTGTACCGCGACGTGCAGACCTACCTGCGCGAACGCGTCAAGGAGGTCTTGACCGGGACGAGCAACTCAATCGTCGTGCGGCTGTTCGGTCCCGACCAGAAGGTCCTCAAGAAGAACGCCGAGACGATCGCCGAGGCGATCGGGAAGATCGACGGCGTCGTGGACGCGCACGCCGACCTGCAGGAGGACCTGTCGCACATCCAGGTCGAGGTCGATCTCGCCGCCGCGCAGCGCTATGGCCTCAAGCCCGGCGACATCCGCCGCCAGGCGGCGACGCTCGTCGCCGGCGAGGAGGTCGGCGACATCTTCCGCGGCGGCCGCGCCTACGACGTGATGGTGTCGAGCACCCCCGAGACCCGCAACAGCGTCACGAGCATGCTCGAGCTGCCGATCGACACACCCGCCGGCGGCCGAGTCAAGCTCAGCGACGTCGCCGACGTCACGATCGGCCCGACGCCCAACTCGGTCAAGCGCGAGCAGGCGTCACGCCGGCTGGACGTCGGCGCGGACGTCGCCCCCAACCGCGACCTCGCGGCCGTCGTCAAGGACGTCGAGC
>Ga0307502_10000012_pt1 | contig 46620 bp, 51 predicted proteins | sample 16_S_MG_FD_201364 | JGI IMG/M metagenome (GOLD analysis project Ga0307502, IMG submission 201364) | Soil microbial communities from Populus trichocarpa stands in riparian zone in the Pacific Northwest, United States - 16_S | ecosystem: Environmental > Terrestrial > Soil > Riparian zone > Trees... | reverse complement strand
CACCTACAGCGACCTCGTGTTCGGTCTCGCGCAGCTGCTGGGCATCGAGTATCGGCCCGAGCTCGCCGACATGCCCGACAGCGCTCATGGCGCATCGACCCCAAAGCCGACTACGGGCCGTTGAACAGCGCGGCGCGCGGCCGCATCGACGTTGACCGCGTGCGCCGCCACTGGGAGGACATCCTGCGGATCGTCGCGTCGATCTACACCGGCGCCGTCCGCGCCTACGACGTCGTGCGGATGCTGCAACGCGACGGGCACCCGACGCCGTTGGGTGAGGCGATCGCGGCTTACGGGCGGATCTTCAAGAGCCTGCACATCCTCGTCTACATCGACGACGACACCTACCGCCGCGACATCAAGGGCGTGCGTAACCTCCAAGAAGGCCCGCCACTCGCTCGCCGCCGCTGTCTTTCACGGCAAGAAAGGCGAGCTGTGCGAGCGCTACCACACGGGCATGGAAGACCAGCTCGGCGCGCTCGGCCTGGTGCTGAACTGCATCGTGCTGTGGAACACCCGCTACATGAACGCCGCCCTCGACGAGCTGCGCGCGCAAGGCCGAACGGTCCTGGACGCCGACGTCGCGCGGCTCTCGCCGTTCGTGCGTCAGCACCTCAACGTCCACGGCAAGTACACGTTCCTGCTGCCCGTTCTCCTGGCCGGCTTGCGGGCGCTACGAAACCCCGAAGACGACGACGGCGACTGAACGCAGGGCCTTGCGCGTGGCCGCTACGAGTCGCGGTGCTCGTGTGCCGCGAGAGCGGTCAGCGGTCATACGCGCGGCCGCGTGGCAGGACGCGCACGATCACGATCGTGCGCTGCGCGACGTCGAGCTCGACGATCACGCGCCAGTCACCGACCCGCAGCCGAGACTCCGAGCGCCCGGCCAGCTTGCGCAACCCGGCGCTGTGCGGGTCATCGGCGAGCTGCTCGATCGCCGTGAACACCCGCGGGCGGACCGGTGGATCGAGCCGCTGCAGATCCTTGGCGGCGCGACGCTCAAACTCGACCGACCACGGCTCGGCGCTCACGCCTGGCCGTGGCTGCGCTTGATCTCCGCGAACGAGATCCGCGCGACGCCGGCGTCACGATCGCCATGCACCTCGGCGAGCGCCTGCTCATCAGCCAGCGTCACCGGCTCGTCGTCGACGGGCGCGTCGCGAAACGCCGCCACGACGGGGTCTGAGCGGCGCTGGGCGATGTAGCGCAGCGCCTCGTCGGCCTCGCCGTCTGAGAGCTCGTCAACGAGCTGATGCAGGCGCTCTTTGATCGTCACGCCCCGAATTGTAAGCCGGACCCCGACACCCCGGGGCGGCGAGCGTCGTCGACGCTCGCAACCGCGGCCCCGACCCGATCGCGGCCGGCAGCGGGCACCCGGGGAAGAACGCCGGTTGCGGCTCGTGACACCGAACCCAGCGCTGGCCCCCCGTAGGCTGACGGGTTCGTGGGCCAACAGCATCCAATGGGCGTGATGGCCGATCCCGAGGAATTGCTGCGCGCGTTGACCGCGCTCGGCGCGATCCGGATGCCGACAGCCCGCGAGCAAGACCAGGGCCAGCGCGCGGCCGGCGGCGCGCAGCTGTGGAGAGTGCAGTGCGCGCATCATCTCGCCGGCGCGGTCGAGTGGCAGGTGCTGATGGCCGCAGGTGCGGTCCCGGCCATCAAGGAGAACCAGGACATCCTGATCTGCTGCGTCGACGGGCTGACGGGCTTCCCCGAGGCGATCTTCCCGCGCACGACCGTCCAAACATGCGTTGTCCACCTCATCAGGGCAAGTCTGAAGTACGTCCCGCGCCGCGAGCGCGAGCAGGTCGCCCGCGACCTCAAGCCGATCTACACCGCCGTCGACGCCGACCAGGCCCACGCCGAGCTCGAGACCTTCGATGAGAAGTGGGGAACTCGGTTCCCCGTGATCACCCAGGCCTGGCTGAACGCGTGGGAGTACGTGATCCCGTTCCTCGCGTTCCCGGCCGAGGTCCGCCGCGTGATCTACACCACAAACGCCATAGAGGCCTTGAATCGCCAGCTGCGCAAGGCGATCAAGACCAAGGGCAGCTTCCCCAACGAGGACGCCGCCCGCAAGCTCGTCTACCTCGCCCTGCAGAACGCCACACCGCAATGGACCCGGACGCGAAACTGGACGACCGCGCTGCTCGCGTTCAAGATCCACTTCGGCGACCGCGTCCCCGACACTGCAAACTGACTGTCACTGATTGACACTCACGGAGTCACTGTTACACTAGCCAACAAGCCGCCTACACAGTTTTCCGGACGCCCTCCTGTGGCTGCTGAGATTCACCGCCGTAGACGTCGAAGGCTTTGACCTCGCAGAATGCTCTGCGATATGCGTTGGGGGGTCCGGGGTTATGCAGCAAACACGCGGGAGATCAAGAGTCGTCTGCGCCGGCGTTGTGCGGTCCTCGCGTCGTGTGGCGGGGTGTGCGTGCAGTGCTCAGCGATCTCTGAGGGCGTGAGCTGGCGGTAGGAGATGTTGCGCTGGATCGGTTCGACGATCAGCACGCCGCGAGCACCGGGCGCTGATGACGTTGGCGTGAAAGAGGCGGCCGTTCTTGTTGGCGTAATCGATGTCGCCCGGCTGGATCTGGCCCGTCCTGATCAGCGAGATGATCGCGCCAGGATCGGGCGGACATCGGCCCGTGCTCAGGCCCCGGCGATGCCTTGAAGCTTGCGCTGATCGGTGACGTCGAGGTAGATCTGCGTGGTGCGTATGTCGCCGTGGCCGGCGAGCGCTTTGATGAGTTGTAGCGCGACGCCGCGCTGGGCGAGCGTCGCGCAGAAGGTGTGCCGCAGCGCGTGTGCGGTGCGGCGGTCCTCGCGTACGCCGGCGCCGGTGGCGTGACGGGTGACGATCTCGCCGACGGCGCCCGCCGAGAGCGGCTCAGGGTGGGCGCTTGGTCGTGTGCGCAGGCTGACGAACAGCGCGTCCGTGTTGGCGGCGACGGGACGGACGGTCTGCCAGCGCTTGAGCGCGTCGTGGGCTTGGGGGTGCAGCGGGACGCTGCGGGTGCGCCCGCGGTGTGCGGCATGGATGACGACGTCGAGCGGGGTCTGGTCGCTGCGGCGCGGCGCGATCGCGGCACGGCGGCGCTTGTCGTTGGGTTGGCGGCCGCGCTCCTGCACGTCGGTGAGCGTGAGGCGGGCGAGTTCTGAGCGTCTGAGGCCAGCGCGGGCGAGCAGCTGGAGAATCGCGCGATCACGTATCCCGATGACGGTCCGCGGGTCGGGTGCTGCGAGCAGCCGTGCAAGTTCGCGGTGAGACAGCGCCTTGGGGCGCTGTGGCTGGACGTGGGTGCAGCGGACGCGGTGCACGAGCGGGTCGGCGCCGATCGCGGTGGCGAGGCCCCGAACGGCGGAGACGCGCTGCGCGATCGTGCTCGCAGCCAGGCCCTGGGCGTGCAGCTCGTCGCGCCACGCTGTGACCGCGGCGAGCGTCAGCGTCTGCGCTGACGCCTCGCCGTAGCGGGCGCGCAGGAAGCGGGCGAAGGCGCGGTAGGCGGTGGCGTACGCACGGCGGGTGTTCGGGGCTGCCGCGGTCGCGGCGATCGCAAGCGCGCGCGCCTCGAGATCGTCGACGGGCTCTCCCCCACCCTGTAGGCGCTCGCGGACCGCGAGTTGGCTCACGCGGTCGCGTCAAGTTGCGCGGCAAGCGCCGCGGCGCGCAGGACCAGCTCGTAGGGCAGGTGGTCGCCGACTGCTTTGGCGAGCACGCGGGTGTGCTCGTCCTCAAGCGCCTGGCGGTCGGGTACCGGCCGCGGCGCGGCGGCGTACCACGGCAGCGGATCGGCGACGAGGACGAGCGTCGGACTGACGGTGGGCTGCGTGTCGGTGCGTGTCGTGCTCATCAACCAATGATCGCGTCTGGGTCGGACGGAACGGACGCCTGATAATCGCTGTTTATCGCGGGTGCGTGACCGCCGCGCCGGCGCGGCTGTCTGGACGGGTCGGGCGTGCGTGCAGCGGGGTGCATGCAGCGCGCGTGGTTGCTCGCCGCGATGACGACGCTGCGGGTCTGGTGCGCGATCCGGCGCTGAGTGAAGTGCTGCTCGTTTATGAAGATCGGGGTGTTGGCCGGGGCCTTGCGACAGACGTCGCTGACGCAGATGCGCACCGTGCCGCCGGCGGCCATGTTGGTCCAGGACGACGCGCAGGAAGTAACTGGCCCTCGAAGTCAACTCGGCGGTGTCATACGCAACGCGGGCGCCCTTGACACATGGTCGCGGGGACGGGGCGTCGTGCGCACCAACGCTGAGCGACAGCGCCGCCACGGCCGCGCACACGACCCCAGTGGGCTGCTTCGCCGAACCCTGCTCATACGACAGCCCTGTCCCCCACGCTGTGCTCGCGCAGCTCACGGCCGCTCGCCGCTGCCTGGGACGGCGGGCCCGGGGCAGAATATCTGTGTCGGGGCGATGCGCGCGCGGGCGGAGCGTTCGGCGCGCCTGTTGGTGTAGCGGCCGGGCACGTGTCGGCGAGCCCGTCGCGCGCGAACGCCGTCAAGCAGGGGGCCCGCTAGCAACTGCGCGGAACGCGTCGCTTCGTGTTTGTCGCCGCGTCGTGGCGGCGTTTGGTTAGCGTGCGCCCGATCGCGACGATCGCCAGCAGCGCGACGCTTGTCCATTGCGCGTTGCTGAGGCCGAGCGCGAGTTGCGGGCTGTCGCCGCGTAGGAAGAACTCGAAGAACCGGCCGGCTGCGAACAGGCCGAGAACGAGCCACGCGAGGTCGCCTGGACGCGTGAGGCGGTGGCGCAGCGGCCAGATCATCGCGAGGATCATGGTTGCGAGCAGGACTTCGTAGAGGCCGCCGTTTTGGTAGGCGTAGTGCGGGTTGGGTGTCAGGGCGTCGGGGTGGGAGTTGCGTACGGCGAGGATGAAGGTGCTGCGGTCGCCGTAGTGCTCGCCGTTGATGACGTCTCCGATGCGGCCGATCGCGACGCCGAGCGGGAGGCCGGCGGCGGCGGCGTCCAGGTAGCGGCCGCTGAGGCCGGTTCGGTGGACGTAGGCGGCGATCAGGATCGCGGCGAGGATGACGCCGCCGTCAAATGTGAAGCCGTGGCTTGAGAGGAGGCGATCGGGGGCGAGCAGTGCGCCGGGGTCGTGCTCGAGCAGGTAGAAGATGCGGGCACCGACGATGCCGCCGACGCCGGCGAGGGCAGCGAAGGTGTACATCGGGTCGGTGGGCAGATCACGCTTGTGCAGCCAGCGCGCGGCGGCGAGGGCGCCGATCGGGATGCCCAGCGCGATCGTGATGCCGTGCCAGGCAAGCGTGATCGGCCCGAGATGAACGTAGGGGTCGATGCCGATCGTGATGACGGCCATGGTGTGGGTGAGGTTCCTCGCGCGCGTGGCGTGGCGCCGCCCGGCGCCACGCTTGGCGCGGCTGTCAGTGTCCGCCGTGCATGCTGGCTTTGGGCATGCTGGTGGCGCCGGTGCTGCTCTTGAGCTGGGTGCGCATCTGGCGGATCTCTCGCTGCTGGGCGGTGATGATGTTCTGCGCCAGCCGTTTGAGCTCGGGGTCCTTGCCTTTCTTCAGTTCGGCTTTGGCCATGACGATCGCGCCCTGGTGGTGGGTGATCATCATCCGCATGAACGCGGCGTCAAACGGCTTGGCGGTCTTGAGCTTGGACATGTCGCCGTTCATGCCCATCATGTGCTGTGGCACGCCGAGCGAGCCCTTCTTGACGCCGGCGTTGCGTAGCCGTTGATCTGCTGTGCGCATCGTGGCGATCTCCTTGGTCTGGGTGCGCACGATGTCATCGGCGAGTCGCTTGACGAACGCGCTCTTGCCGCGGCGTTGGGCGATCTTCGCCATCTGCACGGCGGACTGGTGGTGCGCGGTCATTTCCTTGGCGAACGCGCGGTCGACGGGGTTGCCGGGCGCTGTCGGGCTGTCTGCGGAGCTGGCGCTGGAGCCGCATCCGGCGACGAGCAGCGCGCCGAGGGCGACGAGCGCCGCGAGGGACTTACGAGTCATGGCTGGTTTCTCCTTGGTACGTCGGGGGTGCTGATCTGCAGGTGTGGAGAGCGCACGTGTTGCAGCGCTCGCGGGGTTACCTGGTGATCAACGCCGACTGACGCAGAGAAACGACACGGCGGCTGGCCCGTGGCGAGCACGCGCGACGGGCACGGGGCTCGCCGGCAGCGGTGCGCTCGGGCTGAGGGTGAGCGTGGGCTGCCAGCGGCCGAGCGCGAGGACCGCCAGGCCGGCAGCGGCAAGGGCTGCTCCGACGGCTGTGAAGACGCCCAGGCACATCTGTGCGACGGCGCTCATGCCCGCGTCGTGGGGCATGTCCATCCCGATGCCGCTGTGGTGCGCAGCGATCACGAACGCGACGGCGAGGACGGCGGCGATCATCGCCGCGCGGCGCTGCTGGCGTCGCAATCGCTGTCGGATCGTCAACGCGCTCACCGTGTGCAAGCTACCAAGCAGCCGGCGGCGCAGTGCGCCGCCGGCGACGTCCTAGGGCAGTCGTTGGGCGGGCCCGCCGTCAACGGCCGCCCGCAGCTCGCCGTGCTCCTTGACGGAGATCTCGTTGCGGGCCAGATCTCGATCGAGCAGTTCTCGCGGTGGGATCTCGGGCGGCGCGTCACGCGGCGCTTGGGAGCGCAGGGCCCACAGGATCGCTGCGATGACGAGCGCGGCGAACGCGACCATCACGATCGCCATCGCGATCGGTGCGCCGCTGGAGTAGCCGTGCATCACGGGCTACTGCTTCGGCGCGCCGCTGCCCGAGCCGCGGCCCGAGGCGCCCATCATTATCCACATCATCGCGCCCATCATCAGCATGCACGGCAGCGCGAACAGCAAGTAGCCCGGTCGCGCGCCGGCGACGGCGGCGATGATCACGAACGCCACGATCGCGATACAGCCCCACATCAGTTTCATCGAATGCTTGGTCATGTACTGACCGTACGCCGCCGCTGAAGACGGGTCATCGGTGCTCGTCCACAGACGCCTGGCGGGCAGCTACGGACCGCGGCCGGCGGCCGCCTTCCGCGGCGCTTCAGGCCAGAGGGCTGAGGCCGGCCGCCTCGGCGCGCTCGCGGTGCATTCCACACGCCGCGTCGGGCTTGTCGCCGTGGCGTGTCAGCCACAAGAGCGCGGCGAACACGATCGCGCCCAGGATGTTGAGGGCCAGCTTGTAGTCGATCTGGATGGTGCTGAAGATGTCCGCCCGCGTCGGTCGGGGACCCGTCGGGATCATGCCCGTGGCGCTGAACAGGCCGTCGACGATCAGTGCAGCGAGCACCATCGTGACGAACATCAGCACGGTGATCCGCAGCGCGAACGCGGTGCCGTAGTACTTGCGATAGATCGCGATGATCGGCAGCACGATCAGGTCGGCGAAGAGGAACGCGAGCACGCCGCCGAAGCTGATGCCGCCCGACCACAGCACCGCGGCCAGCGGGACGTTGCCGATCGAGCAGACGAAGCTCAGCACCGCGATGATCGGGCCGAGGATCACGTTCTCGATCGTCGGCAACGGCGCGGGGGCGTTGTGGATGAACAACGACTCAAAGAAGCCGTTGCCGAACTGGGCGATGAAGCCGGCCAAGAAGAAGCCGATCGTGATCTCCTTCCACAGCATCATCCAGTCGCCGCGGAAGTTGTGCGCGACCTCGGTCCACGCCCGCATGCTCGTCAGCCGCTCGCGCCACCCCATTGCCTCGGCCTGCGAGTGGTGCTCATGAGCGCTGTCGGCCTCCCGCGCGTGCTCGCGGGCCTGCTGCTCGAGCTGACGGCTGACGAACAGGCGCAGCATCGCGACCATCAAGACGATCATCACGATCCCGCCCAGGTACTCGGCGATCGTGAACTGCCAGCCGATCAGCAGCCACAGCACGAGCCCGAGCTCCCACACGAGGTTCGTCGACGCGAACTGAAACGCCAGCGCCGCCGCCGCCGAGGCACCCTTTGAGAACAGCGATTTGGCGATCGCGATCGCCGCGTACGAGCAACTCGAGGAGGCCGCGCCAAGGCCGGTCGCCCACGCGATCGGCCCAGGCCCCGAGCCGCTGAGCGCGTGCTCGATGCGCTCACGCGGCACCCACGCCTGCACGACCGCGGAGATGAAGAACCCCAGCACCAGCGCCCACCACACCTCCCACGCCATCAAAAACGAGTCGCGCAGGCCGTGCCAGATGACATCGATGACGCTCATACCAACGACACTACCATACCCCTAGGGGGTATGTAGCGACTGTGTAGTGGCGTCTACGGTGGCGGGGAACAGTGCGGGTAGCGCTGACAGCACACCCTCGTCAGGAGACGGCGGCTAATGCTTCTTAGTCGCCGCCCGCGCGCCGTGGACGGCGACAAAGCGTGTGTGACGCGACGGCGTAGCGAGCTTCCGCCGCAGCGACAAATAGGGTCGCCACCGGGATGCAGCAGCTCGGCGACTTCGCGGCGGCCAGGACCGAGTTCGAGCACTGGCTCGAGCGTCAGCCGCTGGCCGAGCGCACCAAGAGCGAGTACCGGCGCAACGTGCGCGTGTTCCTCGACTGGCTCGCCGCGGCCGGCGATGACGGGTGGGATGCCGATCCGCTCAGCGATCGCCTCGCGCGCGATCACGCGGCGCGCGATTTCCGGCGCTGGCTGAAGGTCGAGCGGCGCGCGGCGGCGTCGACGGTGAACCTCGCGCTCGCGTCGCTTGACGCGTTGTATCGCCAGCGCGGCCTTGGCAACCCCAACGTCAGGCGTGAGAAGCCGGTGCGCGCGGCGCCACGCGCGCTCGACCAGGACGATCAGCGGCAGCTGCTGCGCGCGTGCGAGCGTGCGAGCGCGCGGGATCGCGCGCTCGTCGTGCTGATGCTGTTCACGGCGCTGAGGCTGTCCGAGGCGGTGGCGCTGGATCTCGACGATGCCCAGGTCACCGCGCGCAAGGGTCGCGTTGTCGTGCGGTCCGGGAAGGGTGACCTGCTGCGCGAGGTGCCGCTGAACCCGCTCGTGCGCCAAGTCCTCGACGAGTGGATCGCCGAGCGCACGGCGATCGCTACGCCCGGCGAGCAGGCGATGTTTCTCTCGCGCGCAGGCGCGCGCCTGTCGCTCCGCGCGGCAGACTCCGTCGTACGCAAGGTCGCAGGCATGGCGGGCCTCGAGCTCTCGGCGCATGTGCTGCGCCACACGTGCCTGACCGGACTGGTGCGTCGGGGCACCGACATCGTGACCGTCGCCGAGCTCGCGGGCCATTCGCGTGTGGAGACGACGCGGCGCTACAGCCTGCCCAGCGAAGCCGACCGCCAGCAGGCCGTCGACGACCTCCAGATCGACTTCTGACCCGAGGGAGCGCCTGTGGCCTATCCCAGTGACGCGGAGCGCCGCCGGCTTGAGCGCTTCCCCGAGCAGATCGCCGTCGAGGACCTCCGCGCGTGCTTCGCGCTCTCCGACGCCGGCCGGGCGCTCGTGTTCGCGCAGCGCGGAGCCGCCAACCGCCTCGGTCTCGCGGTCCAGCTGTGCGCGCTGCGGTTCCTCGGGTTCGTGCCGCAGGACCTCGCGGGCCTGCCGTCGGAAGCGCTGGAGTTCCTCGCGGGCCAGGTCGACGCGGCCGCGCACGAGCTGCTCGAGTACGGCGCCCGGCACCGAACCCGGGTCGATCACCTCGCGCGCGTACGCGAGCATCTCGGCTACCAGACCCTCGACGGCGCGGCCGCGGCCGCGCTCGAGGTGTGGCTCGGCGAGCGCGCTGTCGAGCACGACGCACCCGGCGTGCTACTCGCGCTGACGACCGAGCATCTACACGCACGCAAGATCATCCGTCCGACTCTCGATCGGCTGGTACGCCTCATCGCGACCGCACGAGCCGCGGCGCACACGCGCATCGAAGCTGCGGTCGCAGACCAGCTCGCTCTCGAGCGGCGCGCGGAGCTCGACGGGCTCCTGGTTGCCCCGGCGGGAGGTCGCAGCGAGCTCGCGCTGCTGAAGGAGCGCGCCGGCCGCGTCGGCGTCGCCGAGTTGCGCCGACAGGTCCAGCGCTACCGTCGGCTGCTGGAGCTTGGCGCTGACCGGATCGATCTCGAGTCGCTGGCGCCGGCGCGCCGGCGCCAGCTCGTCGCGGCCGGGACGCGGATGACGGCGCAAGCGATCGGGCGCCTGGAGCCCGCGCGGCGCCACCCGCTGATCCTCGCCCTGCTCGCCGAGCTGTATCTCGAGCGCGGCGACGAGCTGCTGGATCTCTTCGACAAGCTGCTGCGTTACGCCGACAGCCGCGCTCGCCGGCGCGTCGACGAGCAGCGCCGCAAGACCGCTCGGCAGCGGGACGAGCTCGCGACGCTGGCCCGCCAGCTCTCACGGATCCTCGTCGAGTCCGCAGCGACCGGGGAGCTGCCGATGGCTCGCATCGAGCGCGAGATCGGCCTTGACCGCGTCCACGCCGCGGCCGCGCTGTCCGACGATGCGCTCCCGCCGCTTGATCAGCAGCAGCTCGACGTCCTGCTTGCAAGCCACGGCTACCTGCGTCCCGCCGTCCTTGAGCTGCTCGCGGTGCTGGAGCTCGACGCGGCGCCCGCCGATCGCGCGCTGCTCGACGCGATCGCCGCGACGGGCCGCGGGGCGCGCAGCAAGCTGCTTGACGACGTCGCGCTCGAGGTGCTGCCCAAATCGTGGCGAACCTGGGTGCTTGAGGACGGTCGCGTGCGGCGGGTGCGCTACGAGCTCGGCCTGTGGTTCGCTGTCCGCGACGCCCTGCGCGCCGGCCGGCTGTACCGACCCGTCAGCCGCCGCTACGCCGACCCCACCAGCTTCCTCATGCCCATGGCGCGCTGGCAAACCGACCGCGACGAGCTCGCCGTCACGTTCGGCCGTCCCCTCGACGCCGGCGAGCGCCTCGCGCAGCTTGAGCTCGAGCAGCGCGCCCAGCTGCAGCGACTGCAGAGCGCGATCGACGCCGGCGACGGCGTGCGCCTGCATCGCGGCCACATGGTCCTCGACCCGGTCACAGCCGATCCCGTCGACGCCGATGCGCAACGGCTGGCGAGCGAGCTCGGTGCCCGCCTGCCACGGCTGGAGCTCACCGAGCTGCTGCTCGAAGTCGACGCCTGGACGCAGTTCAGCACCCACCTGACGCACGCAGCCGGCGCGACGCCACGGATGGGGCACCTCTCCGAGCACCTGCACGCCGCGCTGCTCGCCGCCGCAACCAACCTCGGCCCGACGCGGATGGCCGCCAGCAGCGACCTGACCTACCGCCAGCTCTCGTGGGCGACGGAGTGGTATCTCGGCGATGAGCAGCTGCAGGCCGCCAACGCCGTCCTCGTCGACTACCTGCACCGCCTCGAGCTCGCCGCGCACTGGGGCACCGGCAGATTCTCCTCAAGCGACGGCATGCGCTCACCGGCCCGCGCACGAGCCGCCGCGGCCGATCCGCTGGCCCGCGAGTTTGGCTGGCGCCGCGGCGGACTGACCACGCTGTGCTGGACCTCCGATCAGTACAGCCAGTACGGCACCAAGGTCGTGTCGGTCGCCGAGCGCGAGGCGTCACACACCCTCGACGGGATCCTGCACAACCAGACGGTGCTACAGATCGCCGAGCACACGACCGACACGCACGGCGCGACCGAGCTCGTCTTCGCGCTCTTCGATCTCCTTGGCCTCTCGTTCATCCCGCGACTCCGAGACGCCGGCGAGCTGCGCCTGCACCGCATCGGCACACCGACCGGCCTCGCCGTCGACGAGCTGCTGACCTCCAAGATCCGACCCGGCCGCATCGCCGACCGCTACGACGACCTCCTACGCGTCGCAGGATCGCTGAAGCGCGGCTGGGTCCCAGCGAGCCTGCTGATCTCGCGCATGCAGGCCGCATCTCCCAAGCCACCGCTGGCCGCCGCGCTCGCCGAGTACGGCCGGCTGGTCCGCACGAACTTCCTGCTCGCCTACCTCGCCGACGCCCCGTTGCGACGCCGCATCGGCGCGCAGCTCAACAAGGGCGAGACCATGCACGCGCTGCGCCGACACGTCGCGTTCGGCCAACGCCAGCAGCTCCCCGCCGACGAGGACGACCACCGCCGCCACGCCCTCTGCCTCGAGGTCGTCACCAACGCGATCCTCGCCTGGAACGCCCGCTACCTGACCGCGGCCCTCGACGACGTCCGCAGCCATCAGCCCGAGCTCATCCGCGACGACGCCCTCGCGCAACTCAGCCCCGTTGGACACGCGCACGTCAACCCCAACGGGCGCTACCGCTTCGACGTGAGCGCCCTCCCCGCCGGTCAGCTCCGCCCGCTACGTGAGCGCACCGACGGTGATGAGCGGGCCTCGCGTCCGAGCCCACCGATCCTGGTCAACGGCGACAAACACTAAGCGACGCGCCACGCGCAACTGCTAGCGCGACCCCTGCCACTCCGCCTGCGTCGCCCACTGCCAAGTCACCTGCGCCCGACACGTTTCTACACTCCGGGTCCCGTGCTACTTGGCGCCGGTCGCGTCGGATCCCTGTGAGAAAAGGGAGTTCTCCACGGTCACGACCGTCCGGTTCCATCCGTAGCTTCGAGTCCGTGCAGAGCGCCAGCCTCGATCCCACGCTCGGAGCGATTCTTCCGCTTGTAGGCGTCGCGATAGGCGCGACGCTGGCGGGCGCTGTTCGCTACCTACTCGATCACCGCGCCGACCGCAGAAGCTTTCGGGCCTCCGTTCGACTGCTAGTTTGCCGAGCTCGCGGGTCACCGCCGGTTGGAGATCGCTGCCCTTGCGCACGAACTTCGTGATGCATGCCGCACCCCACCAACGGAGCAGTCATCCCCGAGGTCCGCAGTCAGAGGCCGCTGACGGGAGCCACATCCCACTCGTCGTCGACTCGGTCCAGCCAGTCGTGTGCGAGCGCCCGCCAGAGCTGCACCTGCCTTTCGCCGACAGGGAGCGCGTGGCCAGCGCGATCCAATATCGCAACGGTCGCGCGGGGTAGGTTCCCAAGCAGGGACCAAGCATGTTGCCACCCAACTGTGCCGTCTTGTCGTCCCAGCACGACCAGTGTGGGACGTGAGAAGTCAGGGAGCGGTTCAACCGCCTCGGGGAGCGCATAGAGAGAAGGATCCTCCCGAATCGAACGTAGGAAATGGTCGTCAGCCCGTTCTTCGCGAGCTGGATTCCACAGCTCTCTGATCTTGCGTCCGTGAGCCTCGCGGTAGCCGATTGGGAGTCGCTGAAATGCCAGTTCCCATTGTTGTTGGCCGGCTGCGAGCCGGGCATCGTCGTTCGGTTCGAGCATCGGTACACGTACCGCGAGCCCGCGAACGTTACCGGGCCGGTTGCGCGCTACGGCGAGCGCCAATGCCGCTCCGTTCGATGTGCCCGCGACGGCCAACGGTTCGCCACTGAGCGTCTCGCCATCAAGAAGGCGCAGCACTCGCGCCAGCACATCGCGCTGATTCGCCACGCCATCGCGCAGACATCGGCTACCTCCGGTGCCAGGAAGGTCCGGAAACACACCGCGCCAGTTCGAGCGCTCGGCGAGGATCGGCAACCAGTCGGGGATCTCGGTCTTGGAGTCCAGACGCCATCCAGGCAACACGAGCAGATGCCGAGGTCCGTTCCCTTCGATTCGAATTTGCACGCCCGCCTCCAGACCGCTTGTGATCCTTGCTCTGTGCCGAATCGCCCGCCAGACCCTCTTGGATCCCCACAGCAGAGTCAGATCCGGGACGTGGCGTAGAGTCCGCGCCGTTGTTGTCTGTTAGGTGTTCCGCAGGCTAGCCGGACGAGCCTATGCGAGCTCATCGATTAGGTGGCGCCACGAGACCGGGCGGCGCCTTGCGTCGGGCGGATGGAGCGCGCAACATGGACTGATGCGAGCGAACTCCGTACGCGCTGAATTTGTTCTGCCCGGCCTCGGGTTCATCCTCGCAGCGGCCTGGTTACTCGCTGCCCTACAAAGACCCGGTGAGGGGCTCGGCGTGTTCGCAGGGGACTGGTCGACCGAACTCTCCCCCGGCGCTGCTCTCCTCGTACTCGCCGCGGCAGTGGGACTGGGCTACGCCCTGGGGACGGTTGTCGTCCAGATCACGTACGAATCCTTTGCTGCGAGGATGCGTGATCAGGCTCGAGCACAGCATCTCAGGACGTTGACCAAGTCCAAGTTGCGTCCGTCGGACGAGGCCGCCGAGACCGACGGCGTAGTGCGGCTTCTAGACCTCGCCTATACGTGGGCGCTCCCCGACCCTGACCGGCGCTGGCTACGCCCCAGGGTGCGTGAAAACCTGTTGGGCTCGCGCGACGACGTAGAACTGCTCGCAGACCTAGCACGTGCGATTGCCAGCCCCGACGTGTTGCGTGAGGCGGAGTACAGACGCGCTAATCGCCAACTGTTTCTCGGCATCCTGCCATGCGTGCCGCTCGCGGCCGTTGCTGCATGCGCCACTGTCATCGATTCAGGCATACTCGCCGACGTCGTGATCGTCATTATTGCTCTCGTAGTCGGCCTCGCCGGACCTTATTTCCTGTTCAAAGGAGCCTGGTATCAGGAGAAGACCATTGAGCGGCTGTTGCTCAACGTTGTCTTCTTGCAAGCATCAGGGTTGACGGCGAGCAAGCGCAACCAGGCGTAGCTTCGAGCGCAGCGCCCAAGGATCGTGCCAGCGCAAAGCGGTGGCGCGGCGCGCGCGAGCACGCGCTCGCTTGTCGCGTGACAAATCTACCATCGCGCCAGGCGAGGATAGTGTCCTTTATCCTCGGGCTGGGGGAGTGGCGGCGCCGTGGCGCGCAGCTCGCGCCGGCGTTCAGCAGCGCGACGGTCCGCGAAGGCACCCAGCGCTATCCGTGCGGCGCTTGAGGCCTGCAGCTCGGCGACCAAGTCGATATCCGCTCCGGCGCGAATGAGCCCCGTGTCAGGCCACGTGTGACGTGGCGTGTCGTGCCAAGCACGATGTTGGTCTCGCGCGCGGGCGCGAATCAGATCCAACGCCCGGGTCGATACCAACGCCCGGGTCGATACGCTGCTTAACGGATCAGGCGATCCCGACGTCGTCTGGCATGCGGACTAGCATCGCCAGCGTGACCATCGAATGGCGTCGGCCCACGCAGGACGAAGTTGTCCTGGCGGATAACCTAGATGTGCTTCCTCGGATCGCCGACGAGACATTCCAGCTCATCTACATCGACCCGCCGTTCAACACCGGCAAGGCACAGAACCGGAAGACCTTGCAAACGCTGGCTAGCGATCACGGCGACCGCACGGGCTTCGGCGGGCGCCGCTACACAACGAGGCTGCTTGCCGAGTCGTCTTATATCGACACATTCGACGACTATCTGTCGTTCTTGGAGCCTCGGCTTCGTCAAGCTCACAGGCTCCTGGCACACACGGGTACGTTCTACTTTCACATTGACTACAGGGAAGCTCACTACTGCAAGCTGCTACTTGACGAGATATTTGGCCGTGACTGCTTCCTGAACGAGCTGATCTGGTCTTACGATTACGGCGCGCGATCGAAGCGCCGCTGGCCTGCCAAACACGACACGATCCTCGTCTATGTAAAGGACGCCACCGCCTACTTCTACGATGGCGAGACCGTCGATCGCGAGCCCTACATGGCGCCCGGGCTCGTCACCGCGGCCAAGGCGGCACGCGGGAAGCTTCCGACCGACGTGTGGTGGCACACCATCGTGCCGACCAACGGCCGCGAGAAGACCGGTTACCCGACGCAAAAGCCCGAAGGGATCATTCGGCGCATGGTGCAAGCGTCAACGCAGCCAGGGGACTGGTGTTTGGACTTCTTTGCCGGAAGCGGGACGCTGGGCGCTGTCGCGGCCAAGCTCGGACGCCGGTACGTGCTCATCGACGCGAATCCGGAGGCAGTGCGAGTCACGCGCGAGCGGCTTCGGCAGGTGACTCCTGCTCCGGACGATGTCACTGCAGAGTGCGTGGAAGATCTGGCGCGATCGGATCACAACACAAACCATTCCGGGTCAACTTCCGCGCTCGCCACCAGCCTGTTTTAATAGCGACGCTTGGGCCGCCGCAAGGGTTCCACCGAACCGTGCCAGCATCCGCGGTGGCTCCGAAGGACGGAAGCGCAGCCAGTGCGTCTCGGAGCCGTGCTGCTCTTGGCTCCCGCACCAGAGAATGTCACGCGGCACCACCCAGAGATGGACGCGCTGCGGCTCAAGCCCTAACAGAGCGCCAAGCGCGTAGTCCTGGCGCCGAATCTGCTGGAAGACAAGCGTCCCATTCGCCCACTGGAGACCGAACTTCACGACGACCTTGAGGCCAGCCACGACGCAGTCGCATTCGCTCCGTCCAGGCGCTACCGCGACATCGAATCCCGCCGATTGCGCCCATCGCTTGAACATCTCCTTGCCGATCGCACCCTTTTGCGAAGGAGTCTCGTTTCGAAGCCACTCGAAAGGGCTCTCCGCCCAAAGATTCGGCGTGCTGGTGCGGTGCTCGCGCTTGAGGTCGGCGCTCAGCTTTCCCATCGCGACCAGATCCGATGCCATAAGGCCGAGAGTATTCCTCCTCGTTTGTCCAGACTCCACAGCTCGCGTCGGTGCCCGACGCTGGCGCGTGGCGCTGGCTGCCTCTATCGTCGCCGCGTCGGCCGACCCGCCCGCGACGCCACACGTCCCCCCCTGAGTCACGGCTGCCCCTCTTCGCGGATGGACCCGCGCGGTTGTTCCGTCCTAGTCGAACCATATCTTGCTTGAATCATTCCCTTGAATCGTCACATTGGAGATGTCACATGTCGCGCGTAATCCGGCGCGAGGACGTCATAGCCGCCTTTGCTCCTTGCGTCCCCTTGTTGCGCGGCATCATCGTGCGCGCTCGTGACGACGCATCTGCAGACAGCGTGGCCGACGCTCATCCCCGTCTTCGCAGCATCGGACGTCTAGCCCACATCCGTCGCATCGCGGGCACGCTGCGATGGCTTTACGTTGCGGAGGACCTCGTGGCCGAGCTTCCCGCCGGCCCGAGCGGTTTTGGTGTGCTCAGCACCGACCTGGATCACAGCCGGGGCCGCTTCGTGTTCTTTTTCCCCGGTGGTGTGTTCACGGTCCGTCGTCAGCCCCACCAAGACGACGACGAGAACGTCTATATCCAGGAGTGCCTGGACACGCTGCTCGAACAGACCCCGTTGGCCGAAGGCATTGACGGCAACGCCGACCTCACTCTCTACATTGGCGTACCACACAAGGGCCCACCCAAGCTGAGCGTCGTCCACCCCAGCCTTGCCGACCCAATGACGATCGCCCTCGACGAGTTCGACGCTCCGCGCAACGCGCTCCCCGCAGACGCGTCCCCGTATCCGAAGCGCAACGTGTCCTCTGAGCGCAAGCCGCACCAAGCCGACGACGACGAGCAAGAGCCATCGTCATGATCCTGCGCCTGTGAGCAGTCCGGTGAACTTCCGCATGGTGCGTCTCGCACGCGAGCTCCGAGGCGAGACGCAGACCGGGCTTGCGCGGAAAGCTCGGCTCCCGCAGGCACGTCTCAGCCGCGTCGAGACCGGCCAAGTAGATATCAGCGACGACGAGCTGCAGCAGCTCGCAGACATCTTGGCGCTCCCAGCCAGCTTCTTTCTTGAACCTGGAACGCCAGCAGCTGTGCCGCTGTTTCGAAAGCGCGCGATTCGCTCGGTCCGCCTCCTGGCAAACATTCAGGCTCGGCTCAACACCGCCGTGCTGGTAGCCCAGCGCTTGCTGGATGCTGGCATCGAGATTGAGCCGCCGCAGTACTTCCCAGAGCCGGGGTATTACTCTGCCGACGAGCCGGCTCGGGCAGCGCATGTACTGCGACGCGATTGGCGCCTACCGGTTGGCCGCGTTGACGATCTCACAGCCCTAGTCGAAGGCGTCGCCGGAATCGTTCTGCGTGTCGACTTCGGTGCCGATGACGCGACCGCAGCCTTCGTCGCGTCGCTCGGCGACGAACGCCTGTGGTTCCTGATCAACACACGCGAGACCGCCGGCGACCGGATCCGCCTGAGCCTCGCTCACGAGCTCGGGCACGCCGTTCTCCATCGCATGCAACCCACCCACGACGAGGTCGAAACAGAACTGCAGGCCTTCACCTTTGCCGCCGCGCTACTGCTGCCACCCGAAGACTTCGACCCCGCCGTTCCCTTCGACGCGCTGACCCTCAGTCACGCCAGGCAGCTGAAGCGCACCTTCGGCGTCTCAATCCAGGCGATTATTCGTGCCGCCTACGACCGCGGCCGCATCGGCCGCACCCGCTACAGCAGCCTCTTCAAGCAGCTCTCCGCCCGACAATGGCGCACCACCGAGCCTGACCCGATTCCGCTCGAGCGCCCGCGCATCTTCAACGAAGTGCTGAGCGTCCACCGCCAGGCGCATGACTACACCGACGAGGATCTTGCCACCATCGCTCGCGTCACAACGGACACGCTGGCGCAGCTGTTCCCCGAGCACTTCGCGGCACGACCGATGCTTCGCGCCGTAATCTCGCAGCAAAGCCGAAGCTGATTCCTGGCCGGTTCGTGGAGTCGTCGAGCGCCACGCGTCGCTCACCGAGCGCGAGCCAGCTGGGCAGCAATTCAAACCGAAGGAGACGGGCTCAGTGCTCGGGTCCGTGTCAAACGCCCAAAGCAGCCTCGGCCGAAGTGCCGAGAATGAGCGGAGACGGCACCTGGGCGCCTGTTGACGACACGAATGACCGTCGTCGAGGCTGGCCGACGAGCGAACTGCCGTCCCAACCCGCGGATCGGGCACGTCGCCCATGGCCTGCCTCGTGGCCGGACCTCCAGGACGTTCGTGCTAGTGGCAAGGACCCGAGCACTGGGCCTATTAGGGTGTCCCCGTGTAAGCGGGCACCGACGCTCTGTTGGATGCTGCGCTGGTCGAGATCGTCGAGCGCGGCGGCCGAATCGCGCGGCAGGTGGTCGCGCTCGAGGGGCCGGTCTGCGCCGGCAAGACCACGGTTGCCGCTGGACTGGGGTCTGGCGGGGCGAGAGTCGTGCCGGAGTACCTCGATGTTCCGGGCGCCGGGATCCGGGTGGGCTTCGATGCGCCTGCAGCGGGCGATGGCCTTCGTCGCTTGCGCCTGCTGCTGGAGCTTGAGCATTGTCGGGCGATGCAGTTGCCGTCAGCGGGCTCGGTTGTGCTTGATCGCAGCGTCTTCACGCTGCTTGCCTACGAGGCCGGCTTGGCGGCGTTGTCGTTACCCCATGTCCTCGCTGACGCCGTGCGGGAGGTGGTCGCGGCGGTCGATCGCCGTGCCGTGGCGCTGCCTGGCCGGGTCGTGTTCTTGGATTGTTCCGCGGCGTCGTGTCGGGAGCGCGCCGTGACAGCAGGTATGCGAACGCCGCCGTTTCTGTTCGATCCTCGGTTCCGCGACGGCTTCCGTCGGCTGTTCTGTCGACTGGAGCGCGTGGTGCCCGGGACGGTGCTGTTCACTGATGCAGATCGTCCCGTGGCGGAGGTCGTCAAGCAGGTCAGGGACGACGTCTCGGCCTATTTGGGGTGCCGTTAAGGAACGCGGCACGAAGTGCCAAGTAGGCCGCCTACTTGCTGACGGAGCTTGACGCGGGGGGATGCGGCGGCGCGCTCGTTGAGCTGCGGAGGCCGATCGTGGAGAACCCGAAGGCTGCGACGAACAGGGCGATCGTCGCGGTTTTCAGTCGCGTGGGTGTGAGCCACGTCAGGTGCCGTGTCTGCAGCCAGGTGCGAGCCCCGCTTGCTCCTGCAACTGCAGCCATCGCGCACGCCCCGCACATGCAGACCATCGTAGACGTCGGGGCCGGCCGCTCGCATCAGCGGGATACGGCCGTGGAACGTGGACATCGAGGGGTTTGAACGGCGCTGTCGGGCGATCAGTTGGGCTGTCATTGCAGGTGCCGATAGATCGTTGGGCGTGTGACGCCGAACTCGTCGGCGATCTGCTGGACGGTGTGCGCTCGTCGGCCGTCGTCGCCGAGCTCGTCGTACATCGCCTGTGCGATCTTGGCTTGGCGCGGCGTGAGCTTGGGTTTCTGTCCGCCGGTGCGTCCTCGCGCGCGTGCGGCGTCGAGGCCGTCGCGGGTGCGTTCGGACATGAGGGCGTGTTCGAATTCGGCGATCGCGCCGAGGATCTGAAAGAACATCCGGCCGACAGCGGTCGAGGTGTCGATGCCCTGGTCGAGCACGACGAGGTCCACACTCCGCGTCTGCAGCTGGGTGGAGAGCGCGATCAGGTGCTCGAGCGAGCGTCCGAGGCGGTCGAGCTTGGTGATGACGAGCTGGTCGCCGGCGCGCGCCGCGATGAGCAGCGCCTTGTCGAGCTCGGGGCGCGAGGCGAGCTTCCCGCTGGCGTTGTCGACGAAGATCTCGTCGCAGCCGGCCGCGGCGAGCGCGTCGCGCTGTCCGTCGGGATTCTGGTCGCGGGTGGACACCCGCCCGTAGCCAACACGCATCGGAGCGAGTGTACGCGAACACTGGTGCGCATTACGTTGGCGAGTACACGGGTCGCGTTACAACGTGCGCCCAGCAACCATCGCGCTACCGAGATCGCGTGATCGGGTGTCCGTGAACGGTCGTTTCTGAGATTGCCCTTCTCGCTCTGTGGCCCCGTCAATCGGACGGTCGTCGCCTCCAGCAGTCGCCACGTGCCGCCCACGAGTGCGGTGCAACGATCGCGCTTGATCCCCGCAAGCGCGCATGGAGAAGATGCTGGAGACAAGATGAAACGCGTCCACCTCATCGTCGGTCTGCTCGTCGTCGTGGTCGCCCTGTGCGCGACATATGTCGCCGCCGGCGCGGACCTATTCCTTGCCGGCCGACCGTATCCCGAAGCACGCGAGCGCCTGAAGCTCGTCTTCAGCGCGCTGGGCGCTCTTGCGGCCCCGCTTTCGCTCTGGGTCGCATTGACTGCCTACCAACTCAACGCCCGCCTTGCGAGCATAAACTTGAGCGCCCGCCTGGATAGCGTGCCCCCCTCAAGTACCCATATGGATGAAACGCGCGTTGTGCGCTATCCCGGCGGTAGGGATACCGACCTTTCGGAGTGTGAGATCCAATTCACCGCTGACCCCGATGGCGAAGGCCATGGCGACGGACTGTTTTGCGCTGTCCCGCTCGTCAATCTCGGACCCTCTCGCGCCACAATTGTGTCGGCCACCGCTTCCGTCGAAGGCCTTGACCCTCCGCGCTCCCGGCTCTCGGCTAGCGTCGTCCTTGCTGGCGACATTGTGTTCCTGAGCTTCGCGTGGGCAGGTGTAGCAGATCCCTCAGCCCTCACCCGCTCCGCGGAGCCACAGTTGAGCGTCCGCTACACGGACGGGGCAGGCGGCTCCGTCCTGCTGACCGCTGTGATCCGGTCCGTGGGCACCGAGGCTTGGCAACTTGAGGATCTCGGCCAGAAATAAGCGGCAGCCCTGCAGCTCGCCTTGCTACCGCTTGCGCATCACGGCATGATTGACGAGGGACATCAGCCTGTCCGCCACGATCTTGCCCACCAGACCCCATGCGAGGCCTACGGTGTAGTCCAGTGCTGAGCCGAAGGGGCCGCGGCTGTACAGCACCAATAACCCGAGGACTACGACGACCAGGGTCGACATCGAGATGAGCGGCCGGGGCCAGTACCTATACCCGTCCCCCTTCTCGCGCCTGAAGCCTCGGACAGCCATGAGCCTCTCGGCTACGTAAGCGGCGAAGGTTCCGGCCAGAAGCACCAAGAGCAGCCACCAGAACGGGTCCTCGATGTGTACCGCAACATCGATCGCGCCCGCGTCGCCGAGTGGGACAGTCCCGCGAAAGGCCCCTGGCGAAAGCCCCTCTGCTGTGAGCGTCACGACGCTCGATCCAGTCCCCTCGAGCGGACTTGCCGCAGCGCGCACCTCGATCACATCTCCATCCTTGTCGGCGAGCGTAGCCTTTCCGGCACGCTCGGGTAGGACCCCCGCGACGACGATCTGCTCGCTGAAATGACCGCTGAACGGCGTGGCCCGTTGCACTACGACCGGAACGTCCGGTATCTCCGGCATGGGTCTGACGACGACTACCACGTCTTTGCGCAGGACGGTGGCGCGCGCCGCGTTGAGGCCTCTGACAACGAGCTCGGTCTTGTAGGTGCCAGGTATTGTGGTCGAGGGCCCGCTCTCGAACTCAAGCTGAATCGAATGCCGGCCGCCGCGTTTCAAGCGAGCGAACTCTGGACCGTAGACGGCGGCCGGTGCCGTGTCCGGACGAAGCGGGTCTAGGTGCAGATCAACAGCGACGACCGTGTTGCGATCGTTGACAATCATGATGTTCGTGTGAGCCGCCGAGCCAGGGCCCGGTTGAGGCACGACGAGTTGCGCGGGGGCCCTGCCATCCTCGAATGAGAACGCGTCGTCCCCAGCGGTGGCCGGAGCCGCCTCAGTCAGGCTGAGCGACACGGCGAGCAGGACCAGCGAGCTGGCTAGTGCGGGCCGCGGGTGCGTGCGCAGCAGCCGGCGGATCGCACAGACTGACTCGCGGTGCATCCGCATCCTCCGAAGCTATCTCGCGGAGTGGTAACCGTGCAAGGGTGCGGCGTGTTTGGCGAGCGAGCTCTCGCTTTGGCGCTGATGGCAGCGCACTCGCGAACTACTCGAGTCCAGCGAGCGCTGCTACCACGGGGTGCCACCCGCACTGGTGCGGCCCGGCCAGATACCGCCGAAGAAGTAGGCCCAGTGCTCGGGTCCGTGTCATGTGGCCCAAAGTAGCCTCGGCCGAAGTGCCGAGATTGGGCGGAGACGGCACCTGAGCGCCTGACGACGACATGAGCAAGGGTTGCCGAGGTTGGCCAACGCGCGAACTGCCGACGCCAACCGCGGATGCGGCACGCTGCGCACCCTGGCCTGCCTCGTGGGCCGGAGCTCCACCCCGTACGCAACGCCCACCTTGGGGCTGGTGGCAGCGACCCGAGCACTGGGCCAAGTAGGCCACTTATCGCGGAAGGTCACAGGAGAGGGGCGGTCCGTTCGTGTGAGCGGTTCGGACGCTCTCATGTCAGCGATTCAGCGATCGGGTGATTGGCTGGCAATCTGGGCTATACCTGATTGCTCAGGCAAGTGGTAGCTCGGCGGATCGTGCGCGGACATCGAGCTGCCGCCAGGGATGCGGGCATTCCTGGCGTTGCGGATCACGCTGCCGAAGCCCGATCATCGCTGAGGGCCTCGGTAGCTGACCACCAGCCCAAAGTGCGGTATGCGTCGAAGCGCTCGGCGCGATACACCTGGTTCATCGTCGAATGGTGCGGGAAGGCCCGGTCCCTGTGTCGATACTCGACCACCTCGTCCGGGCTGCGCTCGGTCAAGCCGATCTTGATGACCACGAGCTTTCCCTCGGATCCGTCGGAGTAGAAGATCGTTCCAACCGCGTACGTGTTCGCGAGCAGCGGGTCGTCGAGCGTCGAATGCGAAGCTAGCGCGAAGCGGCTCAGCTCGATGCTGATGCGCGCTCCTAGCTCGCCGCTGGCGGTGAGCATCGCCTCCGCGAGCGCCCGCGCCCGACCCGGCTTATCGCCAGTGGCGTCGACGCACCATATCGTCTGGCACTTCCGCCGCAGGAGCTCGACCAGCCCCAGGCTGTCGTAATGGCCGCCATCGGTCACGTAGAGGTGGTCGGCCTTTTCGGAGTGCCAGCCGACCAGCTCCGCGATGAACTCAATTAGTCCGATCTTGATCTTGAAGTTCGACCAAGGGTCGCGGACGGCACACGCGCCTGCAGGCGGGGGCTCGCCACGGTGGCGAAAGATCGGATTGAGGACGTTGGGAAGCCAGACGCCGAGGCGGAGATTCAGCGCGGCGAACAACGCTCTCTGATGGTCGCGCGTCAGCTTGCCCATGGCCGGGGACACGGCGGCGCCCGTCATGGCGACGGCTGAGGCGAGGGTGATCCCCGGGCCCCACTCCTTGCGAAGCGCGAATGGGCGTTGCAGCTCCTCAAATCTCTCGATCGGAACCTCGGCACCTGGTACGGCCGGCACGACGACTTCGGTCGGGCTAAGCACGAGTGAGAGGGCGTTGCTGCCGGCCGGGGTCGCACCGATGTCGGAGACGTTCGCGGCCGCGCAGATCAACAACTCCGGGAACTTCGTGGCACCGAGCTCCGGCTTGAGCGAGCTGAGCTTCAGGCGCGCGGGATCGTCAGGCACGGCGCAGGTGCTTGGCCCGGTTCGAATCACGCTGAAGCAGCGCACGAGCAGATCGCGGTACGCGTGGTGTGGTGACACGCGGTCCACGTAGCGACCCATCTGCAGCGCCAGGTAGAGCGCGGCAAAAAGGGGCACTCCTGCTTCTGCCGTGGGAGGGAAGTCCACGTGGCTGTACAGCCATGCCGCGCACCAGATGACAATCAGCAGCCCGATCAACTGAATCAAGCGCAGCGTCAGGACATTGAGACCGAATCGACCAAGCCGTTGGAAGACCATTACACCCGGACCCAGGATGTGACTCAGGGTCGTCGAGAGAACCGTCAGGGCGATCACGCAGCCGACGACGAGCGCCGCGGTCCCGGCGTGCCGGAGGATCCAGTTCCGATCGCTCAGCGCCGGCACGTGCAACACGCCGTCCATCAGCGGCGGAAACGCAATGAACATACCGAGACTCATCGTGATGATGGCAGCCCACAAGGACCACGAGTGCCGCTTCGTGAAGCGGTCAGCTGGCATCAGACGACACGTTGCGATCGACACACCGATCAGGGTGACACTGAGGATGGCCGGGGCCCACCACCGATGGCCGTCCCGGTCCAGCGCCGCCGTGATTCCATACGACGATCCGACCCCGGCACCCCAGGCGAGCAGGGCACCAATGCATATCGGCAGCGAGACCACCGCGACGAGGTTGATGAACGCCAAACCCGCCAGACGCAAGCTCGTCTTGCGGCCTCCGCCCTCGATCATGTAACGGCAATGGCGCCGCAGGTGCTCGGCCTCTGGCGAGCCCGGAGCGAGGGGATCCGGGTCGTCTGGAGCGACCCCTCTCTCATCGGGACGGCCACCGGCAGGCCTGACACGATCGCTGCAGTTCACGAGCGTGTACGTGCCCGCGATGTACGAGCCGCCGGAGACAGCGCTCAGGTAGCGCGCCGCGCCATCGCCTCGCAGCAGCTTCCGGTGATGCTGCAGAGCCTGAAGTGCACCGAGCCCGAACGCTGCCGCCCTAAGTCCTCCGCCGGAGACGCAGATCCCCACGTGGGGTTCGTCACCGGCCACCAGTCGATCATCATCGCTGCGGCGGCCTCGGTCAACTACGCCGCCTCTGGGCCGACGTTACGGACGATCGCTGCTGCTGCGCGGTGTACCCGTCGAGGTCGCCCCAGCCGAGGCCCCCGTGCGACGTCGGCGATCGGCGGGACGGCATGCGGCGCCCCCGTGCTCGAAGGCTGGCGACGAAGACGCGTCCCGCAGGCCTTGGCCGTTGGGCCCAGGGGACGGATCATGGCGCCGCGCGGGACGCGTGCAGCGCCGGCGGATGGAACGCGTTCGCCGTTGCGGCGCATGCGAACATCCGTTCGGTGACATCGCAGGGTTCACAGTACAGCCGCTTTCAGCGCGGCTTGGCCGCGAGCCTGCGGACGGGTAACGCGTCGATCGCGTGGACCGCGGCGCTTGAGGTCGAGCGCATCGACCTACAGGACGCCCTGGCGCTGGTGCTGCTCGTCGTCGGCGAGCAGCGCTACCCGCGCGCGGCGGCACGGTGGCTGGGGCGGGCGTGCATGGAGCTCCCCATCACGCTCGCCCAGGTGCAGCTAGTCGGCGCCGCCCTGGCCGGCCTCCCCGATCGCGGCGCCGCTCTCGCGCTCGAGGCCGGCTGCGTCGAGCTCGGCCTGGCGCGCGCGGCGGCCACGACACGCGCGGCGTACATCACGTCCGAGCGATCTTCGTGAGCGCGACCGCGGCGACAGCGCGCCCATCGGCCAGCAGCGCATCAAGACGCTCCTCGGAGAACCGTTCGACGCCCAGGGTCTCTCCGACGATCAGCAGGCATCGACGTTCTGATCGCGCCGCCTCCAGCCAGCCAGGAGGTGCGATCGCGGCGATGTCGTCGAAATCTTGAAACGGTCCCTCGCGCGAGCGCAGCAGCAGCTGCGCACCGTTGCCCTCGAGCACCAGGCCGGCCGGCGTCGGCCCGTAGATCGCGGCGAGGCCAGCGTCCGACGCCGCGAAGCCCAGGTCGCGGTACGCCATGACCGCGACCGCCTCCGATCGGCTCATGTCGAACGCGGGGCGCCGCGGCTCCCAGATGAGCGCGGCACGGACGCGCCGTCGGACAAGCAGCGCCGGCGTGTAGATCACGTGCTCGTCGTTGGGTGCGACGACCACGTCGCTGCGGTCCACGTGCGAGGGCGCGCAGGACTCGTGGGCGTACTGCGCGACGTGGCCGCCGGCGAGGTCAAAGCGCACGAGGACGCTCATGATGTCCGGTGCTTCGGGCGGCACGCTGCCGCCACAGATGACGCAGTTGAGCTCGGTGTGCTCCCGCTGCGCGAGCAGCCGCTGGATCGTCGCGGTCGACAAGAGCGCGCGAACCTCGTCGCTGATCGCCAGGCGTCCCACGGCCCTCTCTCCTCCCCCGCTCGGTCACGACGACGCCCGGGACGCCGGCGGCGTCGGCGCGGGGCCGCTCGGGCTCCCCGAGGGTCCGCGCCAGCGGACCTTGAGAGATGCCCTCAGGCTGCGGAGTGGCCTGCCACCCGCCCACGCCGGCGACGCGCACGACGTCAGCGCAAGGTCGCGCGGCCGTCAGCGGGCGGCGTGGTGGGCAGCTGCTCCAGGCGCTCGGCGTGCGAGTCGGGTTTGCAGCCCTTGAATGGTCCGTCGGCGTTGAGTAGGACGTTCATGTGGTGGTCGGCGTGGTCGCGAAACCAGACGGACATGCCGGTGTGCGGGTCTTGGCGCAGGTACTCCCAGGCGCGCCACAGCGCTTCGAGGCGTGCGATCGCCTCGGCGTGGTTGCACCACTGGGCGCACCAGGTCATGCCTGGGCCGCTGAGGCTGCGCCGGTACATCGGCGCGAGGTACTCGGTGACGAAGCTCATGAGGTCGGGGAAGTACGGCTGGGGCTCGTCCTCGGCGGCGGCGGGGGCGTCGAGGGCCTTGAGGGCTGCCGCGTCGGCCGCTTCGCGCAGCGCGGGCAGCACGGGCTTGAGGACCTCGTTGACGGCCGCGGCGGCGATCGCGTCCAGACGACGGTGCATCGCCGTGGCGCCTGCCTGCGCAGCGGCCGCCTTGAGGTCGACGCGGCCGACGGCGGCCTCGATCGCCGAGCTCGCGGCGCCGTGAGCGGTGCCGTTGGCGGCCCTGTCGTCGTCCCATTCGCCGATCGGGCTCATGCCGCCAACCCGCCGTCCTGCTCGTTGGCCTGGACATCGGTCAGCGAGTTCATCGCTGCGGCGATCGTGGCCTCGGCGGCCGGGTCGTGCTTGGCGATCGACGCGCGCACGGCGCCGGCGTGCGGCCCAGCCATCCAGGGCAGTGTGCGCACGAGCGTTGCCGGGGCGCCTGAGGCGAAGACGACGGCGCGGCCCTTGGGCATCGCTTGGAGGTCAGCGACGTCCAGGACGCGCTCGCGGCGCACAGCGCGGTTGATGGACCGACCGCCGCGGCCGTGGGTCACCGACGTCGTGTTCAGGTCAAAGTCGCCGATCAGCTGTGAGAGCTCGGAGAGAAACTCGACCTCCGACACGCCACCGCCGTACATCTTCACGTTCGCGGCTGACCACAGCTTGCGCATGCCCTCGCGGCCCCACACCTCGACGCCCTGAGACCAGGACTGCAGGATGGTCATCATGCAGATCCCCCTGGAGCCGTAGTGTGAGTACAGGTTGGGCAGCTCGCGCCAGCGGCAGACGTTCGCGGCTTCGTCGAGGACGACGACGAGCGGGACCGCCAGGCGGCCGCCGGGCGACACCTTCGCGCGCTCCTCGGCGGCCTCGCAGATCGCGACGGTCAGCGCCGCCACAAGCGGGCCCGCGGAGCCGCGACCCTCCTTGGACAGGCTGTACATGGTGTCGCTGGTCGTGACGAACTCGTCCGGATCAAACTCGCGGCGGGTCGTCTTGACCGACGGGTTGGCGGCGCGCGGCGCGCTGGGCGCGGGCGCGCCGTCGGCGCTCACCCAGCGCATCGCCTCACGGTTGGTCATGAACGACGCGATCTGCTGCGCGGTGCCATAGACGCCGCCGCGCTGCTTCTCAGGGGCGTTGACGACCGACTGCAACGCGGCCGCGAGCAGCGGGTAGCCGTGCTCGTCGAGGATCCCGACGGGCTCCTCTTCGGTCGCGTCTGAGAGCCACAGGTAGACCTGCGTGAGCGGACGCTTGGCGAGCGCCGCGGCCAAGAGCAGGTTGGCGAGCAGGCGCTGGCCGGCGGGCTCGAAGTAGGCGTCGGTGCGCGCCATGGGGTCGCGGCTGCCAGACGCGAAGACGTCGGCGAGGATCTCGGCCTTGACCTCGTCGGTGACGTAGCTCAGCGGGTTCCACCACCAGTCGGCGGGTGCGCCGACGATGCCCTGCGGATCAAACGGCCAGACCTCGCCAAGCTCGGCGCGCAGATCGCGCGTCGCATCGACGATGTCGCGCTTGTTGGACGTGACGAGCACGGCGCCGGGGGCCTGCAGGATCGCGGGGATCGCCCGTGATGTCGTCTTGCCGACCCTTGGCCCCCAGATGTCGACCGACACGTCCTCCCAGCCCTGGTAGAGCGGGCGGCCGCCGGCGACGGTGCGCGCGATCACAAGTCCGGGGCTGTCGACGCCCAGGCGCTTGGCCGTGGCGGTCGCCTGCTTGCGCCCGATCGGCTCGAGGTCGCGGCCGCGGCCCATCCGGCTGGCTGCGCGATCGACGCGTGTGCGCCGGCTGCGGCGGTGGGCATACAGGAGGGCGCCCGCGGTCGCGAGGACAGCCAGCAGCGCGGCGATCGCGATCAGCGCCGGCGTCGTCGACCTAGGCCACGGCGTGCTGCCGTCGGCGAGCTGGAGTACCAGCTTGAAGGGGTTGGCGGGCAGGTGCTGGCCGCGGCCATCCAGCGCGACGCCGAGATGTGCCGCGGCGGTCAGGGTGGCGACGACGACGGCGATCAGGATGAGCACGGCCCAGAGCAGCAGCGTCTCGACGTCGTGCTGTGATCCTCCGCCGGCGCGGCGCGATGTCGCGCTCATGGCGCTTCACCGCCGACGTGGTGGATGCGGCTCTTGGTGTGCCAGCGCTTGTTGGTGTCGTTCAGTGCGAGCTCGGCGCCTGTCAGCACGACGCGAAACGGGATGCCCGGTCGTCCGCCGACCTTGGCGAGGAAGTTGCCGCAGCCAGGAGGCATCTCCTCGGGCCCGGCGCCGTCCCATGCCGGTGGGTTGGTCCATCCGACGACCATCTCCTCCTCGGCATCGCTGAAGGCCATCACGCGGCGCAGCTTTGAGAACTCCGCTGGCGGCAGCGCTCCGCACATGACCATGCCGGCGCGCTCGACGAAGCCGCGCGCCTTCATGCGGTCCTCCTCCCGGGGGAGCGCCTCGAGGTCGCTCATGGTGTGCGTGGCCATCGCCTGGCCGACGCCCTCGTTGCGATTCAGGCGCGTGACGCCATCCATGCTGTCAACCAGCCCCGCGCGCAGTGAACGCCAGACCTCATCCAGCACGATCCAATAGTGACGCTCGGGCTCCAGGCCGGCGTCGGCGAGCGCGTGCGCGACGTTGACGGCGCCAAACCCACACGACCAGCACGCCATCAACGCTGCGCCCTGCAATGCCAGCTGCGTGTCCGGGATCGAGGAGACGTCATAGACGACCGGGACGTCGCGGCGCATCGCTGTCGTCGTCTGCTGTGAGAACATCTCCCCCACCCTGCCGCGGCCGAGCAGTCCTTTGAGGCTGGCAAGCAGGTTCTCCGTCAGGTCGCGGTAGCGCTCGAGGTCGCCGCGATCTAGCGCGACCTCCCTGACCGCGTCAGGGGCGTCCTCCAGCACGCCGATGAGGTCGCGCAGGATGGGCACGCCGGGGTGGCGCTCGTCGAGCACCTGTAGCGCCCTGTCGAGGATCGTCTCCTCACGGTCGTTGGGCGGTCCTGAGCGCAGGATCGTGATCAGTGCGCAGACCATCGTGTGACGGCGCCCGCGAGCGTCCGCGATGACTTCCTGTCGCGCCGATCCGGTCAGCCGCGCGGCTGCGCTCGTGGCCTCACCGGGGTCCAGGACATTGAGGTAGCCGCGGGCGCGGCCCAGGCGGATGACCTGACCGCCGAGGGCCTGGATGAGGTCGACGTAGTCGGGCTTGAGGTCGCCGAGGATCAGCGGCACCACGCCGTAGCCGGCGAGCCCCAAGGTCATCCGCCTGATCAGGGTGCTCTTGCCGTAGGCCGGAAGCCCCAACACAAAGCAGCTGGGGTTGCCGATCAGCTTCGCGTTCTGAAACCACGAGATCGGGTCGCCGCACAGCGTCGACCCCGACAGCAGATTGCGCCCCAGCGGCACGCCGCTCATCGGCGAGCCCGACCCGGTCGCAAACGGATACAGGCCACAGACCTGGTTGGTCGTCGCCCGAAACTCGTCGGCGGCCTGGACGAAGACCGCCTCACCGCGCCCGGGCCCGCGCCACCCACGCGCGCCCGGGCGACAGCTCGTTCGGCGGCGGGTCATCTACAGCGCCTCGCGAACCGCGGAGGGCACCTTCAGGTGGTGCGGCAGCACGATCCCCAGCGGCAGGCACGCCGCGAACGCGCTGGCCTGCGAGCCATACACGCGCCGCAGCCGGATCCGCGCCGTGGCGCTGAGATCGTCGATCGCCGTCACGGCCTGCGGCAGGTCAGCCGCCGCGGCGACGGTCGCCGTCACGATCATCCCGAAGTTCACCAGGCCGGCGCCGTCGGCCTCGTCGCGGGCGTTCGCGGCCGCGCACTTCTGCTCTCTCATCGCCCGCGCGCTCGGGCGCCGCTGAGACGTCGCGCGAAAGTCGGCCGCGTTCTTGTCGCTCTCCACGCGGTTGGCGGCCTGCGCGGAGTCCATCGTGCGAAAGACCAAGGTCACGCGCTTGCGCGCGATCGCCCTGTGCGGCGCCAGCAGCTTCTCCAGCACCGAGGACTGCACGGCGCTACGCGGCGGCATCGTCATCGACCACGACACCGACAGCGCGCCGTCGTGGCGATACTCCCCCCAGCCCTCCTGATGCGCTGTCGGCCCGACGTCATCCCAGCTCAGCGCGGGCACGTCCTTGTCGCTGTAGCTCATGTCGATCAGCCGCGCCGCCGGCGGGTCATACGCGATCCGAATGACCTCGCAGAGCTGCTGCGCGTCGACCGGACGTGCGGCGCCCGCGCCAGTGGCCTGCAGGCGCTGCCCAAGCCCGGCGATCCGCGCCGCCAGATCCGTAGCGACCTCGTCCGTGCTGCGACGGCGGCCCTCCGTCTGCCCCGCACCGCTGAACGTCAACGCGATCCACGCCTTCACCGTCGCCGAACCCGCCGGATAGCTCTGCACGACCTCCTCGAGCATCGCCCTGGCGATCACCGGCGCCTGGTCATCCATCCGGCCGAAGACCTCACGCTGCAGCCGCGCCCCGGAGTCCGGCGCCGTCTCGACGGTCACCGACGCGCCCACCATCCCCGGCTCGTCGCCCAGATCGCCCAGCCACTGCCCCCAATGCGCCACCCACAGGTCCACCTGCGACGCGTCGACCAGCGACGATCCATCCGGGTCGGTCGCGAACACGACGGTGTAGTGATTGACGCCGGGCAGATGCACCAACGCAAACGGCCGGTCGTAGGAATCGCGGTGCTCGGACAGGCTGGAGCGCGCCGCGACCCCGGGAAGCGCAAAGGTGCCCCACGGCACCTGACCCAGCGGCCCGGAGCGATACAGATGCGCACGACGCGACCGCGACCGCGTCCACGCGATCCGCACAGCCGCGCGCTGCAGCAGCGTGCGACCGTGAGGGTCGCGAATGACCAGCGTGCTCAACGCCGCCCCGAGGACCACGGCGACGACGGCACCCGCCATCAAGCCAACAAACGCCGTCGTCAACACGACCACGATCAACCCAGCCATCAGCGCGCCGGTGCCGATCATTCCCAGCTGCCCTAAGCCCGGTGACATCGGCCGGCGCCAGTTGCCGTAGGTACGCACTTCAGCCGGTTCAGCTGCCACTTGGTCCCCCTTGGTCGATTGCCGACTGCGCGGCGCGCTGCGCCTCGTCCTTCGCGCCCTTGACGGCGCCCGCCACCGCAGCACCGCCCGCGGTCGCGGGCCCGGCGACCGCCGCCGCTCCTCCAGCCGCCGCACCGCCGCCGGCGCTGGACCCAACGCCCGCACCGCCGCCACCGCCGCCACTCGAAGCGGCACCACCGTCGCCCGCGCCGCTCGGGTCGGGACCGGCGCCGTTGCCGTTGTGGGGCCCGCTTCCGTTGGTGGCGCCAGCGCCGGATGGTCCCTGGCTGCCGCCCTCGCCACGCGGGCCCCGAGCGCCGCCGACCGCGGCCGCGCCGCTTGGCCCGGGCGCCCCGGCCCCGTTAGATGCCGCGTCCCAACCCCCGCCCGAACCGCCGCGAGATACAGGGATCGCGCCGGTCGCCACGGCTGCGCCGGCCGCTGCGACCTCGCCACCACCACCGCCGCCACTGGCCAGCGCTCCGACGACCGGCACCGCGAAGCGCATCAGCGCCGGCAGTGCCAGGACGGCAAGCAGCATCAACATCATCGCTGTGACGAGGCTGATCAAGCCGTTATCACTGAACATGTCCGCGCCTCCGAGCTTGAACGCCGTGGCATACACGATTGCCGCGGCCGGCTTATAGAGGATGAACGCGACCAGCCATCCGACGAGCTTCTGAAACTGCGCCTTGCCCTGCTCGGTCGTCGTGAAGGCCGTCGACGTCGGCAAGACGCCCGCAAGGATCACCAGCATCCCGTTGCGCGCGACCAGAAACCCGATCTGCACCAACGAGATAAAGACGTTCACCAGGCCCAGCAAGATCACCAGAATCGCCGCGAGCACCCCGACCGCCGGCGTCGTCAGCAGGCGAACGAGGTTCTCCCCAAAGCCGCCGCCCTGCACGGACCGGTCGATGATCCAGACCGCGAACTGGTCAGCGGCCGCGACCAGCAATCCGATCACGGTCAGACCCGCACCCGTCACAACGACGAGCGTCAACAGTCCCTTGAGCACCTCCTTGCCCGGGTCAGCGCGCTGCTCCCACGCCATCTTCCCCGCGCCGATCAGGACCGACAGCACCGCGGCAGCCGCCATGTACCACCACAGACTCCCCTGAATAAACGCCACCGGCACCGACGGCGTCACCCCATTGGGCGTCGTCGTTAGGTTCGGCGTCGGCACATGCACCCACAACGTCGCGACCGCCGCCACCACCTGACCGACCGCCTCTGTCACAGCATTCGCCAACGAGTCGATCGCGTTACCCGCCGCAGCGCCGACAACGTCCCTGACGCCTCCTCCGATGTGACATGGGATGTCATATACCGGGCACGCCATCACGCACCACTCCACGCGATGTAACTGGAGAAGTCGGGAATGCTGCCTAGGGAGTCAAAGGGCCGGCCTGTCTGTGCGACTATCAGCCGCCAGTCCCCCTTGGACCAGCGCATGGTCACCGCAAGGTGAGCCTTCGCCGCACCGTTGGGCGTGTTCACGCGAAGGGCAAGATCAATCGCCGCAGCGTCGCGATCGTAGTTCACAATCGAAAAGCCGGCGACTTGCATTCTTGTCGAGTTGTCCGCTGACGGTCCATCTCGATCGATCGCCGCGAGAGCCGCCGTTCGACCCCGCCCTGCGGCGGTGAGGTCACGCAGGGCGGCTTGTTGATGCTCGGTTGTGCTGAGGAGCGCCACGACGTTGATGGCCGCGTAGAGCGCGCCTATCGGCGAGCGCGCGAAGCAGCTCCGGAGGCCCCGCTCGACACGGCCTGGGCCGTAACGGCGGGGCGCTGTTGGTGCTGCCATCGTTCCGACGAGTTCCCACTTTGTGTTGGAGGGTGGTTCCGTCGGTGAGGTTTGATCGCCAGCTTCAAGGTGGCAACCCGCGTTCTGCGACGACCTAGCGACGGGGTCAGGCTCGGCCGCCGCTGGCGGGCTCGGCTCGGGGGTCCGCACGTCGGGGCTACTGCCGCCGCCCGTGAATGCCAGTACCAAGCCGAGCACGACGACGATGCCGACGACGATCGCCGAGGCGATGAACACCGGCTGCGTCCACGGGTTCTGAGAGTCATCGACGCTCGGGTCGTCGTGCGCGCGGGCCATTGCGAATCTCCTCAGCTCGACGCCTTGGGGTGTCAGATCAGGGCGGCGACGACGGCGGACGCGGAGCCTGCGAGGACGCACGCGCCCATCGTCCATCCAAGGCTCTGCATGTGCTCTCCACCCTCGCCGCGGCGGCCCGCGAACGCCATCTTGCCCGCGCAGACAAGGATCCCCAGCACGCAGATCCCGGCGACGACCCAGCCGGCCCAGCTGAGAATCGTCAGCAGACCGGCGGAGCCCGGAGGCTGTTTGTAGGTCGGATCGGGGACGCCGGCCGCGGGCGTCGTCGTCGTGGCTTGGGCGATGATGAACGCGAAACCGTCGAACATGGTGCGACCTCTTGCTAGGTGGTTTGCGAAGCGATTGCGGCACGGACATCGTCGAGCACACGCCCGACGTCTCTTGGGACCGTGTCGGCTGACAGGGGCTCGCCAGCGCGCCATGCCTGCACCCACGGCAGGCGCCAGGACCGGGGCACTCCACCGCAGACGACGTGTGCGAAGTCGCGCAGGACGAGCGGCAGGCGCCCGGGCGCGTCGGCGATCAGGACGAGGCCGACGAGATCGATATCGACGAGGCCCGCAGCCCACTCGGTCGCAGCCTGCTGCGCACTGCGCAACCCCGAAGCGTGCGTCCGTGCCACCAACACCGCACGCGGCGTCGGAGCGTCTACATCGGGCATGACTGGCCATGCATGGCCGGCCGCGGCTGAGCCGTCAAGCAGCTGCTCGAGCGTGCTCTCGCCGGCGCCGCCGTGTGCTCCTACCCACCACAGGTCCGCGACGTCGCACCTATCGATCATCCGGCGCGCGAAGGGCTCTGAGCCCACGGGCTGCACGACCACTGGCTGTGGCGTGAGCGCTGCGGCCGGCCTTGGCAGCGTCAGCACGCCGCCGTCGGCGTCAAGGTCCTGCGGCGAGTCCTCCAGCGATCGCACCCACGGGTTCGTGCTCCCCAAGTCCCTGCCCCACCTCTCCGACGACGATGATCCCTCCCGGCCGGAAGGATTAGCACATGCACCGGGAGAATGTCCACATGGTCCGTTTTGTACGTATCGTCCGCGCAGACTTGTATTGTCCGCGTGACTGTGCGGCCACATGAGTCATCTCGACGACCTATTCGAGGGCTATCCGACGCAGCTCACCGTCCTGCAGCTCACGGAAATCCTCGGCATCCGGCGCACAACCGCCTACAAGTGGCTGCGCGACGGCACGATCCCCGCCTACCGCGTCGGATCGGCCTGGGTGATCCTGCGCGACGAGGTCAAGGATTGCGTGGCCTCCGGACGAAACCTCCCACAGCAGCCCGGAGCCGCCCCTCCGTAGACCCCACGGCCTGATGTGAGCCGCAGCGGGATCGTCATCCTCGGCGTCCTGCCGCTGCTGTGCATCGTCGGCTTCGTCGTCACGGTGCTGCTGTTGCTGGAGCCCTCGTCGACGAGCGCCTGCGCCACCGACGCGGGTCCGGGCGGACCTTCCCCGGGCAACCTCGGCGGGGTGCAGGGAACCGGCATCACCGCGGGCGAGCTTGCGATCGTGCGCTCGAGCGCCGGACCGCAGCGCTTCAGCGGCGGGACATTCGCCTCCACGGCCTACGGGCCGCCGTGGGGCGTTGACCGGGCCAGCGGCATCGACCAGGGCGCCGGCATCGCGACCGCCGGCGGACTGCGCCTGAATGGCGGCGCACCGCACAAGTACTTCGTCGCCGTCGACCCCTCCGTCATCAGCCTCGGGCAGTTCATCTACGCCTGGCCCAACCCGTTCGGGTGGCGCGGCGCCTTCCTCGCCGCCGACTCCGGCGGCCTGGTCAACGGCAAGGACCTGGACTTCTATGACTGGCGCGGCCGCGACTCCCAGCTCGCCTGGAGCACGCCCGTCGAGGTCTCCAACCGACCGATCTCAGCGTTCGCCACCGGGCCCATCCCAGCGCCTCCCACCACGACCGTGCCGAGCCCCGGCAACGCCCCGCCCGTCACCGCGGACTGCGCCGCAGCTGCGCCGGCGGGATCGCTCGGGGAGCTGTCTGGAACGCCGCAGGAGATCGTCGACCGCGTCGTCGCCTACGCCCACGACCACGGCTTCGCCGACGTCACGCCGGCGAGCGTCGCCAGGGCCAACGCGACGCATGGCCCCACCATCAGCGGCGGTCGCTCAGATCACCAGGGACCGCCTGATGAGGCCTGGGCGGCGGACATCTCAAACGCGGGCTCGCCGACCAAGGAGATGGACGCGCTCGCCGCGACGATCGCGGGCGCCTTCGCCATCCAGTGGCAGGGCAGCGGCCTGGTCAGCGCCGGCAACGACGACTATCGCCTGCAGCTCATCTACCGCACCTGCGGCGGTGGCGATCACTTCAACCACGTCCACTTCGGCGTGCGCCGCGGGCCGGGCCCGCGGCCGGCCGTCACGCAACCCTCGACACCCCGACCATGCTGACCGCACAGCTCACGAGGAGGTCTGACCGATGAACGCCCGCGTCCTCGCGATCGCCTTCGGCGCGCTCTGCGCCCTGATCGTGGCCGCCGTGTACGCCTTCAGCGGCGCCGCGAACACCAGTGTCCCCGAACGTCCTCGGCCGATCACCGGGATCACCGGTGAGGTCGTCAGCGGGGTCCCCGACGCCCGCCTGGCGCGCGCAGCGCGCGCGTTCTTCAGATCGCTGCTGGAGCGCACCGACCGCGCTCGCCCAGTCCCGATCGCCTCGGCCACCCGCCAGTTCGCCGACCGCCTGGAGGCCATCCCGGTCAGCGGCAGCCCGACGGCCTCACCCCGACTCGGTGCAATGCGCTACACCCCGCTGGCGGGTGGCGTGCGCGACGTCACCGTCCGCGTCGACGAGGACCTGCCCGACGGCAGCACACAGCCGCTGTCGGCGTACTTTCGCGAAATCGACGGGACGTGGCGGGCGGTCGGCGCGCGCACGCTGGATGGCGACACCGAGTCGCGCCAGGCCGCAGCGCCGCGCACGCCCCCGGCGCCCGCAACGCGCATCGTGTCCGCGTATGCGCTCGCGGCGCGCTCGTGGACGCCCGACACGCTGCGCGCCCGCTATACCGAGCAGCTGCGCCTGTCGGCCGGGGCGTTGCGGCGCGACCTGCAGCGCCACCCCCCCACGCGCCAGCAGATCGGCGCCTACCGCGCCGACGGCGCCCGCGCCGACGCAGACATCGACGACGTCCAGGTCGTGCGTCTGACGGCGACGCAGATCACCTTCAGCGTCGTGCTGACCGAGCGCGCCACCAGCGCCGGCGCCACGACCTCGCAGCGCACCGTCAACACCGCCGAGCTGCAGCTCCACGACGGCGCGTGGCGCGTCTGGAACTTCACCGCAAGCCCATGACCGAGCTGTGCCCCGACGGCGACAGGAGGCCCGTGTCCGCACACCCGCCCGCCGCCAGCGACATCCCGCGCTGGCCCACGACGACCGCGATCCTCAACGCCGACGGCAGCGGTCGCCTGCGCATCAACGACAAGGCCGAGGACCTCGCCGCCGCGAACCTCGACAGCGCCCGCGCGATCGTCCTGCAGCGCGTCACAGCGACCGCGATCGAGGTCGGCAGACCCGTGCGTCTGACCAGCACCGACCCCGACGGCGAATGGGAGCTCGCCGTCCATCCCGACGGCCACGTCCAGGAGCTCGCTGCTCGCCCGGCCCGTCCCACCAGACGCGCAGCCGCACCGCGAGCAACGCCACCAGCTCAGCCGATCCACGATCGCCCGACACGTTCCAGCGCCACACGCGTCGGCGCCGGCCTCGCTCTCTTGGCCGCGATCCTCACCACGGCCGTCGTTGTCACAAGCACCAGCGAGCAGCGAGCGCCCACCCCCGCGCCCACGCCAACGATCACCCGATCCGTGATCAGCGACCGCGCGATCGTCGCCCTGACCGCCCATGCCAGCACAGCACGTCGTGCGGCGCTGGCCGAGAACCGACGTGCGCAAGCCACGCAGCGTCGTGCGGCGCACCGACGCGCGATCGCCGCGCGCGCCCGCCGCCGGGCCGCCGCTCGCCGCCTCAACGCCCGCGCGGCGGCGCGAGCACGAGCCCGGACCGCCGCGCCAGCGCCGCCTGCGCGGGTCGCGCCCGCCACACCCCCGCCGCCCGCGCCCGACGCGCCTGCCCCACCCCCACCCCCGCCACCCACGTGCGGCGAGTTCGATCTGTGCTGACCGACGACCCGGAGACCCAAACCAGTGACCACACACCCTCTCCCCCGCCCTCTCAGGACCCGCGTGCTGCGCTTCGCGCTGACGATCGGCGCCGCTGCCGCCCTCGCGCCCGCAAGCGCCGACGCCAAGCTGATCCCGCCCCCAGGCCCCTGGCCGACGACCGTCAGCGCAGCGGCCAACCCCCTGATCGGCACACCCTTCACGCTCAACGGCGCCTACGCCACCGCCAACGCCGACCTGCGCATCTGGATAGCGTCGCGCGGCGAGCGCGCGACGTCGATCACGCGGACCGTCGGTAAGCAGACCGTGATCGACGGTCGCTTGCGAAACCGCGACAACCGCCGCCCGATCGTCGGCGCGACCGTCACCCTCGCGACCCAGAACGTCTACGCCAGCGAGTGGACGGCGATCTCCAACGTCCGCACCAGCCAGACCGGCGAGTTTCGCGCGATCCTGCCGCCCGGCTATCACCGCCGCGCCGCCGTCCTGTACTTCCCCGCGATCGACGCCCCGTCGCCGATCTTCAGCCGCCGCCTGCTGATCCGCGCCAAGAGCCGCGTCGACCTCGCGCCGCCCGTGCGCACGCGACGCGCCTACCGCTTCGACGGCCAGGTCAGCGCCGGCGGCGCCCCGGTGCCCGCCAGCGGCCTGCTGCTCGCGCTGCAGGTCAAAAACCGCCACGGCAACTGGATCACCGCCCGCCTGAGCAAGACCACGCCCAGCGGACGCTTTCGCATCCGCTACACGTTCCCGACCCCCGGCCGGCTGAAAGCCCGGATCGCCGTGCCCGCACAGACCGCCTGGGCGCTGTACGCCGGGCACAGCCAAACATGGACGATCGAACCGCGCTGAAGCCCCGGCGAACCGAAGCGTTCCGCGCGGAACGCTGCCCCGACCGTTCCGCGCGGAACGCCACTGCCAGGCCTCGGCGCGGTCCCTCGTCGCGATCAAAGCCATCGACCATCCGCCGACCGTAAGCCTGCGCACGCCGCCGCAGCACTGCTACGAGAGGAAGCAAAGCGATGGAAGCCAACGATCACGAGCGCGTGGCGGACCACGAACGGAGTGATGAGCGCAGCTGGTTTGGACGCCGCCTCGCCGACGAGGCGGCAAACCCGCGCACCATCGTGGCCGTGCTGGCGCTGACGCTCTACTCGGTACTGCGCGTTAGCTACGAGGCGTTCTACGGACCGCTCGGTCTGTCGCCAGAAGATCTAGGTCTCGGTTATCTCGAACTCCTAGCGCAAGCGGCGATCGGCATCGTCGCGATCGCTGCCGTCATAACCATGATTCTCGGGGGAGCCGCGCTGACAGAACGGGCGATGGTCGACATGGTCGAGCGGTCGAGTCTCAGGCCGTGGCAGGTCGGGTTTGTTTATGCGCTCGGCCTACTGGCGCTTGCTATCGGGATCGTCGTGACGCCCGCTGATAGCCCGGTCTTTTTGGTGTCCCTAGGTGGACTCGGCCTTCTGTCGGTGTCGTTGTTCATAGCCGGCGTGCCGTCGCTTCTGCGCGAGGCTGCGGGCGGCAAGGGAATCGACGAACGCAAGGCGTCGCGATCCCGCAGCGCCGTTCTTGGGTTGCTGATACTTGGGTTGGGCCTGGCGAGCGCCAGCTTCATCGTCACCGCAAGACACGATTCCATGACTGTCCGGGCCGGGTTTGCGACTCAGCCGAGAATTCTCGGCTTGCGCTTGGCGTCCTGGGGAGCCGAGCCCGCCACCATCTCCTGGATAACCGCCGACATTGACAAGAGCCTCCGATCGCTTACCGGAGAATGTCTGCTCTACCTCGGCCAGGCCGATGGCACCGTGTTCCTGCTAAGACCAACTCGCTTTTATCGTCGGAAGACAAACACAACCTTCCGCCGCAGACCGGCCACGACCTTCCGTATACCGACCTCAACCGTTTCCGTCGGGCTTCATCCGTCGGCGACGTTCTGTCGAGCGTTCCGCGCGGAACGCTGATGGCACCCGCCGGGTTCCGTCGGGTGCCACCGGTAGCGTGCCGGCCATGCATCGCATACTCGTCTGGACGGGGAAGGGGGGGACCGGCAAGACGACGACCGTCGCCAACGCTGGCCCGGAACTGGCCCGCTCGGGCTACCGCGTCCTGATGGTCGGCTTTGACCCTCAGGGCGACCTCGAAGCGACCTTCGGCGTCGACGACGCCGACCCCGATGTCATCCGCGTCGAGCAGCTGCTCGCCGGCTCGATCGACCCGCGGACCGCGGCCGTCTCGATCGACGTCGACGAGGTGGGGGAGGGGGGTAGCCTGCAGCTGCTCGCAAGCTCGTCAGACCTCAACGCCGCGACGAGCGTCGTCGCGCGTCGCAACTTCGAGGACCTCGACCGTATCCTCGAGACCTTCGACGACGTCGACGTCGCCCTGATCGACACGCAGGGCGCATTCACGCCGATCTCGCACACCGCCGCGCGCGCCGCCGACAGCGTCCTGTTCACGATGGAGCCCGGCTACTACGAGTACCGCGCGCTCGCCGGGCGCCTCGCCGACCTCGAAGCGCTCAAGCGCGACGAGCACTGGGACATCACCCCACTCGGCGTGCTGTTCGTCCGCACCGACGGACGCTCACGCGCGATGCGCGAATACCGCCGGCACTTCGGCGACGCAGGTTCCTTCGGCGGCGAACCGCTGTACGTCTTTGACGCGCACACCCGCCAGCAAAGCAGCGTGCGCGATCACCCGCGTCTCGCGCAGCCGACCGTGCTCGCCGAGCCCGCGAGCAACGTCGCGGCCGACTACCGCGCGTTCGCGGCCGAGCTCGTCACGCGGATCGCCGCATCCGCTGGAGCACCGACATGAGCGTCAGCGTTCCGCGCGGAACGCGCGCCGCTCGCCTGTCGCTCCGGGTCCCCGGCGCGCTGAAGACGCAAGTCGATCGCAGCGTCGCCGAGCTGCAATCGCGCGGGCTGCGCACGTCCACCAGCGAACTCGTCGAGATGCTCGTCGAGCACGGCTTGACAGCCACCCCCGAGGACCTGCAGACCCGACTGTTGGACTGGCGCAGGCGCACCCCGGAGGCTCCCCGTGGCTAAGGCACCGCCCCGACTCCCGGGCCGCTCGAGCGTCGCCCGGCGCGCCGCCCGCGCCGGCGCCAGCGTTTTCGGCGATCTCGCCGACAGCGGCCGGCTGCGGACGATCTCGCTGGACGCGATCGCGCCCAACCCCAAACAGCCACGCACACGCTTTGACGAGGATCGACTGCAGGCGCTCGCCTCCTCGATACGCGAGCGCGGCCTTCTGCAGCCGCCCGTCGTGCGCGAGGTAGGCGACAGCTACGAGCTCGTCGCCGGCGAGCGGCGCTGGCGCGCCGCACGCCTCGCCGGCCGGACCGAGATCGAGGTGCTCGTCTCAGACCACGACGACGTCGCCTCGCTGCAAGACGCCCTGATGGAGAACGTCGCGCGCGAGGACCTGTCGGCGATCGAAGCAGCCCGCGCGTACGCCACGATCATTGAGGACCTCGGCATCACACGCGAGGAGCTCGGCCGGCGCGTCGGCCAAAGTCGCGTCTCGATCTCAAACCACCTGCGGCTGCTGGACCTGCCCGACGATGCCCAGGACCTCATCGACCACGGCGAACTGACGTTCGCACACGGCCGCGCGCTGCTCATGTGCGACGAGCACGCCACACGCCTTCGGCTGGCGCTCCAAGCCGTCGCCGAGCAGTGGTCGACACGCCAGCTCGAGCAGGCCGCGCGCGACGCGGGCGCACCGCGGGCAAAGCCAAAGCGCAAGGCCACGTCGCCTGACGGCGACGCGTTCGCCCAGCGCCTGGGCGACGCGATCAGCGCCCGCACCGGCCTGGACCTGCGTGCCCGCGTCACCGTTGGCGGCGCCGTGACCATCACCGTCGGCGACCAGGCCGCGGCGCGACAGCTCGCCGTCAAGCTCGGCGTGGCGACCGACGCACTCGACGAGCCGGGCGCCACCGCGCCTCGGCAGCCAACGCGTGCGTGGTGACGTCACGCTCGGCGCTCGCCGCCGGCCCTGCCACGCGCGCTTCAGAGCCCAGCTGAACACGACCTTCTCGCCCTTGTTGAGGCCTGCAGGCACGGCCACGCCCCGGCGTCCAGCCGCACATCGAACCCACAGGCGGTCGGCCACGGCCGTCGCTGCCAGCAGCGCATGTGGGGCAGCCGCGGTCGCACACCGCGGTGCCGGCGTAGGGGAGAGGGCAGCAACACCATCACGGGCCAGTGCGCCCGAGAGACCAGACGGCGTCGCGTCGACCGCGCAGGGCTTGTCTGCCCCGTGTGGATCGAGCGTGCTCACCCATGCGACGCGCCCCGCACAGTCTCCGCCCGCTCCAGGCCCGTCAACCAATTCCCGATCCGGCTTCGCCGGCACTGCATGGTCCGGTGCAATTGGACGGGCGCTGCGCACCCTTGGGACGGGCCTGTCGTCGGCCGGCTCACCGCGGAACACGTCCACATGGACGACCACGATCAACCCCCACCAGGAGGCAGACAAGCCATGAGCGGATTCGACATCAACACCGTCACGGTCTCGGGCAACCTCACCCGCGATCCCGAGCTGCGCACTCTCCCCAGCGGCACCTCGCTGTGCAACCTGCGCATCGCCCACAACGAGCGCTACAAGGCCAACGACGGCGACTGGGCCGACCGCCCGCAGTACTTCGACGTCACCGTCTGGAGCGGACTGGCCGAGTACCTCGCCAAGAACCTCACCAAGGGCGAGAAGATCGTCGTCAGCGGGCGCCTGAAGTGGCGCGAGTTCGAGACCGACGGCAACAAGCGCCAAGCCGTCGACATCACCGCCGACAGCGTCGTCCCCGTGCCCCGCAGCAACGGCTCGCCGGCAGGCGCCGGGTTCGAGGCCCGCGGCGCGGACGAAGACATCCCGTTCTAGGCCCCAGCGCGGCCCGCCCGAACGGGCGGGCCGCCGCGCCCACCTCCCACACAGACCAAGGAGCACAGCACGATGAGCACCATCCCCTTGCAGGAGCTGTTCCCCGGCCTCCCGCGCATCGACGAGGAATGGGAAGCCCGCAAACAGCGCCTGATGGCGCTGACCGCCAACCAGCGGATCGCCGCGATGCGCGCCGGCGAGCTCTCCTACCGCGAGCTATGCCACTGGAGCGCCGTCGCACCCGACGAGGCCCCGCGCCTGCTGACCGGCAACGGCGACCTGTTCGGCGGCGGCGAGTTCGAGTGGATCGCCGCGTTCATCCCCGAGATCGCCGAAGCGGACGAGCCCGCGCCGGCACCGCTCGACGCCGCGGCCCGCACGCGCGGTGAGCGCATCCGCGCCAAGGCCCGCTCGGCGAAGCCCCGGACTGCGGTGCCGGCGCCATGAGCCCCGCAGGCCAACGCAAACAGCCCAGCAGCCGCCTGATCGATGCCGGTGCAGTCGTTGGCTGGTCACGGTCGGCATATCCCGGAGAGCAGTTCTACTGCCCGCCGCACGTACCGAAGTCTCAGCGAACCCTGGGCAAGACATTCAACGAGGTGACGGCGTTCACCGCGACGCGCTTGCACGCCAGGTGCGAGCAATGCGAAGCACGGCTCGTGCCCACGCCGCAGGACCGCGACAGGACCCAGGAGCCACCGGCATGAGCGTCAACGCCTACACCGACGACGCCAAGGACGCCGTGCGTGCCGCGGTCGACAGCGAGCAGGACTTCGGCGGCTGGCTTGCCGGCGTCCTCGAGGACGTCGCTCGCGAGCACGGCGGATCAGAAGCGCTCGTCGCGGGCCGCCCCGGCTCCTGGGAGGCCGAGCACGTCCGCCGACTCGCCGCCGGCGCCGACTTCGACCTCTGATGGCGGCCCTCGCCGGCGACGCTCCACCGCCGGTCGACGGCACGATGCGCGATCAACCGGCCGTGCCCGCGCTGCGGCGTCGCGGCCGGGCGTCGCTGCGTAACGCCCGCGTCCACGCGCACGCCGCCCAAACTCGCGGCCATCACGCACATCGCGCGCGGCCGGCTTGACCGGCGCTGCCCGGACCTGCAAAGACGCCGCCGGACACCACGTGCCGCACACCCGCCTGCCGCGGCGCCGCGGCGCCACATGCAGCCGCTTGACACACGCCAACGGGACCGCAGGGTCCTCGGTCGTCGTCACCCGCGCGCAGTAGCGTCCGCGGGCCGTGGCCCGCACCTTCCTCACCGCGATCGACATCGCGATCGACGCCATCCCGCAGGCCAGCGAGACGACGATCGGCGCCGTCGGCGGCTACGCAGTCATCCTGACGACGACGCTGCCCGCGCTCGGCGTAACACTGACGTCCAGCTACCTCGCCGCGATGGTCGGCGACATCGCCGCGTCGCACCTGTCCAGCGTGCCCGGCGGCCCGCCGATCATCGACCAACACGTCCTGCCCGGCGACCAACCCGGCCAGACGCACGCGCAGACATGCCTGCTCGACCACGTCGCCGAAGTCCGCGACGTCCTGGAGGCCTTCCACGGCTCGACGCCGACCGTCACCGTCGCGATCGCCGACGCCACGCTCAAGCAAGCCGACCACGCCTGGAGCGCGCAGGACGAGCCGCCGCCCGGCTGAGCAGCCGCGGACCGGTTCTCATCCCAAACGCACAACGCTGAGGCCTCGACGAGCTCGTCGATCGCCGACGAGATCCCCGATGGGTTGTTGGCCGATGACAAGCGTGGGGGAGAGGCCGACGCTCAAACGGCCTAGGGCCGGCTCCGCCGGCTACGCGAACAGCCAAGGTACGGCGCCGGCTTCGCCGTCGCGGATTCCCTTCCCGGCAGTCGCGACATCGTGGACGCCGTTCTTGCCCCGTCAAGGGCACCGCTACGGTGTGACCACGAACGCAAATGAGGAGGATCGATGTAGAAGATCGACTGATTTTGATGCGGTGCTGCATTGGAGATGGAGGCCGGTCGGTTGGCCGGGTGGCCCTCCGCAGTCGCCCTGCAGGGGGAGGCTGCAAACCACCGCAAGGTGCGTCGGTCAAGAGCCGGGGTGCTGAGCATTGCGGAGAAGGCGCGCCGTGAGCGCGTCAGGTGCGAGCCGAGAAGGCGAACGCGAGTGAACCACTGATGACGTGTCGAAATGCCTTAGACGACATCGAAACCGAGGGGCGTAGCGGTCTCGGGATGAGCCTGGAGGGTGCCTGCCGACTGACCAGGCGGTGTCCGGCATGGAGGTGGCGCGAGCTCGGTTCTGGCTCCGGTGCGGAACGTGGGAACCTGTCGTCCCGATGGGTGGCTGGCCAGTGGTGCGGTGCTGGCCTGCGGCTGGTCGCCAAGCGAGAACCCCGAGCGGCAGAAACCGCGAGGGAGAGCGTAGCGATGCGGGGCACAGGGGCGGACCGTCTCGTAGTAGCGATGAGGCCCGGTAATGCGGGTGGAGCGAAGGGGACGGGTCGTCCGGGTTCGTTGGCTGGTCAACCGCCATTGGGCGGGAGGAGCCGGTGAGCGAGCCGAAGCCGTTTGCGATTTCCAAGCAAGCGGTCTGGGAGGCATGGCTGAGGGTCAGGGCCAACCAGGGCGCCGCCGGCGTCGACGGCGAGTCGATCGCGGAGTTCGAAGGGAACCTGAAAGGGAACCTGTACAAGCTCTGGAATCGGCTGTCGTCGGGCAGCTATATGCCGCCGCCGGTCCGTGCTGTTGAGATACCGAAGCGAGCGGGGTCGGGCGTGCGAACGCTCGGCGTGCCGACCGTGGCAGACAGGATCGCTCAGACGGTCGTCAGGCTGTATTTGGAGCCTGGGGTGGAACCGATGTTTCATCCAGACTCCTACGGCTATCGGCCGGGGCGCTCCGCGCTGGATGCGGTCGGGGCTTGTCGGGTGCGCTGCTGGCAGCGCGATTGGGTGATCGATCTTGACATCCGGTCGTTCTTCGCCAGCGTCGATCACGACCTGATGCTCAAGGCGGTGGCGCGACACACGGACTTGCGCTGGGTGCTGCTGTATGTCGAGCGGTGGCTGAAGGCGCCCCTGCTTCGTGGGGGCGGCGCCTTGGAGGCGCGAGACCGCGGGACCCCTGAGGGGTCTGCGATCTCGCCCCTGCTGGCGAACCTGTTCCTGCACTACGCGTTTGACGCCTGGATGGCCCGGGAGTACCCGGGTGTCGGGTTCGAGCGCTACTGCGACGATGCGGTCGTGCACTGCGCCAGCGAGCGTCACGCTCGCGTCGTGCTGGACGTGATCGCCCAGCGCCTGGCGGATTGTCTGGGAACGACGGTCTGATCTGGTCCCACTGCGACGGCTTGAACTGGCCCCACCTCCGTCCGACGCGCGACCGACGGTTCGAGCTTTCTCGGGCTCGAGCGGGAGGTCGCGGAGGGGATGGGATCCAG